>ERZ810302.86-NODE-86-length-29062-cov-6.61675_pt1 | contig 29062 bp, 19 predicted proteins | sample MGYA00520484_ERZ810302 | MGnify/ENA primary metagenome ERZ810302 (study PRJEB31588, sample SAMN03401223) | human gut metagenome | study: EMG produced TPA metagenomics assembly of the PRJNA231909 data set (A prospective, longitudinal analysis of the... | reverse complement strand
TAGTTTTTAAATTATGTATTGCGATTCCCGTGAGCCGCTGCTGACTTGCGTCAACGCGGCTCACGGGTTTCGCATGGTTACTTCAGATTCTTATGGAATCCGGAGGATCAGGCGTTGCGGCGACGCAGAGCCATCACCAGGGTCGCGCCAGCAAGCACGAACACGGCGATACCAGCCACGTACAGCAGCACGGTGCCCATGCCACCGGTGGACGGCAGGTTGGAGCCCTTCTGGTTCACAACATCGGCGGTAACCGTACCGGTAGTGGTGTTGCCGGCAGTGGTGTTGATCTTGAGCACCGTAAGCTGCGGGTTGTCAGACTCGACGTCATGGTCAGCGGTGATTTCGAAGAGCGTGTCGGCGGCGGTGTTGAAGCCTGCCGGAGTCTTGGTTTCCACGAGCTTGTACTTGCCGTCATCAACGCGCTTGAAGGAAGCGGTGTACTTGCCGCCCTCGGTCTTGGTGATGGTCACCTCGCCACGGTCAATGGTGTAATCGTTCGTGGTGCTATCGAACTTGTAGAGCTTGAACTTCGGCAGATCGTTCTCAGCCGGGGTGCCACCGTTGAAGGTCTTGTTGATGTCCAGCTGGTAGGTGAACACAATGACCTTGTCGGTCGGGGTCTTGCCGGTTTCGCCTTCGCCGCCAACATTCGGGTTGTTGGAGAACTCAAGGGAAGCCTCATTCGGGTTGCCCGTAGAGCCGATCACAGCGTTCTCGTTCAGCGTGGACGTGTATTCGACGGTGAACTTGCCACCGGCGGCAACGGTGATTGCGTTGTCTTCAGCATCCTTGACGGCCTTCGCGTCAGCGATGGTGATGTCGAAGGTGTCCTTATCTTCGGGATTCTCAGTGACAGTGTAGGAGCCAGCGCCAAGAGTCTTGTCGCCGTACTTGACGACCACGGACTTCTTATTGAAGGTCAGGCCAGCGGACTGCTGATCGTGGAAGACCAGCTTGTAGGTCTTGTAGGCTGCGAAGTCTGCTTCGTTCGTCGGCAGGGTAGCGGTCAGCTGGAACGGCACTTCGTCGTTCACATCGTAATCGGCGGAATCCTGCCAGTTGGTCTTATCACCAGTGGAGTCGTTGACGTCCTTGACCTTCTTTTCGAAGGTCGGCTTGTCGGCCTTACGGTTCACGGTCACCGGGCCGTTGACCTGGACGATGAACAGCGTTGCCGCGTCGTTGCCGGTCACAGCATCCTTATCCTTAAGCAGGTAGTAGCCAGCAGGAGCGGACAAAGCCGTCTTGGCGGAAACCTCGCCATAGGCAGTACCAGCCAAATCAACGTACGGGGTGATGGCTGCCAGCTTTGCCGTGTTGTCAGCATAAGTACCCTGAGCAATCTCAGCAGCAGCATCGGCAGCGGACTTGTTCGCCGTATTGTTCTTGTTGAAGTTCTGGCCGGCCTTGATATTGCTCAGCGTGCCTTCGCTCAGATCGCCGGTGAAGACCTGGTACACGGAGTAGGTGTGCGTGTCGGTCGTCGGCACGGTGATGTCGTAGTTGTTTTCAGCCGCCATGGCGGTGGAGGCACCGGCGAAACCGGCGACGGCCATTGCCGCGGTGGCTGCCACAGCGACGAGGCCTTTGAGAACCTTATTCATTGTTCTCCCTTTCTTTCTTGTTTGAAATCTTGAATCTTCAGTTATGTGTGTTCAGTTATTGCCTAGTGGGCATTGGGTCGCTACGCTACGGTCCAACCCCCCTTCCCCTAGACGAGTTCATCATTGCCGCCTCCTGAGGCTCAAGGCCAGACCGGCCACGGCAATCGCCACTGCGAGGAATCCCGCAGCGTACATCTTGTTTACTCCCTCGCCGCCTGTACCAGGCAGAACGACGCCGGGGGTGTTGGTAATGGAACCACCGTCAACGATGAATGCGGCAGACTTCTGATAGTCGGCGGTAGTCTCCGGCTTGAAACCGGAAGACGTGTACCACGTGCCTTTCACGTTCGCGCCTTCGGCCGGCCCGATGCGGAACACGTGCGGAGTCGTATCGATGTTGTACCCGTCAGGAGCCTTGGACTCGATTAACTGGTATTCACCCCACTCAAGACCAACGATGGAGAACTTACCGGCGTCGCCATCACGATCCGTATACCATTCCGTCTGCGCGGAGCAGGTCTTCTCACTGCTATTCACGCAATCCTTGATGGTTGCGATAGGCGTGGCGCTATCACCTTCCGTGTATTCGGCGTTGCCGTTGGCGTCCCACGAGAAGTTCTTGGTCTTGTACAGCTTCCATTCGGAACCGGCCAGCAGCTTCAGTTCACTCGAATCGTCGGTCTTCTGCCAGGTCGCCTTGCCGGTAAGACGCGGGTTCTCGACCTTTTCGGGAAGATCGGAGCTCGTGACCTGCCCATTCTTGATAACGATGGTGTAGATCTTCGCCTTGCTGGCGTCGAAACCGTTCGGGGCGTTGATTTCCTTCAGCGTGTAGGTGCCATTCGTAAGATCGGACACCTTGAACTGGCCGCCCTTCGGATCCTCATCCTGCCGCGTGTCAGCTGCCTTGGCAGTCGTGTTGGTAATAGCGCGCACCACCGGCTGATCGTAGAACACTGCATTCTTCACCGCGGAACGATGGGAACGATTCTCCACGTATGCGCTGGTCACCGTGCAGCCGGAGGGGACTGTTTCTTTTTGGAAATCATTCCACGCCTCCACAACCTGAACATCCTTACCCGTAAAAGGTAAACATACCGTGATCCGCGGCGGTGTACTTATCGTCATTGGGCAGATCGAACCCTTTAGCATTGCCAAGATAGAACTGGTATTTGTTGTAACAGAACTCTTCGGCAGCTGGAAACGCACATAGTCACCGCACGCGCTGGAACTTTGCACATCGCCGCTCCAGTTATTGCTGTCCGTGCTCTTCTTATATTTCAGCCAATAGTCGTTCCACTGCACGTTCGACTTCTTGAAGTACACGGAAACCATCGGCTCCGTCACCTTGATCTTCAGGGTGGCCTTCTCCCGGCTATGCTGCTCGGTGGCGGTGATGGTCACATAGCCCGAGGTCACCCGATTGGCGGTCACCCTGACAATGGTGCCGGTCGTAGGAGTTACGGAAACCTCATCCGTATTGCTCGAAGTCCAGTTCACCGTGTTGCCTTCAGGCGCCACGGTAGCCGTCAGCGTCATGGTCTTGCCCTGTTCCAAGCTGATTTCCTGACCTTCGGTGTATTTGTCAATGCTGACCGAGCCCACCACGGTTACGCCGGTTACCATAACCGGGAACGTCACAGTCTTGTCGCCGGCCGTGAACACGATGTTCGTAGTGCCGTTGCTATACGGCTGCAACTGCGTGCCATCGCTGGCAATGCCTGCAACGGCAGGGCTTTCGGACTTCCACTGCACCTTCGTGGCGAGCTCCTTGCCATCCTTATCCACGGCAACATAAGAAATGCTTACCGGAGTGGAATTCGTGAAGCTCCACGAACTAACTTCAGTTTCATTGATCTTGACCACGATGTTTGCGATTTCGCTGTCGGAATCATCATCCGTAATAGTCCACGACTGGTCGGGATCGCCCTTCTTGGTCAATTCCCAAGTGGAACCCGCGAGCAACGTGTTCTGGTCTTCTGCGTCAACCTTCGACCATGCGATGGAAGTACCGGCACTCACGTTGACAATGGCGCCATTGTGCAGCTGCTTGGCGGTGTCATCGGTGATTTCAGCGCCAGTAGCGCTGTACACCTTGTCGATGGTTGAAACGGTATCCGTACTGTCGTGCGTGACGATGCGATAGATGTTCGTGTTCAACGCATACTGGCTGCTGCCGGTACCGCTTTCCTTCAGGTAGTATGTGGCCTTCTTTGCGAGACTGCCCAAAGTGACGCTACCGTTATCCGCATCATCCGCATCATTCCAGCCGCCATCGGCAACCGTGGTGATGGGGTTCGTGCCATTCATGGCATTATCCCTCGTGCCGTACACCGTCCACGAAGTACCTTTCAGGGCTTTGCCCTCGGCATCGACCTTATCCCACTTGATTGCGGCGCAGGAGGTGGTCATCTGCCCATACCAAGACAGGTTATGACGTTCCTGATCCATATCCACTGCAGAGGTGGAATATTTGCCTTCGGCGTTGACGAAATTGCCGCTGTTTGTGGTAACGACATCCTTGTTGTACATTTCAAAATCGCCAGTAGTCCACACACGACCATTAGTGGAGACATGCGACTGGAAATTGCCCTTGGCACCAAAATCATTGCCCGTTACCATAACGGAACCCATCCATGCGGCAGACGGATCATCAGTTACATTGACGCCATACCAGTCTTCCTTGTCGCCATGCTTCTGATCCTTGTACCAGCCGGTGTTGATGCGCCCCGACCCCTTACCACCAAGAATCGTAAGGGTATTGGTGTTATAGAAGTTCCACATCAGCTGGCTTGCGCGCTTGACGTACTCCTGCCCATGCGTATTGTTGTAGCGGTTTGTGCCCGTCGAATTCATCATGACGTAGCCGTCGGAGATATCAACGTCGTTCCACTTGAACTGCCAGCCATTACGGAACTTCACATCATTGCCATTACCGTTGATGTTGATGGCGACCGAAGCATTGTCGGAGATGTTCTTGAAGTTGAACACCACGCCGGCATCACCAATGCTATTCAGCATTGATGCGTCTAAATTGAACACCTGCAACTCGTCTTTGCCATCGCCGGTCAGCGTGATTTCCGTCTGACGGGAGTTGTTCTCAATATCGAACCAGTAAACGTTGTTTGCGTAAGTGTTGTAGCTGTATGAATAACGTTTGCCTGTGTAATTATCCTCATTGCCCTTCGTAACAGTGTTGCTGGAGGAAATCTTCGCGAGCTTGCCAGACAGCGTAGTCACATAATTCTTATATTCGGAATATGTGTAATCCGAACCCGTCGAGGGGTTCTTCACTCCGGAAATAACGGTGTTGCTCTGATTCCAGTTGACTTTGCCGTTGCCGCCCATGTCGTACACGGAATACTGTTCACCGTTCTTCCAAGTGTTGCGGCTTTGCACTGTGGTCTGATTACCAGCAATGTTCGCGTTAAAGTTATGGTCATTCGTCTCGCCGGTAGCGCCATTCCCCGCTCCGGTTCCAAGCCAGCTGGATCCCTGATTAGCGTCATCCGTCCAGCCCTGAGCACCACCGAACCAATTCAACTCGGAATTGGTGCTATTGCCGCCAACCGAAAGCACAGTCGAACCGTCCTTCGGACGGAACTGCGAACCAAAACCGACGATGCCCCAACGAAAACCACGCGAACGATTGAATGAGCCATCCTTATTCCAGATGTTCTAAGCCTGCTTCATTGGATGAAGCAAAAGCTTTCCGTTCACAGCGGTCAAGCCTTCGGCCTCAACAGCGTAAGAACCCTCAGGCGCATTGTTGTTATTGGCAGAAGTAATGCCCGACTTCTTGCCACCTACATACATGTCACCGCCAACGAAAGTAGCGATACCTTCATCGTTACCGCTGCCGGAGGTCTGATCGCCTAACGCTTCTGTGGTAGGTGTGCAGATTGCGCCGTCATTGCGACTTTCGTCAGCTTTGGCATTGTAGGTGGGGAGGAGGGAAGTTACTGCTACGGTGGCCATCATGGCTACCGCTATGGCGGCGGCGGTCAGGGAGCGGGTACGCGAAAGCACGCGACCGGTTGCCGATCGCGTTCCTGCATAGTGTCGTGGTGCGTTGCCGACACCATTACGCCATTGCCTCATCTTGTCCCCTATCCGCAAAGTGTTCACCCTTCTGAGTCCCTCAACTCGAGGGTTAATATCCTTTGCATAATGCCGTTATCACTTCTGTTTTACGTATAGCTTCTGCGCTGTTCCCATCTCCGGCAACACAGCCGGAAACCTCTGTTTTCCCTTTTTCTCTGACCTACGGTTTACTATGATAACCTTTGCAGTTATGAAAACAAAATGAAACAGAAAGAACCCACACCCCTCCCCCGATACGTTTTTTCGTCCCCTCTCACGGGGACAACGCTTTAAAGCCTGATATTCAACGGTTTGTCAACGATTGCAAAATCAAAAAACACATGCTGATCATTGAATGAAATTCATCATTCATCAGCCCCCGATTGGCGTGTCATGAAACACATCACTGCAAATTGTTTCATTTTTTTTCCTGAAAACGTATGCCACACACCGTGACTACAGTGGGGGTATCCCTTATCAATCCACCCCAGGCCATCACAATCAGCCCGTCGGCATTGACGGGCTGCGGAAGGGTAATGAGACTCGGCTCTCAGCGGCCAGTGCCGTACACGGAATCGGTGCCGCGTAGTACGAGCTGGGCGCGCACAATCTCATGCGCGTTCTCAAGCGGCTTGCCTTCGATAAGCTTCATGGCCTTTTGTGCGGCCGCGCGACCCATCGCATACGGATCCTGGCGCATGGTGGTCAGGTTCACAGTGTCGGCGTACGGCGAATCGTCGAAGCCGATAATCGAATAGTCACTCGGCGTGTGGTGGCCGTAACGTTCCAAACGCAACACCAGCGGAATCGCCATCATATCCATCTGGCAGCAGATCGCGTCCGGGAACTCGTCCAACACAAGCAGCGCGGTCAACGCCGAGTCGGCGAAGGTCTTGCCACGCGGCACAGAGACGACGCGCCACTTGAAGTCATGGGAGGCCCCCATCGTCTTGCAGGCGCGGATGAAGCCCTGTCCTCGCGCATCGATGGAGGAATTAATGGAATCGACCGCATCGGAGCACACGTACACGATATTCTTGTGCCCCAGATTGATCAGATGCTGGGCGGCGGTGAACATGCCGTCCTCATCGTCGATGGAGATGGTGGCGTCGAAGCCGTTTTGCGTCGGCGTATTGATGCCAATAATCGGTACGTGGATGCGCTTGAGCTGCTGGATTTCCTTCGGCTCCACGCCGAACGATGTCACGAATACTGCGTCCACGTTGCGGCGGACCGGCAGATTCGTGAAGAAGTCGCGGCGGTTTTCGGCGGTGTCGACGTGCTGGAACAGCGATACGTCATACCCGGCATTATGCATGACGGATTCGATTCCAGCGAACACTTCCGTATTGAACCAGCTAGTGATCTCTTCATTCATCAGCATCGCCACACGGTACGATTGACCCGATTTCAACGATGTCGCGGAACGTGAGATGTTGAAATCAAGCTTGTCCGCCGTTTCCAGCACCTTGCGGCGCGTACGTTCGGACACCAGTTCCGGCCGCGTGAACGCGCGCGATACCGTGGAAATCGACACACCCGCGGCCTTGGCCACCTCGCGAATGCCTGCTCTATCCATCTCTCAACCCCTTTGCGGTTTCTGCATCATAATCACAAACGTTCCCAGCCTTGGAAACACTCGCTTGAGCGGCGATGCTCTCTCAATCTGTTTCTATCATACTGCGAACGTTGTCAAAAATCACGCCAGTGTTGCACAAATCGCACAAATTATCAAAATAACCGGGTAAACCGCGTAAAAAGCCCATTTCGTCCACTGATGCTTATAGCCCAGCTTGCCGTTGTAGTAGTGCACGAACGCCACGCCCACGCCCGGCGCGATCATCATCACGGCGCCGAACAGGCCGGCTGTGAACATCATCGAATTCTCATACTGGCGCATCAGAGCGAAAATCAGCACGAAGCCAAGCGTCACCGAACCGATGCTCATCATGTGCTGGCGTAGGCCGATACGCAGCAGCAGGTCCCACAGCAGACCAATCACCACCAGTCCGACCGACAACAGCACCTTCATGGCCTTCTGATAGCGCGACGCCACCCAGTCGAGCGCGGCAAGCACAACAAACGCAACGAACAGGCCGAAAACGGGATTCTGCGAGCCCAGGTCGAAAGCCTTATGCGATGTGGCGAGGTCGTACGGCACCTCGCACACCACGGCGAGAATGAACAACTGCAGGCCGTACGCGACCCGGCTGTGCGTTTCACGGAAACCCTGCACCAGCAGCCACGCGTAGATCGGAATGGCGAACCAGGACACCACTTCGCTCAGGACCATCGCCGTCAGCGACGTCATATTGTTGGTATCGGAGCCGAAGAACAGCGGCACGATGGTGGTGCTGCCGGAGGACAAGGCCAACGCCACCGCGCCGATGACCTTAAGTTGGAACACCGTCAGTCCGCGACGTTTTTTCCTGTTGCGGCGAGCGCCGCCGAATCCGATTTGGTCGGTCGAATCGGTTCGAGCTCCCTGCTCGGCATAGCCTTCCATATGTCCTCCTATTGCGATTTTTCCGCGCGTCGCACGTGGCACGTGCACCTTACGCACGCCTTACGCACGTATGCCTTTTACGACTTGCGACTTTCCCGCACGCCACAGCGGCTTCCCGCACGTCCCATGCGATTTAAGCTCAGCGCCCACCGCGCGCCTTATGCGTCCAGCACGAATTTCAGCAGCCCGTCGTAGTCGGCTCCGGTAAACGAACATACCGCATGTGCCGAAACGTCCGGGTCGTCCGCCGGTGAAATTTCCGTGCGGAAGTATGCCGCGTCGAGGCCGGCGGAATTGGCGCCGATGATGTCGTTGCGCTCGTCGTTGCCGACCATGAGCGCGTGCTTGGCGGTGACGAATTCACGGTCGAGCGCCAGCATGTACAGGTCGCGTGCGGGCTTGCGGATTTTCTCTTCACTGGAGATGATCACGTCGTCCAGTACGCCGGCAAGGCCGGTCTCTTCCAGTTCGGGGCGTGTGTAGCAGGCCTGCGCGTTGCTCAGCAGCGCCACGACCATGCCGGCGTCCTGCAGTTGTTCGATCATGTCGAGCGCGCCGGGGTACAGCCGGAACAGGCTGGTGCTGCCTTGGCGGAACGCCCATGCGGCTTTCAGCGCGGCCTGCGGTAGCGCGAGTTTCTTTTCCGCTTCCTCGCTGCGATTCATGAGCAGGGACCGGTAGACCGGCAGGATGTCGAATTCGTCCCACCCGTTGCGAACGATTGCACGGTCGGCTTGGTGGACCATTTCGCGGGCTTCGAGCTTTTCGAACTGGTCGCGCATCACGTCGACGGATTCGTACTGCGCGCCCAATTCGGTCACGCAATCGTACAGCGCCTGCCATGCGGCCTCGCTCTGCTCATCGGTACGAATGTCGATCAGCGTTCCGTACAGGTCGAAAAACACCACCTCGTACCGCGGATTGCGCGCTCCGATTCCCACTGTCGTATCCTTTCTGGTTTTCCTGCCCCATTGCCGTATCTGTTACGGCAACCGCAGCTTTGCGGTCGCCGTTTTGTAGCTTCCCTACTGAGAGTATTACTGCAACCGCCAGATTGCAAACGTATGCGGTGGAACAATCAAATAATCGCCATCACCTGCGCTCACATTGCCTTCCACCGGACTGACGGACGAGCCGAGACCACACCAGTATCTCCGTATTCCGCCAATCGGTTCCAAACCCGTTACGGCCACGTCAATAACGCCGACGTGTCTGCCTGGATTGGCGGCCATCAGATAATCGCCGACGCGGAACACGAGTTCGTCGCCTTCCGTATCGACGATATTGCGATTGCCGTCGAACCACTGTGGATCAGACTTGCGCAATGCAATCAACTTCGCGTAATACTCAATCAAATCGCGCTTCTGCCATGCACGGTTCCAATCGAGCCAGTTAAGCTCTTTGGCGGAATCGTAAGAATCAGAGCTGCCGAATTTGGTACGTGCGAACTCCTCGCCGGACAGCATGAACGGGATGCCAGCGGAGGTAAGCGTGATACCCACAGCCAGCTTGTTGGCGTCCATCACGTCGGTCAGCGCGGCCGCAATCTGCGGACCGACACCGGCCAGCCCTTCCGCCGAGAAATCGGCGTCATACATGACTTTTGGCACATCCACGGTGTTTTCGTTAACACCTTCGGCCACGGTGCTGCCCAACGAACCAGCCGCAAAGCTCGCGCACAACTTGTCCCACAGCGTGAGGTCGTCGTGCGCGGACACGTATTGAATGACCTGGCCTGCCACTCCTTCCGAATGTTTGCCGCGACGCCACGCGTCCACGGCCTCACGCGCAGCCGCTACGTTCTCGTGCATGCCACCGTTCACATAACCCGGGCGGTCCGAGAAGAACACATGGCCCTTGATGGTGTCTCGCGTGGTGTCGCAGAAGTGGCCGATGCGACTGTCAAGCTTCGACAGGCCTGACTTGTCAGCCAGCACGGTGTCGCTGGGCAGCGGCGCGGTGGCGCCCGCGGACCACGGTTCGCCGTACATGAGAATGTCGCGTCCACGGCCGGGAATCTCATCCAGAGCAGCACGCACGGCATTCATGGTGTCCACGTCGATCAGACCCATCAGGTCGAAACGGAAGCCGTCCATGTGGTATTCGCGCGCCCAGAACGTCACGGATTCCACGATGAACCGGCGGAACATCTTGCGTTCGGTGGCCATATCGCAGCCGCAGCCGGATCCGTTGGCCAGCGCGCCGTTGGGCTTACGGCGCAGGAAATAGTCCGGCACCGACCGCTCAAACCAATTATCGGGCGAGAACATGTGGTTGTAGACCACGTCCATGATCACTTTGATGCCGGCGTTGTGCAGCGCCTGCACCATCTGCTTCACTTCGCGGATGCGCACCGACCCGTCGAACGGATTGGTGGAATACGAGCCTTCCGGCACGTTGTAATTGACCGGATCGTACCCCCAGTTGTAGCGATCGCAGGTCTCTTCGTCCACGGAACCGAAATCGTAAATCGGCATGAGCTGCACCGCGGTGACGCCAAGTTTCTTGAGATATGCGATGCCCGTGGGAAAGTCGGGATGCCCGTCCAGAGACGTACCGTCGTCGGTGAACGCCAGATACTTGCCCCGATGCGATTCGGGGAAACCGCCGGCGGGATCATTGCTGAAATCGCCCACATGGGTTTCCCAGACCACCGTCTGCGCAAGCGGCACGTCCGGCATATGGTCGCGGTACCAACCATCCGGATTGGTGCGGCTGAAGTCCACGACCATGCTGCGCCGGCCGTTCACACCGGCCCCGCGCGCCCACGGGTCGGCGATGCGGTCGACGGAACCGCAATCGCGTTCGATCAAAAAGTCGTAATACACGCCGTGCATGTTGTCGGCGAAATCGTACGTCCAGGAACCATCGGATTCCGGACGCATCGTGTACTGTCCAATCAGAGCGTCGCCGCTTTCCCCCATGGAGCCACGCGAGAACAGTCTCAGGGTCACCTTCTGTGCGGAAGGAGCCCAGAGAGCGAACTGGGTGCCGGTTTCAGTAACAACGGCACCCAGCGGCCGTTCCAGACACAGCGGGAACGGTTCGGCGACGCTCGTGTTCGGCTGTGCGAAGCTGTCTACGAGCGTCATATCCTTTGCCTTTCTTTAGCCCTTCACGGAGCCCGACATGGACTCCTGATAGAAGCGCTGCATCACAATGAACAGGATGGCGATCGGAACGGAGATCACGACCGCGGCCGCGGCGAAGCGGGCAAACCAGTTCTGGATATATTCCTTCTGCAGCATGAGCCACAGGCCCAATGCCACGGTGTAGTTGGATTGCGTACGGCAGATCACCTTGGCCATGACAAAGTCGAGCCACGGGGTCAGGAAGCCGATGATGGCCTGGTAGACGATCATGGGCTTGCAGATCGGGATGATGATCTTATGGAACACCTGGAAACGGGTGCAACCGTCGAGCAGGGCGGCTTCGTCCAGCGAGGTCGGAATGGTGTCCATGTAGCCCTTCATCACGTAGAAGCCAGCGCCGGAACCGGCGGAGTACACGAGAATCAACGCCACGGTAGTCATGGTGCCGCTTGACAGGCCCAAGGCCTTCAAGATGAAGTAGATGGCGGTGACGGCCATGATACCCGGGAACATGCCAAGAATCAGCACAACGTTCATGAAAGTCTTGCGCACACGGAAACGCATACGGCTCATGCAGTATGCCACGGAGAGCACGAAGATCAGAGAAATCGCACAGGTGAAGCAGGCGATGATGAACGTGGTGCCGAACATCTTCGGGAAGTCCAACACGTTGCGGTCGGTGAACAGCACCCTATAGTTGTCCAGAGTCCACTCCTTCGGGAAGAAGGAGCTGGTGTACGGGGCGGTGTTCTTATTGAACGACTCCGCGAACACCCATACGATTGGGACGAGCCAGATGACGGCCAGAATGGCCAGGAACAAGTGGGCGAACACGTCGCCGGTGATACGGCGGATCTTCTGGTCGTGCAGAAGGCCGTGGCTTTCCACTTTGGTTGCGGAATGCTTGTTGCTCATCGGAATGCCTCCTCATTCTTATAGGAGCCGGAATTGCGGTAGGTGATCAGCGAAACGATGGCCAACACGACGAAGGTCATGATGCCGATCACGGCACCGAGATTGTAATCCTGCTTGTCCACGGTCAGCTTGTACAGCCAGGTGATAAGCAAATCAGTGGAGCCTGCGGAATCGCCCAATGGCGTAGGATCGCCGCCGGACAGCAGGTAAATGACGTTGAAGTTGTTCACATTGCCCGTGAAGGTGGTGATCAGATACGGGGTGAGCACGAAGATAATGTACGGCATGGTGATCTTAGTAAAGATCTGCCACCAGTTGGCACCGTCGATCTTCGCCGCCTCATACTGATCGGCCGGAATGTTCTGCAGAATACCAGTGATCTGCATGATGGTGTACGGAATACCGACCCACAGGTTGATGACGATTACGGTGACACGGGCCCAAGTGGCGTCGGTGAAGAACGGCAGCGGGCCGTCAATCCAACCCCACGTCTGCAGCATGCGGTTCACCGCACCCTGCGGCTGGAGCATGGTGTGCATGACCAGCAGGGACACGAACTGCGGAACGGCGATGGACATGGAGAAGCAGGCACGCCAGAAACCCTTGAAATGGGTGGTCTTGCGGTTGATGATCATGGCCACGAACATGCCGAAGAAGAAGTTCAGGAAGGTGGCGAAGAAGGCCCAGACCAAGGTCCACACCAGCACGCGTCCGAACAGTGCGGCGTTAACGGTGCCGCCGCTGTTGGAGAAGACCTTGGCGAAGTTCTCAAAGCCGACCCAGTGGAACAGCACGAGGTGCTTGTGGTCATAGCTGGTGAATGCCATGGAAATCATGAAGATCAACGGAAGCACAGTGAACACGGCAATGCCCAGCGTGGGCAGGAACATCAGCAGGACGTGAGCCTTGGCATCGAGCAGCTCGCGGACATCGTCCATGAAGCTCGGAGCCTTGCCGTTCTCCTCGAGCAGCACCTGGGACTTGTATGCAGAGCGCACGGACATGACCCACAGGCCGATGAAGGCAGCGGTGATAACCAGAGTGGCGACACCGTACAACAGGATGACCACGGAACGGTCAGGTTCGGTGTAGACCCAGAAGCCGTCGACCAGCTTCTTGCCGCCTGCATTGGTGCCCAAGGTCGGCAACTTGGAAAGATAGTCCACACCATTGATTGCCATGAACACGAAGTATGCGATTTCCAGCGCCAGCATGGCAATGCCCTTGACATACTGCTTGCGCACGATATCGCCAAGACCAAACACCACTGCGGAAAGCTTAGTGAACAGGTCACCACGCCGGAACGCCGCCCTTACCGTGTAAGGCGACGGAGAAACATAATCAGCACCCTGCTTCCGAAGGCGCTTCATCTCCCGCGGGGAAAGAGTTGTTGCTGTCATTTCGACTGCCCTCTCATATGGATATTGAAAGATAAAAAAAGCTTTGCTCCCGGACAAGGGGAAGGAGAATTTAAAAACCTTGCCCGGGAATGCAAAGCTCGGAGGAGGAGTGAGCCACTATGCAAAGTGGAGAGAGACACCGCGACTCGAAGCGTCTCTCAAAGCTGCAGGATGGCTGGGGGGATTTGGCAGTGCCAACCACCTGCATTCTTCAGTTATTGGATTTTTAGAATTACTGATTTCACTCAGCGATCTTGCCACCGGCCTGCTTGACCCAATCCTGGTACTTGGCGGCAGCGTTGTCCTTGGTGATTTCCTTGTTGACCAGGGCCTTGCCGAAGGTTTCGGCCGGAGTCCACCAATCGTTCATGCCAGACAGACCGGACTGCAGGAGGGCGGTGTTGGCCATGGTGTCGGCCTGGGCCTTGGCTGCGACGTCGTCGGTGGTCAGATCAGACAGGGACTTGTCGGTCGGCGGGATGGCGCGCATCTCGTAGTGCAGCTTCTGAGCTTCGGTGGAGCCGAGGTAAGCCGCGAACTGAGCGGCGGCCTTCGGGTTCTTGGCGTTCGGGTTGTAAGCAGCGGCCTTGGTGGCGGCGAAGGACTTCATCTGCTTCTTCTGGCCGTTCACGGTGAAGGTCGGCAGAGAGGTGGCGGCGTAGTTGTCACCCAGGGCCTCCTTCACGTCCTTAGCGGACCAGGTACCGGAGAACAGCACGTCGGCGGAGCCATCCTTGATGGCTGCGAGGCCGGAAGCGCCATCGTCGTTGGAGAAGTTCGGGTTGGCGACCACATCAACCAGATAAGAGGTGATATCGGCGCCGTCCTTCGGGAAGACCATGCCTGCGTCAGCATCATTGCCCTTCTCGCCGAACAGGCTCAGGCCATCATAGAAGCCGTTGATGTACCAAGAATTCTGCAGGGAGAACGCGACCTTGGCCTTGGAAAGGATGGTATCGAAGTCCTTGGCCTCATCCTCGGTGATCTTGGACTTGTTGTAGTACATGAACCACGTGTTGTCGGTGTACGGCACGCCATAGAGCTTGCCATCGGTGCCGGTGACGGAGTTGACTTCGAGGTCGCCGTTCTGTTCCTTCACCTGCTTCTCAGCGTCGGTGCCCAGCTGGCCAATGGCCTTGGCGTCCATTAGAACACCCAACTGATCGGAAGCGAACATATAGACATCGGCCGCCGCGGACGGATCAGTGCTGACCTGCTTGGAAGCATCGCCTTCGGAGACCACGTCATTCTTCCACGTGATATTGTATTCCGGATGCGCCTTGGCGAAGTTCTCTTCGACCTTGCCCAGCCAGTTGGTGTCCTTGGCCTGGTCTTCCTGCGGGGCCCACACGCTCAGCGTGACGGCCTCGGTGGAGCCGGAAGCGTTCTTATCGCCACCGTCGGAGGAGCCACCGCACGCAGCGAGCGGAACCAGCATAGAAACGGCAGCAGTAAGTCCGATTGCCTTCTTCCAATCGATCTTCATTGATCTTCCTTTCCTCACATAACCTTGTGTTCCTCAACATCTCCGGTTAAATGGTACGGACCAAAACCCTGCATACGTTCACATCATCGTTCTTGGATGATTACCAACAACACTGGGGCCACCAAAAATGTATCAGTGATTGTTAGTGTAGCACGTTTCTGCCAACGTTTGCAATTCAGCGTTATGATTGTTTCAAAGAAACACCGCAAACCGCGAAATATCAAGGAGACACACCCTCATGCTTCCCCCCGCGAAACACCCCCACCCCAAATGGCTTGCCGACGCAATTTTTTATGAAATCTATCCACAGTCCTTCGTCGACTCCAATGGCGACGGCATCGGAGACATCCCCGGAATCACTTTAAAACTGGACTACATCAAGGATCTCGGATGCAACGCGATCTGGCTCAATCCCTGTTTCGACTCGCCATTCAAAGACGCCGGCTACGACGTGCGCGACTACAAAAAGGTGGCATCACGCTACGGCACCAACGACGATCTCATTGCGTTGTTCGACGCCGCCCACCGGCGCGACATGCACGTGATCCTCGATCTCGTGCCAGGCCACACCAGCGAGGAACACGAGTGGTTCCACCGCAGTTGCAAGGTCGAGCGAAACAATTATTCCGACCGCTACATCTGGACAGACTCATGGATCTCCGGTGGCGACGGACTGCCATTCATCGGCGGCGAATCGCCCCGCAACGGTACCTACATCTTGAACTTCTTCAAATGCCAGCCGGCGCTCAACTACGGTTTCGCGCACCCCGAACGTAGCTGGCAGAAGCCAGCCCTTGGTCCGGACGCGAAGGCCACTTGCGACGCGATGGTGGACGTCATGCGGTTCTGGCTTTCCCGTGGCGCAGACGGCTTCCGCGTGGATATGGCCGACAGCCTCGTCAAAAAGGACGATGAGGGCAAGCCTTACACCATCCGCACCTGGCAGTACATGTTCGCCCGGATCCGCCCGGCCTTCCCCGAAGCCGCGTTCGTTTCGGAATGGGGACGGCCAGAGGAGTCGATGGCCGCCGGCTTCGACATGGATTTCTATCTCGATTGGCGTTGGGACGGCGTTCCCAACGGCTACAACATGCTGTTGCGCAACGTGGACGACCCGTTGAGCCGCAAGGGCGACAAGAGCTATTTCAACGCCGATTCCGGCACGCCGATCAGCGAATTCCTGGACGAGTACGAGCCGCGTCTGCGCGAAGCGGAAACGGCCGACGGAAATTTTAATTTCATCACCTGCAACCACGACACCGCACGCGTGGCGCCGCGACTGTCGCAGCGCGAAATCGCCCTGGCATACTGCACGCTGTTCGCGATGCCGGGCGTGCCGTTCCTGTATTACGGCGACGAAATCGGCATGCGATACCGCGCACTGCCCGGCAAAGAAGGCGGCTACGTGCGCACCGGTTCGCGCACACCGATGCAGTGGGGTGCGAACGACGCATCCGGAGCACTTCACGTGTCCGATTCTGCAGAATCGGACACTCGGGCTGGCGATGTGACCGGTGGCAGCTACCTGCCCGCCGACCCGTCCGCCGACGCCCCGACCGTCGCCGCACAGCAGGCCGACGCCGAATCACTGTGGCATACGGTGCGCTCCATACTCCACGTCAAGGGGGAATGCGACGCCTTGCGGTCGGGGGCTACGTTCCATGCAATCGAACGCGATAGAGTGTTCGTTTTCGAGCGTTCCACCCACCTGCAGAAGCTGATCATAGCCGTCAATCCAAGCCGCGATTGCAAAGCTTTGCAGTTACCAGATGGTAGTTATCGGACGATTTTCAGCATCGGCGAAAACGAAATTAGCGGCACTTCGCTGCGTCTAGGTCTGCAAAGCTTTGCAATTCTCGAAGCCGAGTAGCAGACGAGCAATGCCCCGTTGGAATAATCGTTTGCAATGCGGAGCGCTGCGCCTTCGTATTGCAAACGATAGTCAATATGGAAAAACAATTCCGGTTATCTATATTCCTGAAATTAGAGCAAAATCGCAATATAGCAACACTCTCTTACCGCAAAACACGCTTTGAAAACGATATCATACCGTGATATAGTTATCTTTGGTGCGAATGCCACCAGCATCGAAGCTGCGGCAATCGCAAGCAATGTAGCATGTCAGCCGTCACAAACGGCGCGGAAAGAAGGGACCTATGACACAGACCCAGCAGACCGAAAGCGCAGAACGCATCGCACGGCCTCTTATCCAGCTCGCCAAGCTCAATGGCATTTCCACGTCGTATATCGACCAGCTCGGCACCTATGTGGAAATCCGCGACGAAGTGCTCGTCTCCGTATTGGCCGCACTCGGCGTGGACGCATCCAGCGACGAAGCGATCACCGCCTCCTATGCGGCGACCCAGCAGCGCATCGCAGACACACTTGTTGAGCCGACCGTCGTGAAGTTCATCGGCAAGGAAGCCGTCACGCCAATCCGCGCGAAAGGAAACGACGTGGCGCTGAAGCTGACGTTGGAAGACGGCACGGAATATGCGGGCGATCTGACCGCGTATCTGACGGGCTCGAACGCAGATGACGGCTCGCTGCAACTGACGCTGCCGGACGATATTCCCGCCGGCTACCACACGCTGGCCGTCGATGCCGGCCCGCTGCACGCCGAAGCCGCGCTGATCTGCGCACCGGCACGCATCGAACTGCCGCCAGCAGTAGCGGAAAAGCAACGTTGGGGCTGGATGGCACAGATGTATTCCATCCGTTCCGCTGAATCCTGGGGCGTGGGCGACTATGGCGATCTGAAGCTGCTGCTGTCCGACGCGGCAACGAAATCGCATGCCGATTTCATGCTTATCAACCCGATTCACGCCACCGCGCCGGTGCCGCCGCTGGAGCCGTCGCCGTATCTTCCCGAATCGCGTCGTTTTCTCAATGTGACGTACATCCGTCCGCAGGATATCGCTGAATATGCGGAACTCAACGAGGCGGACCAGGCCGAAGTGGCGCGTCTGCACGCGGAAGCCTCGCCAGCCAACGACAGTATCGAGCCGCTCGACATCAATTCCGCTTGGTGGCACAAGCGCCAGGCGCTGCAGCTTGTGTACAACGTGCCGCGTTCCGTCGAGCGTCAGGCCGCGTTCGACGCGTTCAAGGAGGCCTCGGGTCCGGATCTGCGCGCGTTCGCCGCATGGTCGGTGGCGTTCCAGGTGTGGGGCGCGCCGTGGGAAGGCACGTGGTTCAAGGACACGAACCGCGATTCGCCTGAAGTGGTGGAGCTCATGCGCGAGCACGCCGATATGGTCGATTTCGAATGCTGGCTGCAGTGGATCGCCGACGAGCAGGTGACAGCCGCGCAGAACGCCGCCCGTGACAGCGGTATGGCACTCGGCCTCATGCAGGATATGGCCGTGGGCGTGCACTCGCTCGGCGCGGACGTGTGGTGGAATCCGGAACGTTTCGCAGTAGGCAGCGTAACCGTGGGCTGCCCACCGGACTTCTACAACCAGCAGGGTCAGGATTGGGGCCAGCCGCCGTTCAATCCGAATTATCTGGCCAAAACTGGTTATGGCGTGTACCGCGAGATGGTGCACAACATGTTCTCGCACGCGGGCGCGGTGCGCATCGACCATGTACTCGGCCTATTCCGTCTGTGGTGGATTCCGCAGGGCGAAGGCGCGCGCGGTGGCGCGTACGTTACGTACGACTATGAGGCGATGATCGCGATCCTGACCATTGAAGCGTCCCGCGTGAACGGTTTGGTGGTCGGCGAGGATCTGGGCACCGTGCCTGATTACGTACGCACGGTACTCGGCGAGCACGGCCTGCTGGGCTGCATGGTGGAATGGTTCGCCCGCGTGGACGACTCCCCCAACGCCGGCGACCCGTACGCCGATCCGTCCACGTACCGCAAGTACGCGCTGGCTTCCGTCACCACGCACGACCTGCCGCCGACCGCCGGCTACCTGCAGTTCGAGCACGTCAAGCTGCGCGAACAGCTGCACCTGCTGTCCGGCCCGGTCGAGGAGTTCCAGGCTTCCGCCACCGCCGAACGCGACGCGATGATGGACCGTCTCGTGGAGTCCGGCCTGATCACGCCGGAAGTGGCGGGCGATGTGGAAGGCCACATCCAGGAAATCGTCGAGGCGATGCACAAGATGCTGCTCAAGTCGCCGTCCGTGCTGCTGCAGGCCGCGCTGGTGGATGGCGTGGGCGAGACGCGCACGCAGAACCAGCCGGGCACGTCCAGTGAATACTCCAACTGGCGTGTGCCGCTGGCAGGCCCGGACCTCAAGGTGGTGCACACCGATGAGGTGTTCGATCTGCCGCGCGTGCAATCGCTTGCCGCCATCATGAACGGCGAGAAGTAGCGTTTAGACTTACCATTCCCCTTTCCTTACAAACCAAAATTCCGGTCCTCCTTGTGGAGGGCCGGAATTTTTCATATACGCAAGGCGATTTGGGAGCAGTTAGGTTCAGCGGTCGATCAGCCCAGCAGCAGCCAGACTGAGGCATCGCTATCCAGCTTGCCGTCGTCCGTCAACGGCACGGAATTGGCGATGGCGACCGCATCGTCCGGCAGGGCGATCGGCTCGTCGCCGAAATTGGTGACGGACAGGAATCGACGGCCTTCCGTGGCCGGACGCGAGTAGGCGACCACCGTATCGCCCATGTCCAGCAGGTCGGCGGACGTGTCTCCGGTTGCCGTCAGCACCGTCTGCCGCAACTGCAACAGCTTGCGGTACAAGTGCAGCATGGAACCGTTGTCATCGGCCTCGACGTCGGCCGCGAAATCCTTGAACCAGGCCGGCTGCGGCAGGTGCGCGTCGGCGGAATCGCCCTGCTCCGGGCCGAAACCGAACGTGCCGCCGGTGATGAAGTCCGGGCTCCACGAAGCCGGTTCGCCGCAATCGGCAGCCTTCCACGGCATCGGTGCACGGCACCCGTCACGACCCTTGTCGGTGAAGTTGCGACGGGTGTTGAACGGCGTCGGATCCTCAAGACGATCCCACGGAATGTTCGCCACTTCGAACAGGCCCAGTTCCTCGCCCTGATACACGTAGGCGGAACCCGGCAGGCCCAGTTCCATCAGCGCGGCTGCGCGGGCGCGACGGGTGCCGAGCTCACGATTCTCGCGGTAGGTCTCTCCGTCACGCAACAGCCAATCGTGCGCCAGCTGGTGGTACGGAGCGTCCTTCACCTGCGGCAGACCGAAACGCGACGGACTGCGCGGCACATCGTGGTTGTTCATAACCCACGTCGTGGTGGAACCGTGCGTTTCCTCGGCGGCGCGCAAGCCGTCAGCAATGGCCGTACGGAACTCGTCGGCGAACCAGTTGGCTTCGGCGAACTCGAAATTGAACACCTGGCCGAGCTCGTCGGTGGACGCGTACAGATGCTGCGATTCGGCCTTCACCCACGCCTCGCCGACGGCGAAACGCGGCGGATTGTACTCGTTGAACACCTGACGCCATTCGCGGTAGATGTCGTGCACTTCCGGACGGTCCCACAGCGGGCTGAACGCGCCGTCCGCCGGCAGCACATGCTGCACCGCGGCCGGATCCATGTCGGCCAGCGGCACGGAATCGAGGTCCTTGGCCAAGCCGTGCGCCACGTCGATGCGGAAGCCGTCGGTGCCGTGGTCGGACCAGAATCTCAACGTTTTCTTGAATTCCTCGTGCACGTCCGGATTCTTCCAATTCAGATCCGGCTGCTCCTTGGCGAACATGTGCAGGTACCACTGTCCGTCATCGACCTGCTGCCACGCCGGGCCGCCGAACAGCGACTGCCAGTCGTTCGGCGGCAGCTCGCCGTGCTCGCCGCGGCCTTCGCGGAAGATGTAGCGGTCGCGTGCGGCCGAACCTCGGCCGGCGGCGAGCGCCTCGATGAACATCTTGTGCTTGTTGGACGTGTGGTTCGGCACGATGTCGACGATCACCTTGATGCCGGCTTCATGCGCGGCGGCGGCCATCGCGTCGAAATCGGCCATGGTGCCGAGGCGCGGGTCCACGTTGCGGTAGTCGATCACGTCGTAGCCGCCGTCGGCCAGGTCGGACGGGTAGAACGGGCTCAGCCAGATCGCGTCGATGCCGAGATTCTTCAGGTAATCCATTTTCTCGGTGACGCCGGCGATGTCTCCCAACCCGTCGCCGTTCACGTCTTTGAAGCTGCGCGGGTAGATCTGGTAGACGACGGCTTGCTTCCACCAATCGTCACGCATGTTGTTCGCGGTCATTATGCCCCTTTCGTCTGTGCCTGCAACCGTTGTACCGCTGACAACGATAGCATTGCAGGGCGTCTGCTGCGGGGGCGCGCGGGCAATCGCGTTTCCGTTTGCGCAGACCGGCCGGCGGTGCGATCGTTCGTGCCGTCGTTCGCGCTGCGCAAACCATCAGATCGTGTCGCCGACCGCACGACCGACCGCGCCACACAAACCGGTCAGCCGCATCGCCGTTCGTACAGCCGAACGCGCCGCACAAACCGACCGACCACACGATCGACCGCACGGCGCAAACCGGCCAATCGCAAGATGGCGTGCGTCGAGTAGAATCGCAAGAAGATCCGACTTGCATACGTTGCTATACGGATGCCATACGAAAGGCGATTATGAAGTTCCTCTCCCCCGATTCCGGCTTTATGCGCGGCCTGAGCGACGCCGTCGACGCGATCTGGATCAACATTCTGATGCTCGTCACCAGTATTCCGATCATCACGATCGGCGCGGCACTGACCGCCGGCCACGACGCCGTCCGTCGCACGCTGTCCGGCGAAGGCACGGCGACGCGCAATTATTTCAAGGCGTTCCGTTCGAATTTTGCGAAATCGACCGGCTATTGGCTGATTTTCGGCACGACCGGCACGCTGTGCGTCTACTCGTGGATCGTGCTGCAGATCACGCCGCTGCTCATTCCGAAATTCGCGTTGACGATTGTGTGGCTCATCGGTTTCGAATGGGTGTGGGCGTTGCAGGCGCGGTTCGAGAACTCGTTCTGGCGCACGCTCGGCAACGCTTTTGTGTTCGGCGTGAGCAACATCGGCCACACGTTGGCATTGATTGCGATTGACGCGGTGTACGTCGCGCTGCTCGTGGCCAGCTGGTTCTACATGCCGCAGGGCCTGTTCCTGCTGCTCGTGCTCGGCTACGGCACCATGCTGATGCTGCATTCGCCGATTCTCGAGCATGTCTTCCGCAAGTACATCAGCAAGTAATTAGGCACGAAAAAAGGGACTGATTCGCATCAGTCCCTTAAATTTTTCTGGGTGAAAATCAGCCCTTCACCGCGCCGCCTTCGGCCCTGCAATTAAGGACCGCGCTACGCGCGGGCTCAACGTTACCCTCGCGGCATAGCCGCTCGGGCTGGAGCCTGGGAACAGCGCACTGCGCTGTTCCCTAAGGGCTGATCGAAGATCAGCCCTTAACGGCTCCAGCCATAACACCCTTCACGATGTACTTCTGGCAGATGAGGTAGAAGATGATGATCGGGATGATGGCCATGACCAGGCATGCCATCATGGCGCCCATATCCACAGAACCATAACCGCCCTTCAGATACTGCACGGCCACGGAAATGGTCTTGTACTTGCCCAGGTCGAGCGTCAGGTACGGCAGCAGGTAGTCGTTCCAGATCCACATGGCCTGCAGAATGGCCACGGACACAATGGACGGCTTCATGATCGGCACAACGATCTGGAAGAAGATACGCGGCACGGAAGCACCATCGATCATGGCGGACTCTTCCAGCGATTCCGGAATGCCCTTAACCACACCGGTGAAGATGAACACGGCCAGACCAGCTCCGAAGCCCAGGTACACGAAGCACAGACCCCACGGGGTGTTGAGCTTGAGCATATCGGCCAGCTTGGAGAGGGTGAACATGACCATCTGGAACGGTACAATCATGTTGAACAGGAACAACGTGTACAGCAGCTTTGCAGCCCAGTTGTTCACGCGGACGATCCACCATGCGCACATCGAAGTGCACACCAGAATCAGCGCCACGGAACCGACAGTGATGAGCAGGGTCCAGCCGAAACTGGCGAAGAAGTTCGTGGTATCGAGGCCACGCGTATAGTTTTCAAGTCCAACGAACGCCTTACCGGTCGGCAGGGAGAACGCGTTACGAGAAATATACGCCTTCTGCTTGAAAGAGTTGATGATCACCAGCACGATCGGGAAGATCCACGCCAGCGAAACCACCGCGAACAGTACGGACCACAGTGCGCCGTGCTTGACTTTTTCTCCGGAGTTCATGCCTCCACCTCCTTGCTCGTGGTGAGCTTGTTCTGGATGAGCGCCACGATGGCCACCAGAATGAAGAACAGCACTGCCTTCGCTTGGCCGACGCCTTCCCAGCCCATACGGCCGTAGAACGTGCGGGTAATGTTCATTGCCAGACCTTCAGACATGTTCGACGGAGCGCCGTTGGTCAATGCAAGGTTCTGATCGTACAGCTTGAAGCCGTTGGTGACGCACAGGAACGAGCATACGGTGATAGACGGCATCATCAGCGGAATGATGATCTTGAACATGGTCTGGGTGCCGTTTGCGCCGTCCACGGAAGCCGCTTCGAGCACGTCGGTCGGCAGCGACTGCATACCAGCGATGTAGATAATCATCATATAGCCGATCTGCTGCCAGCAAACCAAGATGACCAAGCCCCAGAAGCCGTAGGTTGCGCTATACGTCAACGCGCGGCCCCAGTGAGCGAGAATGCCGTTGAGCAGCAGCATCCAGATGTAGCCCAGGATAATGCCACCGATGAGGTTCGGCATGAAGAACACCGAACGGAAGATGTTGGATCCCTTGATGGCCTTGGTCAGCATGTATGCGATGGCGAACGCAACCACATTGATCACAACCGTAGTGACAATGGTCAGCGCCGTCGAGAAACCTAACGCATGCAGGAATTCCTTATCCGCAAGTGCCTTCTGATAGTTTTTAAGTCCAATGAATTCCGAGTCAGTCACAGTTGTGAACTTGCAGAAACTCAAATACACACCCATGATGAACGGGATTACAAACCCGATGATAAATGCAGCGAACGTCGGTAGCGCAAACAGAGCCCACCACTTTCGTATCGCTTTGCCGGCCATGCTGATCATAGCTTGCCTGCTTTCTTTCCTCTCCATTCCAACACCGCAGCAACGCGGCATGGAAAACCAACTGCCCCAAATCGGCGAATCACTGCATTGTTTTTCGCCTTTTTAGTTTTTACAGTTGTTATAATAAACAGCGCGACGCGAAATGTCAAACGTTGTCATTTTTACATGTCATAAATCATATATTCTGCATCGTTGTCATAGTATTGACAGCCTGAAAGCATTGTAAATATCAGCCCCGCAACAACTGTGGCACAAATGAAAACGTTTGTAATCCAACTTTTGCAAGAGTGTTTCAATACAGTATGCTGAATATCCAGTAGTTCTACTATACAAGGGGTCACCATGAAAAGCAGCATTCAAGACGTGGCACAACTTGCGCACGTCTCCATTTCAACGGTTTCTCGCTCCTTCACACGTCCCGACCTTGTGTCGAAAGCCACGCGTGACAAAGTCATGAAAGCCGCCGACGAATTAAATTTTTCCATCTCGCGCTCCGCTGCAGCACTCAAAACCGGCCGCGCGCTACGAATCGCGGTGCTGATTTCCGGCCGACTCAATCTGTGGTTCAGTTCGTCCATCATGGAAGGACTGAACGAATCCTTCCATGATGAAGGCTACGACATCTCAATCTATCAGATGTCCAGCGCCGAGGAACGCCGCGCGTTCTTCGACATGCTGCCGGTACGCCGCAATGTCGACGCCGTAATCGTCATTTCCTTCGACATCGACAGCAACGAAATCAGGCAACTCAGGTCAGTCGATGTGCCAATCATCGGCATCAATTCGAGCTTGCCGGAAGAGCGCGGCTTCAACGCCGCCGTGCGCATCGATGACAAGCAGGGATCCGAATTGGCCGCACGCCACTTGATAACGCTTGGCCATCGCGATATCGCTTACATCCGTACCGACCGTGAAGTGACGCTGCACTTCAGCGTGCAGGGCCGTTTCGATTCGTTCATGACGTGCTGCAAGTCCAATGGCGTCGAACCGCGCGTGTTCGTTACCGACGAAGGCAAGAACAACATCAGCAAAGTCGTCACGCAGCTGCTCAGCTCGGACCACATGCCCACGGCGATTGCCTGTCAGGAAGACGGCATCGCAATTCCGCTACTGTTCCAGCTGGAACGCAACGGTTTCACAATACCGAACGACATCTCCATCATTGGCTACGACGACAGCACCTACGCTCGCGATCTCGGTTTGACCACCATCCGTCAGACACCGGTCGAGATGGCACACGAGGCGGCCCGTATGACGCTTGCCCTGATTGACAAGCAGCCGCTTGACGAGCCGTTCAAGACGTTTCCCGCACAGCTAATCGTCCGATCGACCACCGCCAGACTGCGTCACTGACGTTTGCCGCACATTGCGCACACGGCAAACGTACGAAACACAGAAAGGCCGTCATCGCAGAACATTGCGATGACGGCCTTCCGTTGTCTCCACAACCGGCTGGGGCGAAGAGAGGAAAGGAAAAATCCTCGACCTCAGCTAGCTTATTCAGTTATTGAATTGCGATTTGCAACTCATGGTGCAACACAATCTCAGTGAGATGCGTCGTACTCAGTCTTCCAACCGTCAACAAACGCGGTCTTGACGGCATCCCAGTCACCGGTACCCTGAGCGTATTCGAGGAGGGCGGAACCAAGCTTGTTCTTCCACTCTTCGGACGGCATCATGGTGAAGTTCCAAGAGACTGCGGTCTTGCCGGAGTTCTGATCATCAACAGCAGCCTGGACCAGCGGATTGTCGGACTTGACGTCGCTGAAGGACTTGAACGGGGTGGTGAAGCCCATGTCACTGGACAGAGACTTGATGCCGGTCTTGCTGGTGACGACCCACTTCAGGAAGTCCTTGGTGGCCTTCTTGTCAGCGTCGGAAGCCTTGGAGTTGATGCACCAGTAGTTCTCGGAACCGGTGGCCAGACCCTGCTTCTCTTCGCCCTTGGCACCGATGTAGATCGGGATCATGCCGACGGACTCGGCCTTCATGCCAGCCTTCTGCAGATCGGTCCATGCCCAAGTGCCGTTCTGATAGAACGCAGCCTCGCCGAGGGAGAACTCGGAGGTAGAATCATCACCGGTCTTGGAGCTCAGCTGGGTCGGCTCGGTGGTGGAGTCCTTCAGATACAAATCGAAGATGTTCTTATATTCCGGCAGATAGGTGCCCTTGATGGTCTCCGGCTGCTTGGTGACGTTGTCATCCTTGAACTCATAGTAAAGCGGCAGGTTAGCCAAATGGGTCTTGAAACGCCAGTCGGAGCTGGAATCGAAACCGGCGGAGGTGAACGCGCCCTTGACACCAAGCTGGTCCTTCTTAGCCTGGATGTCATCGGCCACGGCCTTCAAGGTATCGAAGTTGTCGATGTCATCGACGCTCTTGATCTTGGCGCCGTCAGTGGCAATGTACTTGGCCAGCAGATCCTTGTTGTAGATCAGGCCATAAGTCTCCATGGCATACGGAACACCGACGACCTTATCCCCATCCTTGAGGGCGACATCCTTGTTGATAAGCTGCTTGTACGGCTCAGTATCGGACATGTCTTCGGTGTAGGACGACCAGTTCTGGTAGCCGACAGGGCCGTTGACCTGGAACAAGGTCGGAGCCTCGGACTTGGCGATCTCGGACTTCAAAGTCTGTTCGTATGTACCGGAAGCAGCGGTCTGGACCTTGACCTCGACACCGGTTTCCTTGGTGTAATCCTTGGCCAGCTTCTTCCATTCGTCGCTGGATTCCGGCTTGAAGTTAAGGAAGTACACCTTGCCCTTGCCGTTATCGGAACTTGAGCTAGAACCACCGCAAGCAGCCAACGTGCCAACAGACATTGCCGCGATAGCGACCATTCCAACTGCTGCCTTAATAGTACGATTCATCATCGAACCTTTCTCTTCCATTCCTGTTCCCAGCTTCTCGTTGGGAAACAATTTGCGGTATCGCGTCATCACGATTCCTAACAACCACTATTGTGCCGCATTTCACCGATTTTTGCAAACGTAGGCAAAATGAATTCGAAAGTCAGACGTCATACCATCGAAAGAAATCCCGAAAATCATTTATTTTCAATACTTTTAGAGAGCATACTTTTATGCAAGCGTTTGCGACACGCCGCAGCAAAGTGGCAAGTCATGCATGCAATAAAGAGGCGGTTCCAAGGAGGGACCGCCATAATATTCAGCGATATCAAACAGTTCCGTTCAATAATTCAGCAATTCCAATGTTCGATAACATTGTCACCTTTATATTGGCTTAATACACAATAATGCGCAGTGTCCAATCGCAGCAACCGCGCGAAATGCGGATCAACACCGAGCCATTGCGACGTCAAGATACGAAGAACGTGCGCATGCGCCACCAGCAGCACATCGTTTCCAGCGTCGAGCAACGGTTTGACCGTGGCGATCGCCTCACGTGTGCGCGCCGCAGCTTCCTCCACCGTCTCACCCGGACCGTTGTGCACGGGCACCTGCTCGCCGTTCGGCAACGTCTCGACCCAATCGCCCTCCAGTGATTCGGGGAGCGACCGCGGTCCGTCGCGCCACACATCCCAAGCGAAACCGCCCGCCGCGCTCACATCCTGACGCGTACGGCCCTCGGCACGGCCGTAATCCCATTCCGCGATTTCGGGAAGCACCTTAAAATCGCCATATCCGGCCAGCTGCGCCGTCTGCTGGGCTCTGCGCAACGGACTGGCGAACATGCACCCCTGCGCGAAACCCTGGGGAAACGCCTCACGCAACCGTTCGCCGGCGGCACGAGCCTGATCGCAGCCAATGTCAGTCAACGGAATATTGGTGCGGCCGGTGTGCTGTCCGGATTCGCTCCACACGGTCTGCCCGTGACGCAGCAGCACCAAGCGGCCAGGGGTGATTGCGGAAGCGGCATTGCCTCCCAGTTGAGTTTCAGTCATGTCTCTACTCTAGCCGACGCAAGCTGCGTTTTCATCCCATTCCGCCACGTGTCCCGCACATATTCCGGCATGTTTTCCGACGCGTTACACTGGTTTCATGAGTGAAATGCCGAATATGGAATCCAGTGCGGACCGCGTGGTGGCGGCCCTGCACACCGTCGACGAGAAGGTGAATGCGATGCGCGACCAGAGACTGAACGATCCCGATTCATTTGGCGATAAGATTTTCAAGTCCGTCGTGCCCACGTTGGCCGGACTGGTGCTCGGCAAGGCGTTCGAGATGGTGTGGAAGAAAAGCGTCGGCCGCAAGGCCGTCCGTGCCGACGGTACCAAGAACGAGGCTGCGGAAGCGGCGCTCGGCATCGTATTCGCCGTGGTTTCCGCCGGTTTCGGCGCGCTCGTATCGCAACTGTCCGGCCGCGGGTCGAAGGCGATTGTGGACAGGCGGCACGCACGGCAGGCGCATCGCAAGTAAATACGTCGCAAATATCGCAAAGCAGTCTCAAGTAGATATGTTCTCACAGGGAGACGGATTTAGCCCGATTCCCTTGCAAAATCGCGCCGCACGGACAACAATGGCGGTATGAGCAACATTCTTCATAACGCAACTGTCGACACTCTGCTGGAGCGTCGTTCCATCCGTAAATTCAAGCCGAAGCCGCTGCCGGACGACGTCGTCGAAACGTTGGAGACCGTAGCGCAGCATGCGGCGAGCAGCCAGTTCCTGAACGACTGGTCCGCTATCCGCGTCACCGAGCCAGCCGCCAAGAAGCGTCTTGCCGAAATCGGCGGGCAGCCGTATATCGCGACCGCGCCGCTGCTGTACGTGTTCGTGCTGGACGAGCATCGCAATGCCGCGATCGCCGCGCGCAAGGGCGTGGAAGTGGCGTCCGACGCGTTCACGCTCAATGGCAGCTATCGTTTCACGCAGGCGCAGAACGACGCGGTTCTGGCACTGCACGCGATGGAGACGGCCGCGTACTCGCTCGGCTTGGGTTGCGTGATTCTC
>ERZ810302.70-NODE-70-length-36682-cov-18.0759_pt1 | contig 36682 bp, 42 predicted proteins | sample MGYA00520484_ERZ810302 | MGnify/ENA primary metagenome ERZ810302 (study PRJEB31588, sample SAMN03401223) | human gut metagenome | study: EMG produced TPA metagenomics assembly of the PRJNA231909 data set (A prospective, longitudinal analysis of the... | reverse complement strand
GATACGCCGGGAGAAATTCCGGGCAGGAGCGGCTTGCAGGCAGACCGGCGGACAGAAACAAGTTTATCATGCGGACGCATGGCTCCGCAGCAAAGAAATGGAGGAATATCATTATGAAACTGAGTATGAAAGAAAAGAAGATTCTCTACGCTTTCGCCTGTCCCAGCCATCACAACACGGTGACACGGCTGAAATGGCTGACGGCCCTGACCGTTGACCCGGAGGCGAAACGCCGGATGCTGGGGCTGGCCCGGAAGATGGAGACGGAGGTGGACGAAAGCTGGTATGAGGCTTTTTACCACCATCTGCGTATGGAGATGGACGAGTACCGCCGTCTCAAGCGCAACCTGCGTGTGCTGAAATCTTACACCGATTATGAGGAGGATCTGTATGACGAAGCTGTCTAAGTATGAGAAAGAAACCATCATCAACTGGAACGAGGCGGAGAACCTTGCCAGCATCTACACCTTCAACGCCAGCTTGAAGCGCAGGCTGGCCGATTTCAGCCGGAAGTATCCGCTGCTGTGCCGGTTGGAGCGCAGCACGCCGGAGGGTAGCGTGACCTATGTATTGGACAAGTCCCGGCTGTCAATCCGGCTCATCCCGCCTTACAGCGAGGAACGGAAAGCCGCCGCCAGCGCCTACGCCAGAGAGCATGGCTTTCAGGTCTTGACACCGGAACAGAAAACCGCATGATTTCGGGGCGGTTTTGGCGGAAAAGTACAGCTCTGGAGCCGCTGTTTCGTCCGCCAAATTGTTCCGGGGTATTCGGTATCACGGGGGACGCCAACGGGAGAAATGCCGTGTCTGGGGGCGTTTTCCGTGATGCCGGGCGGGAGTACAGAGGGCGGCAAGCCCTTTGTGCGTGGGTGCAGGGGCGGCAGCGCACTGCTGGGGTCAAGGGGCAACGCCCATTGGGCGGGTACAGGGCGGCAGCGCCTGTGCGGAGTGTAGAGGCGGCGAGCCTTTACTCCGGTGTCCAGAGGTGGAAAACCTCGGCCCAGGGAAAGTTGATGCCTGCGTCAACTTGTACTGGGTATTACCTGACGCAAAATTCGCAGGATTTGCGGCTTCGCCGCCCCTTCCCCGGCCCCAGAACATCTTCGCAGGAAGGAGGAAATCTGTTTGAAACTGACACGACACAATGGACGCTCCGGCAAGCATGGCACCTATAATCCCCGCCACAATGACCGCCGGTTCGATGTGGAGAACAGCGAACACATTGACGCAGAACGGGCAAGGCAAAATGTCTACTGGGACTGCTACCGGGGCTTTACCACCCATGAGTTCCGGGAGAACCCGGAGCAGCCGGATTTCAGCTTTGAGGAAATCGAGCGGATGTATTACTACGAGCATTACGGCGGCTATGTGGAAGCTCAGAACGCCCGGAATGAGAAAACCCGGCACACCGAGCGCAACCGCACTGTGGAGGACTTGCTGAAAAACAACAAGACCTGCCCGGAGGAAAGTATCTACCAGATCGGCACGATGGGAGAATCCGTCTCGCCGGATACGCTCTTTTCCATCGTCAATGAGTTTTATCAGGAATTTGAGCGCCGCTTCGGTTCCCATATCCACATCCTGGACTGGGCGCTCCATCTGGACGAGGGGACGCCCCACATCCATGAGCGGCACGTCTTTGACTGTGAGAACCGCTATGGGGAACTGTGCCCCCAGCAGGAAAAGGCGCTGGAAGAACTTGGCATCCCTCTCCCCAACCCGGAGAAGCCCAAAGGCCGGAACAACAACCGCAAGCAGACCTTTGATGCGGTCTGCCGGACGATCCTGTTTGACATCGCCAGACGGCATGGGCTGCATCTGGATCAGGAGCCGTCCTACGGCGGGCGGGACTATCTGGAAAAACAGGATTATATCCTGATGAAGCAGAAGGAGCAGCTGGCGGCGCAGGAGCAGAAGCTGGAAGAACTGACGCTCAAAATCGAGGACGTGGAGACGCTGTTAGATGATGTTTCCGATGCGGCCTATGACAAGGCGGTGGAGGTCGTGACCGATACCGTCCGGCAGGAGACGCACAAGGAAGATATTCGTCTGGTGGAAGAATCGAAAAAATGGGTGCTTTCGCCGGAGCGCAAGGCTCCAAAGAAGGAGCGTGAGTACGCCGCTGCCCGTCTGGATGGGGTCATTAACAAGATTAAAAATGTCATGCAGACTGCTCTGGCGAAAATCCAGCGGACGCTGATGCAGCCGGAGGTCAAGCAGGCCGGGAAGGAGCAGGTCAAGAAGAAAGCCAAAGAATCCATTATGGATATGCTGGCAAAGGCAAAGATCAACGCAGACCGGGATAACCGGGAGCGTTGGGAAAGGGAGGGGCGGATTGCCCCTACAAAGGAACAGGATATGGAGTTATGAGGCGTCTGGTTTTCGGGATTCAGATGCCTTTTTCTCTGTCTGGAGGTGAGAAAATCGAATGTGTTTGAAGCGGTGAAGCAGGCTGTCCCCACAAGGCAGGCTGCGGAATCTTACGGAATACAGGTTGGCAGGAACGGGATGGCCTGCTGTCCCTTCCATGATGATAAACATCCCAGCATGAAGGTTGACCGCCGGTTCCACTGCTTCGGCTGTCAGGCGGACGGGGATGTGATTGATTTTACCTCCCGTCTGTTCGGACTGAACAAAAAAGAGGCGGCCTTGAAACTGGCGGAGGATTTCTCGGTCAGCTATGACGCCAAAGGCCATGACCCGCCCCGCAGGAGGCCGGTCAGACGGAAAATCAGCGAGGAACTGCGTTATCGGCAGGCGGAGCAGAAATGTTTCCGGGTGCTGTGCGATTACCTGCACCTGCTGGAACGCTGGGAGAAGGAATACGCCCCGCAGACGCCTGAGGAAGCATGGAACCCGCTGTTTGTGGAGGCCCTGCAAAAGAAACCGTACACGGAGTATCTGCTGGATATTCTGCTGTCCGGCAGTATGGAGGAACGGGCCTGCGTGGTCGCTGAATACGGAAAAGAGGTGAGGAAGATTGAGCAGCGAATATCAGAGTTTACCGCCAGCCACCCGGCAGGCCGCCATGAGCGCAGCCGAAGCCTTAGCACCGGAGCAGAGCGTTGACGAAGTGCGGGAAAGCCTCTCTGTCACCGAGAAAGGCCAGCCCGCCAACACCATCGGCAACTGCCGGACGGTGTTCTGCCATGACCCTCTCCTGCGTGGGGCGATCCGCCTGAACCTCCTGACTGACCGGGTGGACATTGTGCGGGATTTGGGCTGGCGCAGGAATACCAGCGCCCTGACGGATACGGACGTGAAGTATCTGCTTCTCTATTTTGAACAGACCTACGGCCTGACCAGCGAGAAGAAGATGACGGCGGCGCTCTCCATCGTGGCGAATGAAAATTGTTACCATCCCATACAGGACGCGCTGAACGGCCTTGTCTGGGACGGAACGCCCCGCATCCGCTCCTGTCTCCATCACTTTCTGGGTGCGGACGAGAGCGACTATGTGGAGGAAATGCTGAAACATTTCCTGCTGGGCGCTATCCGGCGGGTATTCCGCCCCGGCTCCAAATATGAGGAAATGCTCTGTCTGGTGGGCGGTCAGGGTGCCGGGAAGTCCAGCTTCTTCCGTCTGCTGGCAATCCGGGATGAGTGGTTCTCCGATGACTTAAAAAAGCTGGACGATGATAGGGTGTATTTGAAGCTGCAAGGCCACTGGATCATCGAGATGTCGGAGATGCTGGCCACCAGCAGCGCCAAAAGCATAGAGGAAATCCGCTCATTCATCAGCCGCCAGAAGGAAACCTACCGGACACCCTACGAAGCCCAGCCCAAAGACCGGCTGCGGCAGTGTGTGTTCGGCGGTTCGTCCAACACGCTGGACTTTTTGCCCCTTGACCGGGCCGGGAACCGGCGCTTTCTTCCCATTATGATTTACCCGGAGAATGCGGTGGTTCACATTTTGGAGGACGAGGACGCCTCCAGAGCCTATCTTTTGCAGGTCTGGGCGGAGGCCATGACGATTTACCGCAGCGGCCACTACTCCATGAAGTTCAGCAAGTCCATCCAGCGTCAGCTGGTGGAGGTACAGAAGGATTTCATGCCGGAGGACACCGAGGCCGGGCAGATACAGGGCTTTCTGGAACACTACACCGGCAGCATGGTCTGCTCCAAACAGCTTTTCAAGGAGGCGCTGGGACACACCTATGACGAGCCGAAGCGGTGGCAGTTGCACAATATCAACGAGATCATGAACACGGTAGTGACGGGCTGGAAACCATTCTCCAATCCCCGGATGTTCGCCGGATATGGTAGGCAGAGGGGCTGGGAGCGGGACGTTTCCGGCAACGAACTGCCCGGCAACGAAGATGGATTTGTGGAACTGACCGAGGAAGAATGCCGCCAGCTGGAACTTCCAAAGGAGTGGATCGCATAAAATCAGCGGCCTGTTGCCGGGGTAGTTGTCACTTGGTTGCCGGGTTCGTTGCCGGGGATTTTCCGGTCTGGATACGGGAAAAGCCTGTAAATAAGGCATTTTCTAATATCTATCTATATTTCCGGCAACGAAAGCAACGAGATTTTTCAAGAAAATTGATAAAGTAAGATTTGCAGGTCAGACGATAGTTTACAGGTTTTCAGAGGTTCGTTGCCGGACTTCGTTGCCGGTAGGCTGTTGTCTGGCCTGTCACTCTATGGAGGTAGCCTATGGAAAAAAGCAAGCAGCAGAAAAATAAAGTCCGTTTTGTGGTGGTGCGGGAGTTCTCCGGGGAGAAGTCCATGCGGGAAGCCTTTGAGCAGCTCATTGAGCGCCAGACCTGCGAACACTTCGAGGAATGGCGTCATCAGCGGGAAATGGCAGAAAAAGCTGCGTAAAAACGGTTGATTCAGGAACAGGGACATGGTACTATAATGGTATCGTGTCCCTGTTCATAGAAGGAGAACGCTATGAGCAGGAAAAAACAAGTCTATGAGAAAATCACCGCTCTCTACTGCCGTATCTCTCTGGATGACGGCGGCGACAATGAGAGTATGAGCATCAGCAACCAGAAACTCATGCTCCGGGACTTCGCAGAAAAGCATGGGATGTTCCAGTATGAGTATTATGTGGATGATGGCTATACGGGCCGCAACTTCAATCGTCCCTCGTTCCAGCGTATGATCGCTGACATTGAGGCGGGGAAAATCGGCTGCGTCATCACGAAAGACCTATCGAGGCTCGGCAGGAATTATATCGAAGCTGGAAGCTATATCGAAATCTTTTTCCCCAAACACAATGTGCGCTATATCGCCGTCACGGACGGCGTGGACAGCCTGACCCGTCAGGAAATGGACATCACGCCCTTTAAGAATATCCTGAACGATATGTACAGCCGGGATATTTCCAAAAAGGTGCTGGCGGGCATCACGACCCGTTCCCGGCAGGGGAAGTTCTGCGGGGGGACGCCGCCCTTCGGCCTGATGCGTGACCCGGAGGACAAGGGGCATCTCATCATTGACCCGGAGACAGCGCCGGTGATCCGAAAAATCTATGATATGGCACTGGACGGCTGGGGCTGTATGCGGATCGCAAAGCAGCTCATGGATGATAAAATCCCCATCACCAGAGTAAAAAGCAATACAGAATGTGACGTGAACTACTATTCATGGGGGAGCGCAAGGATCAGCCATATCCTGCGGAATCCCTTTTATAAGGGCGCACATCTGGTCTTTCGGACGCATCAGAAAGGCATCCGCTCCAACACCTATGACATTATCCCCCGTGAGGATTGGGAAATCATCGAGGGCTGCCATGAGGCCATTGTGACGCCGGAGGAATGGGAACAGGTACAGGAACTCATTGACCGCAAACCGCCCATTATGAAAGGCAATGCCTGTCCCTTCTACAACCTGTTCCACGGGCTGGTCTACTGCGCCACCTGCGGGAAGTCCATGCAGGTGCGGTATGAAAAAGTCGGCAGAACCGGCAAAAACCGCTTCACTGGTGAGATGCGGGAACCGATTGATAAGGCGTACTATATCTGCCAGACCTACAACCGGATGGGCTGCAAGGTCTGCTCCAGCCACAAGATCGAGGCAAGGGATTTATATAATCTGGTGCTGAAGGATATACAGGAACTGGCGGCGCAGGCCATGAAAGATGCGGATATGTTTTACCAGCGGCTCAGCAGCCGGATGGAGCGCCGGTATCTGGTGGACACTTCCCAGACTGAGAAGGAACGGAAACGGCTGGAAGCCCGGAATCAGGAAATTGACGGGATGTTTTTAAGCCTGTACACGGATAAAGCCAAAGGCATCCTGACCGAACAGCGGTTTATGAAGCTGACAGCGGCGCTGGAACAGGAACAGGAAGCCAACCAGAAGCGCCTGCATGACCTAGCGGTGATGCAGAGCCGGGCGGACGCACAGAAAAGCGAAGTCCGTACCTTTATCAAGGAAATCCGGCGCTATGCCGCCATTGAGGAACTGGATGAGTCCGTACTGAACCGGCTTATCAGCAAAATCCTGATCGGCGAGGTTAAAAAGGTGGACGGCCAGAAGGTACAGGAAGTCAGGATTGTTTATAACTTTGTCGGGGAAATCCCGGAGATTGCAGCGTAAATAGTTTGCCCCATCTCTCAACCACTGAGGGATGGGGCTTTTGTTATGGATAAAGCGATTTGTCTGAACGATAGTATTATCCCACATAATCCGTTCGCAGTGCTTCTACCAGATTACATTTCAAGATTTTCTTGCCACCCAGGTAATATGCCAGTGCAACAAAGCCAAAAAGTGCCACGATAAAAAGTAGGATGGGAACAATGGGAGCCACTGACAAAAATTCCATTGGATTCAGGTAGCTTGCCGTTATCATCAACCACACAAACACAGCGGTAATCGGCAGCGTGATTAGAACGGGGCGGCCTGCAATGACGAGGGCTTCGATCCAAAACATTTTTCGCATACCCTCTGGCGTCATGCCAATGGACATATATCTCGCAAATTCTTGTTTCCTTTGCCGGATAAATCCCAACGTGTTGGAAAATACGTTAGCGATCCCGATGAAGGCCAGCAGCACACACAGCGCCCCAATTATCAGTTTGTATCCGTTCAGCATGGCATCGTTGTCTATCTTTTCCTGAATCCGGTTTTCTACCTCGAAAGAAATGTTATGCCCCAGCACAGTCGTCAGTTCGGTTTCGATCACATTCAATTCCGTCAAGGTTCTCTCTTTTTCCGAAAGAATGCGGATATAGGTGTCTGGTTCAGCATTTCCAATCGTCTCTCCGATTTGTTTCCAAGTGGAAAGGGACACAAATTGGACCAAAGCATAATTATCATATTCTTCTCTCAAAACCGGTGGATCCTGTGTAAAGCCCAAAACCGGAATCTCCACAGTCGCAGCCGCATCTTCCATGCTTTGCAAAGTCATCGTGTCCTGGTTCTCTGACAAAAACGGAACATATTCCTTGTATCTGAAATTGCTGTTTATGTTGTCCCAAATGCGGTTCAAAACAATGCTCCCGTTTTCCGCTGAGGAAACACCAATCTGTTCACAATACGTGGCAAAGCTGCTGTCATCCACGATTACAATAGGAGCCTGAATGGTATAAATCCCATCCGCCATACTGACATCGCTTCCGGCGATTACTTCAAGACCTCCCAGACTTTTTACTTCTTCGCTGACATCGTCCGCCCAAACAGAACAGACGGCGGTTGCCTTTTGATAAATTACACTGTCTGTATCAGCCAAAGCATGGATTTCATCCGTATGAGAAAAGTCCTCAATCTTTGTATCCTCAAGCGTTGCCATCACATCCCAGGCATCCTGGTAGCGTTCAAAATAAGTATGGTTTGTACTGATCCCAGATAGAGTAAAAAAGCTTAGCATTAGAGCGAAGCCAAGAAAAGAAAGGGTCAACGACAGCGTAGCGGTTCGCAGAGATTTCTTCTGTGCTTTCAGCGCATTCCCGGCAAGTTCCCCTTCCGCTCCAAATAAAAGCGCAAGAATACGGGACTTCCTTCTCCGCTTTAGCTGCAATTCTCCCGTATTTTTTATGGCTTCCAGTGGGGTCATCTTGCTTAATTTCCTGGCTGGCAGCCAGGCGGAAATCAACACCGTCAAAAACGAGGTCAGAATCGTGACTGCAAACACGAGCGGATGATAGGTAAAGGCAGCTTCATGCCTGCCGACAATACCATCGGCGAGGATATTGACTGCTTGGATGGCCCCGAAAGTCAAAGCGATTCCGACAAAACTTCCGAGCAATATAGGAAGTACACAAAGCATCGCCGCTTCCTGTAAAAGACAGGTACGAATTTGCCCCGGTGTCGCCCCAATGCTGGAAAAGATGCCAAACTGATGTACACGGGCATTCATCGATACAGCAAACGAGTTATGAATGATTAAAATCAAAGACACCGATACAAGTAGGAGTACAAAGAGATAAAAAGCCATCAATAAGGGCGGATTGCTGTTCTGTGGATCGTTGATAAAATAACTTGACAACAGCGATTCATGATACGATACGGAAGTTTCAGGAACGCCTAACTGCTGGGCGATAAGAGGCATATCCTGATACACAGCCCTCATGTCATCAAAGCAAATATCGACTACAAGAGTTTGTTCGTCTGATAAATCCTCATTGATTGCCACCGTTTTTACATTGGCGAAATTTTCAATTTCGGACAATTCATCTTCTTCGAGCGCCCCGCTGATGCGTCCCTGCCAGTTTCCTTCTTCTAAAACAACGGATTCTATTTCATAATTCCAGAAATTATAAAACAAACCGCACAATAAAGAGAGAAACAGAGCAGAAATAAACGCCGCTACCAGAACGGATACGCTGGAAGCCCGATTCTTTTTGATGAATCCTATCGAATAGTCTTTCCACATATCCTTACCTCCGTTTCTGATCGCTGATGATCTTCCCATCCTCTATGGTGATAATACGATCCGCCTCCAGTGCAATCTTTTCATCATGGGTAATCAAAAGAATCGTCTGTTCTAGGTTACGGTTAGATAATTTCAGCAAGTCAATGATTTCATCTCCGTTTTTCCGATCCAGGTTGCCGGTCGGTTCATCAGCAAGCAAGAGCGCCGGACGATAAATCAAAGAACGAGCGATGGCAACACGCTGCTGCTGCCCGCCGGATAGTTGGCTGGGCAGTGCTTCCAGTTTATCTTCGATTCCCAGCGAATGTACAATCTGCTCAAAGTATTCTTTATTGGGTTTGCGCTTGTCTAACAGGAGCGGCATGAGAATATTTTTTCGGACGGTAAGGGTGGGGATAAGATTATAAAACTGATAAACCAGCCCGACCTTTCTACGCCGGAAAATGGCTGCCTGTGTTCGGTTCATGGCAGATAATTCTATTCCCTCGATAAGGACTTTCCCTTCTGTTGGCTTATCCACACTTCCCAAAATGTGCAACAAGGTGGATTTTCCTGAACCGGATGCCCCTACGATTGCTACAAATTCCCCTTTTTGTACGGACAGGTCAATGTGATCCAATGCCACAACTTGATTGTTTCCAGAGCCATATACCTTTCGGATATTTTCACATTTTAGTATTTCCATGTCACTTTCTCCTCTCTACTGAATGGTTTTACGTACAGTATAACAAAGTAAAGTGACATCTCAGTGACTGTATATCCTTATTTCAAAACAAGCACCGCCATTTTGCAAATTACAGGCGGTTATGGTTCCGTTCTGCAATTCAAAAATGGAACGGGTAAGAGCCAGGCCAATTCCAATTCCATCTCCAACCGCACACCGGCCCCGGTAAAAACGATCAAAAAGATACGGTAAGTCCTCTGTGTCAAAGCCCGCCCCGTCATCCCATACCCGAATTTCTACATAGAGAGGATTGCCTGAGTAGTCACAATGGACTACGCCGTCCGGTTTGGAATGTTCCATACAATTCTTTATGAGATTGATGAGTGCTTCCATTGTCCACTCTAAATCTCCCCAAAATTCAATACAGCCATTTTCTGGAATGTCAACAGTAATACAATTTTTCCGCAATAGATCGTTCAGATTATCTGCTGCCAGATTTAATACCGTATAAAGATCGACCTTTTCCCGCTTTAGCGGCAGCGTTCCAGCATCAATTTTGGAAAGCATAAGCAAGGATTCTTCCAGACGATTTAATCGCTTCAACTGCTGTTTGACCTGTTCTGTGTGAGCCCCCGGAATCTCTTTTTCCATAAGCTGCAACGACAAAAAGGCCGCTGTGATCGGCGTTTTCAGTTGGTGTGCGATATTAGCCAGGTTTTCTGCAAAATTTTTCTTTGCGGCAACTGCCGTTTCTCTTGTTTGATAAAGCATCGTGACAGTTTTGTATATCTCGTCCTGCAAATGGGAATATTCATCTTCCTTCGTTTGTATCAATGTCCCGCCAGCACCGATATTGATCTGCTCCAAATACTCGGTCAAATCATCAATCCTCTTTCGATTTTTTCTGCGGGACAGAAAGATTCCGGCCCCAAAAGCACAAGCGGTCACAAGGAAAAATATAATCGGAAAAAGCACTGTATCCAGCGGGAAATCATAGCAAAAATCATCGGCCCGGTATCCGTATTTCTCCAGATAATCGTTGTCTCTGAGTTCTTGTTCGGTCAATGAATAATAGTCTTTCAGAGCCGCTAATAGCTGCGGCTCGGCTTCAGGAGAATTTTCCAATATGGTTTCGCATAATGCCGAAGTGTGTTCAAATGCAATCTGCCGGTACGTGTGCAGGAAGAAAGCGGCGGTAAGTATCATGCCTACCGCAAGAACAGCAAACGGAAAAATCAGAAGTGTTTTTTGTTTCCATTTTTCGCTCATTGTGTGTCCTCCATACGGTAGCCAAAACTTCGGATCGTTTTTAAGCAGGCTGGATGATTCAGCTTTTCCCGTAGCCTTTTCATTGTGACCGTCAGCGTATTATCATTTACATAGTTCCCGCTGCGATCCCAAACTTGCTCTAATAACTGGTTTCTGGTGATCGTTTTTCCCTTGTTTTCCATCAGAATCAGGAGAATTCGGTACTCCGGCTGGCTTACAACGATTTCTTTCTGCCCATTATAGACAGCCGTTTTCTCCTTATCCAAAATCAAGTCATCGCAGAATAGTTTTGTGTGGGTTACGCCCTCGGTTCTCCGTAACAGCGCCAGAATACGAGAATACAGAACAACAAGGTCAAAGGGTTTTACCACATAATCATCCGCCCCATTTTGGAAGCCAGTAACAATGTCATGGGAATCACCGCGAACTGTCAAATAGATAATAGGCAGGGTTTTCCATCTTTCCCGAATCCAAAGGCACAATTCATTGCCTTGTCCGTCCGGCATATTCCAGTCCAGCAAGACGATTGTAGGCAAATGACCGATTAACGCTTTCTTGACATCCGCAATTCTATCAAAAACGGCTACTTTGCAATTCTGCTGTTCCAAATATTCTTTTACAGACTTGCCAATCGTTTCGTCATCTTCCGCATAATAAACTTCAATCATGATGTTCGCCTCCTGATTGCCCGGCAGATTTTCTCCGCCCATCCAATGGCTTCGTAGCATTCTTAGGGATAAGCCAGACGGTTCCCATTTTTTCCGCTCCTGGGATACGTCCTGCGGAACAGTAGTAATTTATCCAACGGGGTGTTACTCCCCAAATCTTGCTTGCTTCTTTCAAAGTCATGTAATCCATATAGCACCTCCGTACTGCCATATTATAATTCGTACTCTCGAATAAAACAAGTTAAGCAGTACAAGTCAAGCTAATAATTATCAGAATGGCAACCACAAAAAGGAATTCTTTGATCGTGGCTGCTATTTTTTTAATTCATCACTTGACATTGTGGCAAAGAGCTGATGAGCCAGGATGAGCTTGCTGTTATGGATGGCGGCAAGTGTATCTTGCAGCTGCGCGGTGTGCGCCCTTTCCTTTCGGATAAGTACGACATCACCAAGCACCCCAATTTCAAGTACACTGCCGACGCGGATGACAAGAACGCTTTTGACATTGAAGCATTCTTGTCCGCAAGGCTGAAACTCAAGCCCAATGAGGTCTGCGATGTATATGAAGTAGACACAAAGGGCGCTTAATTTCGTTCCGCTTTAGAAGGGAGTGATCTTATCTATTCGTCGCACCTGCCCTCTACGGGGCATTGGCGTACAAAGCGGACAATCGCAAGAAAAAATAATGAAAAAGGAGGACAGCCGGAATCATGCCCCCGGAAACCGGGCGGCAGATTGTTCCGGCTTTTGTATGCCTATGAAACATGACAAACCTATTTTTTAATCAGATTCCGGCTAACAAACTATATGGCATTTTTTGAACAGGCAATCACCGTTCTTCAGACCCTCGTTATCGCGCTCGGTGCCGGTCTCGGTATCTGGGGCGTTATCAACCTGCTGGAAGGTTACGGCAACGACAACCCCGGCGCCAATGCTCATGTACGGTAGAGAAGCACAAAGCAAAACAAGGATAGCCAGCCCTGCCACTATTCCGAAGTCAGGGGAACGCAATAGAAAAATTCATAGCTGTATGCTATACTTAATTAGCATTTGAACATATCAAGCTGACACAGCAATCTCTTTACTTGCCGTTAATGCGCGTCTACCAATAGTCCGCACAAAGCAAGAGTAGCGTAAAGGTATAAAAATTTCAAACTTCTTTGTAACGAAATTCCGATTTCTCCGTCTAACCTATGAAGCTGAAGGAGGTGATGACAAGTATGGACTATGAAAAGCTCTATAAAGCCTACTATTTACAGGTATACTCGTATACTATTTCTCTTGCCAAAAATCGTGAGATAGCAGAGGAAATCACGCAGAACACATTCTATAAGGCTGTTTCTACAACATCACAATTCAAAGGTAAGTCAGATGAATTGACATGGCTCTGCTCCATAGCAAAAAACCTTTACCATGATGAAATGCGAAGCCGTCAGCGAGTAGCTGATGTGAGTGAAATCAATGACTTGCCATCAAATGAAAATGTTGAGAACTCAGTTGCAGATTCTGACATGGCGTTCCGCATACACCTCGTTCTTCACCGTTTGGAAGAACCATACAAAGAAGTCTTTCAGCTTCGCGTATTCGGGGAACTATCTTTTTCACAAATCGCTGCAATTTTTGGAAAAACAGAATCATGGGCGAGAGTTACTTATCATCGTGCAAAGCTAAAAATTCAAGAAAGGATGGATGAAAAGCATGAGTAAACAATGCGATATTGTTCGAGATATTCTTCCGCTGTATGTTGACGGTGCTTGCAGCGAAGCAAGCGCAGAGATGGTAAAAGAGCATTTGAACGCCTGTGCTGACTGTAACGCAATTTATCAGAAATTGCTTTCTCACACGAGCGAAGATGTTCTTCACGAAGAAAGCGAAAGCGTTATTATGCGCCATGAGGCAAAAGAAAAGCAGAGAGGCAGAAAAAAGATAACGATTGCTGTTCTCGTTTCCATCGCTCTTTGTATCATTGCAATTTTTACAGCTCTCTTTCTGTTACCTATAAACATTGCTTATGAGCCTGTCAAAATCAACTTCCCATTTGAGGTTGAAGATGTCGAAAACGTTGAAATGTACCACTATGACGGAGTGCCTGCATCAGCAGAAAAGAAAGTAGTTGTTGCTGAAAATGATATAAAGACCCTGTATGATAAGTTCAAGGGCTTATCCCTAAAAGACAAAACGACTGAGGAAACTGCCGGAGCAGATGTGACCAGCTTTAGATTTAACCTCTCAGATGGAACAAGCTACGATTTGATTTACGCCTGCTATGGGGTTAAAAACGGCGAATTGAAGTCAGCAGCAGGCGGTTTTAAGTATTTCACAAGTGCGGATATCGGCTCTTATTGGAACAATTTGAATACGGAACTTGAGGCAATTCCTATCAATGAGAGTGAATTGCCGTGAGCAGATAGCAAACCCAGCCGAGCCTGTCAACGGTCAAGATGAACGGCGCAAATGCGCCGCCGTTGACAGCCCCGCCCGTCTTTGCTGTTCGGTAATCAAGAGGGCGACAGCACAAGATGCTGCCGCCCTCTGCCATTATTCAGAAAGGGGGATTTTCCATGACCGAACACGAAAAGTATCAAGAACATATCCGGCATACACACGATGCCTTTTGCAAGACTGTTATTCGCCACGCTGCCATAGACGCAGCCCGGAGCATACGGAGCCGCCGCAAGCGGGAAATCTCGCTTGAATATCTGATAGAAGAAAAACACTATCCATTCAGTACCACAGATAAATACTTTGCGGAGCAATCCGGCATGACCAGCTATCCGCTTTTCGTCTGTGGTCAGATGGTGCTTTTGGAAAGTCCAGAGCTTGCCGCAGCCCTGTCCGCACTATCACAGATGGAACAGGAAATCATTTTCTTGTACTACTTCCAACGATTGACGCATAGGGAGATTGGACGGAGATATGGACGGGCTGGCAACACAACCGGGCGGCGTATTCAGATGATTTTACGGCGGCTACGGGCAGAGTTGGAGGGTTTGTCCTATGAGCCAGCTACTTCCCTATGAGACAATCGTTAAGGCAAGCGAGGGCGACCCGGAAGCTGTTGCCGCCGTCCTATCCCATTATGCGGGATATATCCGCTCTTGTGCGAAAATGGACGGACAGATTAACACGGATATGCAGGAGCATATCGTCAGGCAACTGATAGAAAGCCTGTTGAAGTTCCGCTTTGACCGCTAAACAGAAAAGTTGTATAATTAGAGCCTGACAAATTAAACTTCAATGAGGGTAGAGCAAATGGAACAGATTATCAATTATAGAGACATACCCACAGATAAAAGGATTGACATATTAAATGCTCTTGAGCGAATAGGTTTTTTTCCGGCATACGGCGGCGTGAGAACAATGCAGCAAATTATGGAAAAGTCAGTTCCAGGTTCAGGCCCACAATTCTATTTCGTTTTCCGTGAAAATGAGTTGATAGGGTACAATTTTCTCATTGGGGACACTAAGAAATATAAAGCGTTCCCATGGCTTGCTATTAGCAATATGGATGAGCAGAAGTTGACTGTTTGTGAAGAACTGATGAAAATACAAATTGCCTTTTTTGAAGAACTCGGAATGCAAAAGATAGCAGATCATTGCGTTAGGATTATGGAAGATTACAGAAAAGGAATTGGAAAGCAGAAAGAAAGCGATTGCAGATAAATTCCATTTGAAAAACGGCTGACAATTTAATACCGCCACCCATCACAGCGGCAGATAAGCAGTAAATCTTGAAAAGGTTTACTGCTTTTTTTGCGCCCATTTTCAAAAATCTTTGGCAAACCACACCGCCGGATTGTTGTAGGGAGCAGACAGGGAAAACAAAAAAATTTCCGCTGCGTTTGCCAAAACGCCCCCTTTTCACCGTTGTAGTGGTGAACAGCGGGCAGAACACGCCGCCGCAATCGCTATATTGGTGGAGCAAGCCAGTATATCCGCAAACCAGAGCCGCCGAGGAAAGCGGTAGTTTTTTAGAGCAAGATTCTACCACGGTGCCAAAATCCGCATATCTGCGGTTTTGCCCCCTTTGGTAAATCTTGTTGGGGAGTGCCTTCCCCAAACCCTGCTCATGCGCCCTGTCGGGCGAGAAAGGAGGTCAACGCTTGAAGAAAAAATACAACACGCCCCACCGCTGCCATGTGGTCAAAACCCGCATGACCGAGGAAGAATACGCCGACTTTACCGAGCGGCTGAAACACTATGACATGAGCCAAGCCGAATTTATCCGGCAAGCCATTACACGGGCGACGATTTGCCCCATCGTTACCGTTTCCCCGGTCAATGATGAACTGTTGTCCGCCGTTGGCAGGCTGACCGCCGAATATGGAAAAATCGGTGGCAACCTCAATCAGATTGCCCGCGCCCTCAACGAGTACGGCACACCATACAACGCCCTGTCCGTTGAAGTCCGCGCCGCCATTTCTGACCTTGCTGCCTTGAAGTTTGAAGTCCTGCGAAAGGTAGGTGACGCTGTTGGCAACATTCAAACATATCAGCTCTAAAAATGCGGACTATGGCGCAGCCGAGCAGTACCTCACCTTTGAACATGACGAGTTTACCATGAAGCCCACCCTTGATGAAAACGGGCGGCTCATGCTCAGGGAGGACTATCGAATAGCCACGCTGAACTGCGGCGACGAGGATTTTGCCGTTGCCTGTATGCGCTCCAATCTCCGCTATGGGAAGAACCAGAAGCGGGAAGATGTAAAAAGCCACCACTACATTATCAGCTTTGACCCACGGGACGCGGTGGACAACGGTTTGACCGTAGACCGGGCGCAGGCGTTGGGTGAGGAATTTTGCCGGAAGCAGTTTCCCGGACACCAAGCCATTGTCTGCACCCACCCGGACGGACACAACCACAGCGGCAATATCCATGTGCATATCGTTATCAATTCTCTGCGGATAGTCGAAGTTCCATTCTTGCCCTATATGGACAGACCGGCAGACACCCGCGCCGGGTGCAAACACCGCTGCACAGACGCGGCGATGGAATACTTCAAAGCCGAAGTCATGGAGCTGTGCCACCGGGAAAAACTCTATCAAATCGACCTTTTGCATGGCAGCAAAAGCCGCATTACCGAGCGTGAGTATTGGGCGCAGCGGAAAGGGCAGGCAAAGCTGGACAAGGAAGCTGCCGCCTTGCCAGCCGAGGAGCAGCCAGCCAAGCCCACGAAGTTTGAAACAGACAAGGAAAAATTGCGGCAGGCCATACGCACCGCGCTGTCCTCTGCCGCAAGCTATGGCGAGTTCGCCGCCGTTCTCTTGCAACAGGGCGTGACTGTCAAGGAGAGCCGAGGGCGGCTATCCTACCTCACGCCGGACAGGACAAAGCCCATTACCGCCCGCAAGCTGGGAGATGATTTTGACCGCGCTGCCGTTCTTGCCCTTTTTGAACAGAACGCCCACAGAGCCGCCGAGCAGACCGCAACCGTACCCGAATACCCCCGCAACATAAGGGAGCGTTTGCAGGGCAAAAAAGCTGTCCAAACCACCCCGGAAAAGGACGGTATTCAGCGCATGGTTGACCGGGCAGCGAAGCGAGCGGAGGGAAAGGGCGCGGGCTATGACCGCTGGGCGGCAGTCCACAATCTGAAACAAATGGCGGCTACCGTTGCCGCCTACGGGCAGTACGGCTATTCGCCGGAGGAGCTGGACGCAGCCCTTGTATCCGCCAATGCGGATTTACAGGACAGCACCGCCAAGCTGAAAGCCCTGGACGCTGCTATCCGGGAGAAAAAGGAGCTTCAGACACAGGTGCTTGCCTATGCCAAGACCAAGCCTGCCCGTGACGGTCTGAAAGCGCAGAAAACGGAAAAAGCCCGCAGCGCCTACCGGGAACGGCACGAAAGCGATTTTATCATAGCGGACGCAGCCACCCGTTATTTTCGGGCGCATGGCGTTTCCAAGCTGCCAAGCCATAAAGCCCTGCAAGCGGAAATCGAGCAGCTTACCGCCGAAAAGAACGCCCATTACAACGAATACCGGGAGAAAAAAGCCCGTGTCAAGGAGCTGCATACCGTGAAAAGCAATCTTTCTCAAATCCTGCAAGGCGAGAAAGACAGAGAGAAAAAGCACGAACATGAGCGTTAAAAACCGCCCCGAAACGATACCAAAACGGGGATATGCCCTGCACCCTATCCGCAATATTGCCCACCTTTGAAACGGGGCGCACAGCGCAGGAAATCCCCGAAAATGACACCGAGAAACTACATTTTTACCGACCTATCCGCTTATACCAGCGGAAACGGCAGAAAGGAGCGAGAAATGCCACGCATGAGCAAAAAGCGGCGGTTGGAATGGAGCTTTTTCCTCAACCACCGAAACCGTATTACCTACAATGACCTTTGCCGGGGCTGCACACGCGGCTGCAAGCAGAGCTTCCGGGCGATTATCGTCCTCTGCCCCCGGTATTTCTCTAAGAGATGGAAACACAGGGAGGACACCGCCAATGGCAGATAACCGCAAATATTACTACCTCAAACTGAAAGAAAACTTCTTCGACAGCGATTCCATTGTGCTGTTGGAGGACATGAAAGACGGGATTTTGTATTCCAATATCCTCTTGAAGCTGTACTTAAAATCGCTGAAAAATGGCGGCAGATTGCAGCTTGACGAGCATATCCCCTATACCGCCCAGATGATAGCCACGCTGACCCGTCACCAAATCGGGACGGTGGAACGGGCATTAGCCATCTTCCAGCAGTTAGGGCTTGTGGAGCAGCTTGACTGCGGGCTGCTTTATATGACCGACATCGAGCTGATGATCGGTCAATCCTCTACCGAAGCGGAACGGAAACGCGCCGCAAGGCTTGAAAATAAGGCACTTTTGCCGCCGCGGACAAATGGCGGACATTTGTCCGACATTCGTCCACCAGAGATAGAGATAAAGAAAGAGATAGATATAGAGATAGATATAGAGTTAGAAAAAGAGGGAGAGTTAAAGGGACAAGCCCTCGCCCGCAGCTATGGCAGATATGAGAATGTATTTCTGACTGATACGGAGCTTTCCGAACTGCAAGCGGAGCTGCCCGAAAAATGGGCGTACTACATTGAGCGGCTTTCCGGCTATATCGCGTCCACGGGCAAGAAATATAAAAACCACGCCGCCACTATCCGCAGATGGGCGGCAGACGATACCGCAAAGGCTGCCCCGAAACAGGGCATACCCGAATACACCTGCAAGGAGGGCGAGAGCTTATGAGTAATCTGTTTACAGAACGAGTTTTGAATATGGCGGCTGTTACCCCACAGCCGGAGGACTACACGGGCGAGGACGGACTGCTTTACTGCGGCAAGTGTCACACTCCGAAAGAAGCCTACTTCCCGGAAAAGCAAGCCGCCCTGTTTGGGCGTGACCGCCACCCGGCAGAATGTGACTGCCAGAAAGCCCAGCGTTTGGAGCGTGAAGCCGCCGAACAGCGCAGAAAGCACCTTGACACCGTGGAGGACTTGAAACGCCGGGGATTTACCAATCCTACCATGCAGGAATGGACTTTCGCCAACGACAACGGGAAATGCCCGCAAATGGAGATTGCACACTTCTATGTGGAGCATTGGGAAATCATGCGCGAGGAAAATATCGGCTATCTGCTATGGGGCAAGGTCGGCACAGGAAAAAGCTATTTTGCCGGGTGTATCGCTAATGCCCTCATGGAGCAGGAAGTCGCTGTCCGCATGACGAACTTCTCTGCGATTTTGAATGACCTGACCGCCAGCTTTGAGGGGCGCAACGAGTATATCGAGCGTCTTTGCCGTTTTCCTCTGCTTATCATTGATGATTTTGGAATGGAGCGCGGCACAGAGTACGGTTTAGAACAGGTCTACAATGTGATTGACAGCCGCTACCGCAGCCGCAAGCCCTTAATCGTTACCACCAATCTGACATTGGACAGCCTGCAAAATCCGCTGGACACCGCCCATGCCCGGATTTATGACCGCCTTTTGGAAATGTGTGCCCCTATCCTCTTTACGGGAGAGAACTTCCGCCGTGAAACGGCGCAAGCCAAGCTGAACAGACTAAAAGAATTGATGAAATGAAAGGAGTTGCCTATGGCAGAGAACAAGCAGAACACTACCCCGGCACGCCGCCCGGACTGCGTGACAGAGATCCGCATGGGCAACACCGTCCTTGTCGTTTCCGGCTTTTTCAAAAAAGATACCACCGACACCGCAGCCGATAAGATGATGAAAGTGCTGGAGGCGGAAGCCGCCGCAGGACACAAAGCCCAGCTTTCACCCTAACGCTACAAGCCGCACAGAAAAATCGTCATTTTACCGGGCGGTAAAGAAGCAGAAGCCGCTATACAGACAGCCGCCCCATGTGGTACAATCAAGGTACGGAATAGTGGGGCTGGCTGTCGGAAACGGAGGATTTTATGTTAAGACAGACCAACCAACAACCAATTACCGCCCTTTACCCAAGACTTTCCCATGAGGACGAGCTGCAAGGCGAGAGCAATTCCATTTCCAATCAGAAGCGTATCCTTGAAACCTATGCAAAGCAGAACGGCTTTTCCAATCTGCGCTGGTACACGGACGACGGTTATTCTGGTGCGAACTTTCAAAGACCCGGTTTTCAAGCCATGCTTGCGGACATTGAAGCCGGAAAAGTCGGGACAGTTATCGTAAAGGATATGTCGAGGTTAGGGCGAAACTACCTGCAAGTGGGAATGTACACGGAAATGATTTTCCCGCAGAAAGGTGTCCGCTTCATCGCTATCAATGACGGAGTGGACAGCGCACAGGGCGACAATGACTTTGCCCCGCTGCGGAATATCTTTAACGAATGGCTGGTGAGAGATACGAGCAAGAAAATCAAAGCAGTAAAACGCTCAAAAGGCATGAGTGGCAAGCCTGTTACGAGCAAACCCGTGTACGGCTACCTCATGGACGAGGACGAAAACTTCATCATTGACGAGGAAGCCGCACCCGTGGTCAAGCAGATATACCGTCTGTGCCTTGCCGGGAACGGTCCGACCAAGATAGCCCGTATGCTGACCGAGCAGGAAATCCCAACGCCGGGAACGCTGGAATACCGCAGGACGGGCAGCACACGCCGCTATCACCCCGGCTATGAGTGCAAATGGGCGACAAATACCGTGGTGCATATCCTTGAAAACCGGGAGTACATGGGCTGTTTGGTGAACTTCAAGACGGAGAAACCGTCCTACAAGACCAAGCACAGCATAGAAAATCCCATTGAGAAACAGGCAATTTTCGAGAACCACCATGAGCCTATCATCGACACCCAGACATGGGAGCGTGTGCAGGAATTACGCAAACAGCGCAAGCGTCCGAACCGCTATGATGAAGTGGGCTTGTTCTCTGGTATGCTCTTTTGCGCGGACTGCGGCAGCGTCATGTATCAGCAGCGTTACCAGACCGATAAGCGGAAACAGGACTGCTATATCTGCGGGAACTACAAGAAGCGCACCCATGACTGCACCGCACATTTTATCCGCACCGACCTTTTGACTGCGGGCGTTCTCTCCAATCTACGGAAAGTGACGAGCTATGCGGCAAAGCATGAAGCCCGGTTTATGAAGCTGCTGATCGAGCAGAACGAGGATGGCGGCAAGCGCCGGAACGCCGCCAAGAAAAAGGAACTGGAAGCTGCCGAAAAGCGTATCGGTGAACTTTCCGCTATTTTCAAGCGGCTGTATGAGGACAGCGTAAGCGGTCGCATTTCTGACGAGCGTTTCACGGAGCTTTCGGCAGACTATGAAGCCGAACAGCAGGAATTGAAAGAGCGTGTTGCCAGAATACAGGCGGAGCTTTCCAAAGCACAGGAAGCTACCGTAAACGCAGAAAAGTTTATGAACATTGTCCGCAAGCACATGAACTTTGAAGAACTGACCCACACCCTCTTGCGTGAGTTTGTAGAGAAAATCGTTGTGCATGAGTGCAGCTACGATGAAAACGGCACACGCAGACAGGATATTGAGATTTACTATTCTTTCGTCGGCAAGGTGGACTTGCCCGAATGACCGCCCGCCCTATCCGATATCAAAGGCAAGTATCGGATAGGAAAGGCAAAATTTTTTACACTTCTATTACTTCTTTATCACACATAAGCAAAGAGCCAGGGCATGAAGCAGCTCATGGCCGGTGCTGGTGTAGCCGTGGTAGGCATGGTCCTTGTACCTCTGCTCTCCGGGCTTTTCTCTGTCTAAGCGTCTCCGTATGAAATCCTTGCCGCTCCCGCAGTTTTGCGGGGGCGGCGGAAAGGAGGTTGACACCGTATGGATTTCTTACTTGAAGCCCTGACAAATTGGCTGAAAGAAATGCTGGTGGGCGGTATTATGAGCAACCTTTCGGGGATGTTTGACAGCGTAAACCAACAAGTCGCGGATATATCCGTACAGGTAGGCCAGACCCCACAGGGATGGAATGGCAGTATTTTCAGCATGATTGAGAACCTGTCAAACTCCATTATGGTGCCGATTGCAGGCGTGATCCTGGCTATCGTGATGACCGTAGACCTGATCCAGATGATCGCAGACAAGAACAACCTGCATGATGTGGACACCTGGATGATTTTTAAGTGGGTGTTCAAATCAGCCGCCGCCATCCTCATTGTCACAAACACATGGAATATCGTGATGGGCGTCTTTGATATGGCTCAGAGCGTAGTAGCGCAGGCAGCAGGGATCATCGGTTCGGATGCGTCCATTGACATTTCCTCAGTTATGACCGATCTGGAACCGAGGCTGATGGAAATGGATCTGGGATCGCTGTTCGGGCTTTGGTTCCAGAGTATGTTTATCGGCGTTACCATGTGGGCGCTGTATATCTGCATCTTCATCGTGATTTATGGCCGTATGATTGAAATTTACCTTGTGACATCCGTTGCGCCCATCCCCATGGCTGCCATGATGGGCAAGGAATGGGGCGGCATGGGCCAGAACTATCTGCGCTCCCTGCTGGCGCTGGGCTTTCAGGCGTTTCTCATCATCGTCTGCGTGGCAATTTATGCTGTGCTGGTGCAGAACATCGCTCTGGAAGATGACATCATCATGGCGATCTGGAGCTGCGTGGGCTACACCGTGCTGCTATGTTTTACGCTGTTCAAAACCGGCAGTCTCGCAAAATCAGTCTTTCAGGCTCATTAAACTATGTCGGGAGGTACATTATGAAAGAGATAACTTTAGGAACACTTTTTGACGGGATAGGGGGTTTCCCCTATGCCGCCTTATTTTATGGAATCCGTCCTGTCTGGGCAAGTGAAGTTCTGCCGACAGCCATATCGGTCACAAAACGGCATATTCCAGAAATGGTCCATGTAGGAGATATTACAAAACTGGACGGACGCAAGCTGCCACCTGTGGACATCATCACTTTTGGTTCACCCTGTCAGGGACTATCCATCAGCGGACGCAGGTTAGGGTTAGCGGATGAGCGCAGCGGGTTGTTTTCTGAAGCAATCCGTATTATTCGAGAAATGCAGGAGGTAACACATGGACAATATCCGCAAATCGCAATATGGGAAAACGTCCCCGGAGCTTTGTCATCCGCAGGAGGATGTGACTTTGCGGCTGTGCTGCAAGCGTTCACAGAAACCCCGGTTCCAATGCCTTATTCTGGGCGATGGGCCAACGCCGGAATGGTACGAAGCCGAGGAATTGATCTCGCTTGGTGCGTGTACGACGCCCAATATTTCGGAACAGCACAGCGACGCAGGCGCGTGTTCCTTGTCGCTGATTTTAGAGGAAAATGCGCCGGACAAATACTTTTTGTCCCCAAAAGCCTGCGAGGGTATTTTGAATCGGGCGGAACGCCGCGGCAAGCACTTACCTCCTTTGCTGCAAGCAGCGCTGGAGGAACAGTCCCGCAAGACCGATATTTGAGCGATACCGAAGTGTACTGCATTGTGGGCAATATCATTGGACGCCAGCCGCATAACGGAGGAAATGGAGCTGGATACCAAAGTGACATTTCTTATACCCTGACAGGGGCAGACCGTCATGCGGTTGTTGCGCCGCTTGTCATACTCAACGACCAGGGCGGAGCTTCTATGAGCGTGGAGCGCAGTAATATTTCTCCTACTCTGCGAAGCCAAACACACGGAAATCTGCCAATCATAGCTGCTATGTCACAATCTCCTCCCGCCATGGTCAGTGCCGGTTTCCGCTATAAAGCAGGAAGTGCGGCCGGCAGTATAGGGTATCAGGAGGAATTGGCTCCAACTCTTATGGCATATCAACCTTGCGGAGCGTTGGTCGCCCAACCAGAGAGAAAATATATTGTGCGTCGGCTAACCCCTATGGAGTGTGAGCGGTTGCAGGGATTCCCGGATGGATGGACCGCATACGATTTTGAGCATGGGATAATCAGTGATTCAAAGCGATATGAGATGTTAGGAAACAGCGTGGCTGTTCCCTGTGTTGCTTACATCATGCAAGGGATTTATCAGGTGTTGTCAGAAAGGAGCGTGTAATTGTGGCTTATGTACCCGTACCCAAGGACTTAACAAAAGTCAAAACAAAGGTCATGTTCAATCTGACCAAGCGGCAGCTTATCTGCTTCACGGGCGGAGCGCTTATTGGCGTACCGCTTTTCCTTTTGCTCAGAAAACCTACCGGAAACAGTGTAGCGGCTATGTGTATGATGCTGGTTATGCTGCCCTTCTTTATGCTGGCTATGTACGAAAAGCATGGACAGCCCCTGGAAAAGATCGTGGGCAACATTCTCAAAGTAGCTGTGATCCGTCCCAAGCAGCGTCCCTACCAGACCAATAACTTTTATGCCGTATTAAAGCGGCAGGAAATGCTCGATAAGGAGGTGTATGACATTGTTCACCGCAATAAAAAAATGGCTGCGCCGTCTGCTGGGAAAACCGGAAGAAAAGACCGTGCAGCCGGTAAAGACAAAGAAAAAGCTGTCCCGCGCCGATAAGAAGCAGATCGAAGCGGCCATTGCCCGTGCCAACCGCACGGACAAAAAAGGAAAATCGGCACAGGACAGTATCCCCTATGAACGGATGTGGCCGGACGGGATCTGCCGCGTATCGGACAGCCACTACACAAAGACCATTCAGTTTCAGGACATCAACTATCAGCTCTCCCAAAATGAAGATAAGACCGCAATCTTTGAGGGCTGGTGTGATTTCCTCAATTATTTCGACAGCTCGATTCACTTCCAGCTGTCTTTTTTGAACCTTGCTGCATCGGAGGAGACATTTGCCAACTCCATTTCCATCCCGCCCCAGGGGGATGACTTTGACAGTATCCGTGAGGAATACACCACGATGCTGCAAAATCAGCTGACCAGAGGGAACAACGGTCTCATCAAGACCAAATACCTGACCTTTGGTATCGACGCTGACAGCATCAAAGCCGCCAAGCCCCGTCTGGAGCGTATTGAGACTGATATACTCAATAACTTCAAGCGTCTTGGCGTAGCCGCCAGAACACTGGACGGTAAGGAAAGGCTTTCCCAGCTTCATGCGGTATTTCACATGGATGAACAGCTCCCGTTTCAGTTTGAATGGGACTGGCTGGCTCCTTCCGGCCTATCTACCAAGGACTTCATCGCACCAAGCTCCTTTGAGTTCCGCACCGGTAAGCAGTTCCGTATGGGCAAGAAATACGGGGCTGTTTCTTTTTTGCAGATCCTTGCACCGGAGCTGAATGACCGTCTGCTGGCTGATTTTCTGGATATGGAAAGCTCGCTCATTGTGAGTATGCACATTCAGTCGGTGAATCAGGTGAAAGCCATCAAAACGGTAAAGCGCAAGATTACCGACCTGGACCGCAGTAAGATCGAGGAACAGAAAAAAGCAGTCCGTGCCGGATACGACATGGACATCATTCCCTCTGACCTTGCCACCTATGGCAGCGAAGCCAAAAAACTGTTGCAGGATTTGCAGAGCCGAAACGAGAGAATGTTCCTGGTCTCCTTTTTGGTGTTGAACACAGCGGACAATCCCCGTCAGCTTGGCAACAACATCTTTCAGGCAGGCTCTATTGCCCAGAAGTATAACTGCCAGCTGACCAGACTGGACTTCCAGCAGGAAGAAGGGCTGATGAGCTGTCTGCCTCTGGGACTCAATCAGATCGAGATCCAGCGAGGGCTGACCACCAGTTCTACGGCTATCTTTGTACCATTCACCACACAGGAACTGTTCCAGAACGGCAAAGAGGCTCTGTACTACGGCATCAACGCCCTGTCCAACAACCTCATCATGGTAGACAGAAAGCTGCTGAAAAACCCCAACGGCTTGATTTTGGGTACGCCGGGTTCCGGTAAGTCTTTCAGCGCCAAGCGTGAGATCGCCAACTGCTTTTTGCTTACCAGTGATGATGTCATTATCTGTGACCCGGAAGCGGAGTACGCACCTCTGGTGGAGCGTCTGCATGGGCAGGTCATCAAGATCTCGCCTACCTCCACCAACTACATCAATCCGATGGACCTGAACCTGGACTACTCGGATGATGAAAGCCCGCTGTCCCTCAAGTCTGATTTTATCCTCAGCTTATGTGAGCTGATTGTGGGCGGTAAGGAGGGCTTGCAGCCGGTGCAGAAAACCATCATCGACCGCTGTGTGCGTCTGGTCTATCAGACTTACCTCAATGACCCGCGCCCGGAGAATATGCCCATACTGGAGGACCTATATAACCTGCTCCGCTCACAGGAGGAAAAGGAAGCCCAGTATATCGCCACGGCCCTTGAAATCTATGTAACCGGCTCCCTCAATGTGTTCAACCACCAGAGCAATGTGGACATCAATAACCGCATTGTCTGCTATGACATTAAGGAGCTGGGCAAGCAACTCAAGAAAATCGGTATGTTGGTGGTCCAGGATCAGGTGTGGAACCGCGTTACCATTAACCGCGCTGCCCACAAGTCCACCCGTTATTACATCGACGAGATGCACCTGCTTTTGAAGGAGGAGCAGACCGCCGCTTATACGGTGGAAATCTGGAAGCGATTCCGCAAATGGGGCGGTATTCCGACAGGTATCACCCAGAATGTCAAAGACCTTTTGAGCAGCCGCGAGGTGGAGAACATCTTTGAAAACTCCGACTTCGTGTATATGCTCAACCAGGCAGGCGGAGACCGTCAGATTCTCGCCAAGCAGCTGGGCATTTCCACGCACCAGCTTAGCTATGTGACCCACTCCGGTGAGGGCGAGGGCCTGCTGTTCTATGGCTCCACCATCCTGCCCTTCGTTGACCACTTCCCGAAGAATACTGAGCTTTACCGCATTATGACCACCAAACCCCAGGAACTGAAAAAGGAGGATGAATAACTATGAAACAGAATATTTGCGAACTTGATACCATGATTTTTTTCCGTGAGGCATTGGAGGCTCACGAATTCATGTTGCTTCCGGTAATGGCCTCCGCTGTTGTTGAGTGTCGTACCGCTGACAAAGAACTCAAAACCTTGAATGAGGATGGCGAAATTGGTCTTGCCCGTCTCTTTTCGATTTGGGCGAATATGATGTGTGCCCCTGGTGCAGCAACCATTGTAGGGTGCAGACCTATCACAATGCTCTCTGAGATTCTGGCGCAAGTCCATGCGTATCTCACCGTGCATCCGCTATATGATCCGGAAGGTTTGGCCCTCTATGTGGAGCTGCACCACATGATGGATGCTATCCTAATGGGTGATTGGTTTGAATAAAGAGCCGCGCCTGCGCTTTACTGATGAGGAACGGTCTGATCCTGCACTGGAAAAGCCGATCCGTAAAGCGGAGAAAGCTACGGCCAGAGCAGATAAGGCGCAGGCCAATATCCCAAAGAAAAAGGTCAGGCAGACGGTCATTGACCCGGATACCGGAAAAAAGACCTCGAAGCTGACCTTTGAGGACAAGAAAAAGCCACCCTCCAAACTTTCTCAAGGGGTCAAGGAAGCTCCCGTCCATCTGGTTGCGGGCAAGCTCCACAAAGAGATCCGGGAAACAGAACAGGACAATGTGGGCGTGGAAAGCGCCCACAAGTCCGAGGAAGCGGTGGAGACCGGCGCTTATCTGGTGCGGGAGGGCTATCGCAGCCACAAGCTGAAGCCGTACCGCAAAGCAGCACAGGCAGAGCGCCAACTGGAAAAGGCAAATGTAAATGTTCTGTACCAGAAATCATTGCAGGAAAATCCCCAGTTTGCCAGCAATCCACTTTCCCGCTGGCAGCAAAAGCAGGCCATCAAAAAGCAGTATGCCGCCGCCAAACACGCCGGTCAGACTGCTGGAAATACCGCCCAAGCTGCATCCAAAACAGGAAAAGCCGCAAGGACGGTGAAAGAAAAGGCACAGCAGGCAGGGGCATTCGTCATGCGCCACAAGAAGGGTTTCCTGATGGCAGGGGTTTTGTTCCTCATTACCTGTATGCTGATGAATACCATGTCCTCCTGCTCCATGATGGCGCAGAGCATCGGTTCCGTTCTCTCCGGCACCACCTATCCGTCGGATGACCCGGAAATGCTGGCGGTGGAGGCAGATTATGCAGCCAGAGAAGCCCAGTTGCAGGAGGAAATCGACAACATTGAAAGCAGTCACCCAGGGTATGACGAGTATCGCTATGACCTTGGTATGATCGGTCATGACCCTCATGAGCTGGCAGCATTTCTCTCTGCCGTCTTGCAAGGCTACACCCGGCAGAGCGCTCAGGCAGAGCTGGCGCGTGTGTTTGCAGCACAGTATCAGCTGACGCTTACTGAGGAAGTGGAGATTCGTTACCGCACGGAGACCTCCACCGACCCGGAGACCGGTGAGACCACCTCAGAAGAAGTTCCCTATGAGTATTACATTTTGAATGTGAAACTCGCCAGCAAGCCCATTTCCGCTGTGGTGTCGGAACTTCTGACCCCGGAGCAGATGAAAATGTATCAGGTTTACCGGCAGACCATGGGCAATAAGCCGCTGTTGTTTGGCGGCGGCTCCCCTGATACCAGCGGCTCGGAAGATCTGTCCGGTGTGCAGTTCATTAACGGTACCCGCCCCGGCAATCCTCAGCTGGTGGAACTGGCCAAGCGTCAGGTGGGCAATGTGGGCGGTTATCCCTACTGGAGCTGGTACGGCTTTGACTCCCGTGTGGAATGGTGTGCCTGCTTTGTATCATGGTGCTATGGTCAATCCGGTCGAACGGAACCACGCTTTGCTGGTTGTCAGTCTCAGGGTGTTCCGTGGTTCCAGTCTCATGGACAGTGGGGCGCACGAGGATATGAAAACATTGCCCCCGGTGATGCCATTTTCTTCGATTGGGATCTGGATGGTTCCGCAGACCATGTGGGAATTGTTGTCGGCACCGACGGCAGCCGAGTTTATACCGTGGAGGGAAATTCCGGCGATGCCTGCAAGATCAAAAGTTATGACCTGAATTATCAGAGTATCAAAGGCTACGGCCTAATGAACTGGTAACAGAGATTTTTTAGAAGGAGTGATAGACGATGGCAAAGAACAAAATTGAACGCATTGACCAGGAGATTACAAAGGTCCGCGAGAAGATCGCAGAATATCAGGAAAAGCTCAAGGCGCTGGAGGCACAGAAAACCGAGGCAGAAAATCTGGAGATCGTCCAGATGGTGCGCGCACTGCGTATGACCCCGGCTCAGCTGAGCGCCATGCTGTCCGGCGGCACAGTTCCCGGCAGATTGGCTGATGACAACAACGAACAGGAGGAAAACAGCTATGAGGAATAAACGATTGCTCCGAACACTTTCTGCCCTTTGCCTGACGCTGGTGCTGGCATCGGGCTTTACCGTTCCCGCTTTTGCCCAGGGCGCAGCGCCGCCCCCGGCAGAGGATACCACCAATGACAGCAATGTGGTGGTGGAAGAAACGGAAAAAGCACCTCCGCTGACCCCGGATGGCAACGCCGCTCTGGTGGATGATTTTGGTGGCAACAAGCAGCTCATTACCGTTACCACCAAGGCAGGCAACTATTTTTATATCCTGATCGACAGGGCCAACGAAGATAAAAAGACTGCTGTTCACTTTCTGAACCAGGTGGATGAAGCGGACCTGATGGCACTGATGGAAGATGGAAAACCCAAAGAGGAGCCGCCTGCTGTGTGCAGCTGTTCGACAAAATGTGAAACAGGGACAGTCAATACGGCCTGCCCGGTCTGTGCAACCGATATGAGCAAATGTACGGGAAAAACACCGGAACCTCCGGCAGAAACATCGGAGCCGGAAAAAGAGAAGCCTGCCGGACTGAACCCGGCTGCGCTGATCCTTCTGCTGGCTCTGCTGGGCGGCGGTGGCGTATTTGCCTACTTGAAGCTCGTTAAGAATAAGCCTAAGACCAAGGGCAATGACAGCCTGGACGATTATGATTATGGCGAGGAAGATTCCGAGGAATGGGAAACCGAAGATGAGGAAGTCCTTGAGGATGGTTTTGAGGGTTCTGACCCTAATGAGGAACGCGATAGAGCAGATTGAACTATTTGAGCGTAGCGTATTTCAAATCATTGCGGGATAAGGGACAGAGGACAGGGAGAAATTCCTGTCCTCTGCTGCTCTATTCACTCTCTTACTGTAAATCCACACCCAAAATCAGCAGCACATGGTCAAAGAAAGGAGGACCTCACAATGAACACCTGGAACTGGTTATTACACTTTCTGATTATTTTTGATCTGGTCGCCTTCGGAATTTACTTTGGAGGAGACATTCTTTTCACTGCTATCAGCAAAGTTCAAAAAAAGTCAAAGAAGGACGATGACTTGGATCTTTATGATTTTGAAATTGAGACCGCACCCCAAAAGCGCTCTTTATGTGTGGACTCAATCCGAATGCTTTATTCTGGTGAGATAGATGAATTTGTGGAAAAGGAGCTGTTGCTTGATGCAGCGGAGACCATGAACGCTTTATCTGAAGCTGAAAAAACAGCCGTTAGCCTGTTACTAAAAGCTTATATCGGTTTTTTGAGCGAAGAAGCAACGGTAGATGAACAAAGTTTTCCCATGGTTAAGGAACTGTTGTCTTATACACAGGGCAGCAAAGAAGATGGTGAAAAAGATGCCATAGATTGTCTGATGGAAGATACGGTCAGCAGAACCCACAGACATCGAGAATATTACAACAATTATCAACGCTATCAACTGATGCAGGTGGATAAAGAGCGTGTGATTATGGCCTGCAATATCATAATCAATGATTTGATTGGCAGGTTGTACCGATATGATTATCGCTTTGGCTATGACATTACACTTGCCTCAGAACACAGCATTGCAAAAAAACTGTCTGATAATTGGCAGAATGAATGGGAGGTTGAAGATTATGAAGCTGGTGATTGCTGAAAAACCATCGGTTGCACAAAGTCTGTCGGCGGTGATTGGTGCAACCGCCCGTAAGGACGGGTATCTGGAGGGCAACGGTTGGCGTGTCAGCTGGTGCGTGGGCCATCTGGCCGGGCTTGCGGATGCAGACAGTTATGACCCCAAGTACGCCAAGTGGCGATATGATGACCTGCCTATCCTGCCGGAGCATTGGCAGATGGTGGTGGGAAAGGATAAGAAAAAGCAGTTTGATATTCTCAAAAAGCTGATGAATGCCCCGGATGTGACGGAGGTGGTAAACGCTTGCGATGCAGGATAGTGCGGTTGGGTGACTCAAGAGAAAGAAAAAAGAGACCTCATCTCGTCAAAAAACTAAATCATAAAAGCATCAAAGAGGGCATTCAAATGAAACAAAATCGAATTTTTGACCAGAATAGTTCTCAAAAAGCACGTTCTTGGCACTATAATATGGACACCAACCGAGCGGAAGCCCAGTTCGCTGATGGCTCTGCCATTGCCATTGACTGCCTTGCCATCGAGGACGAATACGGCAATACCCCGGCACAGCGAGCTGAACTTGATTGGCTACTATACAACAAGCCCTTGGAGTGCGTCCAGCTTGTGCTGAGTGGTGAGATTGAGCATTATCTCTCACTTGGCTGTGACCATGGCAAACTGAAAGACTAACCTCTAAATAGGCCAAACAACCCGCTACTTGCAGTCGCTGCAAATGGCGGGTTGTTTGCTTATTTTAAGTTTTTCCTTTGCTCATAGTAGTGCAAAATCAATGTAGTGCAAAATCAATGGCCCAACGGTCAAAGAAATCACAAATATCAGGCAAATCTACTGGTTTCTTATAAATGTCATTCTAAAATTCAATGGATTTTGCTATTTCTAGCACTTGTTTTTTCGACACGAAAGTCGATTTAACCCTATATTTTATGTATCTCTCGATGATTTCAAGTTTGCCATTTTGGGGGCTTGATTATTGAGAAAATTCTAAATTCCAAAAAGGTCTATCATTTTCATCAATCGCATCGTTATTGAGAATAAGCACTGCACCACCACTTAACAGAGGAGGCAGCTGTAAATAGCTTATATTATTTATTGAGAAAATGAAACGCTATTGCAACAGTTGAATACTGTATATTTTATCAAATTGATACGGATCTGATAGCAACACCTTACCGTTTGATATCACAAGAATGCTTTCGCCTTCTTTAAGATACGACAACTGAAGATTTCCTTTCAAGTAGTTTGATACGCCATAAATTATATAATTGTCATCCGTATCATATAATTGATTTTTTGCAGTCGCATAAATACAATTGTTCTTCAGGTCAACTTCTTCAATTATAAGTTCCGATTTTTTTCTTCCGAATGTATTCGATTGAAATAGAATGCAGAGAACCACTGCCACAAATGCTATGCCAACCATAATCTTCCGTTTGCATTTCATTTTATCAACCTCTGTATGAAAGGAACAGCGTATAAAGCGATTGTGTTATTCTCAATGCCCCTGTATAAGAAGTTGGATATGAAGAACCATCAATTGTGCTTCCATCTTTATGGATTCCGATAGCTACATACCCAGCTCCAGAAATATATTCTACAAGAGGACCACCACTAAAGCCACCTGTCAAATCCCAATCGCCCTTGAGATATTTTGAAGTCTGACTTCTAATATACCCAGAAGATTTACACATCCGATATCTCGCATCGGCACCATTTATTTGGCTCGGATAGCCATAAGCATACACCAACTGTGATGATGAATAATTGCTAGACTGCCAATGTAACCCAAGCCATCCCGTTTTCGTTCCTAAATTATTCTTGAGCGTAATAATCGCCCAATCCTCCGAACTTGTTCCAGCAAGATAAGAATCACTAACAATCATCGAACTTGCCGATACATTTTCGCTTCCAAAAGGTTTACTATTATCAGATCGAGCAGGTGCGACATTTACCGACTTAACGTAGGCTTTTTCCTTTATACTGTATAGATTATGTGCTGCTGTTGCAAGTGCATTAGGCCCAATCATAAATCCAGAACCATAATTTGTCCCTCCATTATTGGTCGTTATCTGTAGGCATACCGTACTACAATATGGTGTTGCCGTTGGATTATCAACAACAGTGATATCATTGCTTCCGATAATCGCATACAGATCGGATAGATCAATATCCGAAATCTTTCCATTTGGAAAATAGCCTGCAGTTGTCTCTCCATCCGTGAAGGAATTGGTTTCAACTATAATTTCCTCTATAGATTCTTCTTTTGTATCAAAATCGTATCTATGGTATCTCTCGATATGAGATTTGCTTCCATCACTTTGATTATCTGCAAAAGCAGTCAGCCCAGAGTTAAGCTCCATTGAAGAAAGAGCCACAATCCCACTTGCTTTCAAAAAAATTCTACGAGATATTTTTTCACTAGCTATTTTAATTTTCCTTCTTTACTTTTAGAGTATACACAAGATTTCTTATACATCAGTTGCTCTGCATTGGAAACACCTCCGTAAAATTTTTCATACGTTAGAGCCATCCTTATTTTAGATTTCAACTTTTACTTTCGCAAAAAAATAAATACCACTGATTTTTTATCCAATAGCCGTGCTAAGATTTATCTCTATGGGATTCAACACATGCGTCTGCTGGCACAACCAAGCCCAATTGTTCACTGTAGTAGTAAACAAGTCGTCATAGTTGTTGTCATATGCAAAATCAAATGTGTCATGAACGGTAATCAAGTAATACATTATAGAATTACCAATCATGAAGCCTGTTCCAGAGGTGCTTACCCTATGCAATGCATAGAATAAATCTGCATTATCAGACTTTTGAATTGTAAAAGACCAACTTCCTCCACTAAAATCTTTCAAGCCACTATTAAGTACTTTGTTTTTATAATTATTAAAAACTGTTGTCGTGTTTAACTTGTCAAGCAATGGCGTCGAAGAATCCGTCACACTCTCAGAATAGTCAATATTATATACAGAGAATTCAACCATAAGAGCCGCACATTCATATCCCTTATCCCGTGCAATTTGCGCAGCTGCCAACCATGCAAGCTGTGTATTATTTAACAAATTTCCAGATGCACGTGTTTGATCTTCATCTTTCATCTTATCGATAAACTTATTTAATTCATCTATCGACATTCCCGAAAAATCAACATGATACTTATCATTCATGCTTTGAATAACAGGATTGCTAGCTTTACGGCTGCTTATGTTAGCAGCATAAGACACAGTATTTATCGAAAACAAAAAACACACTGAAAGAATTAATGATACGAACCTCTTCATAACGAACCTCCTTAAATTCTGTACTCTACTATATAAATTGTGTGCTTCTCATCATCCCAGACAACGAGACTAAAATTCACATCTTCAGAATGTAAAAGCAATGTATTCATTTCGGCTTCCGAGCGTAGTTCCTTATGCTGACTATTATCATAAAGAAAAAAATTTCCACTTGCAATTTCAGGAATCACAAAATCTAATCCAAAATATGACGACACATTTTTTAATATAGAAGATATGGTTGGAGAATCATTAATTTTCTCCCATGAATCGAGTTGATGAATAATTTTGGCTGCATCCACATCGTAGTATACCGCTAACATTATCCCATCATTTTGCAATCCGCCATAAGCCTCATATATCAACGATTCAGAGTATGTTGCTTTTCCAATTTTGAATTGTTTCAAATAATCTCGTTTTTCATATTTGCTTTTTCTTCCAAGCATAAAGCCCAAAAGCAAGCACAGTGCGACTATAGCTAGGTATCGGATAACTCGCGTTGGTCTCGCCTTTATAATTACCTCACACCTTTCTAACTTGCTGAAATATATAACAAACTCCACTTATCTACTGGTACTTCCGGTAATGGTTTCGCTCCGTCCATCGGAATAGCTAAAGGTCGCAGAATACTCAAGCCTATAAGATTTTCCGGGCTTAGTGTTAAAGCTACTGCTCACCATGCAGGTTGAGGTCGTGCTGCTGTTTGAGCAGCTACTTACTTTTTGCCATGTTCCAATTGTCCCCTTTTCATAGAGAACGCCTGAAACGCTGATTTTCTTTACTCCAGTTCGAGTCTGGGCATCAACCTGATAGTATGTTTGGTAAATAGATCCGTTGACCGTACTATCGCCTACATACCGTTCAGACTTTTCAGCGGCCATTGCGGTGCAGGCAAAGCTCAAGAGAATCACCGCTGAAACAACAATGGACAACAAACGCTTTTTCGACATAGACATACACCTCCGTTTTTTTGCTCCCATCAAGAGCCTTTGTATAATCAACGCAATTCGCATTCGCTTCGTTTCAATTTTCAGGAGAAAATTTTTCAAATTTTCCATCTTTGTAAGTTCAGACAAAAAGAAAGCCAGACATTTGTGAACTCTCACAAGTGTCCAGCTTTCTTAACGGATACCTTCCGCAATTTTCATAATCTCATCGTATGGAATGTTTCCCATAACGGTATGTGTAATCCCCCGATGTTCCCAACTTAGAGTATAAACATTCTTTCCATGTTCATCCGTACTGGTTCCAAGTACACCATCTGCTTCTCCGACCTTTACGGTTTCGTACACTGTATGCTCATTATCAAACAGGGACTGCTGCCCTGGCTGGATAATTGAGCAACGGACTGTGTAGCTTTCCTCTGTTTCTTTTGACGAGTAAACATGTAAAAAGTTTTCTGCTCGCTCAAATTTCTGCACATCGTCCATTTCAAAGCCGTTCGGCACATAATGGTCGCTGTATCCATCCGGGAGCAACTCCAGCGGTTCGCCATCCACCTGATAAGTCAGCTGCATCTCAATGGGCAGAAATTTTTGAATCATCGTATAGACTGCCCTGCGGAAATCAGCGCTGACCGCAAGAGCACCAACCGTCAGCATTACGAGTGTCAATGCCGCAATTAGTACTCGTTTCAACACTGGGTGGTGCTTTTTCTTCTTTAAGGCCTCTGTCATTCGTTCGTCCCATTGGGACGTATCTGGGTAGATTTCCTCAAACTGCTTTGGCGTTGGAAGCGAATCCAGTTCTCTTTGCGCATCTGCACGAAGTGCCATCATCAAAGCCGCATCAAATGAAATGTCTGTCCGCTCACTCATGGCTGTTCATCTCCTTCCATAATAGTTTTCGTCCTCGAAAGAGCCGTGTTCGTACCACTTCATCCGTTAATCCCAGCGATTTTGCAATCTCACGGTTTGTATATCCCATTGCCAAAAGGCGTAGCGGATCACGGTACATCGGTTTCATTTGGCCAATCAGTTCTGTTAGACGTTCAATGTTATCGGTGCTAACTGCTGCATCATCCGGCACCGGAGCGGCATCTGGTTCGTTTGGGACATCTTCCAGCAATTCTTCTCGTTGTTTGCGAAGCATATCATATGCACGGCTTCTACTACAACTAACGAGATAAGCAGCGAGTTCGTGACAGTTTTCTCGATGAATTTTAGAAAAATTTTTTGCAACGTACAAAAATACCTCTTGTAGCACATCCTCTGCCAGATACGAATTATCCATGATTTTGTAAGCGGTATGGTAAACCAGCCGTTTGTATGTATTGTACACCTCGGTAAAATCTTCTTCAAAGTTTCGATCATCAAGCACACTTAGATATAACGCAAGCAACGCAGTCACCTCTATTCACATTGATTGTGTGTAGTGTACCACGAACCAATAAAAATGTCGAATACAACCAACTTTTGAAAAGGAGCGTGATGCCATTGACCCAACCGAAAACCGATCTCGCCTATCTCCGCAGCGAGAAAGCCAAAGCAGAACAGCAGCTGCGCTACTACCAGCACCGGGAGAAAATTCTGGAACACCAGATACCGGAGCTGACCCGCAAGGCCCGTGTGCATCGGCTGTGTACCCGTGCCGGAATGCTGGAAAGTTTTCTGATTGCGCCGGAAGAACTCACCAACGATCAGGTGATGGAGCTGCTGAAAATCTCGTTCCGCCAGCCTGAAGTCGTGCTGGCACTTGCAAAGATGGTGCATGATGTTCACGAACGCAGCAACG
>ERZ810302.60-NODE-60-length-45498-cov-19.1283_pt1 | contig 45498 bp, 42 predicted proteins | sample MGYA00520484_ERZ810302 | MGnify/ENA primary metagenome ERZ810302 (study PRJEB31588, sample SAMN03401223) | human gut metagenome | study: EMG produced TPA metagenomics assembly of the PRJNA231909 data set (A prospective, longitudinal analysis of the... | reverse complement strand
GGGCTTCCTGCTGGGACTTCAGAAGTCATTCTTTTGTCTCAGCGCTTGGCGCTCAAGTATAATACCACACCCCGCTGCTCTTGTCAACACTTTTTGACATCTTTTTTCCAAATTCTTTGCAGGGCAAATATCCCCCCTGTTTTTCTCCTATTATAATAGCCATCTTTTCTTGACAAGGCGGCGGGCAGAACGTATTATGGAGTCATTCCAGTATCCTGTATAGGGTAGCTATACCTATTATATAAAGGAGAAGTACCATGCCCTGTGTCAATATCCGCGGTTTCCGTATCGGGGAGGGCCGCCCCAAGGTCATTCTGCCCATTGTGGAGCGCACCGAAGCTGCTATTCTGGAAAAGGCCGCACAGTTTTCAACGTTGTCGGCCGATTGTGTGGAATGGCGGGCGGACTGGTTCGAGGGCTTTCAGTCCCCTGCTGCCATCGCCCGCTGCATACAAAAGCTGCGGGTCGCCCTGCGGGACAAGCTTCTGCTGGTGACCTTCCGCACCAAGGCAGAGGGCGGCGAGCAGGCGCTCTCCCATCCAGAATACCTTGCCTTTCTGCGCCTGATCCTCGACACCGACTGCGCCGACCTGCTGGATATCGAGTTCTTCACCGCCGGGGCAGACCTGCCCAAGCTGGTGGAGCAGGCGCATTCCGCTGGGGTTGCAGTGGTGTGTTCCAGCCACGATTTTGCCAAGACCCCGCCCCGGGCAGAGCTCGTCTGTCGCATGGTACAGATGCAGCAGGCCGGAGCCGACCTGCCCAAGCTGGCTGTGATGCCCCAGTGCCGCGCTGATGTACTGGAGCTGCTGTCTGCCACCGCCGAGATGGCAGACCTTCACCCGGAAACGCCTGTCATCACCATGAGCATGGGAGCGCTGGGCGCGGTGAGCCGTCTGGCTGGGGAGACTTTCGGCTCTGCCATGACCTTCGCAAACCCCGGGCAGGCCAGCGCACCAGGACAGGTATCGCTGAACATCGTAAATGAAGTGCTGGATGCACTACATTTGTAACCAACAAATCGGAATTTTCTCAGGAGGCTATAAAAATATGATTGGAAGAATTTATCATGTTGGATTGACCGTTTCTGACTTGGATCGCTCGGTTGCTTTCTACAGAGACATCCTTGGACTTGCGTTTCAAGGAGAGATTTTTATGGAAGGCAAAGAAACCGATAAAATGTTTCGCAAGTCGAATTGCAAAGCAAGGGTCGCTTATTTGAACGGTTCTAAGGCTATTGAAACGCCACCGGTCGAGCTGATTCAGTTCGTAGATAGCGAGATCCATAAAGAACAATCAGATTTGTTTACGACATCCATTTCGGAAGTATGTTTCTATACGGATGACATTGATTCTGTCTATAAAACCCTTATCGAAAACCATGTTGAGTGCTTATCTGAACCGCAGTATTTCGACTTTAGAGCAAATGGATTTGGGGAGAGCCGAGCTTTTTATTTCAGAGACCCGGATGGCATTATCCTTGAAATGATGCAAACTCTTTGATAAGAAATCATAGGTATAGGAAATTGCCAACTTCCAGTTTGTCGCACATCCTGCCTAAAACATAAACCGGAACGATCTTCCCTTTTTCGGGCGGATCGTTCCGGTTTTTATGTTATATTGAAAATCGTTTTATGCCAGCTTGGCTTCCAGACGCTCACGGATGGCCTTGATAAAGCCCTCGCTGTCCACGGCGGTGGGGGTGATGCCCTCTGCCAGACCGCACAGGTCCTTGGTCATGATGCCCTCGTTCAGGGTCTGCAGGCTTGCGGCTTCCAGTGCCTCACCAAAGTGCACCAGTTCTGGCAGGTTGTCCAGCTCGCCGCGTTTCTTGAAAGCGCCCGACCACGCAAAGATGGTAGCCATGGGGTTGGTGGAGGTCTTTTCGCCCTTCAGATACTTATAGTAATGGCGGGTGACGGTGCCGTGGGCGGCTTCGTACTCGTACTTTCCGTCCGGGCTGACCAGCACACTGGTCATCATGGCCAGCGAGCCAAAGGCGGTGGAGACCATATCGCTCATCACGTCGCCGTCGTAGTTCTTGCACGCCCAGACAAAGCCGCCCTCACTGCGGATGACGCGCGCCACGATATCGTCGATCAGGCTGTAGAAGTAGGTGATGCCGGCAGCTTCGAACTTTTCCTTGTACTCGGCATCGTAGGTCTCCTGGAAGATGTCCTTGAAGGTGTGGTCGTACTTCTTGGAGATGGTATCCTTTGCGCCGAACCACAGATCCTGCTTCACGTCCAGTGCGTAGTTGAAGCAGCTGCGGGCAAAGCTGCGGATGGAATCGTCCTTGTTGTACTGACCCTGCAGCACACCGGCACCCTCAAAGTCAAAGACGGTGGCGCGCTGCTGGCTGCCGTCTGCGCCGGTGAACACCAGTTCCGCCTTGCCTGCACCGGGAATGCGGAACTCGGTGCACTTATACACATCGCCATAGGCGTGGCGGGCGATGGTGATGGGCTTTTTCCAGTTCTTGACCACCGGATGGATGCTGTTGATCATAATGGGTGCGCGGAACACAGTGCCGTCCAGCACGGCGCGGATGGTGCCGTTGGGGCTCTTCCACATCTCATGCAGCTTGTACTCCTCCACGCGCTGGGCGTTGGGGGTGATGGTGGCGCACTTGACCGACACGCCGTACTTCTTGTTTGCGAGGGCGGCATCCATGGTCACCTGATCTGCGGTGGCATCGCGGTTGGGCAGACCCAGATCGTAGTACTCGGTCTTAAGATCCACAAAGGGGAGGATCAGCTCGTCCTTGATCATCTTCCACAGGATGCGGGTCATCTCGTCGCCGTCCATCTCCACCAGCGGGGTCGTCATCTTGATCTTTTCCATAGCAGGTTTCCCTTTCCTCTATTGGTTGTGTATTTTATGCCCCGGGCAGGGGCGTTCCGGTTATTTGCGGTAGGCTGCTGCCAGCTTTTCAAAGGCGGGCAGGCTGCGCTTTACCTTTTCGGTGTCGATGCAGTAGGCAAGGCGCACATAGCCCTTTACCCCAAAGCTGTCGCTGGGCACCAGCAGCAGATCGAACTCCCGGGCTTTCTGGCAGAAGGCGTTGGCGTCCTCTTCCAGTGCCTTGGGGAAGATATAGAAGGTGCCGCCCGGGCGCTCCACTTCAAAGCCCAGCGCGGTGAGTTTTTCGTACAGCAGCTCCATATTGGTCTGGTAGACCGAAAGATCGCTGGTCACCTTCTGGCAGCGGCTGACCGCCCGCTGGATGATGCTGGGCGGGCAGTTGTGGCCGGTAAAGCGAGAGATCTGGCTCATCATGTCCACAAGGATGTCCTCCCCCTCGCACCCCGGACGCACCGCCACATAGCCCAGACGCTCGCCGGGCAGGCTCAGGCTCTTGGAGTAGGAGAAGCAGGTCAGGGTGTGGGGGTAGAACGCCGCCGGGTAAGGCACGGTCTTGCCGTCAAACACGATATCCCGGTAGGGCTCGTCACTGACCAGAAAAATATTGTGTCCGTACTGGGCGCTCTTTTCGGTCAAAATCGCCGCCATGCGGGTCAGAGTGTCGGCAGAGTAGACCACGCCGGTGGGGTTGTTGGGGGTGTTGATGAGCACACAGGTGACCTTTTCAGTCAGCATCTGCGCAAAGGCGTCCAGATTGGGCTGGAAAGTGGGTGCCTGCGGGGGAACCACCCGCAGCACCGCACCGGTGCCCGCCACATAGGGGCCGTACTCCGGGAAGTAAGGTGCAAAGGTCAGCACCTCGTCCCCGGGCTGGGTCACCGCCCGGATGGCGTGGGCGATGGCACCCGCCGCGCCGGTGGTGGGGAAGATGTGCTTTTGCGCGTAGGGCAGGCCGAAGGTCTCGGTCAGATGCTCCGCCACAGCGGTGCGGAAGCCCGGGTCGCCCTGACTGGGGCAATAGCCGTGCAGGCTTACCGGCTCTTCCTGTGCCAGCAGGGTCTGCATGGCTTCGGTAAACTCCGGCGGGCAGGGCACGCTGGGGTTGCCCAGTGAATAATCGAACACATTCTCGCTGCCGATCTGGGCAGCGCGCTGTCTGCCATACATGAAGGTCTCGCGGATGACGCTTTTGTTGTTCAGCATGGCGCGGTAGGTCTCGTTCAGCATACTACTTTCCCTCTGCTTTCCTTATGGCAACACCGCACAATTTCCGCCTTACGGCTTAAGCACCACTCCGGCGGCTGCGGCACGGCATCTGCGTTGCCAAAATGCTCGATAATACACAAAGTATTATCTGCGCTTTTGGCTTAGCATCTGCCGCACCTCACTCGCCGTATCGGCACTTAGAATTATGCGGTATTGCCTTATATCGCAAAGCCCGTGCGGAGCGGCTCCCCCTCATTTATGAGCCGCAGCCGTATAGCTCTGTTCCAGCTTGATAATGCAGTTATAGGCGGGGTCCTGTGCCTTGATGAACTGTTCCATCTGGGTCAGCAGTTCCACCTTGTCCCCGGCATAGCCTGCCGGGAGCACCAGATCAAAAAGCACATTGGTGTGGGTCTTGCCCGGCACGATGCGCAGGTCGTGCAGCGAGAGCGCCGGGTCCAGCTGGCGCAGCTTTTCGGTCAGGCGGCTGCGCAGCACCCCCACGGCGGCGTCCGAGGTGACGATGGGGTCATAGTGGATGGTCACCATCAGGTGGTCGTTCTTCATAAAGTCCCGCTCGATGTTGTCGATCAGGTCGTGCGCTTCCAGCGGGTCCTGCTCGGCGGGCAGCTCCACATGGATGGACGCAAACTGGTGGCCGGGGCCGTAGTCGTGCACCATCAAATCATGTACGCCCAGCACGCCGGGATAACCCATCACGGTCTGTTCGATATGCTCCACCAGATCTTCGCTGGGACTTTCGCCCAGCAGCGGGCTCAGGGTATCCATCACCAGCCCCCAGCCGGAGATCAGGATAAACACTGCCACGCCCACGCCCATCAGGCCGTCCAGCACGTCCCAGCCGGTCACACGGCAAAGGATAGCGGCTACCAGCACGGCAGCGGTGCTCAGCACGTCATTGCGGCTGTCGGCGGCGGTGGCAATAAGGGTCTCCGAAGCAATGATGCGGCCAATGGTGCGGTTGAAGCCGCTCATCCACAGCTTGACCAGAATGGACACCACCAGCACCGCCACGGTCAGCCAGCCGAACTGCACCGGTGTGGGGTGCAGCACCTTGGTGACCGATTCCTTCAGCAGGGAGAAGCCGATACCCAGAATGGTCACGCTGACCACCAGCCCCGCCAGATACTCAAAGCGGGCGTGGCCGTAGGGATGCTCGGCATCCGGTGCCTTGGCTGCCAGCTTGAAGCCCACCAGACTGACGATATTGGAGGAAGCATCCGAAAGGTTATTCAGTGCATCGGCAGTGATGGCGATAGAGCCGAACAGGGTACCCACCACAAACTTGCCCAGACAGAGCAGGATATTGCACACCATGCCCACCACACTGGCCAGATTGCCGTAGGCGGCACGGACACGGGGATCCTGCGGAGAATTGGGACGGCGTATAAACAGACGAATCAAAAGCTGCGTCATAAAAGCTCCTTTCAGGCTGCGCATTTTCAGCGCACCCAATGTCCTTCTAGTATAGCATTTTACTTTATGGTTTTAAAGGCGTTTCAAAAATTTCATCCCATTACGCCGGATATCAAACCGGGTTGCCGCACAAAAAGCCCCGGTGGCCATGCGGTCGCCGGGGCTTTTCGGAGATTTCGGGACTGTCTGTTCACAGTCTCTTGTAATTAAGGAGGAGTGCGCAGGTCTTTATCACAGGATCGGGCTTTCAAGGTCGCCGGTATCGGCGATACCGTGCTTCTCGGCGTAGCCGGTCAGCATCAGGGTCAGCGCGCCGTCACCGGTCACGTTGCAGGCGGTGCCGAAGCTGTCCTGCAGGGCGAAGATGGCCAGCATCAGAGCCGTACCGGCGTCGTCGAACATCAGAACACCGGTGATCAGACCCAGAGAAGCCATGACAGTGCCGCCGGGCACGCCGGGTGCGCCGATAGCGAAGATGCCGAGCAGCAGGCAGAACAGGATCATGGTGCCAACGCTGGGCAGCTTGCCGTACAGGATCTTGGAAACGGTCATGCAGAAGAACACCTCAGTCAGCACAGAGCCGCACAGGTGGATGTTGGCAAACAGGGGGATGCCGAAGCTGACCATGTCCTTACGCAGGACCTTGCTCTTGCGGGCGCACTCCAGCGCCACACCCAGCGTAGCAGCACTGGACATGGTACCGACAGCGGTCAGGTAAGCGGGGCCGTAGTGACGCAGCACTTCCCAAGGATTCTTGCCGGAGTAAGCACCGGCCAGCAGGTACAGCACAGCCAGCCAGATGTAGTGACCGGCCATAACGATGACGATGATCTGCAGGAAGGCGGGCAGCTGATGGGTGATGGTGCCCTCGTAGCTCAGGCCGCAGAAGGTGGCGGCAATGTAGAAGGGCAGCACGGGGATGATGACCTTGCTCACGATGTCCAGCACGATGTTCTGGAACTCGGCCAAAAAGTCGCAGGTCAGCTTGCTGTTGGTCCAGGTGGCAGCCAAACCAACCAGAACGCTCAGCACCAGAGCGCTCATGACGCTCATGATCTGGGGAATGTTCAGCTCAAAGACGACGCCCGGCAGCTCGCGCAGACCGGCAACATTGTTGTCGATGGACAGGTGGGGGATCAGGCCGTAGCCGGCGCCCATGCTCATGAAGGCTGCGCAGACAGAGGACACATACGCGATGACGATGGCCACTGCCAGCAGGCGGGAGGCGTTTTTGCCCAGCTTTGTAATGGACGGAGCAATGAAGCCGATGATGATCAGCGGCACACAGAAGGTGATGAGCTGACCCATGATGTACTGCAGGGTCACCACAACGCCCATGGTGCTCTCGTTGAACAGCTGGCCAAGGATGATACCAACAAGAATGCCCAGCAGAAGCCGGAAGGGCAGACTATTGAACAGCTTTTTCATAACTTTAGTACCTCTTTCTTTTTGCCCCGGAAAGGGCCGGGTGGGGAGACTTATTCCGTCTCCGGGAGGTGTTTGTTCAGCATCAGATCAAGGATCACGCTGTCGCTGGTGCCGTGGGTGCTCAGGGTGGCAAAGTTGTCCAGTGTATATTCCACATTGTGCTCCACGATGCCGTCGGTGCTCTGCACCCGCACGCCGCGCACGCCCATGGCAGCTGCCTGACAGGCGGCGTTGACGCAGGTGGAGATCTTCAGCGCACAGTCGGCCTTTGCGCCATCGCAGACCATGCCGGTGATGTTGCCCACCATGTTCTGGATGGTGCAGCATACCTCGTGGTAGCCGCCGCCCAGCAGGTAGGCAATGCCGCAGGCCGCGCCGGTAGCGGCAACGGTAGCGCCGCAAAGGTTGCTCAGGCGGCCAAACTTTGCCTTGATGCGGATCGCGATCAGGTTGGAAAGGGTCACGGCGCGGAGCATCTTCTCCTCGTCGATGTCCAGCCAGCGGGCAGTTGCTACCACGGGCATAGTAGCCGTGATGCCCTGATTGCCGCTGCCGGAGTTTGCCACCACCGACACCGGCGCGCCTGCCATGCGGGCGTCCGCACCGGCAGAAGCAGCGACCATGGCGTTGGTGGTCAGGTCGCGGGTCATCAGACCCTTGCGGCAGTTCAGCTCCAGATTGCGTCCAATGGCAAGGCCGTATTCCTTGGCAAGACCCTCGTCGCTGATGGTCGTGTTCACCTGTACGGCGCTGCGGATGATGTCGATGGGGTCATGCAGGGGGTCCAGCTCCTCGGTGCAGTAATCCCAGATGGAGCGGACGGTCAGAAATTCTGCGATCTGCTCCGGGGTCACCACATCGCTGTCCCCGGCGGCGGCAGAGTCGGTGTGCCGCTTGTCCAGCGTAGCCACGCCGTCCTGCTCCACCAGCACCACGTTGGTGTGCAGGTCCCGCACCACTGCGCGGCCGGTGTGGCCGTCAGAAGTGACAAGCACCTCAATGTAGAGCTTCTGCGGCACCTGTGCCACCTCTACCTTGACCTTGCCTGCCTTGACAAGGGCTGCGGCTTCTTCCATCTGCTCCCGGGGCACATAGTTCATGACCTCCAGCAGGTGGACGGGGTCACCGCCTACGGCACCAATGGCGGCGGCGTAATCCATGCCCTGATACGAGGTGCCCGGAATGCCCGCCGACATGGCGTTTTTGATAATGTTGATGCTGGCGCGGACGGTCACGGCTTCTACCCGTGTGCCGCCTGCCTTGCGGAGTGCTGCGCCCGCCTCTGCGGCGGTGAGAGCAACTGCGCCGGGCTCCGTACAGCCCGTAGCCAGCTCCATCTCACTGTTCAGGATGCGAACGAACATCTGTTTATCCATTTGGTTCACCGTTTCTTTTCTTCCCGTGCGGGGGAACTTACTTTACAGCAATGCACTCGATCTCCAGCGGAGCGTCCTTGGGCAGCTTGCCCACCTGCACCGCGCTGCGCGCGGGGTAGGGCTGCGCAAAATACTCGCCGTACACCTTGTTCATCTCTGCAAAATCGTTGATGTCCGCCAGAAACACCGTGGTCTTGACCACATTGGCCAGCGTCATCTCCTGCTGTGCCAGAATGGCCTGGATGTTCTTGAGGGACTATGCAGTCAGCGAGGTTGCCGCCCAGCTAGGCTCCTCGGAAGCCACCATTTACCGCTACCTGAGCAAACTGAAGTGACATTCCTCAACAGCGCAAGCCCGGAAGGTCTGCAACCTTCCGGGCTTGCGTTTATTTTTAGCAGCCTTCTTTTTCAGCCAGCTTGCGGCCCATCAGCACGCCCATGACCGAGGCCATCATCAACCCGCGCGTCCAGCCGGAGGAGTCGCCCAGACAGTGCAGACCCTGAATGTTGGTGTCAAGGTTCTCGTCCATCTTCACCTTGTTGGAGTAGAACTTCAGCTCCGGGCTGTACAGCAGGGTCTCGTTGGCGGCAAAGCCGGGCACCACCATATCCAGCATCTTGATGAACTCGATGATGTTGGTCATGGCGCGGTAGGGCATGGCGGCGGTGATATCACCGGCTACGGCGTCCTTCAGCGTGGGCTTCACGTTGGACTGTGCCAGTTCCTTCTGCCACGTGCGCTTGCCGTCCAGAATATCGCCGTAGCGCTGCACCATGATGTGGCCTGCGCCCAGCATATTGGTCAGCTCGCCCACCTTCTGTGCATAGGCGATGGGCTGGTTGAAGGGCTCGGTAAAGTTGTGGGACACCAAAATGGCAAGGTTGGTGTTCGGGCTCTTCTTTTCCTTGAAGCTGTGGCCGTTGACCACCGCAAGGTCGTTGTCGTAGTTCTCCTGCGCCACAAAGCCGCCGGGGTTCTGGCAGAAGGTGCGCACCTTGTTCTTCCAAGGCTTCGGGTAGCCGATGAGCTTGGACTCATACAGCACCTTGTTCACCTTTTCCATCACCTCGTTGCGGCACTCCACGCGCACGCCGATGTCCACGGTGCCGGGCTTGTGGGCGATGTGGTGCTCTGCGCAGAGCTTTTCCAGCCAGTCTGCGCCGCGGCGTCCGGTGCCGATGACCACCTCGTCCGCGTACACGGGCAGCAGGCTGTCGCCGTCCTTCAGCAGAACGCCCTTGCAGCCTTCCTCTTCCAGAATGATGTTCTCGCACTCGGTATTGAAGCGCATCTCCACGCCGTTGTCTGCCAGATAGTTCTGGATGGCAAGATACAGCTCCTGCGCCTTCTCAGTGCCCAGATGACGGATGGGGCAATCCACCAGCTTCAGACCTGCATGGATGGCGTTTTTGCGGATCTCCTTGATGTCCTCGCCGGTGTAGATGCCCTCCACATGGGGGTCGGCGCCGAACTCCAGATAAATTTTATCGGTGTAGTCGATGAGCTCCTGCGCAAACTCCTCCCCAATGAGGGTGGGCAGGTCGCCGCCCACCTCATAGGACAGGCTCAGCTTGCCGTCCGAGAACGCGCCCGCACCGGAAAAGCCGGTGGTGATGGCGCAGGTGGGGCGGCAGTTGACGCAGTGGCCTACCTCTGCCTTGGGGCAGTGGCGTTTTTCCACCGGCTTGCCCTTTTCCACCAGCAGCATCTTCTTTTTGCTGCCGTGGCGCAGCAGCTCCACAGCGGTAAAGATGCCGGCAGGGCCCGCACCCACGATGATCAGATCGTACTTTTCCATGATTTTGTTCCTTTTTTCCTTTCTATTTTGACAGGAGCTTACTCCCGCTCCTCCTGTTCCACGGTAGCGCTCTCGTCCACATGGTCCAGCTCCACGGCAGTGGCTTCTGCGTCGGTGCGGGTCACGTCCGGGGCGACAACGCCGTCGCCGTTCAGATCCTCGCCGGTGATGCTTTCCAGCACGGACTGGGTCTCCGGGTGCAGCTTTGCAAAGCGGCGCACAGCCAGCACGGTATACAGAGCGCTGAGCAGGTTGATGGCACCTTCCACGATCAGGATGACGCCGATGGCCATCACCAGCGTTTCCATGGCGCCGAAGGGGTTTGCGATCAGGATGACGCCCAGCACCACGCTGAGCACCGGCAGCAGCAGAAAGCCCTTCCAGCTGTCGTAGCCGCAGCGGCGCAGGTCCAAAGCGTTCTGCACCCGGCCAATGGCGTCAAAGATGACGAACAGGCCGAACACGATGGGCAAAATGCTTACCACGATATCGCTGCGCAGCAGCAGAAAAACGCCCAGTGCAAGGCAGACAAGGCCGGAGATCAGGGTAAGCTGGCTCTGGAACACCCCGCGCTCCACCACAAAGTAGCGGATCAGCTGCACCGCTGCGCAGGCCAGCACTACGCCGCCCAGCGCGTAGCAGACGATGTTCAGCGCCGTGCCGGGCTTCATGACCAGAAAAATGCCCAGCCCGACATACAGCAGGCTCATGAGGATCAGATTCCACTTCAGCTTTTTTACCATAGAGATCACGTTCCTTTCGTTTGCAGAGCCATTGCCCGCACCCGGGTCAGTGGTACAGGGGTGCGATGGTGGTTTTGTTGATACGGGCATAGAAGGCCAGGCTCATCAGGATGCTGACGACTTCCGCAATGAGGAAGGCCCACCAGACATTGTTGACGCTGCCGGTCTGTGCCAGCAGCCACGCTGCCGGCAGCAGCACGAACAGCTGGCGGCAGACCGAAACGATGAGGCTGAAAACGCCGTTGCCCAGCGCCTGAAACACCGAGCTGAGCACGATGCTGACGCCCGCCAGCAAAAAGTGCAGGCAGATGATGCGCATGGCTGGGATGCCGATGGCCAGCATGGCGTCGCTGGCAGCAAAGATGCTCAGCACCAGCCCGGGTGCGAACTGGAAGATGCAGAAGCCTACCAGCATGATACCTTCGGCGTAGCACACCGCCAGCTTGATGGTCTTTTTCACGCGGTCCGGTCTGCGGGCACCATAGTTGTAGCCGATGATGGGCACCATGCCGTTGTTCAGGCCGAAAATGGGCATAAACACAAAGCTTTGCAGCTTGAAGTACACGCCGAACACCGCCACCGCCGTAGCGGAGAAGGCCATCAGGATCAGGTTCATGCCAAAGGTCATCAGGCTGCCCACACACTGCATGGCGATGCTGGGCAGACCCACGGTGTAGATGCGGCCGATGGCCTTGGCACTGGGGCGGAAGCCCTTGAAGCTGATCTGGATATCCGGGTTTTTGCGGGTGTTGAAGTACAACGTCATGCCTGCGCCGCAGAACTGGCCGATGACCGTAGCCACCGCCGCGCCGGTGGTGCCGGACAGCGCCTGCCCGCAGTAGCCGAAGATGAAGATGGGGTCCAGAATGATGTTCACCACAGCGCCCACCAGCTGGCTGATCATGCTCAGCTGGGTGCGCCCGGTGGCGGCCAGCAGCTTTTCGCCCATGGTCTGGGTGAAAATGCCAAGACTGAAGATGCAGCACACCGAAAGATACTGGATGCCCTGCTGCGCGATCACAGCGTCACTGGTCTGGGCGTAGAAGTAGGGCTTCATACAGGTAAGGCCGATGACAAAAAATACCGCAAAGCTGCACAGGGAAAGGAAAATGCCGTTTTCTGCGGTGGCGTTGGCACGGCTCTGGTTCTTCTCGCCAAGGCTCTTGCTCAGCAGGGCATTCACGCCCACGCCGGTGCCCACGCCTACGGCGATCATGACATTCTGCAGCGAAAACGCCAGCGATACGGCGGTAAGGGCGCTCTCACTGACATGGGACACGAACACCGAGTCCACCACGTTGTACAGCGCCTGCACCAGCATGGAGATCATCATCGGGATGCTGAGCTTCAGCAAAAGCGGGTTGATCTCCATGGTGCCCATGATGTTTTCCCGCACCTCGGCGGGTGCGGTCTGCGATTGATTTGTTTTCACGATTTCTCCTTGCCGGAAACATGGGCAGGGCGCAGAAGCGCCCTGCCCACGTTCTGTCGTTGTTTATTGGGTCTGGCCGGGGGTCACAGCGTCTTTTCCTTTGCGGCGGCTGCGTCCAGGATCATCTTCACGCAGGTCTCGCGGCCAAGGGCGGCGTTGATGGCCAGATCGTAGTTATGGGCATCGCCCCAGCGGTTTTGGGTGTAGTAGTTGTAGTAGGCCGAGCGGTTGCGGTCGGTCTTTTCAACCTCTTCCTTGATGCCCTTTTCGTCCTTGGCCTTTACCAGAGGGTTGGTCTTGGCGTACTGCAGGCGCCACTCCTTGGGTGCATACACGAACACCCGCAGCACATCCTTGCGCTCCCGCAGGACGTAGTCACCGCAGCGGCCAAGGATCACGCAGGGGCCTTCCTCAGCCAGCTGCTTGATGATACGGCTCTGCAGAATGAACACCTGATCGCCCAGCGGCAGCTCGTTGCCCATGGTGTACAGGCTGTACAGCAGGCTGTGGGTATGCCGTTTCTCGCTGGCGGCAACAGCCTCCTCCGACAAGCCGGAGTTCTTTGCTGCCATGGTGATCAGCTCCTTGTCGTAAAGCTTGATGCCCAGTGCATTTGCCACATCCTCTGCGATGTAGCGCCCGCCGGTGCAGTACTCACGGCCCAAAGTGATGATCGTCTTTGCCATAATGTGTTCCTCCTGTTTCATATATCGCCCTGAAAAAAGCTTACGGCTGTGCCGGGGCGTCCCCGGTCTGGCCGCTGGCTTGGGGTTCTGTGCTGGCGGGCGCGGGCTTCGGCTTCGGCAGCCGTACCTCTGCTACCCGCATGGTGCCGGTCTGGTCCACTGCATACACACTGCAGCGCCCGCCTGCGGCCAGCAGCTCCGGCGGCAGCTGTACCCCGCCGTCCTCGGTGCGGGTACAGCGCAAAAAGGTGCGGTGGGCGGTGGTGGCGTGCGCCACGCCGTCGTGGGGCGCGCAGGCGATCCAGCCGGAAAAATCCTCCGGCAGGTCTGCGGGCTCTCCCCTCCGCTCAAAGTAGTAAGTGCCCGGCTGGGTGCCGGCGTGCAGCTCGCAGCGCAGCCGCCGGGGACGGTCGGCCTCAGTCTCCCGCTGCTTTGGCCGCAGGGCAATGGCTTTGCCGGTAAAGTAACGCATAAAATCCACCAGCGCCATGGTGCAGTTCACTGCGCCGTCGGTATCGGCGGTGGGGTCGTTCAGCAGCACAAAATCTGCCATTACGGCGTCATCGTGGCCAAAGCCGCGCAGCCCCATCCACAGCCGCGTCGGGTCTCGCTGGCCGCGCACCCGCCGCTCCACCTGCACCGCCACCGAGCAGCCGTCGTGGATCTGCTCCCGCAGGTCGGCAAGGTCCATCCACGCCTGCCAGCAGGGATAGCCGCAGCAGCCTGCGGCGGCCGCAGCAAAGGCGGTGTTGCCGGTAGAGCGGGTGCTGCCGTCCTCCATGGCGTAAGCCACTTCTTCCGGCAGGATATCCTCGCCCCAGCGGTTCATCAGCGCCGCCATGACCAGCGGCAGATCCATCTCCCGCCCAAAGCTGGGGTCGTGGGCAGAAAGGCAGTATTCCGGCAGATAGAGCCGCCGGTTCAGCGGGTGGCCGTTGCGCTTTTCCCACGCAAGGGGGCGCACCGCCGCCGCCAGCAGACGCACCGCCGGGGTGACTTTATCGTTGTTGGTGGAAAGGTTCACCTGCAGCTGCACGCCGGTGCCGCCGCCCGGGGCAGCTACCGTGACGGTATCGCCCATCAAAAAGATCATGCCGTCCTCGCTGTGGCTGGACACGCTGCACCGGGGATAATCCGGTGCCCACTTGCCAAAGCTCATCCAGCCCGTCCACGCCCCTGCCGCATATACCCGGCAGCGCACCTCCACCATGGTGTCCCGGGGTGCGTGGGCGTTCCAGCTGACGTTCAGGTTGCAGAAGGCCGGCATGGCAAACTCCGGGGTGGTGTAGCTGCCGTACAAAAGGCTGCGCCCTGCCACGCTGTCCAGCACCAGTGCGCCGTTTTCCAGCGCAACGTTGTCCAGCTGCCCGCGGGAAAAAGTCTCTGTCCCCTGCAGCACAAGATTATTCCGTTGTTCCATGGGACATCGCTCCTTTCCGCAGTGTCAGCGCTTATTCCTCCGGGGTGTCGTCGTCGGCGTAGTCCTCTTTCAGGGCTGCTTCCAGCTCGGCGTCCTTCATTTTGCGGATGTTCTCCTCGATGTGGAACACCCGGTCGATATCACCGTACACGATCTGGCAGGACACCTCGGTGACGAACCAGAAACCGAAGATCAGCATCAGGAAAAGCCCCAGCGGCATACACAGGATCACCACGCCCCAGAACAGCACCTGCACGATGGCGGCAGCCAGTGCGTGGGGCAGAAAGGCGATCATGCAGTTGATGCTGTTTTTCAAAGTCAGGCTCAAAGGCTGATCCAGCAGCACCACCTGCGGCCACATATAGGCAAACAGCATCTGGAACAGCACCAGATTGAGCACCGTAGCCACCCACAGCGGGATGCCCACGTTCGTGCCGTGGTACAGCATATTGAAGCAGAAATAGACGAGGAAGATCTGCAGCGTGACCACTACGGTGTACAGCACGCCCGGCGCAAGGCTGGCTTTAAAGTTGCGCTTGAACGCCTTGCGGTAGGTCACCCACCAATAGCCCGCCTCGTCGCGCAGTGCGCGCAGGACGGTATCGTACATTCCGGCCAGTGCCGGGCCCGCCAGCAGACCGCCTACGGCGGCGCTGCCCAGCATCACCGGCAGGCTGTTCTGCAAAAAGCCGATGTACACCAGACAGATGACCGGTGCAAACCCGATGCAGGTCAGCAGGTTTGCAAGGAACATCCCGTTCATATCACGGCCTACAAGCTCAAAAAAGCGGCCGATGCCGGTCTTGCGGGGGGCGTCCTTTTCGACACCCTTACCGGCCTTGAAATCATTGGCAGAAGGAAAAAGACCCATAGTAACTGCGGTACCTCTCTTGTGTTTTTAACCGGCACCGCAGGCGTTTTGTCTGGAAAGTGCCATTGTGCTAACTTTACAGATATAAATATACCTGTATTTTGTCAACTTTGCAAGATACAACCGGGCGGAATTGTAAAAAAATATTTATCTCTCCCTTTTTTACGCAAAGTGTGCTACAATGACAATGGCATTTTTTGCAATAGGAGGAAACTATTATGAGCATTCTTCGCACCATTGCGATGTTTATTTATCTGTTCGGTTACATGATCCTGCATTACGGCATCCTGCGCCGCGCCGAGCGCGCCGCAGCCGCCGGAGATATGGCTACCGTGGAGCAGATCGTGAACCAGCATATCCCCCGCTGGAGCCGGGGCATCTTAAAGGTGACCGGTGTGTCCCTGTCGGTGGAAGGGCTGGAGAATATTCCCAAGGACCGCCCCTGCGTGTTCGTGGCGAATCACCGCAGCTACTACGACATTCCCTTGCTGCTGGCCGGGCTGGAAAAACCCCACGGCATCCTTGCCAAGGAAGAGCTGGAAAAGATTCCCCTGCTCAACCGCTGGATGAAGCTGCTGGGCTGCGTGTTCGTGCAGCGTGACGATGTGCGTGCCTCGGTGCGGGCGCTGAATGATGCCACCGCCATCGTGGAGGGCGGCCGCAGCTTTGTCATCTTCCCCGAGGGCACCCGCTACAAGGGCGAAGAGGGCGGCGCGGGCGAGTTCAAGGCCGGTGCTTTCCGCATTGCGGTCAAGACAAGTGCCCCGGTGGTGCCGGTGGCTGTGACCGGTGCACGCGCCCTGTTCGAGACAAACGGCAACCGCTGCCGCCCGGGCAGTGTGCGCATCAAGATCATGCCCCCCATCCAGACCGCCGGCATGAGCAAGGCCGAGCAGAAGCAGCTGCCCGATGCCGTGCGCCAGAGCATTCTGGCTGCACTGAAGTAACAGCGTTTCCCGCTCGTTTCATCACACAGGAGAACTATTTTATGGCAAGCTACCGTTACGAACGCGACATCGACCCCAAGGACCTCAAGCCCCGCAAACAGCGGCAGTACAGCCGCAAGGAGCGCTGGGCAAACTGGTGGGACTACAACCTGAAATGGGTGCTCATCTTCGGCATTGCGGGTGCGTTCGTGGCGTACTGCTTTATCGGGCAGTATTTCCTGACCACCCACCCGGATTACAACATTGCGGTGGTCAGCCCCTACTACCTGCCCGAAGCCACCGTCACCGCCCTGCAACAGCAGCTTGCCGCCTATGGCGAGGACTGCAACGGAGACGGCAAGGTGGTGGTGAAGATCAACCAGTACACCATGACCTTCAACAGCGAGGACTCGGACGCTTATCTGGATATGGCGGGCACCACCAAGCTTTCCACCGATATCCAAAGCTCCCTCAGCTCCATCTTTATCCTGTATGACCCCGCTGGCTTCCAGCAGACCACCGGCACGTTGCGGTATCTGGACGGTCATCTACCCAAGTCCGACGCCGACAGCGACTGGTGGAACATGGTCTACCGCTGGACGGACTGCCCGGTGCTGACCGGGATGGAGCTGGGCAGCTATACCTCGGACGCGGTGCAGAGCGCCAGCGGCGACAGCCAGCAGCTGCTGGCAGATTACTATATCGGCATCCGGGGCGCATGGCTGAAGGAATCCGCTTCCCTGCTGGAAAACAGCGAGCCCCTTTGGGCAAACCTGACCGCCGGGGCGGTCTCCACCGCCGGGGAGGGACGCTAAGGATGCGCTTCCGCATCAAAGCCGGCGGCGCTGCCGTGCACATCACCTTTGACCGCACTCCCAAGCCCCAGCCGCCCGCGCCGCCTGTTCCCCGCGCCGCAGACCTTGATAACCCCTATGGGCGCTATTACGGCAAAGCCCGCAGCTGGGAGGATATTTTGAAAAACAAATAGTTGAACTCCCCCAGTCATTTCGCTTACGCTCAATGACAGCCCCCTCGGAGATGGGGCCTTTGGCATAGAGGTAAAGTTTGCCTTCTCGCCAGAGGCTCCCTCCCAGAGGGAGCTGGCAAAACCGTCAGGTTTTGACTGAGGGAGTTCTGTTTCAACGCACCCACCGTTCGTTTTCCCTGCTTTTCAGGGCGCAAAAACGGACTGTGGGTGCGTTTCTGTTTTCTATTTTCGTCTTTTTACCCATGGCTGATTTGAAATTTTCTCCACCCTCAAATGGAGGGCGGTTTGTTGTTTCCCTGTCCCGGTTATGGTATACTTACTAGGTATCCCCGCAAAAACCGACCAAAAAGGATGTGACCCCCATGGACGCACTGGAACAAGCCCGTGCCGAGATCGACACGGTGGATGCGCAGCTGGCTGCGCTGTTCGAGCGCCGGATGGCTGCTGTTTTACAGGTGGCCGAATATAAGCGGGCGCACAGTCTGCCCATCTACGATGCCGCCCGGGAGACCGCCGTGCTGGAAAAGGCCGCAGCCCGCATTCAGCAGCCCGCGCTGCGCCCTTACTATAAAGACCACGTCCAGCACATGATGGATCTTGCCAAGCAGTACGAAGCCGCTGTGCTGGGGCGTAACCGCGCTGCCTATCAGGGGGTGGAGGGGGCGTTTGCCCACATCGCCCTCAAGGCGCTGTTCCCCCACGCCGAAGCCGTGAGCTATTCCACGTGGGACGAGGTATTCGAGGCCGTTGCCGCGGGCGAAGCCGCTCACGGCGTAGTACCCTTTGAAAACAGCCACGCCGGGGACGTTTCCGCCGTGCTAGACCTGTGTTATAACCACCCGGAGCTGTGGGTGGTGGATGTGTACGACCTGCCCATCTCCCAGAACCTGCTGGTTCTGCCGGGCACCCAGCTTTCCCAGCTGCGCACGGTGTACAGCCACCAGCAGGCCATTGCCCAGAGCGAGACCTTTTTAAAGCAGTTCCGTCTGCCCGCCACCGCCATGGCCAACACTGCTATGGCCGCAAAGTTCGTGGCAGAAAGCGGCGATGCGACAAAGGCCGCCATTGCCAGCGCCGAGACTGCCGCGCTGTACGGGCTGGAAATTCTGGTGCCCAACATCAACACCGACGGCGACAACACCACCCGGTTCATCGTGCTCAGCCGCGAAAAGCCCACGGCGGGCAACCGGTTCTCGCTGCTGTTCACGGTGGACAACAAGCCCGGCAAACTGGCGGAGGTGATTCAGGTCATCGGTGCCAGCGGCTTCAATATGGAGTCCATCAAGAGCCGCCCCATGCCGCACGTCCCCTTTGAATATTATTTTTACGTAGAGCTGGTGGGCGATGCCGCCGCCGGCGAGACCGCCGCGCTGCTGCGCGAGCTTGACCGCACCTGCCGGACGGTGCGGCTGTTAGGAGTGTATACAAAATGAGTGAGTTTATCGGAACCAAGCTGACCATGAATCTGGGTGAGCGCAGCTACGACATCATCGTTAAGCGCGGCTCGCTGGAAAACCTGTATCAGTTCGCCCGGCTGGACCGCCGGGTGGCGGTGGTCACCGACAGCGGTGTGCCCGCACAGTACGCACAGATGGTAGCCGACCAGTGCAAGGACGCCACCATCATCACCGTGCCGCAGGGCGAAGCCAGCAAGAGCTTTAAAATTCTGGAAACTGTGCTGCGGCAGATGCTGGACTTCGGCATGGGGCGCGGCGACCTTGTGGTAGCCGTGGGCGGCGGCGTGGTGGGCGACCTTGCCGGGTTTGCCGCTTCCATCTATATGCGCGGCATCGACTTTATCAACTGCCCCACCACCACCCTTTCCATGATCGATTCCTCCATCGGCGGCAAGACCGCCGTGGATCTGGGCGACACCAAGAACATCGTGGGTGCCTTCTGGCAGCCCAAGCTGGTCATCGTGGACCCGGACACCTTGTCCACCCTGCCCCGCCGCCACTTCATCAACGGTCTGGCCGAGGCCGTCAAGGCAGGTCTCTTGGCTGACCCGGAGCTGTTCTCCATCTTTGAAAAGGAGGATGTGGACGACCGCATTGGTGAGATCATCTGCCGCAGCCTGCGCTTTAAAAAGAGCATCGTGGAGCAGGACGAGACCGAGCAGGGGATGCGCAAGGCGCTGAACTTCGGCCACACCATCGGCCACGGCATCGAAGCCGTGAAGGGCATCAAGGGACGCCGCACCACCGGCCTGTTCCACGGCGAGTGCGTGGCGCTGGGAATGCTGCCCATGATCGAATCCAAGGCGCTGCAAAAGCGGGTGCGCGGCGTGTACCGCCGCTTAGGCCTGCCCACCCGCACCGCCTACGATAAGGAAAAGGTGCTGGCCGAGATGCTGCACGACAAAAAAGCGCAGGGCGGGCAGATCACCATCATCAAAGTGCCCGGCCTTGGCTGCTGGCGCGCCGAGACCATCCCTGTGGAGGGGCTGCGCCCGCTGCTGGGCATGGAGGACTGACCCATGAAAAACACCTTTGGCAGCGACCTTTCGCTGACCATCTTCGGCGAGAGCCACGGCCGTGCCGTAGGTGCGGTGCTGGACGGCATGGCCGCCGGTGTGCCGGTGGACGAGAGCTTTCTCGCCGCCTGCATGGATAAGCGCCGTGCCCGGGGCGACGGCCTTTCCACCCCCCGGGTGGAAGCGGACGCGGTGCAGCTGCTGTCCGGTGTGGTAAACGGCCACACCACCGGCACCGCCATCGCCCTGATGATCGAAAACCAGAACACCCGCAGCGGCGACTACGCCAAGACCGCCGACCTTCTGCGCCCCGGCCACGCGGACTTTACCGCCTACGCCAAGTACCACGGCTTTCAGGATGCCCGGGGCGGCGGGCACTTTTCCGGCCGGGTGACCGCCGCTTTGGTGGCAGGCGGCAGCATCGTGCTTGCCGCATTGCAGCGGGCGGGCATTGATATCACCACCCACATCGCCCGGTGCGCGGATATTGCCGATACGCCCTTTGCGCTGGACGACCCCGCCGCCCTTGCGGCACAGGTGGGGACGCTTGCCAGTAAGACCGAGGGCTTTGCGGTGCTGGATGCCGCCGTGGAAGAACCCATGAAAACTGCCATCCGCGCCGCCGGTGCCGAGGGCGACAGCGTAGGCGGCGTGCTGGAGACTGCCATCCTCGGCCTGCCCGCCGGCATCGGTGAACCCTACTTTGACAGCGTGGAAAGCGAGATCGCCCACTTAGCCTTTTCCATCCCGGCGGTCAAGGGCATCGAGTTCGGCACCGGCTTCGGCTTTGCCGGGCTGCGCGGCTCGGAAGCAAACGATGCCTTCCGCATGACGGCAGAGGGCGCGGTGGTCACCGCCACCAACCACAACGCGGGCATCAACGGCGGCATCGCCAACGGTATGCCGGTGGTGTTCCGCACCGCCGTCAAGCCCACCCCCAGCATCTACAAGCAGCAGAATACGGTGGACTACATCGCAAAAAAGGACGCACAGCTGTCCATTCAGGGACGGCACGACCCCTGCATCGTGCCCCGGGCCGCCATTGTGCAGACCTGCGCCGCCGCCCTTGCGGTGGGCGATCTGCTCACCGCCCGGTACGGTGCCCGGTGGATGACCGACCCCACCGGCTACCGGAAGGAGGACTGAGATGGAATACGGACTCATCGGCGGCAAGCTGGGACACTCCTACTCCAAGACCATCCATGAGCTGCTCTGCGGGTACAGCTACGAGCTGTGCCCCCTGCCCACCGAAGCAGACGCCCGCGCCTTTTTGCAGCGGCGGCAGTTCAAGGCCATCAATGTGACCATCCCCTATAAAAAGCTGGTGATGGAGTACTGTTCCTTCATCGACCCCCGCGCCCGCGCCATCGGCGCGGTGAACACGGTGGTCAATAAAAACGGCCTGCTCTACGGCTATAACACCGATTATCTGGGCTTTGCCCACCTGTGCGAAGCCCACGGCGTGGAGCTTGCGGGCAAGACCGTGCTCATTTTAGGCACCGGCGGCACCCACAACACCACCCGCGCGGTGGCGCTGGACAAGGGCGCTGCCAAGGTGCTGACGGTCAGCCGCACCCCCGACCCGGAAAAGGGCGAGCTGAGCTACGCCGAAGCCGTGCGCAGCGGTGCACAGGTGGTGTTCAACACCACCCCCGCCGGGATGTACCCCAACGTGGGCGTGTGCAGTCTGGACGTCGCCGCCATGCCCGGGCTGGAAGCCGTGATAGACGTGGTCTATAACCCCAACAAGACGGAGCTCATTCTCCGCGCCGAGGAAGCCGGTGTGCCGGTAGCCGTAGGCGGGCTGGAGATGCTGGTAGCACAGGCGGTGTACGCAGCCGAGTATTTCCTTGGCCGCAAGTTCGAGGACGCCCCGGGCGAGGTGCGGCGCATCACCGCCGCGCTGCGCCGCGAGACGCTGAACATCGCCCTTGTGGGAATGCCCTCCTGCGGCAAATCCACCCTTGGCCGCCTGCTGGCAAAGCAGCTGGGCAGACCGCTGGTGGATCTGGATGAAGAGATCGTCAAGGCAGACGGGCGCAGCATCCCGGATATCTTTGCCGCCGAGGGCGAAGAGGGCTTCCGTGCAAAGGAAGCCGCGCAGATCGCCCGCTTCGGCAAGGAAAAGGGGCTTGTGCTCTCCTGTGGCGGCGGCGCGGTGAAGCGGTCAGAGAATGTCCGCGCCCTGCGCCAGAACGGCGTGGTGCTGTTCATCGACCGTCCGGTGGAAGCGCTGGCTGTGGGCGGCGACCGCCCGCTTTCTTCCAGCGCCGAAGCGCTGCGCACCATGGAAGCCCAGCGCCGCCCGCTGTACCTTGCCGCCGCAGATGCGGTGATTTCTAACACCGGCACGCTGGCCGAGGCGCTGGCAGCTGCACAGGAGGCACTGGATGAAATTTTTGATTCTTAACGGGCCAAACATCAATCTGGCACGCTGGTCTGAGCCAGGCGTGCCAGGCGAAGTGGACTACACCGGCCTGATGGACTATGTACAGGCGGGCTGCGACCAACTTGGCATCGAGACGGATATCTGCCAGTCCAACCACGAGGGCGATTTGATCGACGAGATCCAGTCCGCCCCGGGGCGGGTGGACGGCATCGTGCTGAACCCGGGCGGCTACGCCCATTACAGTGTAGCCATTCTGGACGCGCTGCGGCTGTGCAGCGTGCCCGCCGTAGAGGTGATGCTGGACGCCCCGGACGAGCGCGAGCCCTTCCGCAAAACAGACGTGGTGTCCTTTGGCTGTCAGGGACATTTTATCGGCGAAGGCCCGCAGGGCTACCTGCACGCCTGCATCTGGCTGGCGCAGCTGCTGCGCACCGACGGCTCCAGTAAGGCACATATCGTGATGTAAAACGCCCAAGGGCAGCCTCCTCGCCCTCTCCGTCACGGCTTACGCCGTGCCACCTCTCCCAAAGGGAGAGGCCTTGGCAGTACGGCAAAGTTTCCGGTTTTGCCAAGGGCTCCCCCTTTGGGGGAGCTGGCGCGCAAGCGCCTGAGAGGGCGAGCCTGCTACCACAAAGGAAGTCGTTCATGAAACACACCACAGTCAACAAAAATTATAAAATGCTTGGCACTGCACGCGCTCTGCGCCGCACATCTACTGCGCAGGAGCGAAAGCTTTGGTATCTGTTTCTGCGTGATTATCCTGTAAAAATCTACAAGCAGCGAATCATTGAATCCTTTGTCGTTGACTTTTACTGTGCACAGGCACGGCTTGTGATCGAACTGGACGGTTCCCAACACTACACCGAGCAGGGCAAGGCTTACGATGCAGAACGAAGTGCGATTCTTGAACAGTATGGGCTACTGGTTCTCCGTTTTGCAAATAACGATGTGGACAACCATTTTAATGCCGTCTGTACACAGATAGACAATACCATTCAAAGCAGACTTCAATCTTAAAAACAGGAAAGGAAACTTTTTATGATCATCTCCACCAAAAAAGGCACTCCCAAAGAGGAGCTGGAAAAGATCGTTGACAAATTCGAAAAGCAGGGTCTGGACGTGACCCTGATCACCGGCAAGGACTACAACGTGTTCGGTCTGGTGGGCGACACCACCAAGATCGACGAGCGGGACGTGCTGGCAAACCCGTGGATCGACAACGTTACCCGCGTGTCCGCGCCCTATAAGCGCGCCAACCGCCTGTTCCACCCCGCAGACTCGGTCATCGACTGCGGCGGCGTGAAGATCGGCAGCAAGGAAAAGATCGCCGTCATGGCGGGCCCCTGCAGCATCGAGAATGCCGAGCAGGCTCTGCGCATCGCGCAGGGGGTCAAGGCGGGCGGCGCAGCGCTGTTCCGCGGCGGTGCCTACAAGCCCCGCACCTCTCCCTATGCCTTTCAGGGTCTGGAGACCGAGGGCATCTTGGACATGGTAAAGGCCCGCGAAGCCACCGGTCTGCCCATCGTCTCCGAGCTGATGAGCGAGGACCGCATCCCGGAGTTTGAGGAGTATGTGGACGTGGTGCAGATCGGCGCACGCAATATGCAGAACTTCCAGCTGCTCAAGGCGGTGGGCAAGATGCACAAGCCTGTGCTGCTCAAGCGCGGCCTGTGCAACACCATCGAGGAGTGGATCATGAGCGCTGAGTACATCATGGCAGGCGGCAACGAGCAGGTCATCTTCTGCGAGCGCGGCATCCGCACCTTTGAAAAATACACCCGCAACACGCTGGATCTTTCCGCCGTGCCCATCATCCACGAAAAGACTCATCTGCCCATCGTGGTAGACCCCAGCCACGCCACCGGCAAGGCCAATCTGGTAGAGCCGATGATGATCGCCGCCGTGGCTGCCGGTGCGGACGGTCTGGAGGTAGAGGTGCACTACGACCCCCAGCACGCATGGAGCGACGGTGCACAGTGTCTGACCCCGGACGCCTTTGCACAGGCCATGGCAAAGTGCCGTCAGGTGGCATGGGCCATCGGCCGGGAGATGTAAACCATTTACCCCCTCAGGCGCTGGCGCGCCAGCTCCCCCAAGGGGCGCCTGAAGCGCTGCCCGTGGGAAATTGCAAAAGGATAACACCGCTATGCTAGTAACCATCAGACCTGCCCCCGGCGGCATCGGGGGCGTGATCGCCGCGCCGCCCAGCAAAAGCATGGCGCACCGCGCCGTGCTGTGCGCCGCGCTGGCTGTGGGGCGCTCCCACATCACCCATCTGGAATTCAGCAAGGACATCTCTGCCACCCTGTCCGCCGCCGCGCAGCTGTGCGCCGCCGTGGACACCGGCGCAGATGATGCTGCTGTGCAGGGGCTTGGGCATTTCCTGCCCCTGACCGCCCCGGTGGACTGCTGCGAAAGCGGCAGCACCCTGCGGTTTTTGATCCCCATTGCCAGCCTGACCGGCCAGCCGGTCACCTTTACCGGACGCGGACGGCTGATGGAGCGCCCGCAGTCCGTATACGAAGCGTTATATCGCGAGCAGAATCTACGGTTTGAGCAATCCCCTGCCGGGCTGACCGTGGAGGGCGCACTGACCCCCGGGGACTACCGTCTGGCGGGCAACGTGTCCAGTCAGTTCATCAGCGGGCTGCTGTTCGCGCTGCCGCTGCTGCCCGGGGACAGCCAGCTGCACCTCATCCCTCCGGTGGAGAGCCGCAGCTACATCGACATGACCCGCGCCGTGCAGGCCGCTTTTGGGGTGCACAGCCGCTGGCTGGACGAAATCACCCTGCTGCTGCCCGGCGGGCAGCAGTACCGCCCCTGCGACTACAACGTGGAGGGCGATTACAGTCAGGCTGCTTTCCCGGCGGTGATGGGCGCGGTGTGCGGCGGGGTGACCATCACCGGCCTTGCACCGGATACTTTGCAGGGCGATGCCGCCATTCTGGACATCCTGCGCCGGTGCGGCGCGGTGTTCACCCGCACCGGCGACAGCGTCACCTTTGCAAAAGCACCCCTGCATGGGGTGGACATCGACCTTGCGGACTGCCCCGACCTTGGTCCCGTGCTGATGGTGCTGGGTCTGCTGTGCGAGGGCACCACCGTCATCCGCAACGCCCAGCGGCTGCGCCTGAAAGAGAGCGACCGCATCGCGGCTATGGAAGCCGAGCTGCGCGCCTGCGGCGGCGTGCTGGAAAGCGACGGCGGCACCATCACGGTGCAGGGCTGTGCTGAGCGTCTGCACGCCCCTGCCGCGCCCCTGCACGGCCACAACGACCACCGGGTGGTCATGAGCCTTGCGGTGCTGGCCGCAGCCGCCAAGCTGCCCCTGACCGTGGACGATGCCGAAGCCATCCAGAAGAGCTGGCCCGGCTTTTTTGCAGATGCAGCGCCGCTTGGCGTGGAGGTAGAAGATGCTTGATAAAACAAAACGTTATCTCGTAGTGGGTCTGGGTCTGCTGGGCGGCAAGTACGCGCTGGAGCTGACCCGCGCCGGCTTCCATGTGGACGGCATCAACCGCAGCGAGGGACACTTGCAGTACGCGCTGGAGCACGGCTATATCGCCGGCGGTAAGACCCACGATTTTGAGGATCTTGTCCGGCAGGCCGACCATATCATCTTTGGCCTGTACCCCACCGCGCTGCTGGACTGGTTCCGAACCTACGGTTCCCTGCTCAAGCCCGGGTGCATCTTTACGGATGTTTCCGGCGTCAAGACCGGCCTTGTGGAGCCGGTGCAGGCGCTGTGCCCGGCGGGGGTGGAGTTCATCGCCAGCCACCCCATGGCCGGCCGCGAGACTTCCAGCGTGGAGCACGCCGCCGAGGTGAATTTTGCCCCGGCAAACTTCATCATCACTCCCACCGAAAAGAATACCCCGGCGGGCATCCAGTGGGCAAAGGAGCTGGCCGAGGTGCTGGGCTTCAAGCACATCTGCACCCTGACCGTGCAGGAGCACGACCGGATGATCGGCTATGTCAGCCAGCTGTGCCACGCCATCGCCGTAAGCCTGATGTGCGCCAACGACAACACCTCGCTGTGCGAGTACACCGGCGACTCCTTCCGCGATCTGACCCGCATTGCACGCATCAACGATAAAATGTGGGCAGAGCTGTTTTTGTGGAACAAGCAGAACCTGATCAGCGAGATCGACCAGTTTGATTCTGCTTTGCAGGAAATGCGCGCCGCCCTTGTGGCAGACGACCGGGACAAGCTGGAAGAAATGTTCCGCCTTTCCACCCAGCGCCGCGCCGCCTTTGACAAAAAGCTGCCGGAATAAACCGTGACGGAGGTATTGCCCCATGCCCAAGCAGGAAGGACAGAAATCCAAGCTGGTAACGCTGCTGCGCATCCTTGAGCAGCGCACCGACGAGAACCACCGCCTGAACGTGCCCCAGCTGGTGCAGCTGCTGGAAAATCAGGGCATTCTGGCCGAGCGCAAGAGCATTTACAGCGATATCGACACCCTGCGCAGTCTGGGCTACGACATCCAGCTGCAGCGCGGGCGCGGCGGCGGGTACTGGATGGCCAGCCGTGCATTCGAGCTTTCGGAGCTGAAGCTGCTGGTGGACGCGGTACAGTCCAGCAGCGTCATCTCGGCGCGCACCAGCAAGCGCATCATCCACAAGCTGGAAGCCCTCTGCTCCGACTACGAGGGCACCCAGCTGCAGCGTCAGGTGTATGTGGACGGACGTCCCAAGACCGACAGCCAGACTCTTTTGTACAGCATCGACGCCCTGCACACCGCCATCAACCGGGGGTGTCTGGTGCAGTTCCGCTACAAGGGCAGCAGCGCCGTGCGCACCGTAAGCCCGTGGCAGCTTGCGTGGGAAAACGGCTGCTATTACCTCATTGCCTATCAGGACGAAAAAGCGCCCCCGGTGCGCCATTACCGGGTGGACCGGATGGCCGGGGTGCTGGTGCTGGACGAGCCGCGCCGGGGCAAGGAGTTCTTCCGCACCTTCGATCTGCCCGCCTACCTGCGCAAGCACTTTAATATGTTCGGCGGCACCGAGTACCGGGTCACCCTGCGGTGCACTGCCGACCTTGAGCCGGTCATGCGGGAGCGCTTTGGCCGCGAGCCGGTGTTCTGCCCGGAGGACGCGGAGCACTTCCACTTTGACGTGCCCATCTGCGTCAGCCAGCAGTTTTTCGGCTGGGTGTGCGGCTTTGGCGGCAAGGTAGAGGTCACCGCCCCCGCCGCCGTCCGCGCCCAGCTGCACGAGATGCTGCAGAGCTTAGCAGAGCAGCACGGGTAAAGCGCTTTGCCGTTAATTTTCACTTTACAAACGCCGCAAGAACTATTACAATCAAAGCAGTGCCGAAGGGCCGTTCGTTTTCATCCACCGCGCGCAACCGTTCCGACAGCGCCGGGGCTGCGCAGAGCTTTCTTGATCAGGAGGTTTTTTGCATGAAAAAGATCACGCGTCGTACCGTTCTCCGTGTCTCGGGGCTGGCAGCCGCCTCGCTGGCTCTGTCCGGCTGCGCGCCCACCGGCAGCGCCTGTGTGGGCAACGGCTTTTCCGGCTGGCTGCAGCAGACCTTCGGGAAGGGCAGCTCTGCATCCTCTGAAAGCACCGAAGCCGCAGCCCCGGACGCAGGAGCGGCATCCGAAGCCCCGGCAGAGAGCGCCGACAGCAGCCTGCCCGCCTATAACGCCGACCCCCTTACCGGCGAGCCGCGCCGCAGCAACGGCCGTATTGTCGGCGTGATGGTGAACAACATCAGCAACACCCAGCGGCAGAACGCCCGCCCGCAGCGCGGCATCGGCTCGGCTGACCTGCTCATTGAGAGCAAGGTGGAGGGCGGCATCTCCCGCTTCTGCGCGGTGTACCACGACGCCAACGTCATCCCGGAGGTGGGGCCGCTGCGCTCCGGCCGCGACCAGTTTTTGCAGCTGCTCATGCCGTGGCAGGCGCTGTACTACCACGACGGCGAAAGCGCCCCCTGCACCAAGTTCATCAACGTGTATCACTACTCCGGCCTGAACATCGGCGGCAAGAGCTATTTTAATACCACTACTCACCCCCATGTGGCGCACCGCGACAGCCGCGGCCGCAACGTGGCGTATGAGCACACCGAGTTCACCTCCGGTGCCGAGATCCGGCAGGCCGCCGCCAACGCAGGCATCGGGCTGGAATATCCCTACGAGAGCACCTTCTTCCGCTTTGCGGACTACCGCACCGGCGCAGAGAACAAGATGTCCGGTGCTGCCGCCGCCAAGACCATCAACATCGTGCACTCGGACAGCTACAAGACCACCTTCAGCTACAACCGCTGGGATCACCTTTATAAAATGTCCATGTACAGCCGCGCCAACGGTGCTTTTGAAAACACCGTGGACGAGCTGACCGGAAAGCAGCTTGGTTTTACCAACCTGCTGGTCTGCTTTGCAGGCATCGCGGACTACCCCGGCGACTCCGGCGGCGTGCAGCAGGTGGACTATGTGTCCGGCGGCGAAGCCTATTTCTTCACCCGGGGCGCGGTGCAGCACGGCACATGGCAGAAGGCATCCCCGGAGCACCCGCTCAAGGTCTATGCCGCCGATGGCAGCGAGATCTGCTTCAACCGCGGCAAGACCTATCTGGCCATCGTGGACGACGATGAGTGGCAAAACTTTAACTATCAGTAAGGGGAGAGACCCATGAAACGCAAATGGAGCCTGCGCCTTGGTGCAGCCGTGCTGTGCGCGGTGCTGCTGGGCAGCTGCGGGGGCACCGCCGCTGCGCCGGCAGAAAGCACCGCCCCGGCAGACCCGCTTACCGGGCAGCAGCTGCTGTACCCGGAGCAGCGGGTAGCGGCGGTGGTCATCGAGAACACCACCGGCAGCACTACCCAGTGGGGCATCGGCAGCGCCTCGGTGGTGCTGGAAGCCCTGACCGAGAGCGGCAGCTCTACCGAGCTGTGTCTGGTATACCCCGCCCTCAGCGCCATGCCCGTGGTAGGGCCGGTGACGCGCGGGCAGGACTTATACTGGCGGCTGCTCAGCGGGCAGCAGGTACTGCCCATCCAGTGCGGCAGCAGTGCATACGCCAAACGGTATCTGGAATACTACAATCTCCGCGCGGTGGACGCGCAGGAGGTGGGGTGCAACGCCTTTGTCAGCACCGGTTACAGCTGGAACAGCACGCCCCTGTGGCGCACCAGCGGCAAAGCCGTTTCCTCGGTGCTGGACAGCCTGAGCATCTCCGCCGCCGTAAATCAGAACGCCGCCGGCAGCGAGAGCGAGACGGCAGGCGTTCTGCCCGCTCTGCTGCCCCAGCGGGACACCGGCCATCTGCCGGATGCAAACGCCGCCGATGCGGTAAACGTGACCGTGAATTTCCAGTCCGGCGGAGCTACCGGCTTTGTCTATGACGACGCCCTTGCCGCCTACGGGATGCTGCACGCCGACGGCACCCCGCAGCTGGATGCCAACACCGGCACACAGGCAGCCTTTGACAATCTGCTCATCCTGTACAGCGGCTCCTCCCTGCGGGACGACGGCCGCACGCTGGACTACGACCTTTCCATGGGCGGCGGCATCTGGCTGAACGGCGGGCACCTGTGGCAGATCACATGGACGCAGGGCACCCAGAGCACCCTTGCCCTCTACGATTCCAACGGCAAGCCGCTGGAACTCCCGGCAGGGCGCAGCTACATCGCCCTGCTTTCCAGCCTTACCGGGCAGGAGCTGCTGGTGCAAAACAGCATCGGCGAAGCGCTGGTGGGGGTGTAAGCGCAAAAAGGTGTTGTTGCTTACGGTCAGCATCCTCGCCCTCTCCGTCTTTGCTCCGCAAATCCACCTCTCCCAAAGGGAGAGGCTCTGGCGAAACCATACACTTTGCACTTGAGCCGGAAACTTCACCGCTATGCCAAGGGCTCTCCCTTTGGGAGAGCTGGCAAGCCCGGCAGGGCTTGACTGAGAGGGCGAGGATGCTTGCGGTGAACGAACCCGCTCAGGCTCACATTCGTTCGCCAGCTCCCCCGAAAGGGGGAGCTTTATTCGTACGAACCGGAAGATGACAAAAAGCTCCCCCTTCGGGGGAGCTGGCATCGCCGCAGGCGATGACGGAAGGGGTTTCAAACAACAAAAAAAGAGCCATTGCACGCATTTTGTGCAATGGCTCTTTTGGTATGCTGTTACAGATCCACCACGCTGCCGACCTCGGCGGGGGTGGTGGGCACGGGGCCCAGAGCGGCTTCATCGATATTACGGCGCACCGTAAAGATGGCGCTGCGCCCGGCGGCAAAGTCCGGGTGCCATGTCAGCTCAAGGGTCTGCCAGTCCTCCGGCACGGCGCAGAAGCAGTGCAGCAGCGCACCGCGTCCGGCGGCAAGGTTCAGGGTGAACACCGAAGCATCCGCCGCGTTCTCGCTGTACAACGGGGCGGCAAAGCTGCCGCAGGGCACGCTCTGGCCGTTGCAGGCAGCGGTCACGCCGGTGCCCATGCTGTACAGCTGCTCCCGGGTGCGCAGACCACGGCTTTGCAGATAGCTGGTATCCACCGGCAGGCTGGCTGCCGAAAGGTTTTCCACCGAGAGGTACACCAGTACGCCGCCCAGCTCCGGTGCCGGGGCATAGCCCAGCAGCTCCACGGCAGCTTTGCCGTCCAGCAGGGCAGGCTCGCCCGTAAGACACGGCTGCTGCGCCGCAGCACAGACCCCGGTAAGCAGCGCAGCCGCAAGGCTGACCGCACCGGAACCGGCACATTTCAGGAATGACCGGCGGGAGAGGGATTGGGACATGACAGCGTTCCTCCTGTGTACGATACAATACTACCCTTTAACAATAAAGGATTCTGCGCGTTCTGTCAAGGGGCAGCGGAAAACTGTAACCCTTTCTTATTCGTAAGCCTCGTTTTCCTCGGCTTCGGCCTGCCCTTGCAGGGTGTCGGCGTAGCCAAAAGGTACGATGTCGATGGCCTCCACCAGCTTGTCCCGCATCCACAGCTGCACATCGGTCTGCACGGTGTAGCCGCAGCCCGGGTCTGCCATCCACTGTTCGGGACGGCGGGTGGGTACGGCGCGCTGGCTGAGCATACTCATGATCACGCCGCCGTGGGTCACGCAGGCGGCCTCGGTAACGTCCATGCGGATCATGTACTCAAACAGCTTCATAAGGCTGTCGGCGCAGCGGGCGTGGAACTGCTCGGTGGGCTCTGCGCCCTCCGGCAGATAGCCGGAACCCGGGGTGATCCACTTTTTGAAGTCCTCGTCCTGCACGAGTTCCTTCACCGGTCTGCCCTCAAACTTGCCAAAGCCGGCTTCCCGCAGATCGTGCACCGTAAACTGGTGGGCAGCCCCGGGGAACAGGATGTTGGCGGTCTCCACCGCACGCAGCAGCGGAGAGGAAAAGACGGTGTCTACCTGCGGGTAGGCGAACCGCTCCTTCAGGTCAGCCAGCTGGGCGCGTCCCTCGTCGCACAGGGGCAGGTCGGTGCCGCTGCCGATGTACAGGCCCTGCAGGTTGCCCGCGGTTATGCCGTGGCGGATGAGATGAAGTTTGAAGGTTTTCATGGATCACACCTCTTTTGGTTTAAAATTACGGATGGGGCTTAGCCCTCGGCGTAGTTGACCTCCACGGTAGCGGGGAACACGTTCATGTCCAGACGGCAGTTGTCGCGGATGGTCACGCTGGTCAGGGCGTTGCAATCCTTGAAAGCGCCGGTCTTGATGTAGCCCACGCTCAGGGGGATGTTGACCTCGGTCAGGGCGGTGCAGCCGTTGAAAGCGCCGGCCTCGATGTACTCCACACCGTCAGCGATGTTCACGGTGGTCAGGGCAGTGCAGTCCTTGAAGGCGGTAGCGCCCACGCTGGTAACGGTGCCCTCCACCTCAACGGTGGTGATCTGGTCGGCCTGATCAGCCCAGGGAGCCGGAGCGTCCTTGGTGAAGTTGGTCATACGGCCGGTGCCGCTGATGGTCAGGGTGCCGTCAGCCAGTGCCCAGGTCACACCCTCGCCGCAGCTGTTGTTGGTGGAAGCAGCGGTGGAAGCAGCCACAGAAGAAGCGGCTGCGGAAGAAGCAGTGGACTTGGAGCCGCCGCAGCCGGTCAGGGCGATGGCGGCGATCAGGACAGCAGCGGCAGCGCTGCACAGACGGACTTTGCGCTCGAGTTTCATACTAAAGTTTCCTCTTTCTTATTCTTGGTATATTACCTTTTATAGCGTCTGGCTTGTCCTTTGCGGATTTGTGCGCCGGTCAAGAACAGTCGCCAAAAAGAGATTATAGCACAAACTGCAGAAAGATGGAACCACCTGTTTGAAAAAATTTTGTTTCAGAAAAGACGGGCTTTCACCACGGCTGTCGTTTTTCTGCCGTGTCGGAAACACAAAATCTATGTGTTAATACCCATAGTTTAGCATAGATGTGGGGTCCCCGGCAAGACTTTTGACAATAATGACGAAAAAAGACGAAAAATATCGGCATTTTTCTTGCTTTACAAGTCGTTTTCCAATGTGTATAATCAACCTGTTGTAAACCAAAAACAAGGATATCACCAAAAATCCCTTCGGATATTGAGGAGAGCACACCATGGAGTTCAATCGTATCATCAAGCTGCTGCGCAAGGAGCGCGGCATTACCCAAAAGCAGGCGGCAGAGGATCTGGGGGTCTCTCAGGCGCTGCTGTCCCACTACGAAAAAGGCATCCGCGAGTGCGGCTTGGACTTTGTGGTGCGGGTGGCAGATTATTATAATGTTTCCTGCGACTACCTGCTGGGCCGCAGCGCCGAGCGCAACGGCATGATGCTCTCTGCCGAGGATCTGCCCAACCCCGAAAAGATGAAGGACAACGTCTACCACGGCAGCGTTTTGCCCACCATGAACAAAAAACTCATCTCCAACAGCCTGAACGTGCTCTACGCCAAGATCGGCCAGTGCCACAGCAAGGCGCTGACCACGGAGGTGAGCGCTTACCTGATGATGGCGGTTGCCAAGATGTTCCGGCTGCTCTACTCTGCAGAGCCGCACAACGCCTCCAGTATGTTCAGCATCGAGCCTCGCCGCTGGCACGGCTATTCCGACGCTGTGATGCGGATGGCAGAGTCCAATGTGGAAGCGCTGCTGGACGGGCAGGACGTAAACGGCGGCGAGGGCGTCAAGGATCCCGCCTGCCTTGCCATGACCACCGAGAGCCTGACAAGAGAATTTCCGCTGTACACGCCCAGCCTGTTAAATCTGGTCAAAACCAGCGAGACCCACGTCAAGGGGCTTTCGCCGCAGGAGTGACCCCGCTTGTGAAATTGTTGTAAATAATCGACACGGGCTCTTGCATCTGTGTGCCGGAAACGGTATAACCAGAGGAAGAAGAATTAGAAACTGACCCTTCAAGGAGGATATAAACCTATGTCTACTGTTATTTCCCGCCGCAGCTTCCTCAAGTGCACCGGTGTATCCGCTGCTGCACTGGGTGCAGCCAGCCTGCTGGGCGGCTGCCAGTCCAACGGCGATGACACCGTGGTAGAGGTCAAGGTCGGCGATACCGTCCGCAGCTGGAACGGTCTGGGCGTGCAGCTGACCAGCGTGTTCCACCTGACGCAGGACCCCGTGCAGCCGGCGGGCTACGAGTATCTGGGCGTGCGGGTGACCACCGTCAACCGCAGCAAGACCGAGAGCTACGCCATCGGCGCACAGGGCATTGATGCCATCAACGAGGCCTACCCCGTGCCCCCGCTGGAGAATGTGGACGCAAACTTTCAGGCCATGGCCGCTGCCACCCCGGACTTTACCGCCGTCTGCGATGGCCAGCCCGCAGCCTGCTGCGCCAATATCTCGCTGTACAACGCCAATTCCCAGAGCTTTTCCGATACAGAGAGCCTGCCCCCGCAGGGCAGCGCCTACATCGTGCTGATGATCATGGTGCCCAAGGACTGGAAGCAGCTGAAGGTCACCTACGTGCCCACCTTCCTGGAGGGCAAGAGCCTGACGTTTGTCATGAACGCTTCCGATGTGATCCGCAGCTGACACAATTGCCAAAAAATCCGCTTAAGCTTCGTCTAAAATGTACGATGCTGCCACAAAATCTTCACATTTGTTTTGCGGAAAATCATTGACATTTTTCTCTGTTTCGCCTATTGTATAGGTAGTGCCTTATGGCAGAATCTGTATTGATGTGTTCTGAAGGAGGAACGAATATGACTGGGGAATTTTCCCGCCGCTCTTTCCTGAAATATACCGCACTTACCGCTGTAGTTGTGGCTGGCAGCAGTCTGCTGACCGGCTGCGGCGGCGATGCCCCGGTGCAGCGCGCCGTCGGCACCAGCAACAGGGTGCTGAAAGTCGTATCCAAGCTGGAGCAGGTGGAGTGCGATGCCGCTTCCGATACCACCTTTAAGCTGGTGGTGACCAACGGTCGCAATAACGCACTGGAAGTGACTAAGGCAAACTTTGCCGTAAAGGCAGACGGGTATCTGGCCTACCAGAACGATAAGCTGCAGGTGACTTCTCCTGATGCGCTGAGCCATCAGGTCAAGAAGGGCGAGACCGTTACTTATTATGTGACCGCAAAGGGTCTGAACGCGCTGACGGACGGCCCGGTGACCTTTACCTTCTATCCCGATCTGGAATACAGCGAGTTCAGCGCCAACTGGGAGCTGACCGCAGACGCCTTGAAGTCTGCGACCTGAGCCCCAACATACTGGTAAAAAACGGAGGAACAAGCTATGTCTTATACATTTTCCCGCCGCGCATTCCTGAAGTATTCGGCAGCCACCGCAGTGGCTGTGGCCGGTGCCAGTCTGCTGGGCGGCTGTGAGTATCAGGATCCCAACAACCCGGTAAGCAAAGCGCTGCCCAGTGCGATCACCAGCGAGCTGCAGGTGATCGGCGGTCTGCGGGGTTTGAAGATCGAAAACGGCACCTGCACGATGGAAGTCGACATCGAGTCTGGCCGCGCAAACCCCATCCCGCTGGATCCCTACCGCTTCTCTCTTGCCATCAAGGACGCCGAGAGCAAGCAGGTCTACTTCAGCGGAAACAACGGCGGCGTGAAGATCACGGACGCCGAGAACAGCCTGATCGTGAAAAAGACGCCTATCACGCTCCATCTTGAAGCCGCCAAGGTGCCCGACCTGCAGGACGGCTACACTGTGGTGTTCAAGTATATGCCCATCCGCGAGAACTCTGAGTACTCCATGACTTGGGAGATCACCAAGGAAGTGTACGACAAGGCTCTGGCCGAGGCCGCCAAGAAGAGCAACGGCTGAGCAGATACATAACCGCTGTGCTTTTACCAAAGACCGCTGCGCATTTTGCGCGGCGGTCTTTTTGCATCCAAGTTTTCGGCGATATGTCTGTAAAAAAGCAAGGTTTTTCGTCAGGTTTGTGTCTTGTGCACAGCGGCATTTTTCAGTACAATAAAGAAGCAGAGAAGAAAAATAAGCGCAGCAGCCGGAACGCTGCCGCGCTGTTTTGTATTTTGCGGCGCAGCTGCGCCCGGTGAAAAAAGGAGTGCTGTACAATGATCAACATGGTCAAGCTTCCCACCAGCAAAAGCGAACTGTTCCTGCGGGTGGCCAAGGGACATTTTGCCACCAGCCACAGCCACATCAACTATTACATCGACGTGACCACCCAAAAGACCCGCCTTTCCGAGGCAAAGGCCGTGGCAAAGGAGCTGGTCAGCGCTTACCAGCACAGCACCATCGTGGATACCGTGCTCTGTCTGGACGGCACACAGGTCATCGGCACCTGCCTTGCCAACGAGCTGACCAAGGACGGCTTTACCAATATGAACGCCCACAAGACCATCTATATCGTCACGCCGGAGTACACTTCCGGCAGCCAGATCATTCTGCGGGACAATCTTGCCCCCATGGTCAAGGGCAAGCACGTGCTCATCCTTGCGGCATCCATCACCACCGGCTACACCATTCAGGCAGCCGTGGAAGCCGTGAACTACTACGGCGGCATCGTGGCAGGGCTTTCGGCTATTTTTGCCACCACCCACGAGTGCTTGGGCTACCCGGTCACCTCCATCTTCGACCCCACCTGTCTGCCGGATTACGCCAGCTTTGACTCCCGCGACTGCCCCCTGTGCAAAGCCGGGCAGCACATTGACGCGCTGGTGAACAGCTTTGGCTACTCGGCGCTGTAAGCAAAGCTGTTATAGGCTGCTGCACAAACCGCTGTGCAGCAGCCTTTTTGTTGTAGTACGGTTGAAAATGGCTTCCGCTTCGCTCTAGCCATGTTTAGCGGAAATATTGTTTTTATTTCGGGATAGCGGAGCGTCTGCGGACGCTCCGCTATCCCATTTTCACGAGAGGGGACGCAGCGGAAAACTGCATTTAATATCCTTTCTCTGTGAAAAAGGGGTTCAGGAAAGTCCGCAGACTTTCCTGAACCCCGAAATTAAAAGATATTTTCCGCTGAATATGCGCAGAGCGCAGCGGAGCGCATTCCAAATCGTCCTACGCAAAAGGAACGGCAGTGCTGCCGTTCCTTTTTGTTGTCCCACGGGCGGGATTGTGCTATACTGATACCAGATGAAACTAGAAGAACGAGGTATCAAGTCCATGAAAATTCCCGCAAACGGTTTTACCCACGCCGGCAAGTTCCATGCCGATGACGTGTTTGCTACGGCGCTGCTGCAGATCCTGCGCCCGGATATCAAGATCACCCGGGGCTTTACCGTACCTGATGATTTTGACGGCATCGTGTATGATATCGGCTTTGGGATGTTCGACCACCATCAGGAGCCCCGGGAGTACCGCGCCAACGGCGTGCCCTACGCGGCCTTTGGCCTGCTGTGGCGGGTGCTGGGCCCCGGCCTTGTGGGCGAGCGGCAGGCGCGGCTCATTGACGAAAACTTTATCCAGCCGCTGGATCTGAACGACAACACCGGCGAGCAGAACAGCCTGTGCGATGCCATCGGCTTTTTTAACCCGGTGTGGGACTCCAAAGAAGATCAGGACAGCTGCTTTTTCAAGGCGGTGGCCGTGGCAAAGCAGATACTGGAAAACCAGATCGACAGCGCCAACGCCGTGAACCGTGCGGACGAAAAAGTGCAGCAGGCGTACCGCAGCTCCCGCGACGGCATCGTGGTGCTGCCCTGCTATCTGCCGTGGAAAAACGGCTTGTACAAGACCGATGCCCTGTTTGTGGTGTACCCCAGCCAGCGCGGCGGGTGGAGCGCCCAGTGCGTCACCGACCACAAGACCAAAAAGTCCAAGCTGCCGTTCCCGCAGTCGTGGGCGGGGCAGCCGCAGGAGGTCATCGAGCAGAAGAGCGGCATCCCGGGCATCAGCTTCTGCCACGCCAGCCGCTTCCTGATCACCGCCAAGGACAAGGAGACCGCCCTTGCCGCCTGCCGTCAGGTGCTGAAGAACAATGGCCGCCTTGCCTGACGCCGTCTACGTCTACATGGTGCGCTGCACCGGCGGGCAGCTGTATACCGGTTGGACGAACCACCCCGCCGCCCGGCTGAAAGCGCACCAGAGCGGCAAAGGGGCACGCTACACCCGCGCCCACGGCGCAGTAGGGTTCGCCTATCTGGAGCGCTGCGCGGACAGGAGCGCCGCTTTGCGGCGGGAAGCCGCCCTGAAAAAGCTTTCCAAGGCGGAAAAAGAGGTGCTGTGCGCCGCATGGCGCGCCGCCGGGTGTCCCGGGGTGGAGAACGATTGAAAATGCCCTCCGCGTTGCTTTGGGCATATTCAGCGGAAAATATCTTTTAATTTTCGGGATAGCGGAGTGACCGCGTTTGTGGAGCGCAGCGTAGCAATGAAAGCCCCAGTGGGGCTTTTAAGCGGCAGAGCGGTCTGCGTTAGCAGATGGAGGGGCTTTGCCCCGACAAGTTCTGCGGACGCTCCGCTATCCCATTTTCACGGGTGGGGTCGTAATGGCAAGCGGCATTTGCAGCGCCTGCTTCCTGCGGAAGCGGCGGCGCTGCGGAGAAGCAACCTCGCCCTCTCCGTCTGCTCACTACGTTCGCATCCACCTCTCCCAAAGGGAGAGGCCTTGGCATGGCGGTAAAGCTTCCGGCTCAAGTGCCAAGTGACCGGTTTCGCCAGAGGCTCTCCCTTTGGGAGAGCTGGCGCGTTAGCGCCTGAGAGGGCGAGGACGCTTGCGGGGAGAGCCGGCAAAGCCGTCAGGCTTTGACTGAGGGAGTTCCCCTATAACGCAGCAGAGCCGTCCGGTAGTTGCCGGGCGGCTCTGCTGTGCTTATTGGAAAGGATCGATCGGGAGATGGCAATTGTTATGTTTTGCCGGGCGCGGCTTTTTCAGCCGGGCACGGACGCGGATGACCGATGCTCCGGTCACACGCTTGACGGGGCGTAATGATGCCTTTAGCCCCTATCAGGAAGGGAGGTTCTGTGTCATGCTTAGTGTACCACGATTTGCCCGTTTTGGACGATTTTCGGCACGAATCGACCCGCAAATGCGTTGAAACGACCCGGCGGCGCAAAAGCAGCCGGACGCACCCGCAAAAAGCAGAAAACCGCCCGGCTTGCGGTTACCGGACGGTTTTCTGTCTCTATAGGAAAATATGGGAATGACGTGCTTTCAGAGTACATCTCTGTCCCTGCATTATACCACCGGCGGCAGAAAAAGTGGAGTGCTTTTGCACGAAATCCCCAATAATGGCTCGAAATGCCTTTTACCGGGCGGCATCGCGGCGCAAAACGCCAGCCAACGCAAAAAGGGACTGCTGCACAGCGCTGTGCAGCAGTCCCTGCGGGGTTATAAGGGGTTACGGGTCAGCGGGCTCAGCCGCGCTGCTGATAGGTCTTCCAAGTGCGGATGACCTCCAAGCGGCTTACGCGGTTGCCGGGCTTGAAGCTGCCGTCCTGTGCAGACATCAGGCCGGTATCCACTGCCCAGCGGATGGCCTGCAGCTCTGCGGCATCGGCTGCCACATCGTTGAACAGTGCCGTGCTCTGGGTAGCGGGCTTGCCTGCGGCAGTCCACAGTGCAACAGCCAGCTGCTGACGGTTAGCGGGGATCGCCACACCCTCGGGCAGAACGCTCTTCAGGTAGGCGGCGGTGCCTGCAATGTAAGCGCCTACGCCAACGGCTGCGCCGCCCACAGCGGCTACCATCACGATAGCGCCGCCGCCGTCATCGCTGGGTGCGGGTGCGGGAGTGGGAGTCGGGGTCGGCTCAGGATCGGGAGTCGGGGTCGGAGTAGGAGTCGGATCCGGATTGGGAGTGGGAGTAGGATTGGGATCCGGGTCGGGAGTGGGAGTAGGATTCGGATCCGGGTTGGGATCGGGAGTCGGATTCGGATCCGGGTTGGGATCGGGATTCGGATCCGGGTTGGGATCGGGAGTCGGATTCGGATTCGGATTCGGGTCGGGAGTAGGATTCGGATCCGGGTTGGGATCGGGAGTCGGATTGGACACAACGTAAGTGCCCACCTTTCCGGTCGTGGTCCCGTTATAGTTCTCGTCCGCCGTCACCTGAACGTACACATCGTAGTTGCCGGGGTTGGTGGGGATGATCGCGGTGGTTTCAGTGCTGCCCTCGGCGGCGTACAGCAGGGTGGTCTTCGGGTCAGCACCGTTGTACTTTTTGCCATTGTAGGTCACCGTGTTCTGCGCAGCATCGTAGGTAAAGTTTGCGGCTACGGGCGTGTAGCGGACGGTGTAATCCTCCAACGTGTAATCGCTATGCTCATAGTAGTTGCTGTCGTAGTTACGGTTCACCATAAGGTGGACCTCGTAGGTACCCACCTCGGTAGGCACAAAATAGTAATAGTGGTTTCCGACGATGTACACAAGTTCAGCCGGCGGGAGTTCCTCGCCGAAATAGTGCTCGCCGTTATAGTCCACCGTGCCGGTCTTGACATCCCATTCGAAGTCAGTGAGAGCCGGGGTATACTTGATCACGGTTTCGCCGATATCGACCCAACCGCTCGTGTACTTCTCGCCCTCTTCAGCTACAACGCGCTTTTTATAGATGCCGGGCGCGTTATCGGGGATGCTGGTAAACTCCTTATCATCGTAGGTGCGCACATAGACAAGGCTCAGCTTGCCCACGCCCTCCTGATAGCAGGTAACCTTTGTACCCTCCGGCGTTTCATCAGTGGTAAAGTCTCCCGCGCCCAGGGCAGAGAAGGGCAGCTTTCCTTCGGCCTTGTTCACCACAATGGGATTGCCGTCATTCAAGGCGGTCAGGGTCAGGGTCTTGCCGTCTGCGGAAAGCTGTGCGCCGGTATAATCGCTGACCGCAGCACCGTTGATGTTCTCGACCGGCTTGCTGAAGGTGATATTCATCTCGACATCGCCGATACGGTAAAGCTCCGTGGTCTTCTTCGTCACGCCGTTTACGCTTTCCACCGTGCCGTCTGCAACGATCAGCTTGCTCAGCTGCTGACCATAAGCACGGTGCTGACTTTCGATGGGGCTAAAGCTCACCGTATTGGAAACAGCAGCCTTGCTGTAAGTATTCGCCATCAGGCTGCCGGTGATCACGGCATTCTGGATGACCGTTCCATCCGATGTATAATAGTCGGGCAGCTTGATATTGTTGAACACGCCGCCGAGGATCTGGGCGCTACTACTATCCAACTGGACAGCTGCGTTGAACTGACCGCCGGTGATGGTGCCACTAGCCTTAACATTCTTCTGGAAGGTACCGCCGGTGATGCTGCCGTTATAGCCCAAATCGACCTCCGCGTCGAACTGACCATCGGTGATCTCGCCACTAGCCCTAACATTCTGCTGGAAGGTACCGCCGGTGATGCTGCCGTTAGCGCTGACCTCCTGCTGGAAGCTGCCGCCTGCGATAATGCTGTTTTCATCCATGTTAACAGTCTTCTGGAAAGTGCCGCCCTTAATAATGGCGTTCTGGGCGGTAACAGGCGCGCCAGCCTGAATACCAGCAACCGTCACATCCTCCAGCACGATCTGATCGGATGCAATGGCCTTATGATAGGGGTTGATGGTATCCGAGGTCAGATCCACCGGGCTGCCATCGGGGCTGGTAAGGACAAGCACCGACATCGTTTCATAACCATCCTCGACCACACCGGAGACCACAAGGTATTGCCAGCCAAGGCCCTCATAGACATTGCCGGTCACACCATCCTGGCTCACGTAATGCGGGGTCACCTCGGTCAGGTCGGGCTTACCTTCTTCGGTAATGCGCAGGGGCTTGAGGTTGCTGGCATCGCCAGCCTGATTTACCAGAATCTCCTTGCCATCGTTGTTGCCGGTGATATGCAGTACACTGCCCTCGGCATAGGTCTGTTCATTGTAACTGTTGGCCGCTGCATCGTTGATGCTGTATACATCGGTGTTCAGGGTAAGCTCTGCGCTGGCATTGCCCACCAGATAGAGGGTATTGACAGAAAGGGGCAGGTCTCTGCCGTTGATCGCAGTCACACCGCCGTTGCGCACGGTCAGCTTGCTGAGCTTCTGGCCAACGGCAAGCGCATTCTCTATGCCGTTGTCAGACAGCTTGCACAGAACGGTGTCGGAAATGGCAAGGTCGCCAAACCTGTCAAAGCTGAAGCTCTGGGCCACTACATTGGAAATGGTGCAAATGCCCGCGCAGGTGAGGTAATCAAAGGTGCTGTCCTTGATCGTGACATCTGTGAAATCTGCCTGACGGATGATGCCGCCGGTCACGGTAGCATTCGAAAGCTCGACAGCGCAGTTGATGGGCACTGCGCTCAGCTTGCTGAAATCGATCTCCTTACCGCGCTGATCCCCGAGCTTCAGTTCTCCGGTCACACTGGCGATATTGGGGTAGCAAGTATAAGTCCAGCCCTTGCCAAAGTATACGCAGACCTTGCTTCTATCCTCGTCCAGACTGTACACATGGGGCACCTCGTTCACATCGGGCGTACCCTTATCGGTAAAGCTCAGTTCCTTGTCCGTGGACGGGATCGGGGTCAGTGCTATGGGTGCGTTGCTCTCTGAAAGCGGCGGGAACATACTGACCTCGGCAGAGATCGTTGTACCGTCTCCACTGATGGAAATCGTGCCATAGCCGTTCAAGGAGGCGTTGCTGATACCTACCGGATGTCGGACGTGCCACCGATTGCTGCCGCCCATGCAACGCAGCCGGGGGCGTACTGCACCTCCAGCTTCAGGTTGTGATCGCTGTACCGCTTGAGCATATACACATCCCCGGTCACCGACTGGCCGTTCAGGGTGCAGCCCTCCGGCAGGATCAGCTTGTGTGCCTGCTGCTGCGTAGCGGACTGCAGGCCGGAAATATCCTTGAAGTAGCCGCCCTTGACGCTGCCGCCGTTCTCGGTCAGCTTACCGTAGGTGCCGCCGTCAATGGTGCCGTTTTCCAGCACTGCTTCGGCGTAGCTGCCGCCCAGAACACAGGCATTCCGGTTGCCGACCCAAAGCTGGCCCTTGACCACGCCGTCCAGCAGATATACTTCATTGCCGGAATTTGTGATGGCCACATTCCAGTTGTACTCGCCGGACAGAATGTACTCTGTCTTTGCATTTTCAACGCCGGTGATGGTCAGCCAGTTGTTGGAGCTGTCGTAGCTCCAGCCGGTGCCGGACTGCTTTTCGGGCAGACCGTCCGCGCCGATCTTGATCGTAACGACGGGATTTGTTGTTTCCTCGTTCGTACCGGCAGTTGTCGTCTCTGCTGCCGCAGCAGACGTCCCTGCATCTGCAAATGCAGATACCGGGAGGATGGAGAGCACCATACTGAGCGCCAGTATCATGCTCACGATGCGTTTTTTCATGATATCCTCTCCTTTGTTGATCGATTTGCCCGGCTGTCCTCCCAAACAGAACAACCGGAACGGACAAAAGGCCAAGTTGAGTATAACACTAAAGTTTATGGAAATAAAGCATTTTCGCCCGCCGCATCTGCCAAAATTTGGTACAAAAATATGGGCAAAATCACCATACGGGGGGGGGGTATATTGTAAGTGCGTGATAAAAACTCCCTCAGTCAAAGCCTGCGGCTTTGACAGCTCCCTCGAAAATTACCCCTTCCGTCTGCTCCCGTTGGTCGCGCAGCGTCCTCGCCCTCTCAGTCAAAGCCTGTCGGCTTTGACAGCTCTCCCAAAGGGAGAGCCCTTGGCAGTCCACGCAAACTTCATCTCTTTGCCAAGGCCTCTCCCTTTGGGAGAGGTGGATGCGAACGTAGTGAGCAGACGGAGAGGGCGAGGTTGCTTCCCGCAGTGCCGCCGCTTCCGCAGGAAGCAGGCGCTGCAAATGCCGCTTGCCGCCGCGACTTCTTCCGTAAAAAAGCAGTTCCGAAACGCCCGCAGGCGTTTCGGAACTGCAATAATAAAGTATAATTTCCGCTTATTTGCCCGCCAGCAGCACCGCCAGCACGGCTTTCTGGACGTGCAGACGGTTCTCCGCTTCGTCAAAGATCTCGTCCGCGTGCTGCTCGAACAGGGCGGTGGAGATCTCCTCGCCCCGGTGGGCGGGCAGACAGTGCAGCACCAGCGCGCCCGGCTTTGCGTTTTCCAGCAGACGGCCGGTGAGCTGGAAGCCCACAAAATCCCGCAGACGCTGCTCGCTCTCGGCAGTGCCGGGGGCGGTGGTGTTCCACGCGGCGGTGGCTACAATGTCCGCATCCCGCAAGCCCTCGGCGGGGTCGGTGGTCAGGTGGAAGGCATTGCCGTATTTGTGGGCAAACATCAGCACATCCGCTGCCGGGCGGTAGCCCGGGGGACAGACGCAGGATACCTGCATCCCCGCCAGCAGGCCGCCCACGATCAGGCTGTTTGCCATGTTGCTGCCATCGCCCACAAAGCAGAGTTTCAGCCCTGCCAGCGTGCCCCGGCGCTCCCGGATGGTCATCAGGTCAGCCAGCACCTGACAGGGGTGGGCGTAGTCGGTAAGGCCGTTGATCACCGGAATGCCGGAAAGCTCCGCCAGCTCTTCCAAGTCCCGCTGGCGGTAGGTGCGCCAGACGGCGCAGTCGTAGTAGCGCCCCAGCACCCGGGCGGTGTCCCGCAAAGGCTCGCCGCGCCCGGCCTGCAATTCGGCGGTGTTCATGTAGTTGCCAAGGCCGCCCATCTGATACACACCCACCTCAAAGCTGGTGCGGGTGCGGGTGGATGCCTTGGAGAACAGCAGCGCCACGCTTTTGCCCGCCAGCAGCGGCTCGGTGCGGCCTGCCTTGCAGTCCGCTTTCAGCTGGTCTGCCACATCCAGAATATGGGTCAGCTCGGCAGGGGAAAGGTCGCCCATTTTCAGCAGATTTTTCATGCCTGCTCCTTCGGAGCGGTCGGCTCCATCGTGCCCAGCACCTCGGCCAGCACCTCCAGCGCCATGTCTACCTCGTGCTCCGAGACGGTAAGCGGCGGCAGCAGACGCAGCCGGGTCTTTGCGGTAAGCACCAGCAAGCCCTTTTCGCGGCAGGCAGCCAGCACATCCGCAGCCTGCACGTCAAAGAACTCGATGCCCACCATCAGGCCGATGCCGGAAATGTTCTTGACGTGGGGCAGCTTTGCCAAGCCGGTGCGCAGCTGTACGGCGCGCTCGCTGACCTGTGCAAGGAAGCTCTGGTCCAGACGATCCACCACCACGTTGGCACCGGCGCATACCACCGGGTTGCCGCCAAAGGTGGAGCCGTGGGTACCGGGGGTCATGCCCTCGGCTACCTTTTCATTCATCAGCACCGCGCCGATGGGCAGGCCGCCGCCCAGCCCCTTGGCAAGGGTGACGATGTCCGGCTTGAGGTTATAGTGCTCACAGCACAGGAAGGTGCCGGTGCGGCCTACGCCGGTCTGCACTTCGTCCACGATGAGCACAAGGTCTTTTTCGTCGCACAAAGCGCGCACGGCCTGCACATACTCCGGGTCCAGCGCCATCACGCCGCCCTCACCCTGAATGAGTTCCATCATCACGGCGCAGGTGTGGCGGTCTACCAGCTCCCGCAGCGCTTCGATATCCCCCGCCGGGACGTACTGGAAGCCCTCGTTGAAGGGGCCGAAGTAGTTATGGAACACCTCCTGCCCGGTGGCGGTCAGGGTGGCGATGGTGCGGCCGTGGAAGCTGTTGACCAGCGTGATGACATTGTAGCGGTCCTTGCCGTAATGATCCACGCTGTACTTGCGGGCGGCCTTGATAGCGCCCTCGTTGGCTTCGGCGCCGGAGTTGCCGAAGAACACCTTACTCATGCCGGTGCGCTTGCACAGCTTTTTCGCCAGCTTGCCGCAGGGCGCGGTATAGTAGAGGTTGGAGGTGTGCTGCAGCTTGTGTGCCTGCTGGGACACGGCTTCTGCCCATGCAAGGTCGCAGTAGCCAAGGCTGTTCACCCCGATGCCGCTGGTGAAGTCCAGATACTTCTGTCCCTCCGGGCCCTCGGCGTACAGCCCGTGCCCTTTTTCCAGCACGACGGGGTTACGGTTATAGGTGTGCAGGACGTACTCGTTGTCCCGCTTGATGACTTTTTCAGAATCCATAGGTGTACCTCCTGTAACATGGAGCGATTGCGCAAAGCCTTGCGGCTGACGCTCGGAACATTGCTGCGCACGGGCAGCGTCCTCGCCCTCTCCGTCACCTACGGTGACACCTCTCCCAAAGGGAGAGGCCTTGGCAAA
>ERZ810302.59-NODE-59-length-46028-cov-19.2613_pt1 | contig 46028 bp, 45 predicted proteins | sample MGYA00520484_ERZ810302 | MGnify/ENA primary metagenome ERZ810302 (study PRJEB31588, sample SAMN03401223) | human gut metagenome | study: EMG produced TPA metagenomics assembly of the PRJNA231909 data set (A prospective, longitudinal analysis of the... | reverse complement strand
CAAAGCAGACTACTCTGCGGACTGCTTCGCAGCCGCAGAGGTGCTGCACATTGTTCCTCACAACAAAAATGCGGAATGTCGCAGGATTATCCACCAGCGAAGCACAGAAATCTTCCGATATGTTTGGCAAGTGCCGCTATCTGGACGAGATCACTGGCGGGCGTGGCGTGGTGTTCGCCACAGGTACGCCCGTGAGCAATTCCATGACCGAGCTGTACACGGTCATGCGGTATCTGCAATACAGCACCTTGCAGCAGAAAAAGCTGACCCACTTCGACTGCTGGGCGTCCACCTTTGGTGAGACCACCACCGCCATCGAGCTTGCTCCCGAAGGTACAGGGTATCGGGCAAGGACGAGATTTGCCAAGTTCTTCAACCTCCCGGAGCTGATGTCCATGTTCAAGGAGGTTGCGGACATTAAAACCAGTGACCAGCTCCATCTGCCCGTGCCGGAGGCAAAGTTTGAGACCGTGGTGGCAAAGCCGTCCGACCTCCAAAAGGAGATGGTGCAGGAGTTGAGCAAGCGTGCCGCCCGCATCCACTCCGGCACGGTGGATGCCTCCGAGGACAATATGCTCTGCGTCACCAATGACGGCAGAAAAATCGGTCTGGACGTTCGCCTGATGAACCCCATGCTCCCGGATGACCCGGACAGCAAGTTGAACGTCTGTGTGCAGAACGTGCTGAAGATCTGGGAGGAGGGCAAGGATCAGAAGCTGACCCAGCTTTTGTTCTGCGATCTCTCGACACCGAAAAATGACGGGAACTTCAATGTTTACGATGATATTCGCAAAAAGCTGATCGCCGCCGGTGTGCCGGAAAACGAGATCGAGTTCATCCACAACGCCGATACCGAAGCAAAAAAGGCGGCGCTGTTCTCCAAAGTGCGCTCCGGCGATGTGCGAGTTTTGCTCGGAAGTACGGCAAAAATGGGAGCCGGAACCAACGTGCAATCCCGGCTTGTGGCGGTGCATCACCTGGACGTTGGCTGGAAGCCCAGTGACATGACCCAGCGCAATGGTAGAATCATCCGGCAGGGCAATATGAATAAGGAAGTCAAGGTGTTCAATTACGTCACGGAAGGGACATTTGACTCGTACTTGTATCAGACCTTGGAGAATAAACAGCGGTTTATCTCGCAAATCATGACTTCCAAATCCCCCGTGCGCTCCTGTGAGGATGTGGACGAACAGGCGCTTTCCTATGCAGAGATCAAGGCACTGTGTGCCGGAAATCCGCTCATCAAGGAGAAGATGGACTTGGACGTTCAGGTGGCAAAGCTGAAGGTGCTGAAAGCCGACCACCAGAGCCAGAAATTCCGCTTGCAAGACAAACTGCTGACCAAATTTCCGGCAGACATTCAGGAAGCGAACGCCCATATTGCCGGGCTGAAAGCGGACGCACAGCTTGCCGCCGCCCATCCGCAAGGCAAGGAGGAGTTTTGCGGCATGGTCATCAAGGGCGTTGCCTACGACGAGAAAAAGACTGCCGGTGAGCGTTTGGTTCTTGCCTGCTCCGAGCTGCCCAACGCTGAGGAAAAAGTCATCGGCAGCTACCGGGGTTTTGAGTTGTCCCTGCGGTTCGATGCTTTCCGCACGGAATATCAGGCGCTCTTGAAAGGGCAGCGGAAGTACACGGTGCCTTTGGGCAACGACCCACTGGGCAACATCATTCGGCTGGATAATTCGCTGAACAGCTTCCCGGAGCGTATCACCGCCGCAGAAAACGAGTTGACCACCCTGCATCAGCAGCAGGCGGCGGCACAAATCGAAGTGGAGAAACCCTTCCCGCAGGAGGAAGAACTGGCGGAGAAGTCCGCACGGCTTGCAGAGCTGAACGCCCAGTTGGATGTGGACGAAAAGAGCCACGAGCCGGAACAGGACGAGGAAGAACAGGCGGATGCACCTCGCCGCCCCTCGGTGCTGGCGGCGCTGGAAGAAAAAACGGACAAGCCGGAGCCGGTGAAACCCTTCCGCAGTTATTACGACAAGGACGGTGATGCCCGGTGAGGGAAAAGCGGGACGAGATCATCATCCTGAGAACCACAAAAGCCGAGAAGAACCGTATTTATGAAAAGATGCTGGGCATGGGCATCCGCAGCCTGAGTGCCTATATCCGCAAGATGGCACTGGACGGTTACTGCCTAAACCTTGACCTGCCGCAACTGCAACGCATGGCATATCTCTTGCAGATGTGCAGCAACAACCTGAACCAGTACGCCAAACGTGCCAACGAGTGCGGCAAAGTCTACGCCGCCGACATGGAGGACCTGCGGCAGAGGCTGGATGAGCTGATCGACATTGGCAGAAAAATTCTCGCTCGGCTGGCAGAACTCTAAAATTTTTCCCCGCAGTTGGAGGGCTGCGGGGGTACATAAGGGTTGACATCCTTGCAAAGCAATCGTTGACACCTTTATAATAGGGACGAAAGGCAGGTGCTGGATATGAGGTTCGTTATCAAGATGATCGTTTTCCCGTTTTGGCTGCTTACGGCTTTCCTTGCGCTGATGCTGAAATGGACGCTGAACCTGTCAGTGTTTGTGCTGGCTCTGCCTATGCTGTATATCTTCGGCTGCGGCCTTTATACGCTGTACTGCCGGGAGTGGCTGCAATTTTTGATTCTGCTGGTGGCAGAGTTTGGATGCTTTGTGTTGATTTTTATGGGCGCTTTGATTGCGGATGCAGCAGAGCGTTTTAGTGGCTGGGTTGCCGGATTGTGAGGGATGCTATGGAAAATCGGAAGTTGGAAGAATATTATTCTGAGCACAGCAGCACGATTTTTTCTGAAATGCTGGGCGAGGATGAAAACTATCGGCGGCTGAAAAAAGCCAAAATAGCGGCTGAGAAAGCCCTTCAGAGCGTCATCGGCAACGAAGCATGGAAGCAATACCTTGCCTTAGATGAGATCTGCAACGAGCTGGAATGTGCCCGTTACAAGGCGATGTATCTGGCAGGTGCTGCCGATCACGAAAAACTATCCAAATGATCTCGATGCCGCCTCCGGGCGGCATTTTTTCTTTTCAATAGGGGGGTGATGATGCTGGCAGCAACACGGTTGATTGCGCTGCACAAAAACAAAGGCAAGTCGGTTGCGGCCTGCCTGAAAAGCCGAACTGATTACGCCCAGAGCCCGGACAAAACTCAGCAGGGAGAGCTGGTCAGCAGTTACGAATGCAGTCCCTTGACCGCAGACGAAGAATTTATGCTGTCCAAGCGGCAATACGAACTTGCCACCGGACGCAGACAGAAAAGCGATGTCATTGCTTATCAGATACGGCAGTCTTTTCGTCCGGGTGAGATCACCGCAGAGGAGGCTAACAAGGTAGGCTACGAACTGGCAATGCGCTTTACCAAGGGCAAGCACGCCTTTGTGGTGGCAACGCACACGGACCGGCAGCACATCCACAACCATGTGATCTTCAACTCCACAGCGTTGGATGGTACCAGAAAGTTCCGGGATTTTTTCTTTTCGGCGTTGGCAGTGCAGCGGTTGAGTGACCTGATTTGCTTAGAGCACCAGTTGTCCGTCATTGAAAAGAAGCCCTACCGGGAGCGGCAGAAGCGTGTTCTCTATCCGCCGAAAGAAAGCAATCGTGACCATCTGTGCGGAATCATCGACACCATCCTTGCAGAAAAGCCGGAGGATTACGAAGCGTTTCTGCAAAAACTGGAACAGCAGGGCTATGAGGTGAAGCGTGGCAAGTACACCTCCGTCAAGGGTGCACGGCAGAAACGGTTTGTCCGTTTCCGCACTCTGGGCACCGGGTACAGTGAGGACGAGATCAAGGCGGTGCTGGAGGGCAAGGCAAAACACCAGCCGTACCAGAAGCATCCGCCGAAAGAACAGTCCTTCCAGTTGCTGGTGGATATTCAGGGAAAAATGGCAGAGGGCAAAAGCATCGGCTACAAAAAGTGGGCAACGAAGTTCAACCTGAAAGAGATGTCCAAAACGCTGCTATTTTTACAGGAACAGAAAATCGGCAGTGCCGAGGAACTGCGGGAACGCGCAGCGGCGGCGACGGAACGGTATCATGCCATGGGCGATTCCATCAAGGCAGCAGAAGCGAGGTTGACGGAAATTGCTGTGCTAAAAACCCACATCATCAACTACGCCAAGACCCGTGAGGTGTACGCCGCTTATCGGAAAGCCGGGTACAGCAAGGCGTTTCTGGAAGCTCACCGGGAGGAAATCACTCTGCACAAGGCGGCGAAAGCTGCCTTTGACGAGGCAGGGCTACAAAAATTGCCGAAGGTCAAGGCGTTGGATGCGGAGTTTGCAGAACTGCTGACCAAAAAGAAAGCAGCCCACCCGGACTACCGCAAGGCACGGAACGAGATGCAGGAACTGGTTCGGGCACAGAAAAACGTAGAACGATTTTTTGCGGAGGAAAAGGACACCACCGAGAAAACCCAGACCCGATAAGAGAATACCGCCGAGGATTCTTCCCGTTTTGGGAGGCATCCTAGGCGGTATTTTTTAGTTTATATAGCAGCAATCCTGTTTTACGAGCCAATCTTCACACAGCTGCTGAGCTTCGGTTTTTGTGCAGCAGGTGCAGTTGAAAAGTTTGCCACGGATAGAACAGTAAGTGTAGTGTACCTTCGGGACACCATTAGCATCTCGGAAATCAACGCAGCGTTCCTCACCGGGCAGCAGATAGATCGTATCCACGTTTAACAGCTCCTTTTAACTCCGTTCGTGTGCAAACCGCACAACACGCAACGCCTGCTATTGTACCATGAACTATCAAATTCTTCCATTGACCCTTACGCCAAAAAGGAACCGGATTTTTCGTAGGATGTGACGATTGACATCTTCAAAAGCGTCCCGCCAGGATGCGCAGCCTGCATTGGAAAATGCAGATCAAAGGGGCTTGGGGCACTCCCCCAACAAGCATTTCGCAACGCAAAATAGGCGTTTGTATAGACGGACGCACTGCTTGCACCCGCTATGCGTCCTTTTAGTCCGCATATAGTTTTGATGAGCAGGGGCAGCACACCGAGAACAACGGCAGCGAGAATATGATCATCCACGAGGATAATCTGGAGGCACTGAAAGCCTTGCTGCCACAGTATCATCGTCGCTCGTGATGATGTTGTCACTGCGGCTGGTCTGCCTGGCGTATTTATTAATTTTGTTTATCCATACCTATATTATACCACTTTTTGCGACTATTTGCATTATGCGGTATTGCCTTAGAAAAAGTGATGATTTGTGGTCCTCGGCTAAGGCAGTGTCTTGTGTCGGGGATTATTTCAAATCACGTGGTTCGCAATTGAGCGGATATGCGGACAAATTGGACTCATACATATCCAAAAACACAAAAATACGGTTCTCAAAAAATTCCGCAAAAAAGTGTAGTTTCTCTATTGCCTTTTTCGCCCGAGTGTAATATGATATGTACATCATAACGATTGGAGGTTCATACATGGCGGAAACTAAGGCGAAGAAGCTGTCTTATGACGAGATGTTCAACTCGACCACAATGTTCTACATTAATGATAGCTGCGAAGAGTCCATCAGAAAAACAATTGATGCTCAGACTGCGGATATCCTTGTTGGGCTTAAGACCATTACCAGCAAGGAAACGCTGAAGCAATACATTATCGATCATAAGGATTCTTTGGACAGACTCACCTCTGTTGCAGAAATCTCTGAAGAAAGATTCAAGCGGATGGTTTCGATGATAAGGAAAGACCGCGGTTTCGTATTTGCAACAGAATGGGGGCTCAGTAAGATCCGTTCTGCGATGATGGAAAGCCCAGCAATGATGGAAAGCGTTTTGAATCTCATTTGGGATGGGAAACACGATCCCAAGATGCAGGCATGTATCCCTCCGTTTTATTTAGAGAATATGGCTATGGACGATAGTACCCTCGCCAAAATTCAAGACGAGGGTAGTGTCCGCCAGTTGGTGAAACGTGGGTTAGAAGGCACCTACAGCAATATGATCGGAGATGCAATACTGGCAGATATAGAAAAAGAATTGAAAAGGGTCTGTGCGAAGCATGGGCTTGAATATCAGAAAAATGTTCGGATTCCTAAACTTGACCGGGCTGTCAGTTTTGTCTTGGAATCTCCTGCCAAACCAAAGCTTATCCTCGATGTTTCATATAGCGTTACTACTTCAAGTAGCCAAGGAAGCAAAAAGGAAGCCGCAAGGAAAACGGAAGCCGTTATAAAAACCGAACGGGATGCTGGGAATAACATCATCTTCGTTAATTTCCTGGATGGGGCCGGTTGGATAGGCAGACAGGCAGACCTCAAGGAAATCCATAGGTGCTCTGACTATGTCCTCAACTTCCAGAACATGGGGCTGCTGGAGGACATCATCGATACCCACATCGACGAATTATAATACGGAGGTATTTGTACAATGAACGCTGAAGAAAGAAAAGCAAAGCTGAAAAAATTCACTGATCATCCGGAACTGGCCTGCCGCACAGGCATCCCGATTACTTACCACGGTAGCATCATTACCCTGAACGCATATGAAATCCCGCTGGAATATCTCGTGTACAACCCGTATAACGGAAGAATCGGGAGCGTGGTCAAATCATATGAAAGACAGAACCATCAGCTTGACCCTGAAGACCCGGGAGATAAGAAGATTATCGAAAAGTTTCTCTGGGATTCGAAACCAGATGCAAATAAGAAGACAAAGGAACGTCTTCTGAAGGAACACCAGCAGAAGCATGGGATCGTTACAGCAGACGGTATTATCATCGACGGTAACCGACGTGCAAGCCTTTTGAACAATATCATGGCTGATAATTCCATCCCTTATACGGAAAAGGGTCACTGCCGCTTCTTCATTGCAATCATCCTTCCGGAGGATGCTGATAAAAAAGAGATCCTGGCTCTTGAGACCACATACCAGATGGGAGAAGATGCCAAGGTCGATTATAACCCTATTGAAAAATACCTTAAGGCCAAGGATCTGAAAGATGCCGGCTTTATGGATGATGATATTGCGAACATGATGGACTGCAAACCCGGAGAGGTCAGGACGATGCTTTCTGCTCTGCAGCTCATGGACGAATACCTTGATGAATATGGATATTCAGGAATGTATACGCAGCTTGATAAGAATGAAGACTCGTTCTTGAAGTTGGATTCTGCACTCAGGAAATATAAAGCCGGTGTAGCGTCAATGTGGGACTACGATCCGGAAGCGGACGTGGCAGACCTTAAACTTGTGGCGTTTGATTATATCCGTGCGAATTTTGAGCAGACGCTTTTCCGTGACATCATTTCGGCACCTACTCCCAAGAACCCGGCGGCAAGCTTCTTTGCCAAGAAAGAGGTGTGGGAGCAGTTCAGGGATAAGCACTTTGAGACTACTGCTGACGTTGAGGAAGAAAGCGTTGATGACATTATGTCTAAAAACCCGCCGGATCTCAGCCGTGCATTAAAGGCACGTGACCAGCAGTGGCGTCAGAAGGTTGAAGAAGCCCTTGATGATAACTATATCCAGAGCAAGGATATCCTGGAGAACCATGCCAATTCAGCCAAGCCGCTGCAGCAGCTGATAAAGGCTTGTCAGGCTTTGGAAGTGGTGGATGTTACACAGCCGAGTTTCGCTACTGATGGGCAAGTCCGGGGCTGCGTACAGTCACTGCAGGATTATGTGAGCAAGTTCAAGGATATTCTTGGAATGTAAAGGAAGTATGTTGAATGAAGAAACTGTGTCTTGAGTCAAATGAAAATGGCAATGAGTTGATTGTCACAGGAGACATAGATTCGATTTTCAGCAACAGACGCGCCGCACGTTTTCTCAAAGATACGGTCAGTTACAGGCAGACGGATGATGGTCTTATTATTAACGCCGAAGACGATATCAATAAGACCATAGACCGTATAAAAAAGATTTGTGAATATATTTCAGCGGAGCTGGAATATTCTGGCCGCGTGTCTGAAGCTGTTAACAATTACGCCCTGGAAGAAGAGAAGTTTGATGAGTTTGCGGAAAAAGCGAGATTGATCCGCGACAACCATTGTGATAAAGCTGAATTTCAGGATTTTGTTGATTCGGTAAGTAAGAATCTGCCAAATAGGAGTCTGTATGAACTGCAACTCCTGTCAGCGTATCACCTGGCGTTTTCCCAGAACGCATGTAACTTCTCCGTCCCTGGTGCCGGTAAGACAAGCGTAGTTTATGGTGCGTTTGCTTACCTGTCGAATCTCTCACCCGATAATAAAAAGTATGTTGATAAGCTACTGATTATCTCGCCGTTGAGCGCCTTCGGACCTTGGGAACTCGAATATGAGGAGTGCTTTGGGGAGAAGCCATCCACGAAACGTCTAAACGGGAAGATGCCGGTAGATGAGAAAAAACAGTACCTGTATTCATTGGCCCCTGCAAAAATAACCTTGTTATCATATGCGTCAGTGACTTCGCTGAAAGACGAACTTACTTATTTCCTGCATAATAACAAGGTCATGGTGGTCCTGGATGAGGCCCATAAAATAAAGAACACGAATGGTGGAATTACAGCCCAAGGTGTGCTGGATATAGCAACGTTCTGCTCGTCGAGGGTGGTTCTGACCGGAACACCGGCCCCTAATGGATATGAAGACTTGTACAACCTGTATAAGTTCATTTGGCCTACGAAGAAAGTAATCCCTTATGAGGTTTACCAGCTCAAGGACATGAGCAGGACTGACTCTGATCCAAGGGTGGACAATTTACTCCGCTGCATAGAGCCATTCTTTATACGGGTAAAGAAGAGCGATCTTGGTATACCACCCGCAACGGAACATGAACCCATAATCGTTCCTATGGGTGAAACCCAACGCCGGATTTATGACGTCATTGAAAAAAGATATATGAGTGATATCGTATCAAGCAAGGATAACTGGTTTAGGCAGAATCTTGTAAAAGCGAGGTTGCTCAGAATGATGCAAGCTGCAACAAACCCTAACCTGTTAACGATTCCGCTGAAGAATTTTGCATCACTGGAAGGATTCGATTCGGATGCAGTAGCAGAGAACTCATCGCTGATTGCTGATGTGCTCCAGTATTCTGCAAACGAGACTCCTGCAAAGTTTATAAAAGCAAAGGAAATCATAGAGGATATTATCAGTGGTGGCGGTAAGGTTGTAGTCTGGGCCATCTATATTAAGAATATCCTTGATTTTGAAGAGTATCTTTTGAAATGTGGTATTCCATGCAAAACGCTTTATGGGGCAACCCCTGTAGCGACGGGCGATGAAGATGAGGATGAAGTCGAGACCCGTGAGAAAATAATTGCAGAATTCCATAAACCGGATTCGGCTTTTAAAGTTATTATTGCTAACCCCTTCGCTGTATCCGAGTCCATTTCGTTGCACAAAGCCTGCCATAACGCCATCTATATGGAGCGCAGCTTTAATGCGGCACATTTTATACAGTCGAAGGATCGTATCCACAGATACGGGCTTAAGCCTGGTACAGTCACCAATTATTACTACCTGTTATCGGAAGATTCGGTGGACGAGGTTATCCATAGCAGGCTGATTGAAAAGGAGACGAGGCTGAGAGATATTATTGAAAGTATGCCGATTCCGCTGTTTGAAAATGCGGGACTGGAAACTGGCGATGATGATATTAAGGCCTTGATAGCAGAGTATGTTAATAGAACTAAAAAGATGTAATTCCGTTGGGAATATTAACGGCCTGCTATTCTTGATTTCAATAATTGCAGGCAAGGAGAAAATAAGCAGGGATGAGATACGGAACAGATGCGCCTTGGAAAATGGGGTGTCTGTCAATTGTCCGGGGGCGGTCGCATTCCTTGAATACCTGTGTCTTGCAGAGGCAGACGCGGAATCCGTCAAACCGACGGATTCCCTGAACTCCTTATCTGGTCTTAGCGATGACGATAAGATAAAAAAACTTGTGACACTTTCTATCAACAGGCTGGTAGAAGATGGGATTTTCGATACTGATGCGACTGGGTTCGATTCTGAAAAAGGACATCTTACAATAAAACGTTCTGCATTCCCGCTCGTATATGCTGCAATCAGGAATTTCCTTACAACAGCCGGCGCATTAGACAAGGAAGAGAATGGCGAAATATGCGTCAATGGAAGCTATGAGGGCGATTGGACAGCAAAGCTAAGAAACCGCAGAAAGAAATTTACGCTTGAACAGCTATTGAAGCAGCAGGAGGAACAGAGTAAACGCGGTCTTGAAGCAGAGGAATTCGTTCTTAAGTTGGAGAAAGCCCGTATTCCTGGTAAGGCCGAAAAGATAAAAAGAATCTCTGATTTCGATGTTTCTGCCGGATATGACATTGTGTCATTTGAGGGGGATGATAGTGATCAGTATGACCGCTTTATTGAAGTCAAATGTTACCTGGGGTCTGAACGGTTCTTCTGGTCTGAGAACGAAAGTGATGTGGCAAGAATCAAAGGACAAAAGTATGTGTTATGCCTCGTCGATTATGAGAGGATTGGAGAAGACGGATATACCCCGGAGTTTATTCCGAACCCTTATGAGGTGATATTCGATAGCGACCAGTGGATGGTTAATCCGGCATCTTACCGCATTCAGAAAATTTAAAAGCGGACACAGATAACACTGTGCCCGCTGGAAGGTGCATGGGTTTAGTTTGCATACATATCTGCGAGTCTTTCAGCAATCGCTTTGATTACGGGAACACATACTGTATTGCCTAAGAGATCAAATGCTTCACTTTCTTTGAGGAAGGATAAGTCATAGTCTTCAGGAAATCCACACAGGCGCTGCCCCTCTCGTATGGAGAGTCTCCTTAGACCACCGTTATCTACAACCCCGAGATGTGAGACATCCATTGCGACCAAGGTAGGTGCAAGATCCGTCGGATCTAATATCTTTGTAAATTCAAAGGATAATTTACCAGCGACGATGTTGTATCCCTTGGGTTTTGTCTCATCTGGAACTCGGCGGTTCTTTTCCTTTTTCCTTGGATATTCAAGGGTAAGATAACCCATATCGACAAGTTCATCCAGGAATTCTTTAAGGTTTTCACGAGGATAGAAGGTGGAAATCTGCTGCTCCGTGAGGGGCATTCCGTCCATCCAATCTATACCGATTTCAGCTGCCCATTTCCGCTTTCTGCGTTCAAGCAACAGAAGGTTCAGGAATTCTGCTTGCTCCTGGGTCGTGTCCCCTTTGAGGCCAATCTCCCAACTGTGGATGTTATCGTTACCGCCACGTTTGTCCTTAATCGCTTTCCCAACTACCTGTTCCGGGGTAAAATGTGCAAATAATTTCCTTGTAAAGTCTGAATCAACGGTCGGAAGTCCATGCTGCAGGATGTCACCAAGGACAGCAGTATGCTCGTCAAAATTATCCAAGGAGATGTGTGCGTCGCGGGCTCCGACAATGTATACACGTTTCCGCGATTGTGCAAGGCCGAAGTATTGGCTGTCAATCAGTCTGTAGGAGACATAGTAATTCAATTTCTTTAGGTGGTCGACAATAATTGAAAGGGTTCTGCCATCGTCGTGGTTTATGAGACCTTCGACGTTTTCAAGTAAGAAGCCGTATGGACGTTTTTCTTCGAGAATTCTTTCTATCTCAAAGAAAAGAGTTCCACGGGTATCTTCGAATCCAAGACCAAGTCCGGCAGAAGAAAAAGGCTGGCACGGAAATCCTCCCAGGAGAAAGTCGAAGTCCTCTATATCCGATGCGGGAATCTGTGTTATATCGCCAGCAACATCTTCGTCATTGAAATAGTTTTTATAGGCTCTGATCGCATAATCTTTTATCTCGCTGCTGAATACACAGACTGGATTGAACCCTTTTTCCCGGAATGCATTCTCGAAACCGATACGGATGCCCCCAAGCCCCGCAAAGAGGTCGATGAACTTGACTGTTTTATCCGAACCCCTTTTGCGGCGTGAAATCTGTGAACTAATTAAATCGATACATTTCTCGGAGAAGTTCTTGCCGGTGGCATATTGCTCTATGTCATCCTGCAATGTTGGGGTGATATATATGGTCTTTGGTACTTTCTTTTCTTCTATAGGGAGAGGGGTTCTTCCGGAACCGTCTCTTTTTCCTCCACGTTTTGTCATTGGGTTAAGACTCCTTCCTGTAACTTGATTTTAGTATAGCACATACGAATTGATTTATCAATGCTCAAAATCAAAAATAATGTGCATAATCAAACGCCGATAGGGACGGATACTACACTCTTGACATTGGGTGAGGATGAGAATATAATGTAATTACGCTTAAAAGCGTAATGGCGGAAGGAGGGCTATTATGGCAGGCGAATTTGGTGCTTTCATAGCACGTAAAAGACTTGAGAAGGATGTGAAATTGAAGCCTATTGCAGAAAGCATGGGTGTATCCGTCACGTATCTTTCTGACATTATCAAGGGAAGACGTAACCCGCCGGATATGGATGGGCTGGAAGCGTTAGCAAAGGCACTTAACTTGGATCAAGACGAAAGGGAAGAAATGTTTGACCTTGCCGGACGTGACCGTAACCAGGTCTCCCCTGATTTGCCGGAATATATCATGGATGAGGCACTGCCGAGCGCACGAGTAGCACTGCGCCGCGCAAAGAGCCAAAACCTTGGTGATGACTTCTGGCAGGAGGTTAACAAAATAATCGACAAAAGGAGTGAAGACAATTGAGGGATCTTTCAGCGAGAAAAATGATTCCATACATCCCGCCTGCAGACTATGACAAGGCTGCAACGGAGTTTCTTGAGGCGTATTATTCCGATGCGCTGAAAGAACCAATGCGGATTCCGATTGAGGATATCGCCAAAAATGAACTGGGGCTGGATCTCAAGTACATGCGCATCACGGAAGAGATGGATGTGTATGGGATGACCATCTTTACTGACGGGGTGGTTGAAATCTACGACCCTGATGAAGGGCTGTATGATACAAAAAAGTTCAAGGCCAAAACAGTATTGATAGATTCTGCGGCAGTGAAGAAGACCAATATTGGGTGCAGGAACAATACTATAGCACATGAATGCGTCCACTGGTGGAAGCATCGCTATTATTACAAGATGCAGAATTATTCGCTCCCTCGGTATGCAAAGTTCTGTAAGTGCCGGGTTGACCAGCTGCCTTATGCTACTGATGATGAGAACATTATGGAAAGCCAGGCCATAGGAATTGCACCGAGAATCCTTATGCCACATGATACGTTTATCGAAGCGGCAGAGCACCTCGGAGTCTCATATGGTAAGGATAATAGCGAAGCTATATGGACGCTTGCAGATTTTTTTGATGTTTCGAAGCAGTCGGTGGAAATCAGGCTTAACGAATGCAGCATACTGTGACTTCTGCTGCAGCAATGCGGCGAAGTCTCTTTTTTTTACCCATCGAGTACGCAATTAAGCGTAACAGCTAAAATGAGAGGGGTGATGCCTATGACTTTTCGAAGGAAGGAGGAAGTAGCGGTGAATGGAAGAACTGCATGACTGTAGAAACCGCCTGGTATGTATGGGTGATCCCATAACTGGCCTTGTCGAATCCTTATACAAGGGACATAAGACCAGCACATATCTTGCGGTTGGAGAAGAATTCAAGATTGAGCGTCAGGATGTCGTTACGACGATAACTCTGACAAACAAGGGCACATTCAATGTGGAAAGCCATATCGTAGCTGCCTGACAACAACTAAATACAGAAGATCCGCAGAGCTGCATGACGGCCAGGACATAGAAACCTTAACAGGTTGAACTGTGTCCCGGCCGTCATTTTGTCTCTTCGGATGAATTCGGCTTCTGCGGATTTTCAAAAAATCCAAAGGAGTCGAATCAATGAAAACAGAGAACAACGAAACAAAGAGAGAGTACCGCGCACAGTAGCCTTCCGAATTTTCGACTTTTTACGCTTTATCGAAAATTTGGAGGTTTATATGAACTACAATAGCGGAAATGCTCGCCGTAACTTCTATGCTAAATGGGACAAGCTCCGGGAAGAATACCGGGCTGCTGGCATGAAGGAGGACGCTATCCAGAAGATGTATGAGTACGATCTGGCGGTATTCAATGATGATCGTGCCCACCATCGTTATGATATCGAGATTCCGAGTGCAGACGATTCCGAAAATCGGAACGATTATGTTGAATATGTGCGAGCCACTACTGTAACGGACACTTATCACGAAACGAAAACGCACTTTGCATGGGTGGGCGAAGTCCAAAACGAACGTCTCCAATCTGGATTAGAGAAGCTGTCGGATGACGACCTTGAACTTCTGACACTCTATGTCTATGCGGGATATAACACGGTGGAATTATCTAAAGTTTATGGCATTGCACAGCAGAATATTAGTAAGCGAATTTTGAAAATCACTAAATTTTTGAAGAACTTTAATTTTCAGGGTGTAGAATGACCGTTCAACTGGGTTCGTAAGTGAAGGGACAATTTCCCAAGCGGCACTCACCGCAGGGCAAAGCGTCCGACCTCGCGGTCCTTGAAAACAGAATAGCTCAATCGTCCGGTACTTCACAAAAGGTACTTCTGTAACTCGCAGCCCGGTCATAACGAAGACGGGGTGGCTGAAATGCCAATGGTGCGGTTTAAGCCCGCCGCTGGACGATTCCCCACTCGCAGGGAGCCGAGGGCGAATATGCGAGACCTTTAATCATATTGATTTGATCCGGGAACTGCCGGGTACGTTTTTGCGCATCCGGCAGTTCCCGTTTTTTACGTATCCCGATTTAATCTTTACCCGAATATCCACTTTTGATACATAGGAGGACACTTTTATGGACGAGTTGAACCCCACGGTGCGCGAGCAGGAAATCTACGAGGAGATGGAGCTGACCCCTGAGATGGTCAAGTCCATCCGCACCCTCTGCGGTACCTGTCTGCGGCATTTTGTGGATGCAAAGGCGTTTAAGATCGCGCTTGTACCCAGCCCAGACCGGAGCATGGACACCTGCACCGTCTGCCAGATGAGGCGCGGCTATGATTATGTGGTCATGCACCGCTGACCCAACCATACCACCATACCTTGAACGAAGCCCGCTGCGGAACATCCGGCAGCGGGCTTTGCACATAACAACATGGAGGTACAATTTTGCAGCAAAATTGGAAATTCCAACGCGGAGACATCTTCTTCACCCACTTCGGGACGAGCACCGGCTCGGAACAGCACGGTGACCGCCCGGCGGTCATTCTTCAGAATGACGTGGGCAATTACCACTCTCCGACCCTGATTGTTGCGACTATGACAAGCAAGGCGGAAAAGAAAGTAAATCAGCCGACCCACTGCCTGTTGGAAAACGCAGGGTTGAATATGCCGTCCATCGTGCAGGCAGAGCAGATCTTCACCATCGACAAGAGCCGGGCACTGAAGTATCTGGGGCATCTGACCCCGGAGGAGATGCGCCGGGTGGACGATGCAGTTCGCATCAGCCTTGCGCTGAACCCTATGGGCAGCATCCAGCAGATGGAGCCTATCCGGCGCTCTACGGCGGTTTATGCGCCGCCTGAGGTGGTGGATGGCAAGCCGCCTGTCTACCCCTATACGCCCATCCGGTCGTCCTTTGAGAACGCCGGAAGCATCGAGGAAATGATGTTGTACACCGAACTGCAATCCGCTGTTCATGCAATGATCCAGCGACTCGAATACAGCTTTACCTTCAATCCCAGCCTGCTCACCAGCCCGAAGCGTAAGCAGCAGGTTGCTGAAATTCTGAAAGAAGCCGAAACGTACATCTGGAGGATCAAGGAGGAAATGAGATGCGCCTGAACGACAACAATACTTTCATTGGCATCAACCCGCCGTACCAGCTTTCGGTCATCCACAGCAGCAAGCTGATCTACCCCCGCGAGATCTACCAGCGGGGTGTGGAGCGCAAGCGGGTGGAACTGATCGCCAGGGACTTCAACGAGTACATCGTTAACGAGCCGAAGGTCAGCTTCCGCAACGGCAGGTACTATGTAATGGATGGTCAGCACACCATCGAGGGCTGCATCCTCCTCAACGGCGGCGAGGACCGCCCGATCCTCTGCAAGGTCTACACCGGTCTGACGATGGAGCAGGAAGCCCTGCTCTTTGCGGAGCAGAACGGTCACTCTGCACCCCTGTCGGCGGGCATCAAGCTGCGCGCCAAGGTGGTGGGCGGCGATGCGCCCTCCAAGGCGTTTGTTGCAGCCACCAACCGGGTGGGGCTCTCCCTCAACTACGATAGTATGCAGCTGAGCGACTACCGCATCAGCTGCGTGGGCACGGCGCTGACGCTGTACGACCAGCTGGGCGAAGAAATCTACTGCGAAGCCCTGCGGCACATCGTGGCGGCGTGGGAGGGCAGACCGGATTCCTTCCGGGCGGCTGTCCTGCGGGGCGTGATGTACTTTGTGCAGCTGTATCATGGGCAGTACAGTGCGGAGCGGCTTGTCCGTGCACTGGGCAGCGTCCATCCCATGGAGATCTACCGTGTCAGCCGGGATAACCCCGCCAAGATCCCGGGCTGGCGGCGGTACGTTTACCCCATCTACGCCACCTACAACGGCAAGTGTAGGAAAGATGCACTGCCGATGAAGTTCTAAGCTCAAATATCTCCTTTGGCAAGGGCGATGGTACCCGAAAAAGACCATCGCCCTTTACATATAGTATTTTCTATTGAATAATCGACATATTGAACTGAAAGGAGAGAACAGGAATGAGCGAGATCGCAGCCTGCACGTTGATTCAGGAAGCGCCCGACCGCAAGACGGAGCGGTACACTCCATTATAGAAAGGGGGAATCTGTTTGGGCGAAGAAACTCTGAATCCCCGTGATGCGTACCGTGTGATGCTCCGGGATTACCCGGATGTGCTGAACATCGACCAGATGTGCGAGATATTGAGCGTCAGCACAAAAACCGGGTATGCGCTTTTGAAAAAGGGGAGCGTCCAGCATTTGAAGGTCGGACGCTCCTACCGCATCCCCAAGGCACATCTCTTGACTTATCTTATCGGATTCGCACCCGGTCACACCATCCGGGCGTGACATCCTTGCATTCTCTCCTGCCGTTGGGTACACTGATGGTGTCAGCGGCAGAAGTTACATATTCAAGTGGATGCAAAGACAGGAGGTAACACTATGGTAGCAGGGCATCTGCAAGAAAAAAACGACTTCTACTACATCGTTCTGAGTTACAAGGACGCAGACGGAAAGCGAAAGACCAAGTGGGAAGCCACCGGTCTGTCCGTCAAGAGGAACAAGAAGAAAGCCGAGGCTCTTTTGCTGGAACGTCGGAGGAACTTCATTGTTCCCACCGCACCTGCGGAGATCCGCTTAGACGATGACATTCTTTTTTCGGATTTCATGCTGAAATGGCTGGAAGTCACGAAAAGCTCTGTCCAAATCACGACCTATGCCAGCTATCAAGGAATGGTGGAGCGCATCATCGCTCCCTATTTCCGCAAGCGCGGCATCAAGCTGGTAGACCTGAAAGCCACCGATTTGCAGGATTTCTATACGAAACAGCTTGAACGGGTCAAGGCAAATTCGGTGATCCATTACCATGCAAACATCCACAAGGCATTGAAGTATGCGGTCAAGATCGACCTGATCCCCACCAATCCGGCAGATAAGGTCGAGCGTCCGAAGAAGAATGCGTTCAAGGGCAGCTATTACAGTGCCGAAGAGATCCATGCTTTGACGGAGATCGCAAAGGGCACCAAGCTGGAGATCCCGGTTCTGCTGGCATCCTTCTACGGCCTGCGCCGCAGTGAGGTGCTGGGGCTGAAATGGGATGCGATCGACTTTGAGGAAAACACTCTGGAGATCAAGCACATCGTTACGCAGGCATCCATCGACGGCAAAAAGGTTCTGGTACAAGCAGACCGTGCAAAAACGAAGTCCAGCCTGCGGACGCTGCCTCTTGTGCCGCCCATCCGTGACCGCCTGCTGATGCTGAAAGGTCAGCAGGAAACCTACCGCCGCCTGTGCGGTAAAAGCTACAACCGGGATTATCTGGGCTATCTGTGTGTGGACGAGATCGGGAACATCATCCGCCCCAACTACGTTTCCGAGCAGTTCCCGAAGCTGTTGGAGAAAAACGGTCTGCGTCCTATTCGCTTCCACGACCTGCGTCATAGCTGCGCCAGCCTTCTTCTGGCAAACGGCGTTCCCATGAAGCAGATTCAGGAATGGCTGGGTCACAGCGACTTCTCCACCACCGCCAATATTTACGCCCACCTCGATTACGCTTCCAAGCTCTCGTCGGCACAGGCGATGCTGGAGGGGCTGGGCTATGGCAATGCGTCCGCATGATGCCATACGCCCACAAGACAGGGTGGACGGGCGATGTTTCGGCAAAAAAGAATGGACAGACGAATAAAATTCATCTGTCCATTCGATTTGGCGGAGCATCAGGGAGTCGAACCCTGGCACCGGTCTCCCGGCCTATCGCATTTCGAGTGCGACCTCTTACGACCACTTGAGTAATGCTCCGGATATTAAATTTTAGAATGCTCCGTGCATTCTGGGAAAACTTTGGAGAGAATTACAGGAGAGAACGCCCGAAAATCGTTCACTCACGAAGTCGGAAAACCCGCATGAAACCTAGCAAAACCGGAAAACCACTTCCAAAAAGCCAGTTAGATTTCGAGTCGTTCTCGTTACGACCGCTTCGATACATCTCCATGATAAACTTTATATAGTATAGCAAAAAAGCCTGTTGGCGTCAACACTTTTTCGCATTCCAAACCCCGGGGCTGCGGTGCAGCAGTCCCGGGGTTTTCAGCTTTTTGCGCAGCACGGAAAATTTTGCAAAAAGGGACTGGTATTTTTGCGGGTTTTGAGTATAATAGAGAAGAGATAGTTCAAATTTGAAGTATAGCAGTTTGCGTTTTTAATGCCTTGGCAACATCCGCAAACTGCATATCGCAAATATGCCGTTTTGATAGGCGCTATTCTTGAAAATTGCGATAAAAAGGAGAATCACATCCATGGCACAGGCAAAACAGGATATGGGCTCTGGCAGCGTAAAAAAACTGATGCTGCAGCTCATGATCCCGGCGGTCGTTGCACAGGTGGTCAACCTGCTGTATAACATCGTGGACCGCATTTACATCGGACATATCGCCGGCATCGGCGCGGCAGCGCTGACCGGCGTGGGACTGTTCACCCCCATCCTTATGCTGCTGAACGCATTCGCCATGCTGGTGGGCGCGGGCGGCGCACCCCGCACCGCCATTGCGCTGGGACAGGGCGACAAGGAGCAGGCGGAAAAGATCATCTCCAACAGCTTTACCATGCTGCTGCTCTTTTCGGTGGTGCTGACCGTGGTGTTCTACGCCGGAGCGCCCACCCTGCTGCGGCTCTTTGGCGCCAGTGACGCCACCCTGCCCTATGCGCTGGCGTACAGCCGCATCTACATTCTGGGCTCGGTGTTCGTGCTGCTGGTGCTGGGCATGAACCCCTTCATCACCACGCAGGGCTTTGCCAAGACCAGTATGCTTACCACAGTCATCGGTGCGGTCATCAACATTATTCTCGACCCCATCCTGATCTTTGGTCTGGGTCTGGGCGTGCGGGGCGCTGCCATTGCCACCGTGCTCAGTCAGGCGGTGGGCGCGGTGTGGATCCTGCACTTCCTCACCGGCAAAAAGACCATCCTGCGCCTGCGCAAGGACTGTATGCGCCCGGAAAAGAAGGTCATCCTGCCGGTGATGGCGCTGGGCATCTCCACCTTTGTGATGATGTCCACCGAAAGCCTGCTGTCCATCAGCTTCAGCTCCAGTCTGGCGCGGTACGGCGGCGACGTGGCTGTGGGTGCCATGACCGTCATCACCAGCGCCTCCCAGCTGTGCACCCTGCCCATTCAGGGCATCTGTCAGGGCGGTCAGCCGGTGATGAGCTTCAACTTCGGCGCGGGCAAAAAGCTCCGCGTCAAGGAGGCGTTCCACTTCCAGCTGCTGCTGTGCAGCTGCTACACCTGCCTGTTCTGGCTGCTTATGATGCTGGCGCCGGGGGCTGTGGCAGGCATCTTCACCTCGGATACCGCCCTTATTTCCTACACCACATGGTCCATGCGCATCTACATGGCGGGCATCTTTGCCATGGGCTTCCAGATCGCCTGTCAGCAGAGCTTTATGGCGCTGGGTCAGGCCAAGGTCAGCCTGCTGCTGGCCTGCCTGCGCAAGATCATTTTGCTGATTCCGCTCATCTTCATCCTGCCGCACCTGCTGCCGAACCCGGTGTTCGGCGTCTTTCTGGCAGAGCCGGTCAGCGATATTCTGGCGGCTACCATTACCACCATCACCTTCTTCTCCCGCTTCAACGGTATTCTGGAGCGTGGCGCTGCAAAGGTATAATGAAATAGAACAAGCCCGGAAAGTCTGCGGACTTTCCGGGCTTGAATTTTTGGCTTTAAACCGTCTCCGGCTCACCCAGAGCCAGCACCTTCGTCAGTTCGGCCTGCACCTTCGCGTTGGTGGCATCGGTGACGGCCAGCACATCGGAGTAGAACTTTTCCATCTCGTCACGGGTGGAGAAGGTGGCCACATACATCTGGTTGCCCATGGCACCGGACAGTGCCTCGGGGATGCGGTCTACCATGCGCATATTGTCCTGATACTTCTGCATCAGCTGCTCGTGGCTGTAAACAAAGCTCTTGCCGTCCCGGCGGCCGGCAAAGGCGCAGTAGTAGTGCTCACCCACCGGCATATCGGTGCCGCCGAAGGCGATCATGTCCGCCCAGATCTTGTACACGTTGGTGGAACGGGCAAAGTCGATCATGTCCGGGGTAAAGCCGCCGCAGGGGCGCATGTTGACTTCCAGCGCCACGATCTGACCCTTTTTGCCCATGCTGGCCTGATCCTCGGTCATGCGGAAGAACTCGAAGTGGACAAAGCGGCTCTTCACCCCAAAGCTCTTGACGGCGGCACGGCCCGCGGCGCGGGTGTCCTCCGGCAGATCCTTGATGATGTAGTAGATGGAGTTGTCATCGTTGTTCACGATGTCCATGATGGACACCGGGCTCACGTTGCCTGCCTCAAAGATGGGGTTGCCATGGGCGTCGATGATGGCATCGTAGCTGTTCACCTCGGCGCGGACGAACTCCTCCATGATGTAGGCCACATCCGGGTGCTCCTTCTCCTTGTAGGCCAGAAATTCTTCCAGCTCCTTGTCGCTGGAAAGGCGGTGGGTATCCGAAGCGCCCACGCCGTTGTCCGGCTTGACCACCACCGGGTAGCCTACCTGTGCCACAAAGGCCTTGCAGCCCGCAAAATCGTCCACCATGTGGTAGCGGGCGGTGGCGATACCGGCCTTCTGGTAGTACTCCTTCATCTTGCTCTTGTACTTGATGCGGGGCATATCAGAGGTCTGGAAGCCGCTGGTGATGTGGAAATCGGTGCGCAGGGCGGCATCCCGCTCCAGCCAGTATTCATTGTTGGACTCCAGCCAGTCGATGCGGCCATACTTGAAGGTGAAAAAGGCCACGGCGCGGTACACCTCGTCGTAGTTTTCCAGACTGTTCACCTTGTAGTATTCGTTCAGGCTTGCCTTCAGTTCGGGCTTCAGCTCCTCGTAGGGCTGGTCGCCGATGCCCAGCACGTTCAGGCCGTTGTTCTTCAGCTCCCGGCAGAACTGCCAGTAGTTCGTGGGGAAGTTGGGGGAGATAAAAATAAAGTTCTGCATAGTATTTGTTGATTCCTCTTTCCGTTACCTCTATGATTGCAATGCCCCTGCAGGGCGGGACAGACTTTAATATTGGGAAACAACGGCGCGTCCATGGACGCGCCGTTGTGCCATTTTCACGGGATGGGTCACTGCTGGCCCAGAATGTAGGGCATATAGTACGCCACCTGCTTATACCACCAGTTCCAGTCGTGGTTGACATCGTGACCCCACAGGTCTACCCAGATGGGGATATGCTTTGCCTCAAAGATGCGCTTGAGCAGCCATGTGGTGTCCGGCTGTTCCCAGTCGCCCTGACCGCAGCAGATGACCGCCTTCTGATTGCGGAACAGCTGCATATAGGGGTGATCCTCCGGGAAGTTCTTCATGTAGTCCACGGGGGAGTTCATGTACACCAGCTCGTCCATGTAGTTGCCGAAGCCGTAGTGGGCAGTGTAGATGCCGCTGAGCGCCAGACAGCCGCAGAAGATATCCGGGCGGCGCAGATACAGGTTTACCGCATGGGTGGCGCCCAGACTGCAACCAAAGGCGATGATGCCGGGCAGGTCGCTCCAGCCGTTGCGCTGCTGCGCCAGATGCTGAAGCATCGGGGCGACCTCGCGGGTGATGTAGTGCAGCCACTGTTCATAGCGGCGGATGCGCCAATAGGGGTTGCCCTGTGCGTCCGACCATGTTTCCTGATCCATGGTGTCGATGGAAAGCACCATGATCTGCCCGGACTCGATCCACGGGGCAAGGGTATCGGTCATGTGGAAGTTTTCAAAATCGAAAAAACGGCCGTCCTGACAGGGAATATACAGCATCGGGCGGCCGGCGTGGCCGTAAAGCTTGCACTCCATATCCCGTCCCAGTTCCGGGCTGTACTCCTTGAAATACTGCATCTCCATGGTGTTTCCTCCTTTAGTGTTGTTGGGCTATGGTGTCGCCCTTCTCTTACTCTTCCACCTCATACAGCAGGGTGTGGAACACGAAGGGCAGCTGTTTTTCCCAGCTGGCTTCGCTGTGGGTGCCGCCGGGCACGATGCGGCTGGTCAGGTGGATGCCCCGGGTCATCAGCTTGCCGCTCAAGTTGGAGAATTCCCGGCGGATGCCATCGTGGTTGCCCATCTCCCGGGAGCCGTAGTCCATGTACAGCACCGTGCCGGGGGCAAGCTTTGCACGCCCCACAAGGCCGGAAAGCTTATCCGGCGCCACCCAGATGGAAGGCGACAGTGCCGCTGCGCGGCTGTAGGTATCGTTATACTGCAGCAGGGCATACAGGCTCATCAGTCCGCCCATGCTGCTGCCGCCGATAAAGGTATTTGCCCTGTCCGGCAGGGTGCGGAAATTCTGGTCGATCAGGGGCTTGAACCGATGGATGAACCAGCTCATGGTGGCCTGTCCCTTGCCGTCAAAGTGACCGTAGGTGGGGTCATCGAAACGGTAGGGGGAATACTCCACCAGACGCTCGTTGTTTGCCCCGGCGTTGCACTCGATGGCCGCCACGATCAGCGGGGTGTCGGTATAGTCCAGATAATCCGCCACGCCCCAGCTTTTGCCGTAGGTGGCATCCTCGTTGAAAAACACGTTCTGCCCATCGAACATATACAGCACGGGGAACCGGCGCTCCGGCTGTGCTTCGTACATGGTGGGCAGGTAGACATACACCCGGCGCTGCTCGGTGCCGTTGACCGCCGGGTAACTCATGCTCCATTTTTTGATCATGGTGCTTCTTTCCTCTCAAATCTTCCTGCAAAGGGCACAGGCGGCAAGCCCACGCCCTTTATAGGTAGTGTAGCACCATGCGGCGGGAATTGCAATCTTTATGCGCAAAGGCGCGGCGGGACGATTTAGAATGCGCTCCGCTTCGCTCTGCGCATAAATAGCGGAATAATTATTTTATTTTCGCGTTTGTCGCGGCCTGCGGGCCGCTCCAAACGCATTTTCACGAGAGGGGTCGTGACGGTGAACGGCATCTACAGCGCCGCTTTCTGCGAAAGCACGGCGCTGTGGTCGGTGTGCTCGCCCTCTCCGTCACGGCTTACGCCGTGCCACCTCTGGCGAAACCGTACACTTTGCACTTCAGCCGGAAACTGCACCGCCATGCCAAGGGCTCTCCCTTTGGGAGAGCTGGCGCGTAAGCGCCTGAGAGGGCGAGCCAGCTAAAGCAGCAAACGGCATCTGCGGTGATGCAAAAGGGACTGTTGCCCCAGACGGTGTGCAACAGTCCCTTAAAAAGCCGTAGGGTGACAGGCGGCTCAATATTTCTTTTCCACAGGCACGATCCAGCCCTTGGTATCGGGCAGCTTGCCCCACTGCATACCGGTCATGGTGTCGTACAGCTTCTGGGTGACAGGGCCGATCTTGCCGTCACCGATAAAGGCGTGCTCGCCCTTCCAGACCAGCTCCTTGACGGGGGAGACGACAGCGGCAGTACCGGTGCCGAACACCTCTTCCAGCTTGCCTTCGCGGGCAGCTGCCATGATGTCGGCAATGGCGATCTTGCCCTCAATGACCTCGTAGCCCCAGTCCTTCAGCAGCTCGATGCAGCTGCGGCGGGTGACGCCGGGCAGCACGGTGCCCACGGTAGCGGCGGTGTAAACCTTGCCGTCGATCTTGAACATGATGTTCATGCTGCCCACTTCTTCAACGTACTTCTTCTCCACGCCGTCCAGCCACAGCACCTGTGCGTAGCCCTGCTCCTCGGCCAGCTCGCCGGCCTTGATGGAAGCGGCGTAGTTGCCGCCGCACTTGGTAAAGCCGGTCAGACCCGGGGCGGCGCGGATGTACTCGTCCTCCACGTAGATGCGCACGGGGTTGATGCCCTCGGCGTAGTAAGCGCCGGAGGGAGCGCAGATGATGCAGAAGATATAGTGCTTGGAAGCGTGCACGCCCAGACCCACATCATTGGCAAAGATGAAGGGACGGATGTACAGGGAAGCACCGTCGGTGTGGGGCACCCAGTCGCGGTCCACGTCCACCAGAGCCTCAACGGCCTGAATGTAGTCCTCTACCGGGATCTTGGGGATGCACAGACGGTCGGCAGAATCCTGAAAACGCTTGGCGTTGCAGTCCGGGCGGAACAGCTGCACGGTGTCGTCAGCGGTGCGGTAGGCCTTCATGCCCTCAAAGATCTCCTGTGCGTAGTGGAACACCACGGTAGCGGGGTCCAGTTCAAAGGGGCCGTAGGGGACGATGCGGGCATCGTGCCAGCCCTCGCCCTCGGTGTAATCCATGACGAACATATGGTCGGAGAACTTTTTGCCGAAGCCGAGCTTCGTCTCATCGGTGGGCTTTGCCTTGGGCGCAGCCGTGCGGGTGATCTTGATATCCAACATAGTGAGTTTCCCTCTTTCCTTTTATGCGCGTGCGCACGATTTCCGGCGCTTTATGACACAAATGTTGGTTTCTATTATAATATTCCCAGCCGGTTTTGCAAGGAATCACAAAATGTTTCATCTTTCCACCCGGTAAGTTGCACCAAATTATGAGCATAGTGGTGTGCAAACTGCCAAATCTATGGTACAATAGGGGCACAGAGCACTTTGCGGGGCACGGCCCCGCTTTTCTATGGAAGGAGCATACTGCCATGATCGACAGCGTTATTTTTGATATGGACGGCCTGATGTTCGACACCGAGCGGGTCTGGGCGACCCTGTGGGAGCCTGCACTTGCTACCCTTGGGCTTTCTTATAAGGAAGGGCTGGACGTTGCCGCCCGCGGCACGGCGGGAGACACCATGCGGGCGGTGCTGCGCCGCTTCTACGGGGAAAACTGCGACACGGACGCCATCATCGAGGCGCTGCACGCACAGGCGGAAAAGGCGTTTCAGGCACCGCCGCCCAAAAAGCCCGGGCTGGACGAAATTCTGACATGGCTGGACGCGCAGCACATCCCCATGGCGGTGGCTTCCTCCAGCCGGATGGCGTCTATCCGGCACCATTTGGACGGCTGGGGTCTGACCCACTATTTTAAGGTGATCGTCTCCGGCGAGCAGTTCTCGGCTTCCAAACCCGACCCGGAGATCTTTCTGCGGGCAGCGGAAGCGCTGGGCACTGTGCCCGGCCGCACCCTTGTGCTGGAGGACAGCTACAACGGCGTGCGCGCCGGTGCCGCCGGGCACTTTGTCACCGTGATGGTGCCGGACATGGCCCCCGCCAATGACGAGATGCGCCGTCTGTACACCGCCGAGTGCCGCGATTTGTACGAAGTATTGGACGGGTTGCAGAACGAAAGGTTCTGACCGTAAAAACATCATGCCGGACAGCCCGCAGGCTGTCCGGCATGATGTTTTCTTTATTCTTCAAATTCCAGATCGCTGGGCTGGATGAGGTCAAGCTCTGCGGCAGGCTCAGCCACAAGGCGGCGGCTCTGGTTGAAGATGGCCTTTTCCAGCGTGTTGCGCGCCAGACGGCCATTGCCGGCGGTGCGGCTGTCCAGCGCCTGACGGCGCTTGTAGTACCCCAGCAGCGGGAAGGTGCAGCTCTCGGCAAGGCGGTAGCCCTTGCCCTTTGCCAGCACGGCGGTGATGTCCAGCAGCTCGTCCGCCGTATAGTCCGGGAACTCGATCTTGTTGGGGAAGCGGCTGGCAAGGCCGCTGTTGGCGGTGAGGAACACCTCCATCTCCTTGGTGTAGCCCGCAAGGATGACCACCAGCTCGTCCCGGTGATCCTCCATGCCCTTTACAAGGGTGTCGATGGCTTCCAGCCCAAAGCTGTCCTGCTCGCCGCGGTACAGACTGTATGCTTCGTCAATGAACAAAACGCCGCCCAGTGCGCTCTCAATGACGCTGTTGGTCAGCGGGGCGGTGTGGCCGGTGTAGCGCCCCACAAGGTCGGCGCGGGTCACCTCCACCAGCTGCCCGCCCCCCAGCGCGCCGATGGCCTTGAGGTACTTTGCCACCAGCCGGGCAATGGTGGTCTTGCCGGTGCCGGGGTTGCCGGTAAAGATCATGTGCATGGACAGGCTTGCGGTCTTGAAGCCCGCCGCCGCACGGCGCTGCTGCACCTGTAAATTGTCTGCCAGACCGAACACATACTCCTTGACCGGGGCAAGCCCCACCAGCGCATCCAGTTCGGCGCGGATCTGCTCCACCGCGCCGGTGTAGGCCGCCGGCAGCAGGCTGAACAGGTCTGCCGGGGCGGCACCGTTCAGCGCAAATTGCAGCCCTTCGGGCGCGGCGGTCAGCGCCACCGTGCCGGACAGCTTTGCATCGGTCTGCAAGCAATACTCGCTCAGGGCGCGGAAAATGCGCTCACAGCAGTCTGCCAGCCCCTCTGCGCCCTTTTCCTTGGAGCACTGCGCCGCCACATAGTCCCGCACCTCCGCCCCGGCGGTGAGGGTCAGCCCCAGACGGCTGTGCACCCGCTGCGCCAGCGCGTTCAGCTGCTGCGCCGCCAGCGCGGCGAGTGCCTCCGGGGTGAAGGGGGCGGTCTGGCACACATCCCCTACCGCCGCCACAAAGGGCGCGCCGAATTTATCTGCCAGCGCTTCCCGTCCCTTGCAGGAGAAGAAGATCAGGTACTTGCCGCAGGGGTCGATGCGGCTCACTGCACCGGGGGCAAGCGCCGTGCCGGCTTCCACCAGAATGCCCTCCTTGTTGACCAGATACCTGCTGGACAAAGGTGCACTGCCCTTGACCGCGAGGTCGGAGAGGATGCGCAGAAAGCCGGGGTGGCAGCTCTCGTAGTGCTCGAACACCACGATCTCGCCCGGGGCGTGCAGCGCAGCGTACAAGTCCTGCAAAAACAACTTTTCCGCGCCGGGGTCGGGGTAAAGCGCAAGATCCATCACCGCCATCCGGTCGCTCTGCAAAAGCCCCCGCGCCGCCATGATGCGGGCGGTCTCGCCCAGCGCAAAGTGCCGCCCCGTGCCCGGTGCGCCCCACAGCAGGATCACGTTGCGGGCGGCTGCGCCCTCGGTGCCCAGCACAAAGGGGCGGCGCATGGCCCGCACCACGCTGTCCACAAAGGCATCCTGCCCGAGGACGGTCTTTTTTACCTCGGCGGCAAGGCCCTCAAAGCTGCCCAGCTGCTCCGGCTTTGTGTCCGCCGTGCCCTTTGCCAGCAGGCCGTCTGCTTCCATATCCCGCAGCATCTGGCGGCTGTCCTCCAGCGCCGTCTGCACCCCGGCATCCTGCGCTTTCAGCCGGGCGTTCTGCTGCTTGAGCATTTCGTCCAGCTGCTTTTGCTGTTCCTGCAGCGCCGCATTCAGATCCGGCAGACTGCTGCCCGCCGGTTTTTTGGGCTGCGGCTTTTCCGGCTGCGGCTGTGCGCCGCCGAACTTCAGTTTGCCGCCCGCGCCGAACACGCCGTTCATCAAGCTTTCCCAATCATCGGTATATGCCATGGTGCTGCCCTCCATCGGTGTTTTTCTTCCAGTATAGTGAACTGCGCAGCATTTTGCAAGGGATTCCCTCTTGAAAAAAGCGCGTTGTCCGATACACTGAATATAATGAATCTTACAAGAAGGAATGAAGCTGACCATGGCTGCAAAAACGCCCGCCCAGTGGAAAACACTGTTTGAAAACGTACCCTTCCACCGCGAAAACTACTATACTGGCCCTCTTGGGCCGGACTACGCCCCCGGCGGCACCTGTCTGCGGCTGTGGGCACCCACCGCCGAAGCAGTCACCGTGACCTTATACCACAAGGGAGACGGCGGCGCCGTGCTGGGCACAGAGCCCCTTGTGCGCGGGGCGCATGGGGTGTGGAGCATCTGGCTGCCCGGGGAGCAGCACGGCCGCTACTACACCTTTGCCGTTACCGTAAACGGCATCACCCGCGAGAGCGGCGACCCCTACGCCCGGGCGGCGGGGGTGAACGGCGTCCGCAGCATGATCGTAGATCTTGCCCGCACCGCGCCCTCCGGGTGGGAGCGGGACGTGCGCCCCACTATCCCCCCGGCGCAGCGCGCCGTGTGGGAGGTGAGCGTGCGGGACTTCTCGCAGGATGCCGCCAGCGGGGTGCGCCCGGCATGGCGGGGCAAATATATGGCGTTTACCCAGCAGGGCACCACCCTGCACGGCGACGGCATCCACCCCACCTGCCTGAACTACCTCAAGCGGCTGGGGTTAAAATACGTCCAGCTGATGCCCATTTTCGATTTTGGCAGCGTGGACGAAGCAAAACCCTTGCTGCGGCAGTATAACTGGGGCTACGACCCCACCAACTTCAACGTGCCGGAGGGCAGCTACTCCACCGACCCCACCCGGGGCGAGGTGCGCATCCGGGAGTGCCGGGAGATGATCGCCGCCCTCCATGCGGCGGGCATCGGGGTAGTGATGGACGTGGTGTATAACCACACCTACCGCACCGAAAATCCCCTGAACAATACCGTGCCCTATTACTTTTTCCGGCAGAATGCGGACGGCAGCTTTTCCAACGGCAGCGGCTGCGGCAACGAGTTTGCCAGCGAGCGCCCCATGGCGCGGCGGTACCTCATCGACTCCATCCTCTACTGGGCGAAGGAGTACCACATCGACGGCTTCCGGTTCGACCTGATGGGTCTGTACGACGCCGAGAGCATCAACGCGGTGCGCGCTGCGCTGGATGCCCTGCCCGGCGGGCGGGACATCCTGCTGTACGGCGAGCCGTGGCAGGGCGGTGCCAGCCAGCTGCACCGGTACGAAGCCAACAAGGCGAACCTTGCCATGCTCAACGAGCGGGTGGGCATCTTCTGCGATGACACCCGGGACGCCATCAAGGGCGGCTGCTTCGATGCCCGGGAACCGGGCTATGTGGAGGGCAAGCCCGGCAGCTTCTGGGATATCGGCGCGGCGGTGGCGGCATGGTGCCGCAGCGACCGTCTGCCGCCCCACGCGCCCAGCCAGATCGTGAGCTATGTTTCCGCCCACGACAACTTTACCCTGTGGGACAAGCTGCTCTGCGTCCGGTACGAAAAACCGGAGTTCACCGCCCGGGACACCGTGGCGCTGGCGCAGAACCGGCTGGCGGCGGGCATCTACCTGACCAGCTTCGGCCTGCCCTTCATGCAGGCAGGCGAGGAGTTCGCCCGCACCAAAAAGGGCGTGGGCAACAGCTACCGCTCCTCCCCCGCCCTGAACCGTCTGGACTGGAACCGCGCCGAGCAGTACCACGCCCTTGTGGACTACTACCGGGGGCTTCTGGCGCTGCGGGCAGCCTTTCCCCTGCTGGGCAGCACCGACCGTCACGCCCCGGAAGCCTTGCAGTTCTTTGCGCTGGAGCAGCCGCTGGTGGGCTGGACACTGCCCGCCGTCTGGGGAGACGGCGCGGCGTGGAGCGCTTTGTGCGTCTTTTATAATCCCACCGATACCACCCGCACCGTTGCCCTGCCCGCCGGGCAGTGGAAGCTGCTGAGCGACGGCACCTCCTCCAGCCTGTGGCGCGGCCCCAGCCGTATTTTTACCGGCAATGTCCCCCTTGCGCCGTACAGTGCTACTATTTTGGGTGCGGTGTAAGACGATTTGAATGCGCGCCGCGTCTTCCGGGTTGCGGCACCCAGCATCCGCATCGTGCCTTGGGCGGCACTTGCGTCTTGCTGGCCGCGGCCCCAACAACTCCTCCCTGTTTCCGCCACTGGCGGCGGTCGTCGTCGTTGCAGCGGAAAATTATTTGTGATTTGTAAATCGGGAAAATCTGCGGATTTTCCCGATTTACTTTTTCACGGGAGGGGTCGTGGCGGGAAACGGCATTTACAGCGCCTGCTTCCTGCGGAAGCGCGGCGCTGTGGGTGTGCCCGCTCCCCCTTGGGGAGCTGTCGCGCAGCGACTGAGGGGCTATAAATGGAGAAGCGAAAAAAGCGTTAAAGCGATAGCGCCGACTGGCGCAGCGCTAGCTTTTTTGTGCTTCGACTTCTTCTTTAGGATTGTCAAGGGCGAGCAGCCCTTGGCCCGTTGCGGGGTGGGTGGAGTCCAGAGGTAGGGAGGGGGGACTCGGAACACCCCTCCCTACCTCTGGCCCAGCGGAGCGTCTTTGCACGCTTGCGGCAAGCAGTAACTTCCCCGCGGAGCGCGGTACAAACAAAAAAGCGAGAGCCTTCCGAAAAAACGGAGGACTCTCGCCTTTTTACTATTTTTAGTTATTCTCTGCGCCCTTTTCGCCAAGGGTGACGCTAACGGTCTGCATCTGACCGCCGCGTGCGACGGTGATCTCGATGGTGTCACCGGCCTTGTGGTCCTGCATCAGGGTGCCAAGGTCGCTCTGGGTGGCAACCTCGCTGCCGTCCATGCTCACGATACGGTCACCGGCCTGCAGGCCCGCCTTGTCGGCAGGGCCGCCCTTGACCACTTCCACGATGTAGACACCGTAGGCGTTCACGCCCAGCTGGGCGGCAGTCTGGGCGTCGGTCACGGCATAGTAGCTGATGCCCAGATAGGGACGGCCGGTCACATAGCCGTTTTCCAGCAGCTCCTGCGCCACCTTGACGGCGTCATTTACCGGGATGGCAAAGCCCAGACCCTCGGCATCGCTGTCGGAGGACTTTGCATTGACGATGCCCACCAGCTCGCCGTTCATGTTGAACAGGCCGCCGCCGGAGTTGCCGGGGCTGACGGAGGCATCCATCTGGATCAGGGACATGGTGTTGACAGAGCTGGAGCCCTGAATGCTGACGCTGCGGTTCAGTGCGCTGACGATGCCGCTGGTCACGGTGCCGCCCAGCTCACCCAAGGGGTTGCCCACGGCCATGACGCTTTCGCCCACCTTCAGGTTATCGCTGTCGCCCACGGTGGCGGGGGTCAGGCCGGTGGCGTCGACCTTCACCACGGCGATATCACTGGTGGTATCCTCGCCCACCAGCGTTGCGGGGTAATCCTTGTCGCCGATGCTCACAGTGATGTTGGAAGCGCCGCTCACCACATGGGCGCAGGTGAGGATATAGCCATCCGAGCTGATGATGACGCCGCTGCCCGCGCCGCTCTCCACCTGGCTCTGACCGTACCACGACCACTGGGAGTAGACCACCTGCTCGGTGGTGATGACCACCACGCTGGGGCTGACCAGCTCTGCCACCTGTGCGGTGCTCAGGCCGGTGCCGCTGGTGGCGCTGATGGAATTGCCGGTGCTGTCGGTGCTGCTGTCAGAGCTGGCCGGGCGCTCCACCTGCTGGATGACCACCTTGCTGCCGCCGCCGTATTTTGCACCCACAAAGCCGCCCGCAAAACCCATGGCAGCTGCCAGCACCAGCGCTACGGCGCTGCGCACCAGCTTTCCGCCATTGAACTTCTTCTTTTTGCGGCGGGGCTTTTCCGGCTGCTGCGGGGCGCTGTACTGCGGCTGCTCCGGCGGGGTAGGCGGCACGCTGCCGCCGTCTGCCGGGGCGGTATACGCCGGGCGCACAGGCTGCGCTTCCGGCTCGTTATACTGGTTTGCCGTGTTCATGCCGCTGCTGCCCACGTTGGGGTAGCCGGTCTCGTTATTGGAAGCGGAATAATCATATTCCCACTTGTTCTCGTTTTCCATGTTACTACATCCTTCCCTCAAAGGCCGGTCCGCAGGGACATCTGTTCCTTTGAACTGTCCCTATTGTAACCGTCAAATGTGAAAATCAATCGCTTGCGCCGTGAAGAATATGTGAAATGCGGTCCTGCTTTTCTGCCCTTGACAGCTGCGCCGCCGCTTGCTATTGTAAGGGAAGAACATCAGCCCGTCAAGGAGGAGCTTTTTATGGAACTGCACCGCACCGAACAGGGGTTTGCCCTGTATAAAGAAAAGGACTGCATCGGAGAGTGCACCCTCTCCCCCGCCCCCAAGGGCGCACGGCTTACCGCCCTGTGCATCCTGCCCCGGTGGCGGCGCAAGGGCTACGGCTCCTACCTGTTAAAAGAAGTATTGCGCAGCTTTGGCGGTTATGACCGGGAAACCGCCACGGTTTTTACCGCCCCGCTGCCGGAAAACGCCGCCGAGCTTGCCTTCTGGGGCAAATTTGGCTTTGCCGCCGAGGGCGGGCAGCTGGTGCGCCGCCGCACCCCGGATTTAACGGCGGTCAAGTTCGTGCAGGACTTTTTAGCCGCCCGGCTGGTGCACCCGCAGCTGTGTGTAGACGCCACCTGCGGCAACGGCGGCGACACCGCCTTTCTGTGCGGGCTGACTGCCCCCGCCGGGCGGGTGCTGGCCTTTGACGTGCAGCCCGAAGCCATCCGCTCCACCCGCGCCCGGCTGGAACAGGCAGACGTGCCCGCCGACCGGTACAGCCTTATCTGCGGCAGCCATGCCGACCTGTTACAGTATGTGCAGCCCGGCACCGCCGATGCGGTCATGTTCAACTTCGGCTGGCTGCCGGGGGCAGACCACGGGGTGTTTTCCACCGCGCAGAGCAGCATCCCCGCCTTGCAGGCGGCATTACAGGCGGTGCGCCCCGGCGGCATCGTGAGTGCCATCCTGTACAGCGGGGCGGTCATCGGTTCGGACGAAAAACAGGCGGTGCTGCGTTTTCTGCGGGCACTTCCACTGAAAAGTTTCACCGTTCTGGTGTGTGATTTTGCCAATTGGGCCGAAACTGCCCCTCTGCCCTGCCTGATCCTGAAAAAATAACGAAAACCCTTGCATTATCACGCGTTTTCGTATAGAATAAGGTGCGTATGTGTAAAAGACGGGCTCGCCCTCTCAGGCGCTAACGCGCCAGCTCCCCCAAAGGGGGAGTCTTTGGCAATCCACGCAGACTTCATCTCTTTGCCAAGGCCTCTCCCTTTGGGAGAGGTGGATTTGCGTAGCAAAGACGGAGAGGGCGAGCCCGGCAAAGTCCCACCGGACATACTGAATGCAAAAATCCACCTCCTGCTCCACAGCAGGTTTATCAGGAGATCTACAACTTATGACAAATCGTGAAGAGATCGAACGCCGCAGGACGTTCGCCATCATCAGCCACCCCGACGCAGGTAAGACCACCCTTACCGAAAAGCTGCTGCTGTACGGTGGAGCCATCAATCAGGCTGGTTCCGTCAAGGGCAAGCAGAGCGCCAAGCACGCCGTGTCCGACTGGATGGACATTGAAAAGCAGCGTGGTATCTCGGTCACCTCTTCGGTGCTGCAGTTCAACTACGCCGGCAAGTGCGTGAACATTCTGGACACCCCCGGCCATCAGGACTTTTCGGAGGATACCTACCGCACCCTGATGGCGGCAGACTCTGCCGTCATGGTCATCGACGCCGCAAAGGGCGTTGAGGCGCAGACCATCAAGCTGTTCAAGGTTTGCACCCTGCGCCACATCCCCATTTTTACCTTCATCAACAAGATGGACCGCGAAGCCCGCGACCCCTTTGAGCTGATGGAGAACATCGAGGAAATTCTGGGCATCAAGACCTACCCCATGAACTGGCCCATCGGCTGCGGCAAGGAGTTCAAGGGCGTGTTCGACCGCAACGCACGCAAGGTGCTGGCTTTTTCCAGCGATGGCCGCGCCAACGGCGTGAAGAAGGTCAGCGAGACCGAAGCCGAGCTGGGCGACCCCGCACTGGACGAGCTGCTGACCCCCTACCTGCACCAGCAGCTGGTGGACGAGATCGAGCTGCTGGACGGCGCTGCCGAGGAGTTTGATCTGGACAAGGTGCTGCGCGGCGAGCTGAGCCCCGTGTTCTTCGGCTCTGCATTGACCAACTTCGGCGTGGAGCCCTTCCTGGAAAACTTCCTGCGGCTCACCTCTGCCCCGCTGGCCCGCGTGGACAGCCTGACCGGCGAGCCGGTGGACCCCTGCCGGGACGAGTTCTCCGCTTTCATCTTTAAAATTCAGGCCAACATGAACAAGGCCCACCGCGACCGCATTGCCTTTATGCGCATCTGCTCCGGCAAGTTCGAGCGCGGCATGGAAGCCTACCATGTGCAGGAGGGCAAGAACATCAAGCTGGCCACCGGCACCCAGTTGATGGCGCAGGATCGCGCCATCGTGGACGAGGCCTACGCCGGCGACATCATCGGCCTGTTCGACCCGGGCATCTTCTCCATCGGTGATACCCTGTGCACCGGCAAAAAGAAGATCCAGTTCGCGGGCATCCCCACCTTCTCCCCGGAGCACTTTGCCCGCATTGAGCAGAAGGACACCATGAAGCGCAAGCAGTTCGTGAAGGGTATGGAGCAGATCGCGCAGGAAGGCGCCATCCAGATCTTCCGCGAGGTCGGCGGCGGCATGGAAGAAGTGGTGGTCGGCGTGGTCGGCGTGCTGCAGCTGGAAGTGCTGGAGTACCGCCTGAACACCGAGTACAACGTGGAGATCCGTATGCAGCAGCTGCCCTTTGAGCAGCTGCGCTGGGTGCAGAACGATCCCGACACCTACAACCTGCGGGATCTGGACCTGACCAGCGACACCAAGGCTGTGGAAGACATGAAGGGCAACCGTCTGCTGCTGTTCACCTCCGACTGGGCGGTGCGCTGGGCAGAGACTCACAACGAGAGCTTGCAGCTGAGCGAGTTCGGCAACATCTGATAAAAGAGCGCTGCGGAGTGCACCTGCGCTCCGCAGTTCTTTTTTATAGAATAAAAAACACAACAAAGTATGCCAGACATCAGAATGAGGGTTCCCATTGCGGGGAACACTGCTGGCATGGAGGGTAAAGTATATGCAGAATATCAATATTGGCAAAAGCGGCATTTCCGTGCCGTTTCTGGGCATGGGTACATGGGCCATCGGCGGCGGTGCATGGTGGGGCGATAACGATGATGCACTGTCGGTAAAGGCCATTCAGACCGCCGTGGAGCAGGGCATCCAGTGGATCGACACTGCGCCCATCTACGGGCTGTACCACAGCGAGGAAGTGGTGGGCGAAGCCATGAAGCACATCGACCGCGACAAAGTGGTGCTTTCCACCAAGTGCGGCTTGGAGTGGCGGCACGAGTCCCCCATCCTGCACAAGGTGGTGGACGGCGTGCAGGTGTACCGCGACCTCTCCGCCAAGGGCATCATCGAGGACGTGGAGGACAGCCTGCGCCGTCTGCACACCGACCATCTGGACGTGCTGTACACCCACTGGCAGAGCCCGGACTTCGGCGTATATCCGCTGGAAGAGACCATGGAAGCCATGATGAAGCTGAAGGAGCAGGGTAAGATCCGCGCCATCGGCGCTTCCAACGTCACCTCCGACATCATCCGGGGCTACTGCAAGTACGGCCAGCTGGACGTCATTCAGGAAAAGTACAGCCTGCTGACCCGCCGCATTGAAAAGCAGCTGCTGCCCACCTGCAAGGAGCTGGGCGTCTCGGTACAGGCTTACTCCCCGCTGGAGCAGGGTCTTTTGACCGGCAAGGTGACCATGGACACCACCTACCCGGAGGGCAGCACCCGCAACACGAACCCCTGCTTCCAGCCCACCCGCCGGGCACAGGCGCTGGAACTGCTGGCAAAGTGGAGCGACCTGACCGAGAAGTACGACTGCACCATGGCGCAGCTGGTCATCGCCATGACCGCCCGCATGATCCCGGGGCTGCACGTTCTGTGCGGTGCCCGCAAGCCGGAGCAGGTACTGGATAACGCCGGTGCCATGCACATCAAGCTGGACGGCGCCGACGCCGTCCGCATGAAGTGGGACGTGGACGCGATCTCCTGAGGATAAGCAGAACAACACCGGAGCATCCGAAGATGCTCCGGTGTTGTTTTTTATCATTTACGCTGTTCCAGCATGGTCTGGATACGGGTCTTGGCGCGGTAATAGGTCACCCGCGCCCATGCGGCATTGTGACCAAAGATCGCCCCGATGCGGTCAAAGGGCAGTTCGCCGAACACCCGCAGGCTGAAAACCTCCTTGTAAGGCTCTTCCAGCGCGTGCAGACACTGGTGCACCGTAAAGGCGGCATCCTTGTCCACCAAAAGCTGCGCGATGTCCAGGGTGTCGGCGGCTTTTGTTTCGGCATCTTCCAGCGGGGCGGCGTGCTTTGCGCGGCGGCAGTGGTCATAGTAGGCATTGCGCGCCACGGTGAACAGCCACGCCCGCACATCCTGTCTGCCGTCGTAGTCCTCAAGGCCGTCCAGCGCCCGGAAAAAGGTCTCCTGCGTCAGCTCCTCGGCCAGCGCTTCGCTGCGGGTAAGCCCCTGCAAAAACAGGCAGACGTCCCGGAAGTAGAGCCGGTAGATGGTTTCAATGTCCATAGGCATCACTCCGGCCATTCGACCTCATCCCATGCCACAGGCTCGCTGCCCACTGCATACCATGTACCGTCCTGACCGTTGAACGCCACCGTCATATCCGCTGCATCCACCACCGCCGAGCGGTCAGTGCTCATCCATCCGGTGCAGCGGAGAAGGTCTGTGTCCTTTTGCAGCAGCTTGTCAAGGGCATCGTGCACCCACGGAATGCGGTAGCGGATGACCTCGTAGTGCCCGTCGGCATAGGTCGGCTTCAGATATACGTCCTCGGCGCGGGTCTCCAGCACCCAGCCGTTGGCACCGTTTTCCGCCTGCTGGTAGGAAGCCTGCAATCGTGCATCAAAAAAGGATACCCGGTCGCAGGCGGTGTAGCCGTACCAGCCAAAGCCGCACACCGCAGCCAGCGCCAGCGCTGCCGCAAAGCTGCACAACATGGTGCGCAGACGGCGGCGGTTCAGGCTGCTGCGGATGTTTTTCAGCGGTGCATCCGGCTGGGGCTCCGGCTGCACCGGCACCGGTTTTTCCATCTGTTCCAGCTCTGCACGGCAGGCGGGGCACGCTGCAAGGTGCTGCTCCACCAGCGCACTGCTGGCGGGGCTGGCAAGCTTTTCGGCGTACAGGGGCAGTAAGTCGCGGATCACGTCACATTCCAGCTTCATGGTCATTTCCTCCTTTGCGGGCTTTCGTGCGCCCTTTCACCCCAATAACGCACAAAGAGGAAAAACGTTACAGGTTTTTTCAAAAAACTCCCCCAGCCACGCAGAAGCGAAGACTGAGGGAGTTTGTTCAGTTTTCCTTCCAGAACAAGCCGCCGGAGGTCTGGAACAGCAGGCGCGGGTTCACGCTCCTGCTGCCCAGCTTGAAGTCCATGGTCAGCTCCTCGCCCAGTGCGCCCACAGCCTGCCCCTTTTCCACGGTCTGTCCCCTGCTGACCGAAAGCTCCTGCAAGCCGTACAGGTAGCTGCGCAGCCCGCAGCCGTGGTCGATGACCACCGTATTGCCGGTAAGCGCAAGATCTCCCGCAAACACCACCGTGCCGTTGGCTGCGGCGCGGCAGGGCGCACCGGGGATGGTGTACAGCTTTGTGGAGTTGGAGCGGCTGCCCTGCTGGCCGTCCGTTACTTTGATCTGCCCGTAGTCCACCAGGGTCATGGAGTCCTCAGCCGGGGGCACAAAGCCGCCCTGCCACTGCTTGGCGGTGGCGGCAGCTTCGTACAGCGGCCAGATGGCGCTGCGGAACTGGGCGTTGGCGCTCTCCGCAGCCGGTTCTTCGGCTTCCACCTCCACCGTGCCGAAGTCCTTCGGCAGCACGGTCAGGGTGCGGGTGATGGTCTCGCCGTTCACCGTGATGTTCACCTCGTGTCCGCCGGAAGAGGCGTTATAGGCTGCCGGGATATAGGCGCGCCAGCCCTCGGCGGCGCGTACGCACTGCACGCTGCCAAGGTCGGTCTCGATGGTGGGCACGGCGTCCCCGGTCATGCCGGAGATGCGCACGCCCACCGTGCCGCCCTGCTCCACCCGCTCGGCGGAAAGCTCCACCTCCGCGCTGGCCTGCAAAGTGAACCGGAAGCTGTACCGGTACCAGCCCGTGGGCTTGGCGGGGCGCTCCAGACCTAAGTTTTTGCGCAGCTGCCCGGTGCTGCCGCCCTCAAACTGGGTGATGACCCCGCCCTTGGGCACACGCCATGCGGTCAGTTCCGCCTTATACTCGCCGTTCGCGGGGAAGAGAAAGTTCTGGTACTCCCCCGCGCTGCCCGCAAACAGCACATCCCCCGCCGCATTCTGGATGGTCAGGGCGGTGTAGCCCGTCCAGTCCGGCAAAGCAAGCTCCGGGTGGGCGGTGTACAGCACACCCAGCTTCTGCACGGTCAGGGTGGCGGGGCTGGCAAACACCTTATCCAGCTGCCCGCCCAGCAGCGGCACCTGCCAGCAGGAGCCGTTCGGCTCCAGCGCCTGCCCGCCGAACTGCGCCGCCCCGTCCGGGCAGCCGCCCTCGGTGGTAAAGGCATAGCTTACCCCCATCACAGCCGCCAGCAGCACCACCACACCCAGCGCCACACTGATGATCCAGAGCAAAAAACGCTTCATGTTCCTTCTCCTTATGTACAAAAAGGGCGCACCGGGACAAGTCCGTTCAGACAGACTGCTCCGTGCGCCCCGATGCGCTTATCTTCCCGGCAGTTTCCGGTATTCAAGGATCATTCTGCCTCGGTCTCGTCCTCAGCAGCAGCTTCCTCCGGCTCTACGGTTTCTGCATCATCCTCGCCGAACAGCAGGCGCTCGTATTCGTCCAGCTCCTTCTCGCGGCGGTTCAGGTAAAGAGCCACAGCAGCCAGCGCACCAGCCACAGCAGCCAGAACAGCGATCACAGCGACCAAGCAAGATTTTTTCATAGATTCAGTACACTCCTTTTTGCAGTTGAAACGTTGTTTCAGCTTGATTTTTCCAGCGGGCGTCCCGCAAAAGGATCTTGATTCAAGCGGCGATCAGCGCCGCCTTGTAGCTTTTATTATACCCGTTCGCGTCCAAAATTACAACCGTTGCGCCCCAATTTTCACGTCCTGAAGGTGCTGCGTGGCGCAGTTTGGGCAGTGTGCCGGTTTTGGCGCGGTTCATTACAGCAAATTGCCAAAGTCACAGCAGCAGCGGCTTATATGCCCGGAACGCCCCGGGCAGGGCGTAGGCGGTGCGCAGCTGCTCCCGGCTTGCCCAGACATAGCCCGCCGGGGCACTTTGCGCCGCAACGCGCAGCTGCACGCCGGACATGAGCCACTCGATATGGGTAAAGATGTGCTTTGCGGCGGGCAGGGCGGCGGGAGCTGCCGTGCCGGTGTCCAGCCCCAGTGCCGTAAGCCGCGCCAGCACCTCGGCCTGCAAAAGATGCTCGCCCTCCCACAATACCGGCTGCCACAGCCCGGCCAGCAGCCCTTTTTGCGGTCGCTGCTGTACCAGAAAGCCCGCCGGGCTTTCCACCAGTGCCAGCGTTACCGGCACAATCTTGCGGGGCTTCGGCTTTGCCTTCTGGGGCAGCTGAGCGGTGGTGTCCGCCGCCCGGGCAAGGCAGCTTTCCGCCAGCGGGCACTGCCCGCACAAAGGTGCGCCGTTGGGCACGCAGACCAGCGCACCCAGCTCCATCAGTGCCTGATTGTAGTCCCCGGCCTTTTCCGGCGGCTGATGCTCCATGACCCGGGCGGTAAACGCCTTTTTTACCGCCGGTTCTGTAATCACACCCGGGTCATTATACAGACGGGAAAACACCCGCAGCACATTGCCGTCCACGGCGGGCACGGGAAGTCCGAAGCTGATGGACGCAATGGCACCGGCGGTGTACTCCCCGATGCCGGGCAAAGCAAGCAGGGCGACGTAGTCGGCGGGCAGCTGCCCGCCGTACTGCGCACAGACGAGCTTTGCGGCCTTTTGCAGGTTGCGCACCCGGCTGTAATAGCCCAGCCCTTCCCACAGCTTATGCAGCTTTTCTTCCTCGCAGGCGGCAAGCGCCGGGATATCCGGCAGCGCTTCCAAAAAGCGGTAGTAATACGGCAGCACCGCCGACACCCGGGTCTGCTGCAGCATCACCTCACTGAGCCACACATGGTAGGGGGTGGGGTCCTCCCGGAAGGGCAGGCTGCGGCGGTTTTTGTAAAACCAGTCCAAGAGGGCAGGCGAAATGTTTTCCACTTGTTTTGTGCTCCTTGTTGAAAAGATAGGCGTTTTTACGATTCAGAATTGTCTCCGCTTCGCTCTGGCAATATTCAGCGGAAGAATTATTTTTATTTCGGAGCAGTGGAACGCCTGCGGGCGTTCCGCTGCTCCATTTTCACGGGTGGGGTCGTAGAGGGAAACGGCATTTGCAGCGCCGCTTTCTGCGAAAGTGCGGCGCTGCGGTTAGCATCCTCGCCCTCTCCGTCTTTGCTTCGCAAATCCACCTCTCCCAAAGGAAGCGGCTTTGGCAGTCCACGCAAAGTTACCGGTTTCGCCAGAGGCTCTCCCTTTGGGAGAGCTGTCACCGAAGGTGACTGAGAGGGCGAGGCCGTTCATCGAAGGCGCTCCCGCTCAACTAAGAAAGCCGCCGCAAAGGCGGCGGCTTTCTTGATTACAGTATGCGTGCTTCTCAGAAGCCGTATGCGGTGCGGGGGAAGGGCAGCACGTCACGGATGTTCTGGATGCCGGTGAGGTACATGATCATGCGCTCAAAGCCCAAGCCGTAGCCTGCGTGCTCCACGCCGCCGAACTTGCGCAGGTTCAAATACCACTCGTAGTTGGTCTTGTCCATGCCCAGCTCGTCCATGCGTGCCACCAGCTTGCCGTAGTCCTCTTCACGCTGGCTGCCGCCGATCAGCTCGCCGATGCCGGGCACCAGCATATCTGCTGCAGCTACGGTCTTGCCGTCGGCATTCTGCTTCATGTAGAAGCTCTTGATCTCCTTGGGGTAGTCGGTGACAAAGACCGGCTTCTTGAACACCACCTCGGTCAGGTAGCGCTCGTGCTCGGTCTGGATATCCACGCCCCACTCCACGGGGTACTGGAACTTCTTGTTGTTCTTTTCCAAGATCTCAATGGCTTCGGTGTAGCTGATGCGGGCAAACTCGCTGTTTGCCACCAGCTCCAGACGCTCGACAAGACCCTTGTCGATGAACTGGTTAAAGAAGGCCATCTCGTCCGGGCAGTTGTCCAGCACATAGCGGATGACGTACTTGATCATAGCCTCGGCGTTGTCCATATAGCCGTTCAGGTCGCAGAAGGCCATCTCCGGCTCGATCATCCAGAACTCCGCAGCGTGGCGGGTGGTAAAGCTCTTCTCGGCGCGGAAAGTGGGGCCAAAGGTGTACACCTTGCCAAAGGCCATCGCCATGGCCTCGGCTTCCAGCTGGCCGGAAACAGTCAGGTTGACCGGCTTTTCAAAGAAGTCCTGGCTGTAATCCACAGCGCCGTCCTCGGTCTTGGGCACATTGTCCAGATCCAGCGTGGTCACGCGGAACATCTCGCCTGCACCCTCGCAGTCGGAGGCGGTGATCAGCGGAGAGTGGGCGTAGACAAAGCCGTTCTCCTGAAAGAACTTGTGGATGGCATAAGCCGCCACGCTGCGCACGCGGAAAGCGGCGTTGAAGGTGTTGGTGCGGGGGCGCAGGGTGGGCATGGTGCGCAGATACTCCATGCTCATCTTCTTTTTCTGCAGGGGGTACTCGTCGGCGGGGCAGTCGCCCAGGATCTCCACGCTCTCGGCGTTCAGCTCAAAGGGCTGCTTTGCCTGCGGGGTGAGCACCAGCTTGCCCTTGATGCGCAGGCTGCTGTACAGACCGGTGTGGATGACTTCATCATAGTTTGCCAGCTTGCCGGCTTCCAGCACGACCTGCAAAGTCTTGAAGCAGCCGCCGTCCGACAGGGCGATGAAGCCGATGTTCTTGGAGTCGCGGATGTTCTTTGCCCAGCCGCAGACGGTGATCTCGGTGCCGTCCGCCGGGGTGTTCTTGAACAGCGAAAGGATCTCGGTACGTTCCATAATAGTTCTCCTTTACAAAGAAAAAAGACAGCTTTTGCCCTGAAAGTTCAGGGCGAACAAGCTGTCTTGTAATGTCCGCGGTGCCACCTGAATTACCGGAAGTGCCCGGTCGCTCACGCGCTCTTTGTTTAAGCGCTGTCCCTATAACGCTGGACCTGCGGCGCACCTACTTAGCGGCAGACGCGCTGCCGTGTTCAGTTTGCTGCTCCCGGGTGTTCGTTCACGCGGCGCACGGGCGCGGCTCTCAGCTATGCCGCACTCTCTGGGCCGGACGGCCCGCGCTACTTTTCCCGTTCCTTGCATTTGTTGTTTTAAGATAGCACGTTGGCGGCATTTTGTCAACCTTACCGTGCGGAATCGGGTAAAAATCTGCGTTTTTCCTTGTCAGAGCGCCTTTTCTCTGGTAAAATGGGAAAAAGCGGCATCCCGCAAAAACGCATTTCTGGAGGAAACCATGAAGCACATACACCATATCATCCGTCTACTGACCCTTGCCGTGGTCAGCTGCGCACTGGCAGCCCTGCTGAGCGGCTGCACCAAGGAGGAATTCATTGCCGGTTACAACGAATTTATGTTCGGCGACTGGCTTCCCGCCTACGGAAGCACCTCCCAGTCGGCTGCACCGGGCAGCAGCACTGCCAGTGACCCCGACCACGTCTATGCCGAGCCTAACCCCGAGTGCGATGCCAAGATCGCATCGCTGATGAGCCAGCTGTACTCGCTGGAGTCCTCGGCACGGTCGGATGTCAGCAGTGCCATCCAGAGCGCAAAGGATGAGTACCACTCTCTGCCCGCCGAAGAGCGGACCTTTTCCAATAAGGTCAGCATCGCCTACAGCCATCTTTCCTCTGTGGAGAGCACCTACGACAGCGCCGTCTCCTCGGTGGTCAGCGAGATGCGCAGCGTCCTGCGGGAGTATAACCAGCCCGAAACCGTGGCCGATCAGGCATGGAGTTACTATCAGTCTGCCAAGAGCAGCATGATCTCCAGCCTTGGCGGCTGATTCAGCTTAATAATGCATCCGCGAGGCCCTGTGCTGCCAGATATCCGGCGTACAGGGCCTCATTTAGGTTGTTGCCGTGCCCGCCGATCTCGATCAGCAGACTGCCGGTGGTCAGGTCCTGATTATAGAACCGGTAGCTGAACAGCACCGGGCGGGTAAGGCCGGGGTATTTTGCTTCCATGCTGCGCTCCCACGCAGCGGCAAAGCGCAGGTTCTGCCGCCATGCGGGCAGCTGCACGCTGGTGCCGTTGTCGCACCCGCAGATGATCATCACCTGCGCCGCCTGCCGTCCGTCTATGGTGCATACCGGGGCGCAGCGGGTACCGTTTTCCCGCTCGATGGCGTCGCGGTGGACGTCCAGCACCACCTTGATGCTGGGGTACTGCGCCAGATACTGCTGCACCACCGCCCGGCTGTTGGCGTAGCTGCCGGTGTAGCTGGGGTAGTCGTTCAGGGTCTCGTCATGCAGGGTGCAGATGCCCGCCGCGTTGAGGGTATCGGCCATCACCCGCCCCACCGCGCACATATTGATGCTGCGGTCGGTGCTGCGCGCCCCGTCCCCGGGGGTGAACCACAGCCCGGCAGAAAGGCGGTAGTCCTCGGTGGCGTGGGTGTGCATGATAAGCACCTGCGGCGCGGCGCTGTCTTTTTCGATGGCAAAGGGCAGGGGCTGCGCCGCCTCGGCGGCAATGTCTGCCGCCGTCTGCCGGGTGTTATTCTTGATGCTGCCCGCACCGCAGGGAATGTACTTTTCGCCGCTGCCCTGCCCGAACTGCTGCTCCGTCACCGTACCTGCATCGGCGGGGCGGGCTTCGTCCGGCTGCAGCGCCACAAAATACTGCTCCACCCCGGTCTGCACCGGGGCGGCAGCTTCCTGCACCGGAGAAGGTGCGGATGCGGCCTCCGGCACGCTTTCCGCAGATGCCGCAGCGCGGCTCTCCACGGCCTGCTGTCCCAGATGCAGCAAAGTCTGCGCGGCAGGCACCGGCGCTGCCAGAAAGGCCGCCAGCACCAGCGCGGCGCTGCGGGCAAAGATGCACAGCGCTGCAAACAGCACCGCAGCCTGCAAAAAGGGCACTGCCCTGCTCTGCCCCGCAGGCAGACGCCAAGGCTCTCTGCTGCGCATGGCAAGACCTCCTTTCTTCACCCCGTCAGCCAGCAGAGCTGCTGCACGGTAAGGCGGGGCTGCAAGGCGCGGTTGACCGCACACGCCAGCAGAGCCGCGCCGTGGGCGATGACGCTGTCCAGCGCGCGGGGCGTGACCACAAGGTCTGCGCCCTCCTGCGCCTGCATCAGGGTGGGGATGCCCGCCGCCACCACCGGCACGCCAAGGGTGTCCCGGGTCAGGTGGCGGGTGTGGTCGGCCTGCGCCGGGTAGAGCCCTGAGTCCGAAAACTGCACCGTGCGCCCCAGCCGCTGCCCCTCGGCGGAGCAGAGACTGTCCACGCAGACCACCGCCGCCGGGTGCAGCTGCCCCACCAGCGCCGCCGCCAGCTGCTGAAGCGAAAGCCCGGTGGCTGCCGCCACCCCGGGCGCAACGGCTGCTACCGGGCGCAAGCCCCGCACCGGCGGGGCAGCGCCCGCGCCCATAGTAACAAGGATGCGCTGCACCGTGCGCGGGCCAAGGGCATCGGCGGTGATGCGGCGGTTGCCCACACCCAGCACCAGTACCGGCCCTTCCGGCGGCAAAAGGGCGCGCAGCTCCCGGGCGCACACCTCGATGACGGCGGCGTCCCGCTCGTCCAGCACGCTGACGCTGGGCATTTCCAGCGTCACATACCTGCCCCGGGGGCGGCTGAGCCCCTCGCGGGCGATCTCCACCCGGGTCACCGTGACTCCACCGTGGCGGGCGGTAGCCAGCCGCACCCCTGCGGGCAGCGGCTGCGCTGCGCCGCTGAACAGCTCGTCAGCCATATCCGTAGTACGCATTTTCCACACTCTCCGTTCCTTTTTTGGGGCAAAAGCCCGTCTTATTGCCGGAAAGTATGGGAAAAACAAAACTTTTCCAAACAAAAATCAAAAAAACGCTTGCGCTGGTACGCGAAATATGGTATCATAGGGTGCGCTGTTATAGGTAGCCAAGGAGGTGGAACGAATGCCTAACATCAAATCTCAGAAGGACCGCGTCGTGCAGGCTGCTGCAGAGCAGGCTCACAACAAGGCCATTAAGACCAACCTGAAAACAGTCGTCAAGAAGGCAGACGCTGCCATCGATGCGAATGCCGCTGACAAGGACGCAACCGTCCTGGCTGCTGTTTCCGCGATCGACAAGGCTCGCGCTAAGGGTGTCATCAAGAAGAACACCGCCAGCCGCAAGATCAGCCGTATGGCAAAGCGTGCTAACAAGAACGCTTGATCGCGCAGTTTGATTGACGAACAAAACCTCTGTACCGGGTATCCGGCACAGGGGTTTTTGTTTTTTCCGCTGTTATGTCCCGCACAGCGCGGCAAAGCTTTGCCGCTGCACCGGCTCCAGCAGCTGCTCCGGCGGCAGGGGCTGCGGCGGCAACGCCATCCACCACGCCGCCCACGCGGCGGGCACAAGCACTGCCAGCGAAAGCCCCGGGTACAACAGCGCCGGCTCGTGCAGCCACGGACTGCCCGGCGGCAGCACCAGCGCCGTGCACAGGCACAGCGCCGCCCACAGCTCCCATAATACGGTCTGACCGCTGTGTTTCATCCGCCTCACCTCCGTTTTGCCCCCAGTTTACCAGCCGCCGGGCGCAAAATATAGCGAAGCAGCGCGGACAAAGTGATGATGTTCTCTTGTATTTCTTTAGCGGGCTCGCCCTCTCCGTCACCTGCGGTGACACCTCTCCCAAAGGGAGAGGCCTTGGCAAAGAGATGAAGTTTGTGTGGACTGCCAAGGGCTCCCACTTTGAGGGCCGACTTCCCCCGGCCGGGGGAAGA
>ERZ810302.58-NODE-58-length-46119-cov-20.1258_pt1 | contig 46119 bp, 37 predicted proteins | sample MGYA00520484_ERZ810302 | MGnify/ENA primary metagenome ERZ810302 (study PRJEB31588, sample SAMN03401223) | human gut metagenome | study: EMG produced TPA metagenomics assembly of the PRJNA231909 data set (A prospective, longitudinal analysis of the... | reverse complement strand
AGCTAGCGCTGCGCCAGTCGGCGCTATCGCTTTAACGCTTTTTTCGCTTCTCCATCCATAGCCCCTCAGTCGCTGCGCGACAGCTCCCCCCGGGGGAGCGAGCGCTCCCGGAAGCTTTGCACTTCAGCCAGAAACTCTCCCGCCATGCCAAAGGCCCCATCCCAGAGGGGGCTGTCTGCGCAGCAGACTGGGGGAGTTTCGGCAGATACCCCCTCAGTCACGGCTTACGCCGTGCCAGCTCCCCCAAGGGGACGCCTTTGCGCTATACCGGAAACCTTATCGCCACCACCAAAAGCCGTCCCCTTGGGGAAGGTGGCATCGCCGTAGGCGATGACGGAAGGGGTGACCTCCGCTCAGGCGCACTTTGCACTTCAGCCAGAAACTTTCCCGCCATGCCAAGGGCTCTCCCTTTGGGAGAGCTGGCGCGTAGCGCCTGAGAGGGCGAGGATGCTAAAGTTAAACAGCACACTGGGGGAGTATTCTTCTCGCTTTTTCCACTTTCCCACCCTCAAAAGTTAAAAATCCAGCTGAAAAACGCTCCAGATGGTTCAAAAAACAATTTGGATGTGTTATACTAGAAGCCGAGGTGCCTGCCGGACGGGGAAACCGGCGGGCATGACTGCGTGTTCCACGTGGAACAAATCTTTCCCCGGGAGGAAGAAAAGCGCGTGGCAAAAATTGTAGCGATCGCAAACCAGAAGGGCGGAGTGGGCAAAACCACCACCGCCGTCAACCTTTCGTCCTGCGTAGCGGCGCTGGGCAAAAAGGTGCTTATCGTGGACTTAGACCCGCAGGGCAACACCACCACCGGCTATGGCATCCCAAAGCGCAGCGTGGAAGCGGGCACTTATGAGGTGCTCATCGGCAGGGCAACGGCGGCACAGGCCATCCGGCACACCGAGTACCGCACCGATGTCATCGGCTCCAACACCCGGCTGGCCGGTGCCAGCTTGGAAATGATCGACCTGCCCGGCCGCGAGGGGCGTCTGCGCAAGGCGCTGGCTGAGGTGCAGAAGGACTACGACTTCATCTTTATCGACTGCCCGCCCAGTCTGGATCTACTCACCCTCAACGGCCTGAGCGCCTGCGACAGTGTGCTCATCCCGGTGCAGTGCGAATACTATGCGCTGGAAGGATTGTCGGAGCTCATCAGCACCCTCAAGACCATCCGCAAAAAGTATAATCCGTATCTGGATATCGAGGGCGTGGTGTTCACCATGTTCTCGCTGCGGTATAACCTGACCGTGCAGGTGGTGGAGCAGGTGCAGAAGTACTTTGGCTCCAAGGTGTACAAGACCACCATCCCGCGCTCCATCCGCATTTCGGAAGCGCCCAGCTACGGCCAGCCTATCAATTTCTACGAGCCCAAGGGCAAGGGCAGCGAGGCCTACATGGACTTGGCAATCGAATTTGTCAAGCACAACCGCCCGCAGGAACCTAAAAAGTCCCGCGCAAAGGCTGCACCCGCCGCAGAGCCGGCGAAAAATGCTCTGGAAGATTAAAACAGGGGGAACAAGGTAAACAATGGCAAGAGGAAAAGGAGGGCTCGGACGCGGGCTGGACAGTCTGTTTGAGGACGCAGCACCGGTCTTTGAGTCAGAGCACGCAGCGGTGGAAACGCTGCCGCTGCGCGAGATCGAGCCGGACCCCGACCAGCCCCGCAAGACCTTTGAGCAGGAGACCCTCAGTGAGCTGGCTGCCAGCATCGCCGAGCACGGCTTATTGCAGCCCATCGCGGTGCGTCCGAGACCCATGGGCGGTTACAGCATCGTGGCAGGCGAGCGCCGCTGGCGCGCCTCCCGCATGGCGGGTCTTACCGAGGTGCCGGTGGTCATCAAGGATGTGTCCGACGAGCAGGCCATGGAGCTGGCGCTGGTGGAGAATTTACAGCGCGAGGATCTGGACCCGGTGGAAGAAGCTGCCGGCATCCGGGAGCTGATGACCCGCTGCGACCTGACACAGGAGCAGGCCGCCCGCAAGCTGGGCAAGAGCCGCAGCGCACTGGCAAACAGTCTGCGTCTGCTCAACTTACCGGAAACGGTGCTGGAACTGCTGAAAAGCGGTTTTATCAATACCGGTCACGCCAAGGTGGTGCTGGGTCTGCCCACACCGGAATTGCAGGCCGAAGCCGCGCAGATCATCGCGGACAACCAGCTGAACGTCCGACAGGCCGAGGCGCTTTGCAAAAAGATGGCAAAGCCCGCCAAGGAGCCCCGCGAACCCGCACCCCGCGGCACTTTGCCGGTGGAGGTGGAGGAGAGCCTGAAACAGGTGCTGGGCAGCGAGGTGAACGTGGCCTACCACGGCGGCAAGGGCAAGCTGACGGTGCATTTTTACTCCGACGAGCAGCTGCGCGCCTTTGCAAACCTGCTGGGACAGTACCAGATGGAAACCGAATAATCATGCGATCCAAGGCGGGAACAGCCGCCTTTGAACGGCAGCGGTAAGCCGCTGCAAGCCCAATAGAGTTAAGGAGAGTCAATCATGCTGGATATCAAATTTGTCCGCGAGAACCCGGACGCCGTTAAGGAAAACATCAAAAAGAAGTTTCAGGACGCCAAGCTGCCGCTGGTGGACGAGGTCATCGAAAAGGATGCCAAGTACCGTGCAGCCCTGAAGGAAGTGGAGGCCCTGAAGGCCGCCCGCAACAAGCTGAGCAAGGCCAACGGCCCGCTGTTCGGCCAGCTGAAGAAGTGCACCGACGAGGCACAGAAGGCTGAGCTGCAGGCACAGATCGATGCCAACAACGCCGCCGTCAAGGCGGACGCCGACAAGATGGCAGAGCTGGAGAAGGAAGAGGAGGAACTGTCTGCCCGCATTCAGGAGATCATGTACTCCATTCCCCAGATGATCGATCCCAGCGTGCCCATCGGCCCGGACGATACCTATAACGTGGAAGCCCAGCGCTTCGGCGAGCCTGTCGTGCCGGATTTCCCCATCCCGTACCACACCGAGATCATGGAGAGCTTTGACGGCATCGATATGGACGCCGCAGGCCGTGTGGCCGGCAACGGCTTCTACTACCTGCTGGGCAACATTGCACGCCTGCACGAAGCTGTGCTGGCCTATGCCCGCGACTTTATGATCAACAAGGGCTTCACCTACGTCATCCCGCCCTTCATGATGCACGGCAACGTGGTGCAGGGCGTCATGTCCTTCCCCGAGATGGACGCCATGATGTACAAGATCGAGGGTGAGGATCTGTACCTCATCGGCACCAGCGAGCACACCATGATCGGCCGCTTCATCGACCAGACGCTGGACGAGAGCAAGATGCCCCTGACCCTGACCTCTTACAGCCCCTGCTTCCGCAAGGAGAAGGGCGCACACGGCATCGAGGAGCGCGGCATCTACCGCATCCACCAGTTCGAGAAGCAGGAGATGATCGTGGTCTGCCGCCCCGAGGAGAGCGCCGACTGGTACGAGAAGCTGTGGAAAATGTCCGTGGAGCTGTTCCGCAGCATGGAGATCCCCGTGCGCCAGCTGAACTGCTGCTCCGGCGATCTGGCTGACCTGAAGGTCAAGAGCTGCGATATCGAAGCTTGGAGCCCCCGCCAGCAGAAGTACTTCGAGGTCTGCTCCTGCTCCAACCTGGGTGACGCACAGGCACGCCGCCTGCACATCCGCATCAAGGGCAAGGACGGCAAGACCTATCTGGCCCACACTCTGAACAACACCTGCGTGGCACCCCCGCGTATGCTGATCGCCTTCCTGGAGAACCACCTGCAGGCCGACGGCAGCGTGACCATCCCCGAAGTGCTGCAGCCGTACATGGGCGGGCTGAAGGTCATGGTCCCCACCAATAAGAAAAACTAAAACTGCACCGGGTTTTCCACAACCGGACAGAAAAAGGTTGAAAAAAGCACCGCTTTCCGTAGAGGGAAGCGGTGCTTTTTGCGTGGGAAGCGGGAGCTTAACTCCCTCAGTCAAAACCTGACGGTTTTGCCAGCTCCCTCTGGGAGGGAGCCTCTGGCGCACCCACAAACTTTGCACTTTAGCCAGAAACTTTGCCGCTATGCCAAAGGCCCCATCCTAGAGGGGGCTGTCGAGCGCAGCGAGACTGGGGGCTTTTTACCCGCAAAAGCGACAAGAAAACCTATATTCTAACGCACCTATGTAAATAAATTAAGAATCTCAAAAAACCGCAAAATTTTTTGAAAATATGTGTTGACAAAAAGGGCATCTATGGATATAATAATAAAGCACCGTTCAAGTGCAAGCTAAATATGTGGCGGTATAGCTCAGTTGGCTAGAGCATTCGGTTCATACCCGAAGTGTCACCGGTTCAAATCCAGTTACCGCTACCACGTTACAGAGTTTCGCTAAGATAAGGGGGACGATCGTCTGCAGTAGTGGACGATGAAAGTCGGAGGTTTTAGCGAAGCTCTGTATTTGTAAGGCCCGTTGGTCAAGCGGTTAAGACACGGCCCTTTCACGGCTGTAACATGGGTTCGATTCCCGTACGGGTCATAAAAACGCCTTTGCGCATCGCGCAAGGGCGTTTTTAATTTGACCCGTACGGGAATCGAACCAATCAGTAGGAATGTCTACCGTGGTAGCTGCCGCTAAGACCCGTACGGGAATCTTAGCTATATAATACAGGATAGACTTTTTTCAAAATATACGATATACTTACGTTGAAAAGGTGGGATGTGTTATGCCGGAGATCAGTTTGTTTTGCGGGATACGGGTCACAATGTTCCCCAAGGTCTTGCAGGCTGTTGCGGGCGAGGACTTTACGGTGTACCTCTATTTCAACGATGGCTCTGTGCGTCTGTATGACGCAAAGCCGCTGCTTAAACTGGGCGGGGTCTTTGCGCCCTTGCAGGATGCAGCTTTTTTCAAAAGCCGCCTGACCGTCCTGAACGATACCGCAGCATGGGATGTGAACGGTGACCGGGACCCGGGCAGTTGTGTGGATCTGGATCCGATCGAGTTGTACGAGACCTGTCCTGTGGTGGTAGACCCGCTGGAATCGGCATCCTGAACCGCAAAAATACGCAAAAACACGGGAAGATCCGCAGACCTTCCCGTGTTTTTATTTATTTATTCTGCTCCTGCACATACCGCAGAATATCTTCCGGCACCTCTGCCAGCGCATCCGCACCGGCGGCGGTCAGCTCGGCGCGGCCGCGGAAGCCCCACAGCGCGCCCATGGCGGGCAACTGCGCGTTGTGCCCGGTGAGGATATCCACGTCGCTGTCGCCCACAAAAAGGGTGGCGGCGGGGTCTGCGCCCAGCTCGGTCATCAGGGCGTACAGCCCGGTGGGGTCGGGCTTGGTGGGCACGCCCGGGCGGTTGCCCCGCACGGCGTCAAAGCGGCCGGTGCCAAAGTAGTGGGCAATGATGCCGCCGCACAGGGCATCCGCCTTGTTGGAGAATACCGCGCACTGGATGCCCTCGGCTTTCAGTGCGTCCAGCAGCGCCGGAATGCCGGGGTAGGGCGCGGTCTTGTCCTCCTTGTGGGCATCGTACCGGGCGGTGAACTGCGCCAGCGTAGCCGCCAGCTGCGCCGGGGTGCGGGCGTCAGCGGGGGAGAACCGCTCCACCAGCTTGGGGATGCCGTTGCCCACCATCATCTTGAACTGCGCCACCGTAAAGGTGGGCCAGCCGTTTTGGGCACACACCCAGTTGCCGGCATCGGCAAGGTCGTCGATGGTGTTCAGCAGGGTGCCGTCCAAGTCAAATAATACAGTCTTTATCATAAAATAGTCTCCGTTGGTCTGTGATACAAAAAATGCCCCGCCGACCGTAGGTTCAGCGGGGCATCGCAAGTATACTTCTATATCTCCAGAAAATCAAGAGCCGCCAGCGGCACGCTGCGCACCGTGACCTTTTCTTTGCCGGGGAATACAAGGGTCAGGTTGGCGCGCTGCACCGTCACCGCCCAAGGAGATTGCAACGCGGTAAAGCCGGTGTCCGGGTGGAACACGCACAGCTGGTGCAGATGGAACCGGTGCTGCCGGCAGAGCAGCAGCTGTCCCTGCTGCTGCCATACGCCCTCCCGGTGCCAGCCCACGGCGGCAGCGCCCAGCAGGGCGGCAAACACCCCGGTGGGGATGAGCAGCGGCAGGGTGAGGGCGGGCAGGGTGGTGCGGGATACCGCCGTCAGCAGCAGACAGAGTGCCAGCGGGATGCCCGCCGGCAAAAAGAACACCATGCTGCGGTCGGTGGTGTCGGCGCGGGTGTCCGGGGGCAGCTGTGCCATCTCAGGCAGCAGCTCCCGCAGCAGCGGGGTGCCCTCCCGCCAGACGAACAAAGGCAGCTCCGGGCGGCACGCCCCTGCCGAGACGAACACCGGGCAGTAATGCAGCGCCCATGTGGCAGGGGAGCGGCGCAGGTCGGCGTAGTTCAGCTGGCTGAGCCGCAGCCGCATCTCGTACCGGCGGATAAATCCGCCCCGGCTGCCAAGCTGGGTATCGGTGCGCCAGACGGTATAATGCACCGCCTGTAAGGCGCTGCGCACCAGACTGATGCAGAACAGGGTGCCCGCCAGCACCAGCAGCCACGCCGCGCCCAGCGGCAGCCAGCGGGCGGCAAGCGCCGCCAGCTGTCCCAGCTGCGCAAGGGCAGCGGTCTGGGCGTCCGGGGCGTAGCTCTGGGTCTGGTGGATAGCCAGCCACCACAAAAACAGGGTGGACAGGCCGTTGGCACCCAGCACCGTAAAGGCCAGCTTTTCGCCGCCCTTGGGCGCGTGCCACAGCGGGTCCGTCACCGGCAGCAGCACATCGGCAAGCTTTTCGGCCTGCTGCCGGGTAAGATATAGGGTAATGGTCTGTGTCTGCCCCACAGGGTACAGCACCACCCGGCAGGCACCGGTCAGGCGGTAGACCAGCGGCTGCTCCAGCACCAGCGCCGCCAGTCCCTCGGTGCGCAGGGCGCGGTCCAGCCGCACGCCAAGCCGCCAGCTGACGTGCACTGTGCCCTCGGCATCCACCTGCCAGCGGCTGCCGTAGTACACCGCCCAGCACACGGCGCTGATAAACACCAGCAGCACAAGCTCCTGCCGCAGCGCCGCACGCAGGGCGTCCCAGTTGCGGTCAAAAAGCACCTGTACCAGCGGCAGAAGGTACACCAGCAAAGTCTTGCGTAGCAGATGCAGCGCCGCCAGCGGGTGAAAGTGCTTTTCCCGGTTCATACGTTGCCCTCCATCAGAACCGCCGCCAGCGCGGTGGCCTGTGCGGCGGGGATGCCGGGCAGCACCAATTGCAGCCCCGGGCTGCGCACAAGGAGCACAGTGCACCCTGCCGCCCACAGCAGCGGGGTGCGCAGCAGCTGCACACCGGTGACCGCCCGGCGCGGGATGCGGCGCAGCACAGGGACAGCTACCCCGGCCTGCACCGTGACGCTGTCCGCGGTCAGGGCGGCGACAAAGCTGCAGCAGCGCGCCCGGACAAGCGCCACCAGCGCCGCCCATACGATGCAAAAGACTGCGCCCGCCCACACGCTCTGCCAGAAGGCAAAGGGCGCGCAGACCAGCCCGGGCACAGCTGCCCAGACGCAGAGCACCCGGCGGGCGCGGGGCGGCAGCACCAGCGCGGTGCGCAGCAGCTCCTGCTCGCTCATTTGTGGGAGGAAAGACCCCACGCATCCATCAGCAGATGCAGGGTGTCGTCTTGTGTCAGGCACAGCAGCCGGTCCCACGGCAGCAGCACCGTGCTGCCGTGAGGGATGATGAACTCGGTATCCCGGGTGATGCTGACCAGAATGGCATCGCCGGGAATGGGGATCTCCTTGATCTCCTTGCCCGCAAACTGAAAGTCCTCCGGCAGCAAAATTTCATTCAGGCTGGCAGTGCCGCCGCCCAGGGACAGCAGCTGCCGGATGGTGTCGGTCTCGATCTCCCGCTCCAGAATGTGGCTCAGGTTGTCGGTGCCGCACACCACGGTGTCCACGCCCAGCGTATGCAGGATGTCCCGGTTCTTGGGGTTGGAAGCGCGCGCCACGGTGCGATTCACACCAAACTCCCGCTTGGCGATCTGGCACGCCACCAGATTGGTCTCGTCGGTGTTGGTCACCGCCACAAAGGCGTCGCAGCTGGCCACATCGGCGGTGCGCAGGGTGTCAAAGCTCAGGGAATCGCCGCAGATGACCGGGATATCCAGCGTGTCGGCAAGGGTGCGGCACAGCGCCTCCTGCGGCTCGATGATGGTCACCTTATGGCGGTGGGACAGCAGGCTCTGGGCAAGATACATCCCCACCCGGCCGCCGCCGGCAATACAAACTTTCATATCATTACCTCATTCTACGGTCTGTAAAGCAAAAACGGCTTCTTACTTGGAAAGAGCCCGGAACACCGCCTGCTCGGTCAGCACGGTGGGGCAGATGGTCTCCAGCTCGTAGGCTTTGTGGTACAAGATCTGCAGATGCGGGTCGGACACCCGGCAGATGACCTTATCCCGGCGGAAGATGTTCTTTGCCAGCTGCGCCGCCATCAGGTTCACCGAGTCCTCCTCGGTCACCGCCGCCACGGCGTCGCAGTTCTCCACGCCGCCCCGGCGCAGGGTGTCCGGGTCGGTAGGGTCGCCCACAAGGGCGGTGCCGTGAAAGGTATAATCGTCAAAGGCATCCAGACGCTTGAGCTGCTCGGGATCCTTTTCCACCACCGAGATATCATGGCCGATGCGTTCCAGATCGCGGATCAGCGCTGCACCTACCTGATCGCAGCCGATCACCAGTATGTTCATGAAGGTTCACCTCGTTGTTCTCAGAGCTTCTGCGCCGGGCGCAGAAAGCGGACAGACTTCTTATTTTTATAGTATAGCACATTTCCCGGGGCAGATAAATACAGCGCCCGGGGGAAAATTTCTATAATCTGTATGCACAGCGGCTCATAGTATGGTATACTGGAACTGCTTTTGAAAAAACTACGCACCCAGCGGGGTGCTGCAGGAGGGATTTATTACGTTTTTCGAGATCATCAAAGCGATCCTGATGGGTATCGTGGAGGGCATTACCGAGTGGCTGCCCATCTCCTCCACCGGTCACATGATCCTTGTGGAGCAGGTCGTCAAGTTCAATGCCAGTGAAGAATTCATGTCTATGTTCCGGGTGGTCATCCAGCTGGGTGCCATTCTGGCCGTGGTGGTGCTGTTCTGGAATAAGCTGTGGCCCTTCGGGCTGCGGCAGGGCAAGGTCATCTCCAAGCCCAGCGTGTGGAACCTGTGGTTCAAGGTGGTAGCCGCCACCCTGCCGGTGCTGGTCATCAGCCCGCTGGACGACTGGATGGAGGCACACTTCTATAACTACATCACCGTAGCCGCCATGCTGATCCTGTACGGCGTGCTCTTCCTTGTGGTGGAGAACCGCCGCACCACGCCCAGGGTCACAAAGCTGGAACAGATCAGCTACCGGGATGCTTTGCTTATCGGCGTGTGGCAGTGCCTTGCCATCATCCCCGGCACCTCCCGTTCCGGTGCTACCATCGTGGGCGGTCTGCTGCTGGGTCTCTCCCGCGCCTGCGTGGCAGAGTTTACCTTCTATCTGGCCATCCCGGTCATGGCGGGTGCATCTCTGCTCAAGGTGGTCAAGTTCGTCATCTCCGGCGTATCCATCACCGGCACCGAGATCGCTGTGCTGCTGGTGGGCTGCGTTGTGGCCTTTGTGGTCAGCCTTGCAGCCATCCGCTTCCTGATGGATTACGTCAAGCGCCACGACTTCAAGTTCTTTGGCATCTACCGCATCGTGCTGGGTGCGATCGTGCTGGCTGTGGCGGCCATCACCGCGCTGGCATAAGAGAAAATCTTATAATGATAACAGGGGCTGTTGCTTGCGCAACAGCCCCTGTTTTGATAGGAAAGCTCACTCTTCCGCTTTTTTCACCTTTACGCGACACTTGTGGGACATATACTCCGAGCGCAGCTTGTTGGTGACAAAGGTCTGGCTGCTGTACAGGCCGTGGTGGCCGGAGAGCATAAAGCAGATACCGCAGCCCAGCGCGATGAGCTCCAGCCCGGCGCCGCTGAACAGCTCAAAGCCCAGCAGGATGGAGGGGATCAGGACGTTGGTGGCACCGCAGAAGATGGACACCAGCCCCACCGCCGCCGCAAATTCGGCGGGCAGACCCAGCAGCGGGCCGACCACGCAGCCGAAGGTAGCGCCCACAAAAAAGCTGGGCACCACCTCGCCGCCCTTGAACCCGCAGGCAAGGGTCAGCGCGGTGAGGAAGATCTTGCACAGAAAATCCCACGGCAGTGCCTGTCCCTGCTCCACGGCGGCGGTGATGACGCTCATGCCCGCGCCGTTATACCGCCCTACGCCGAAGAGATAGGAAAAGCCGATGACCAGCACGCCGCCCGCAAAGACCCGCACCCACGGGTTCGGGAGAAGCTTTGGCACAGTGTGCTCCATGAAGTGGAGGGTGTAGCAGAACAGGCGGGAAACGGCAGCGCAGGCCACACCCAGCACGATGACCAGCAGGGCGGTGCGGACGTTCAGCTCCGGTGCAGTGAGGGCAAAGTGGGTGGGTGCGATGCCAAAGACCAGCGAGCAGCCGTAGGCGATGAGGGCAGAGGTAAAGGCGGGGACAAAGGCAGCGGTGAAGGTCAGGCCCACATCCTCCACCATCATGGCAAAGCAGGCCGCCGCCAGCGGGGTGCCGAACAGGGCAGAGAAGAACGCAGCCATGCCGCTGATGGTGGCGGTGCGGCGGTCGTGGTCTTTCAGCCGCAGCAGGGTGCCGAGGTTCCAGCCGATGCTGCCGCCCATCTGCAAGGCAGCGCCCTCGCGGCCGGCAGAGCCGCCGCACAGGTGGGTGAGCACCGTACCCAGAAAGATAGCGGGCACCAGCAGAATGCTGACCGGCTCGCCGCTCTGCACGGCGCGGATAACGTTGTTGGTGCCCACGCCCTCGCACTTGGTCACCTTATAAAGGGCAGTGATGAGCAGACCCGCCACAGGCAAAAGGAACAGCAGCCAGGGCTGCGCGGCGCGCAGTTCTGTCGCGTGCTCGACAGCAAGGTGGAACAAGGTGCCCAGAAATCCACAGAGCAGACCCATGGGGACTGCCAGAAAGAACCATTGCAGTGCCACCCGCAGGGCGGCTTTCGCTTCGTGCCAGAATGTATCAAAATCGTTCATAGACATAACTCCTGTATCTTGACGTCCGTTCCGTTTCTTGGAACCGATATAAGATAACACCGCAGGGCAGGGCTGTCAACCCCAAAATGGGCAGAGCAAAAACGGCGCTGCTCCATTTTCTGTTTACACCGCTCGCCCGGGTGTGCTATACTGAAGGCAGTACCGCACAATTCTCGCCTGACGGCTCAAGCACCGTTCCGGCGGCTGCGGCACGGCATCTGCGTTGCCAAAATGCTCGATAAAACACAAAGTATTATCTGCGCTTTTGGCTTAGCATCTGCCGCACCTCGCTCGCCGTATCGGCACTTGGAATCATGCGGTATTGCCTGAACAAAAGAGAGACCGCGCGGCAGACGCCGCCGGAAAGATATGGGAGGAAAAACACCATGGAAGCATCCAAAGTTTACTATACGGATTTCCGCTGTCCGGTGGGCACCAGCCTGCTGGAAAAGCTGCGCCGGGTGTGCATTGCCGCCGGCATCAAGGACATCGACATGGACGGCCGGTTCGTGGCCATCAAGATGCACTTCGGCGAGCTGGGCAATCTGGCTTTTCTGCGTCCCAACTACGCCAAGGTGGTGGCAGACCTGTGCAAGGAGCAGGGCGGTATGCCCTTCCTGACCGACTGCAACACCCTGTACCCGGGCAGCCGCAAGAATGCGCTGGAGCACCTGAGCTGCGCCCAGCTGAACGGCTTCTGGCCCATGACCACCGGCTGTCAGGTGATCATTGGTGACGGTCTGCGCGGCACGGATGAGGTGGAAGTGCCGGTGCCGAACGGCGAATACTGCAAGACCGCAAAAATCGGCCGCGCCATCATGGATGCGGACGTGTTCATCAGCCTGACCCACTTCAAGGGCCACGAGTCCACCGGCTTTGGCGGTGCGCTCAAGAATATCGGCATGGGCTGCGGCTCCCGCGCGGGCAAGATGGAGCAGCACGCTGCCGGCAAGCCCGCCGTGCAGGAGGGGCTGTGCCGCGGCTGCCACCGCTGCGCCAAGGAGTGCGGCTCGGACGCCATTACTTACAATGCCGAAAACAAGGCTGTCATCGACTACGACAAGTGCAAGGGCTGCGGCCGCTGCATCGGCGCCTGCAGCTTTGACGCCATCTATTCTCCCAACGACTGTGCCAACGAGCTGCTGGACCGCAAGATGGCGGAGTACGCCGCCGCAGTCTGCCACGACCGTCCCTGCTTCCATATTTCTCTGGTGCAGGACATCAGCCCCAACTGCGACTGCCACGGCGAGAACGATGCACCCATCCTGCCGGATATCGGCATCTTTGCGTCCTTCGACCCGGTGGCGCTGGATCAGGCCTGCGTGGACGCCTGCCTGAATGCCGCCCCGCTGCCCAACAGCCAGCTGGGCACGAACCTTGCAAAGCCGGGCTGGAACTGCTACCACGACAACTTCAAGGACTCCAACCCCAACATCGAGTGGAAGGCCACCCTTGACCAGGCCGAGAAGGTGGGCATGGGCACCCGCCAGTATGTGCTGAAAAAGGTATAAAAATCAGAAACAGAAGGGATGCTGCACATGGTCAGCATCCTCGCCCTCTCAGCCATCGCTTCGCGATGCCAGCTCCCCCAAAGTGGGAGCCCTTGGCAGTCCACGCAGACTTCATCTTTCTGCCAAGGCCTCTCCCTTTGGGAGAGGTGTCACCGTAGGTGACGGAGAGGGCGAGCCCGCTAAAGAAAAAGCATCTGCAACAAAATCGCTGATTCTGAAATTCAGAAGCGATGGTTGCAGATGCTTTTTTGTTTTATTAAGCTTCGCCGTTCGTCTCCGGCACGATGCCGTCCAGCACGCTTTGCAGCGCCTGCCAGTTTTTCAGGGTGCAGCCGGGCAGGGTGTCAGCGTCCAGCCCTGCGTCCGCGATGCGGTCGGTCATGCTGTCCTTGTCGCTGAGCAGGTCCAGCGCGGCGTCCTTGATCAGCGGCCATGCTTCGGCAAAGCCCTCCTGCTGGCTGTCGGTCAGGCCGTCGTACCAGCTGTAAAAGGCTTCCTGAATGGCTTCCGGGGAGCGGCTGGACATCCGCGCGTCCTCGGCCCAGTGCAGCAGCGATGCCGCCGCGATGACCGATTTCAAGGAGCAGCCGGATACCCCCGGCCCCCAGCCCAGACAGGGCGCAAAGGCGTTGGATGTGCCGGTGATGGAGAACACCGAGTTTTCGTCAAAGTTGCCGGGGTTCAGCTCTCCGGTGTTGGCTTCTGTGGTGGAAGAGGGCAGCTCACTGCTGCCGGAAGCGGATGCGCTGTCCGAGGCAGGCGCAGCACTGGATGCGGGGCTGCTTGCAGAGCCGCCGCAGGCTGCCAGCAGACAGCCCAGTAAAGCGGCGCACAGCAGCAGCGCAAGGGAGCGGATATATTTCGATGTCATAAGAAAAACCTCCGTAACTGGTGCCCCGGCAAGCCGCCGGAGCAAAGCGGGATCTACACCCTAAGTATACGTTCTGCGCACGGCGTTGTCAATCGTTCTGCGCAGGACGAATTTCAAGCAGACCTGTGCAGGATATACAAAAATACAGCTTGAATTTCGGGCAGTTCAACGCATTGACATTCTCCGCGCTGGCTCGTATAATCAAAGACAGACAAGTGAATTTATCAGTGCGTGTAACTGTTCGATCAGGCATGAGCATCAGAGGGAAGGCGGCAACGGCATCCCTTTGGTTCTTGTGCCCTTTTTCTTTTTCACAAGAGCTGCGGCATGGAAGCGGAGGAGTGCGGCGATGCAGGCTGTAAAGGTATTCAATAACAATGCGGTGTCGGTGGTCATGCCGGACGGCAGGGAAGCCATTCTCGTGGGCAACGGGCTTGGGTTTGGCCGCCGCCCGGGGGACGTGATCGACAAAAACCGCGTTTCCAAGGTGTACTATGTGCAGAACGAGCTGCAGACCAAGTTCCTCAAGATGCTGGATAACGTTACCCCGCAGGTGATGCAGGCCGCCGAGCGCATCTCGCTGGCGGCAGAGGAGCAGGGCATCCTGCTCAGCAGCAAAAGCACCATCTCGCTGGTGGACCACATCAGTTTTGCGCTGGAACGTGTGGAAAAGGGCACCTTTCTGCCCAACCTCATGCTTTCGGAGACCCGGATGCTGTACCCGAAGGAGTACGCAGTGGGGCAAAGGGCGCTGGAACTTGTCCGGCAGTTCTGCGGCGTACAGCTGCCGGAGGACGAAGCGGGCTACATTGCCCTGCATCTGGTAGCCGGTGCGGCGGACGGCGCGCTGGCCTACGATACCGTAAAGTTCGTCAAGGCGGTCAAGGAGATCATCTGCGACACCTATCACTGCACCTTTGAGGAAGAAAGCCTTGAGACCACCCGCCTGACCGTACACCTCAAGTTTCTGGCGGCGCGCATTCTGCGGCACACTCCTTGGCAGGACGCCGGGCTGGAATCCATGTACACGGTGCTTTTGCAGCGCGACAGCCGCAACGAGGTGTGCTTGCAGCGCATCAATGCCTATCTGCAGCAGGAATTTGAGTACGAACTGGATCATCAGGAGCAGGTCTATCTGCTCATCCACCTGACCAAGATCGTTGGTTAAAATGTTTCAACAGGGCGTCCGGAAGCCCTGCGGAATAGAAATCATCCCCCAAAACAGTCAAGTCAAAAAGTGAGGAGTATTACCCGATGAAAGAAAAAGTCATGAATGGCTTGGAAAAGTTCTCCAAAGCCATGCTCTCACCGCTGTCGTATATCTCGGCAGCAGGCCTGATCCTTGTGCTGGGCGCATTGCTTACCAGCACAAGCCTTAGCGCGATGATCCCCGTTCTGCAGTGGACCCCCATCAAGCTGCTGGGACAGCTGATCTACAACTGCATCATGGTCATCATCAATAACCTCAGCCTGATGTTCTGCGTGGGCATCGCAGCAGCGCTTGCCAAAAAGAACAAGCAGCAGGCTGCCATCATCGGCCTGATGAGCTATTTTATGTACCTGACCGCCGGCAACGTCACCCTGACCCAGCTGGGTATGCTGGCAGAGCCTGACCCGATGGTGGGTCTGTACGGCACCGGTCAGTCCACCGTGTTCGGCATCCAGACGGTGGATATGGGCGTGTTCGGCGGCATCCTGCTGGGCTTGGTCTGCGGCTGGGTGTACAACCGCACCTGTGAAAAGCAGTTCAAGGGCATCATCACCCAGATCTACTCCGGCAACCGCTGGTCCTTTACCTGCATGGTGGTCTTTTCCATCCTGTTCGGCTTTGGCTCCTGCTTCTTCTGGCCGCCGGTGCAGAACGTGATCAGCGCACTGACCGACCTGATCGCCACCTCCGGCAACTTCGGCCTGTTCCTGTACGGCTTCTTGGAGCGCTTCCTCATCCCCACCGGCCTGCACCACCTCATCTACACCCCCTTCCAGTTCTCTGCACTGGGCAACAGCCTGACCGTGGGCGATGCCACCTACACCGGCTCCTACATCGTCATGATGATGGAGTACAGCATGGGTCTGCCCTTCTCGGACGGCATCGTGTGGATGTACACCGGCTTCACCAAGACCTTCGGCTACTTTGGCATCGTGGCGGCCTTCATCTTCTGCGCCCGCAAGGAGAACCGCAAAAAGACCGCTGCCGTTCTGGTGCCGCTGGCCTTTACCGCTTCTCTGGCCTCTATCACCGAGCCGCTGGATTTCATGTTCTGCTTCACTGCCCCCATCCTGTGGGTGGCACACGCCTGCATCTCCGGCCTGTTCATCGTGCTGCTGCACATCTTCCATGTCACCGGCTTTACCACCAACCTCCTCGGCTCGATTCTGATGAACCTTTCTGCCGGTGCAGATAAGACCAACTATCCCACCCTGTACCTGCTGGCGCTGTGCCAGATCGCAGTGTACTTTGTGGTGTTCACCCTGCTGATCAAGGCCTTCAACCTGCACACCCCCGGCCGGGAAGAGGTGAGCACCGAGACCGCGGGGAGCGATGCACCCGCCAAGAAGGCAAGCGTGAAGAACGCTGCCGAGGTGCAGTGCGTCATCGACGGTCTGGGCGGCAAGGAAAACATCCTGTCGGTGGACAACTGCTTCACCCGTCTGCGGGTAAACATCAAGGACCCCGCAAAGCTGGACGAAGCTGCCATCAACAAACTGCCGAACAGCGGCATCGTGAAAAAGGGTACCGATATCCAGATCGTTTACGGTCTGCAGGTGGCCGATATCAAGCGTGCTGTGGAAGCACAGCTGGAAAACCAGTAAACCGCTTTTCCGTGTCCCGGCGGACTGCGCCGGGCTAACCTGAAAAATACAAAAAAGGAGCGTTTATACTATGGTCATTACCATCGCTGGCGGCGGTAGCACTTTTACCGCCGGTATCGTCAAATCCATCGCCCTGCGCCGGGAAGAACTGGAAGTGGACGAGATCCGTCTGTTCGACATCAACAAGGAGCGGCAGGACAAGGTTGCCGTTGTGGTGGACTGGGTCCTGCACAAGGAGCTGAATACCGACATCAAGCTGGTGGTCACCACCGATGTACAGCAGGCTTACACCGACACTTCCTTTGTGTTTGCCCAGATGCGCGTGGGCGGCTACGCCATGCGTGAGCAGGACGAAAAGATCCCTCTGCGCCACGGCTGCGTGGGACAGGAGACCTGCGGCTGCGGCGGCATGGCCTACGGAATGCGCACCATCTTCCCCATGATCAAGCTGATCGACGATGTGGAAAAGTATGCCAAGAAGGACTACTGGATCCTGAACTACTCCAACCCCGCCGCCATCGTATCCGAAGCCTGCCGCAAGCTGCGCCCGAAGGCACGGATCATCAACATCTGCGATATGCCCATCGCCATCATTGACGTGGTGGCAGCTGCCATGGGTATCCAGAACAAGAAGGAGATCGTTTACGATTACTTTGGCCTGAACCACTTCGGCTGGTTCACCTCCATCCAGTACCACGGCGAGGATCTGATGCCCAAGCTGCGCGCCTACATCAAGGAGAACAAGATCCTTCTGCCGGAAAGCTACCTCAAGGGCATGGGCGCCCTGACTTCCTCCAGCAACCAGAACCGCCATACCAAGGGCAGCTGGTACTATGTGTGGAAGGGCGAGTACGAGATCATGGAAAACTTCCCGGAGTACCTGCCCAACACCTACCTGAACTACTATCTGCAGGCCAAGGAGTTCGTGGAGCACTCGGACCCGAACCACACCCGCGCCAACGAGGTGGAGGAGACCCGCGAAAAGAACCTGTTCGACGGCATCGACCACTACCTCAAGACCGGCGAGGTGGACGCCAACACCTTCTATGCCGGCAGCCACGGCGACTGGATCGCAGATCTTTCCGCTGCGCTGAAGAACGACACCAAAGCACGCTTCCTCATCATCACAGAGAACCGCGGCGCTATCCCCAATATGCCCTATGACGCAATGGTGGAGCTGCCCGCCTACATCGGCAAAAACGGCCCGGAGGTCATTGCCCGGGACAACATCCCGCTGTTCCAGCAGGGCTTGATGATGCAGCAGCTCAACAGCGAAAAGCTGCTGGTAGAGGGCTGTGTGGAAGGCAGCTACGAGAAGGTGCTGCAGGCCTTTACCCTGAACAAGACTGTGCCCAGCATGAACGTTGCCAAGGCCATTCTGGACGATATGATCGAAGCCAACAAGGGCTACTGGCCGGAGCTGCACTGAGCAGCCGACCTTACAGCCGCCGCAGGCATTGCCGCCTGCGGCGGCTTTTTTATGCGCATTGACCTTTGCGGGGCAAGGGCTTATAATGAGAAAAAACCAGTAAAAGCGAAAGGAAGCACACCCATGCAAAACCAAGTCCCTGTATCCCAAAACCGCCCGGTCACTGGGCGCTTTGCGCCCAGCCCCAGCGGACGGCTGCATCTGGGCAATCTGGCGTGCAGCCTGCTGGCATGGCTCAGCGCAAAAAGTCAGGGCGGGCGCATCGTGCTGCGCATCGAGGATCTGGACGCCGAGCGCTGTCCCCGCGTCTACGCCGACTTGCTGGAGCAGGATCTTGCGTGGCTGGGGCTTACATGGGACGAGGGCGGCAGCACCGGCGGCGCACACGCGCCCTATTACCAGAGCGAATGCGGGGACATCTATACCGAAAGCTACCGCAAACTGGAGCAGAGGGGGCTGGTGTACCCCTGTTTTTGCTCCCGCTCCCAGCTGCACGCCGCCAGCGCACCCCACACCTCGGACGGCAACGTCATCTACCCGGGCACCTGCCGGGGGCTGACGCCGGAAGAGATCGCGGAAAAGCGCAAAAAGAAAGCCCCTGCCTATCGCCTGATGGTGCCGGACGAGGAGATCACCTTTACGGACGGCTGTATGGGTACCCACACGGAAAACCTGCTGCGGGACTGCGGCGATTTCTATCTGCGCCGGGCAGACGGCGTGTTTGCCTATCAGCTGGCGGTGGTGGTGGACGATGCCCGCATGGGCGTCACCGAGGTGGTGCGCGGCGCAGACCTGCTTTCCTCCACGGCGCGGCAGCTGTACCTGTACCGGCTGCTGGGCTTGCAGCCGCCCCGCTTTGCCCACTGCCCGCTGCTGCTGGCGGCGGACGGGCGGCGGCTGTCCAAGCGGGACGGCGACCAGAGCCTTGAAAACCTGCGGGCAAAATATACCGCCCCGGAGATCATCGGCAAGCTGGCATATGCTTACGGCTTGCAGCCGGAGCCGGCACCCCGCACCCCGGAAAGCCTTGTGCCGGACTTTGCATGGACAAAAGTCCCCAAGCAGGATATCTGCCTGCCCGAGGGGCTATTTTAACGATTTTGAATGGCCGCCGCTTATCGGGTTGCGGCACCCAGCATCCGCATCGTGCCTTGGGCGGCACTTGCGTCTTGCTGGCCGCTGCCCCAACAACTCCTCCCTGTTTCCGCCACTGGCGGCGGTCGTCGTCGTTGCACTTTGGCCATGTTCAGCGGAAAAATTATTATTATAATTTGTGGCTCAGAAACGCCTGCGGGCGTTTCTGAGCCACTTTTTCAGCGTGAAAAAAGGCTTCCAAAAAGTCCGCAGACTTTTTGGAAGCCAAAATAAAAACGATAATTCCGCTGATTATGCCCAGAGCAGCGCGGAGGGCATTTCAAATCGCCCCACGCTGCCGAAAAAAGAGTTTTATGCTCTCCGCACCTGGGGCAGCTGGCTGCGCTCGGCGGCGGTAAAGGCGCTGTCCAGCGCCAGTGCCAGCAGCGCACCCAAGGCCACATCGATGCAGCTGTGCTGCTTGAGCAGCACGGTGGAGCAGACGATGGAAATGCACAGCACAGCGGCTGCGGGACGCATCCAACGGCGGCGGGGCGCATCAAAGATATGGCTGCGGTAGTACGCCAGCAGCAGTGTCACCGAGTTGAACACATGGATGGAAGGGCAGACGTTGGTGGCGGTGTCGGTGCGGTACAAAAAGCGCACGGTCTGCGCAAAGATGTCGCTGCCCGGCACCCAGTAGGGGCGCAGGTCCAGCGCTGTGGGCAGCACCGCGTAGCACGCCAGTGCAATGGTCATGCCGGAGAACAGCGGCAGGCACAGCCGCCAGAAGTCCTCACGCGGGGCTTTCCACAGCAGATAGAACAGGGTGAAGGGAATCCATACGAACCATGCAAAGTAGGGGATCACCGCATATTTGCAGAAAGGGATCAGATCGTCCAGACGGCAGTGCACCAGAATGCTGCGCAGGGGGACGTTTGACTCCAGATAGTGAAAAACGGAAAGATAAAATATAGAATACAGCGCCATGAACCCGACCGGGTGGCGCGCAAGCCAGCTGCGTTTCATAGAATAGCCTCCTTTTGCAGAAGAGCAAAGTCTGATAGCATTGAGAAATTATACGCCCGAACGATGAAGATTGCAAGAACGAAAGGTGAAAACTTTGTCAAGTGCTGAAAAAATAATTTGTGGAACTTGTAAAAAATACCATCGTTCTTCTGCTGATAATACGAATCAGAGCGGCGGTTTCCTGCAAAAAGAAAAAATCCACCCCTTCGCCGGTCTTTCACAGACCGGGAATGGGGTGGATGTCAAAAACTTATGGCATACGGGCAGCGTCCTCGCCCTCTCAGTCATCGCTACGCGATGCCAGCTCCCCCAAAGTGGGAGCCCTTGGCAGTCCACGCAAAGTTCATCTCTTTGCCAAGGCCTCTCCCTTTGGGAGAGGTGGATGCGACCAGCGGGAGCAGACGGAGAGGGCGAGCCCGCTGGCAATTTCATGGAGCTTATATCACACTCTGCTCCAGCCAGCTGCCGCGGCGGAAGCGCAGATAGAAGCACAGCGAACGGAACACCCAGTCCAGATACATACCCATCCAGATGCTCAGCAGCCCACCGCCGAAGCACAGCACTGCCAGATAGCAGAAGCCCACCCGGAACGTCCACATGGACACGATGCTCACGGTCATGGTAAACCGGGCGTCACCGGCGGCGCGCAGGATGTTGGGCAGGGTAAAGCTGGACGGCCACACGAACAGGGAAACGATGTTGAACCACACCATGATGTCCAGCGCCATGGCCTGCGCTTCCGGCGAGAGGTTGAAAAGGGACACCGCGAACCGGTTGGCAAAGAAGAACGCCGACAGGTTCATCACCCACGCGCCGCAGTAGGCGGTCAGCATCAGGCGGCGGGAGTAGTACACCGCCTGTTCCTTTTCGCCTGCGCCCAGACACTGGCCTACCACGGTCAGGGCAGCCATGCCCACGGCGTTGGCGGGGATGTTCAAAAAGGTGGTGGTGGTATTGGCAACGGCATTGGCGGCAATGGCTGCCGTGCCAAGGGTGGAGGTCAGGCTGGAGACCGACAGCTTGCCGATCTGGAACATCCCGTTCTCGATGCCGGCAGGGATGCCCACCCGCAGGATGCGCCGGATCAGCCCGCCGTTCGGTGCCATTGCCCGCAGGCTGTCCACCCGCAGGGCGCAGTCCGGCTTTTGCAGCAGATACAGCACCACCGCGCAGGCAATGGCGCGGGACACAAGGCTGGCAAGCGCCGCGCCCATGACCCCCATGCCGAAGCCGTAGATCAGCACCGCGTTGCCGCCGATGTTCACCACGTTCATCACCAGGCTGGACAGCATACTGATCTTGCTGTTGCCCTGCGCCCGGAACAGCGCCGCACCGGCGTTGTACAGGCCGATGAAGGGGTAGCTCAGCGCCGAAAGCAGAAAATAGGTCTCGGCGTAGTGCATCACGTCCGCGTCAATGGAGCCGAAGATGCCCCGCAGGATGGCGTGCCGCCCGCCGATGACCACCGCCGCCACCAGCACACTGAAGCTGGACAGCACAAATAAGATCTGCGCAGCCGCCGCCTTGGCGTTTTTTGGCTCCTGATGGCCGATGTACTGGCTGGTGACCACCGCACCGCCGGTGGCCAGTGCGCTCATGATCTGGATCATCAGGGTGTTGAAGCTGTCCACAAGACTCACGCCGGACACGGCGGCTTCGCCCACCGAGGATACCATCAAAGTATCAGCCAGACCAATGGTCACGCTGAGCGCCTGCTCCGCGATCAGCGGCAGCAGCAGCGCCACCAGCGCCTGCCGTGGAAACAGGGGAGTGGATGTGAATTTGGACGATTTCATGCTGTCCTCCGTTGCAAATGACAAAAAGCTCGAATGCTTCTATCATACAGCGGATGCTGTCGAAATGCAAGTGTTGTATACAATAATTTTTCTGCTCAGGCAAATTCTTTGCTGGGCACGGCAGGGTAGCCGTAGTAAACAACGTAGTCAAAGGGCACTGCCGGGTCGGCATTCCACTTGCCGGTGCAGCTGCGCACACTGGCGGCAAGGCTTGCCGGGGTAGGCGGAGTGCCGGGGTCTACCTTGTCGGTGCACACGGTGTTCCACACCGCAGCACCAAAGGCGGCGCAGTTGTGCCATGCCGACCACTTGTCCGCCTTGGCAAGGGCAGCGTTCACAGCTGCCAGCTGCTCCGCGTTCATGGACAGCTGCAGACAGGTCAGGTTGACATAAAAATCCGGGAGATAGTGCGTATTATAGCTTTCGATGTTATACCACAGCCCGGCGTGTTCCCGGTTGTTGCCCCGGGTGCCCATGGTAATGCTGGTGCCCGGCGCAATGGAAAGCCCGCCCACCGCAAGGTCGGCGTCAGTGTTGTTGGTCACCGCAAGAAACACATGACCGTCAATGTTGACGGGCGTATCCTTTTCCACATAGGTGGTGTAGAGCCGCAGCACCGCCACGGCATCCTCGGCAGGGGCAGTACCGGCGGCGTCTGCCGGGGTCTGCACCGCGCAGGGGGCAAAGCGGTAGGCTGTGCCGTGCTGGGCAAGGAAGGCGTAAGCGTTCCACAGCGAGGTCTCGGTGCCGGTGCGGGCAGTCAGGGTGCGGGGCTCCTTGGCTGTGGGCTGGGCAGCGGGCGCATCCTCGGCATAGGCGGTAAGGCCTATGCACAGCATAAGGCCGAGGACAAGCAGCAGGCGGGAAAGCTTTTTCATGGGTGTTCCTCCGTATCAGCAATATTTTCTATAAGCTTAAAGCAATTTGCCGGTCAGGTCAAGCCGTTTGTTGCCCTTTACCCCCGGACATAGTTGTGTTAAAATAAGGTTGCAGCCCGCCCCGCTGTGCAGGAGAGGGGCGCTGTTTGGTAAATGATAAGATATATGATAAGAAGTTGAGGACCCATAAGGGGGTACACTATGCAGCAAACTGCGCACAAGGTCGTTGTCATCGGGCACCGCAACCCGGACACCGACTCCATCTGCTCTGCCATTGCCTATGCAGAGCTGAAAAACAAGACCAGTGATCTGGTCTGCGAAGCCCGGCGTGCGGGCAAGATGAATCAGGAAACAGAATTCGTGCTGAAAAAGTTCGGGGTCACGCCGCCCCGGATGTGCACCGATGTCAACCCTAAGATCCGGGACGTGGATTACCGGCAGATCCCCGGCATCCCCGGCTCTACCAGCCTGCGCAAGGCGTGGGAGATCATGCGCGACCAGAAGATCGACACCCTTGCCGTGACCAGCGAGGAGGACGAACTGCAGGGCGTCATCACGGTGAAGGATATCGCCACCGCCAACATGGATCTGTTCGACACCGGCATCCTTGCCAAGAGCCGCACCAGCTACCGCAATATTCTGGAAACACTGGGCGCTACCATGGTGGTGGGCAGCGAGGACGCAGAGTGCACCACCGGTCACATCCGCATTGGCACAGCCACCCCGGAAATGCTGGAAAGCAGCATGGAAAAGGGCGATATCGTCATCCTGACCAACCGCTACGAAAGCCAGCTCTGCGCCATCGAGAAGGAAGCTTCTCTCATCATCATCTGCAACGGCGCAAAGGTAGGCCGCACCATCCAGCATATCGCCGCCGAGACCGGCGTAGCCATCATGAGCGCCCCCTGCGATACCTATGCGGCGGCAAAGCTCATCAGCCAGTGTGCACCCATCTCCTATTACATGACCCGGGACAATATCATTAAATTCACCCTCGTCAGCCCGGTGGCAGACGTCACCCGCGTGATGGCAAAGGTGCGCCACCGGTATTTCCCCATTCTGGACGCAGACGGTAAGTACTGCGGCATGATCAGCCGCCGCAACATCATCAACCTGCGCAAGCGCCGCATCATTCTGGTGGACCACAACGAAGCCACACAGGCGGTGGAGGGCTTTGATCAGGCCGAGATCCTGGAGATCATCGACCACCACCGCATCGGCAGTCTGGAGACCAGCGGCCCGGTGTACTTCCGCAACCAGCCGGTGGGCTGCACCGCCACCATCGTCACCCAGATGTACGATGAAAACGGTGTGACCATCCCGCAAAAGACAGCCGGTCTGCTGCTGGCCGCCATCCTGTCGGACACGCTGGTATTCCGCAGCCCCACCTGCACCCCCATCGACGTGAACGCCGCCAACCGTCTGGCGAAAATTGCCGGGGTGGACATCAACGAGTTTGCCAACGAAATGTTTGAAGCCGGCGAAAAGCTGGACGGCAAGACCGCCGAAGAGGTCTTTTTGCAGGACTTCAAGGTGTTCATGTGCGGCGATATCCGCTTTGGCGTGGCGCAGGGCAGCTATATGACCCGCAAGAACCTGACCGCCGCCGAGGCGCTGCTGAAGCCGTATCTCGAGGAAGCACGCAACAAGCAGAACGTGGAAGATATCTATATGCTGCTGACCGACGTGCCCAAGGAGGAGAGCGTGGTCATCTGCAACGGACGCTATGCCGCCGAGGTGCTGTCCGACGGCTTTGACACCCAGCCCGCCGCCGATGCCAGCTGGACGCTGCCGGGCGTGGTGAGCCGCAAAAAGCAGTTCATTCCCGCTCTGATGACCGCTTATCAGGAGCTTTGAGGGAAAGGAAAGCTTCCTCGCCCTCTCAGTCTCGCTTTGCTCGACAGATTCCCCTTTTTGTCGCTTACGCAACATCTTCCCCCGGTGCGGGGGAAGTCTTTCCTCAAAGGGGGAGCCCTTGGCAAAACAGCAAACGTTGCATGGACTGCCAAAGCCTCTCACTCTGGGAGAGGTGGCATTGCGGAGCAATGACGGAGAGGGCGAGCCCGGTAAAGGTTTAAATGCTATGTTCAACTTTTTAAACAAAAAGGACCGCACCCCGCCCGTTCTGCCGGAAGGCACAGTGCGGCGGCGCTACACCATCACCGGGCAGGTGCAGGGAGTGGGCTTCCGCTACCGGGCGCGGTACGCCGCGCAGACCCTTGACCTGACCGGCTGGGCGCAGAACGAGGATGACGGCAGCGTGACGCTGGAAGTGCAGGGCGACCCGGACAAATTTCTCACCCTGTTCGCCATGATCCAGAAAAGCGACTATATCCAGATCACCGGCATCCGCCAAAAGGACATCCCGCCCGACCCGTGGGAGCGCGGGTTCTCGGTAAAGGGGTATTAAAAAAGACGATTTGAAATGCGCGCCGCGTGTGCTGTGCGCATAAGCAGCGGAAAAATTATTCTAAATTTGCAATGCCGGAAGATCTGTGGATCTTCCGGCATTGCCTTTTCCCGGGAGAGAGCTGTAAAAGCAAGCGGTATTTACCGCGATACAAACAAAAAAGCCCCGGAGGGCGGCTGCTCTCCGGGGAACGATGTTAATATTATCAGGTCTTGGGGTAGTTGAGGTTCTTGACCTGAATTGCGATTGCAGCATAGCTGCCCTTTTCATTGGTTCTGACAACGACAGCAGCCTTTGCCCACTCGGTGTCGAGCTTCACGTTGCTGTTGGTAGCATCGATTTTGCCAAGCTTCTCAGTAATCAAATTGACAAAGCCGGCCACGAGACCTGCAGTCTTATAGTCTGCCGACAGGGTAACAGTCACATACTGCTCTGCAGGATTGACGCCCTTGACATCAAAATCAACAAGGAGAATGCCAAATGCACTGGTTTCAGCCTTGATTCGTGCATCCAGCAGTTCTGCAGTCTCTTTATAGAGCTTGCTGTCATTCTTGACCTTGCCATCGTTATCGCACAGCTTTACAGCTTCGCTCTTTGTACCGAGCTGCTTCCGGATCGCTTCTTCCTTCTGTGTGTCTGCGCTGCCGCCACCGCCGGAACAGGCAGTAAACATCAGCATGGCCATTGCGCCTGCAAGCAGCAGAGCGACGATCTTTGAAAGTTTCTTCATAAGGGTATCCCTCCAATCAGCTTTTTGTGGTTATGTTTCTTTTTTCGGAAAGACTTTGCGCAACCGTTGTCGCCTTTCTGCCCTGATTATATCCGACCGGTGACGGTTTTGTCAATCGGGAATATAGCTAAACTTCCTGAAACAGTTTCGTGAAAAAGGATGAAAACAGGTCGGGTTTGTTGCAGTTCTGGTATATTTTCAGGCTGATTTTGTCGACAACTTTTCAAACGCCCTTGTCCCCGCCCCGGCGGCGTGGCTTTGCCGGGCATGGAAATACTTAAATTTGGACATATGTTGTGTCGAACCTCTATTTTGCCTTTTTACACATTTTCACCACGTTTTAGTGGTAAAATCATGTCTGAATTGAAACGAACTCGGAGGAAGTACCCATGCAACACTGTCCCGCCCGCGCGGCACAGCGGCTGGCGGCGGCAGTTCTGGCGCTGGTTTTGCTGCTGTGTGCCTTTTTGCCCCGTGCCCACGCCGCTGAGCTGAAGGAGAAAAACGGCATCCGGCTGCTCAGCTTTGACACCAGCCACATCCTTTCCATCGGCAACCAGACCTCCGGCAAGTGCAGCTTGTACGCACTGCGCTACGCCCGCACCATTCTGGACGGCAAGGTCTGCTCCGGCAGCGGGATGTGGTCAAACGGTGCGGTGTGGTCCGCTGCGGGCTACACGGGGTACGCCGGCACCCGCGCCGAGTGCCTGAAAAAGCTGTACAACGAGCTTGCCGCCGGGCGTCCGGTGATCGTGCACCTGAAAAATACCACGGTCAGCGGGGTAAAGCGCCACGCAAACCGCACCTCTACTTATGAATACCACCTGACTTCCTCCGGCTGGGACGCGGTGAACTACCCCCACATTGCCACCAGCAGCACCTACGGCCACTGGGTGTGCGTGGCGGGCATCTCGTCCACTGCCGACCCGGAAAACCTGACCGAGAGCGACTTCTACGCCCTCGACCCCGCCCGGGTCACCGCCAATGGCCGCCTTGCGGTCACCCGCCTGCTGGACGATACCCTATGGGTGGAAAATTCTCCCCTCAAAGTGCTGGGGTGAAATACGCTCCCAAAGCCCGCCTGCCCGGCGGGCTTTTTTCTGTCTTGACCACGACAAATGCCGCTTGTCCTTTACGACCCTTCCCGTGAAAATGCGTTTGGAGCGCTCCGCAGAGCGCGACAAACGCGAAATATAAAATAATCTTTCCGCTGCTTATGCGCAAAGCGTACGCGGCGCGCATTCCAAATCGTCCCGCCCTGCCCGGCGGGCTTTTTTTCGCCTTTTTGTGACAAACCCCGCCTGCTGTGGTACAATAAAAGGGTATCGAACTTACACAGAAAGGACGTTTCCATGCAGCTGTTTGAACTGGTCAGCCCACGGCTGTTCCGCCCGCTGGCGGGGCCCAATCGGGCGTTTTATGCAGAGCTTTTGCTGCTGCTCTGGGAAGAGTGCCGCCATACGGCAGATTACAGCATTTCCCGCGCCGAAGCCGTCTCCCGTGCCGAGGATTATTTTGCCGCGCTGGCAAAGCCGCTGGCGCTGGACGCCGACGGTGCGGGCGATGAGGACGAGCAGCCCACCCGCGACCCCCACACGCTGGCAGTGGGCTTTTTGCTGCGTCTGCGCCGCACCGGCTGGCTGGAAGAGCAGCCCGGCAGCTACGAGACCGAGCCAACCCTTGCCTTTATGCCGGAGGTCACCCCGCTGCTGGATGCGCTGGAAGAGATATTGAACCCCCGGGTGGTCACCTACACCGGCAAGCTGTATAAGGCGTGGCAGCTGCTGGGCAGCATCGGGCAGGAAAAAAGCCCCTACGAGAACGTGCTGCGGGAGGTGGCGGCAGACCTTGAAACTTTGAACAAGTCCCTGCGTGCCCTCAACGCTTCCATCGGGCATTATATCGACCGCCTTACCCATAACCGCACCCCGCAGGAGGTGCTGGAACTGTTCGACCAGTACGAGGAAAAGGTGGTGGCGGCGGCGTACCATCGCTTTAAAACCAGCGATAACCTGTTCAATTACCGCGCCTATCTGGAAGAAGAACTGGACGACTGCGAGCAGAACCAGCTGCCGCGCTTAGCGCTGGATTACGCCCGGGTGGAGCGCTGCGCCCCCGGCGAAGCTGCGCCCCGGGTGCGTGCCCTCATCCAGCAGCAGCGGGACGCGCTGGAAGAGATGAGCACCCTGATGAAGGAGATCGACGCCAGCCATATCCGCTACCGCAAGCGGGCGGTGCAGCGGGCACAGTTTTTGCTGCTGAGCGACCGCTCGGCGCAGGGCAGCGTTACCGCCCTGCTGCGCCGCTATGCGGAGGAGATCCGCAGCCCGGAGCAGCTGTTTGAGCCGGACGACGGCCCGGTGGCAGCGCGGCTGCACCTGTACCCGGCGGCAGTGTTCGGCGCAAAGCCGCTGTATCCCCCCGCCGCGCCCCGCACCGAAGCACCTCTTGCCCCGGTGCGCACCGAACCTCTTGACCCCGACCGGCTGCGGCAGGAGCAGCAGCTGCTGCTGGACTACGCCCGCCTTGCCGTCACCGAGGAAAACGTGGCGCTGTTGGCGCAGCAGGCGCTGGCTGCCCGCGGGCAGGTGAACGCTTCCACCCTTGTGGAGGAATACCCGAACGACTTTACAGGCATCATCGGCCTGCACACCTATTCCCAGTCGCCGCACCGGGAGTATGATATCACCCTGACCGGAAACTGGGTGGAGCGCGGCGGCTTTCGGTTTCAGGATTTTGTCCTGACCCGCCGCAAGGAGGTAAACACGGATGGCAACCATTGATCTGCTGGAAGAGACCGCAAACTATCTGCTCAACCACTGCTTTGTGCTGGGCTGCGTAGAGGAACAGCGGGCAAAATATCTGTATATTCAGGATCACCTCAACGAGGTGCGCGCGGTGTTCAAACCGCTGGGCTACGCGGTGCTTTTGTACCCCGCGCCCATGCAGGCGGCGGCGCTGGTCAACGAGCACGAGGGCAGTCAGGCACGGCTGCTCAAGTACGAGAGCATTTTGCTGCTGGTGCTGCGGCTTTTGTACCTGCAAAAGCGGGAAAGCCTTGCCGCCAGCGCAGACGAGGTGCTGGTCACCGTGGAGGAGGTGCAGGCAGAGCTGCAAAAGATGAACCTGCCCCGCAAACTGGATCAGCAAACGCTGGAAAAGCTCATGCGCACCCTGCGCCGGTACAATCTGGCGCGTCCGGTGGGACGGCTCTCCGGGCTGGACAGCCGCATTGAGGTGTTCCCCACGGTGCTGCTGGCGCTGCCGGACGCCGACCTTGCGGATGCCGCCGCCGAAAGCGCCCGCACCCGCACCGAGCTTGGTCTGTACGAGCGTCCGGAGGGGGCAGACATGGAAGCAGGGGAGGGTGAAGCATGATCGAACTCAAGCGCCTGAAACTTATCAACTGGCACAACTTTGAAAATACCACCTTCGACTGCGCCCGCCTGACCTATATGATCGGCGTGAACGCCGTGGGCAAGACCACCATTCTGGACGCCATCCGTTATTGCCTGACCACCAACCGCAATTTCAATGCGCTGGGCAATAAAAAGAGCGGACGCACCCTGCAAGGCTCTGTCCACGCCAAGCAGCGCGGCGAAAACGCCTACCGCCGCCCGGGGCATACCGTGGCGTATATCGGGGCAGAGTTCTGGGACAGCGTCAAGCACACCAGCTTTGTCATCGCGGTGCGGGTGGAGTCCGAAGGCCCCATGCAGGAGCTGCACCCCGGCGACCAGACGTGGTATATCTCGGAGGACGGCATCACGCTGGAACAGCTGCCCTTTATCGACCCGCGCACCGGTGCGCCCAGCGCCAAGGAGGACTTCAAGCCCGCCGAAGGGCGGCTCTCCTACACCCGCAGCCCCAGTGAAGCGCGGGACAGAATATGCCGCGCACTGGGCATCGGACGCGCAGCCAGCCCGCTGGGCAAAAAGTTCAACGAGGTGTTCCAGATGGGCACCAGCATGGACGAGATCCCGAATTTCCGGGAGTTTCTGTACCAGTACATCCTGCCCCAGCCGGAGCTGGACTTGGAAGCCTTGCAGGGCGACCGCTTGGAGCTGGAAAACCTGCACGCTGTTCTGGCGGAAGCCCAGACCCGCGCCGATGCGCTGGACGAGATCGTGCGCTATGGCCGCGAAGCCACCGAAAAACAGACCGAAGCCCTTGTGAACCGGGGCGCCGCCCTGCTGGCGCGGGCTGCTGCCGATGCCGGGGAAAAGGCTGTCTGGCAGGAGCGGGTAGACGCCGGACGCCGCCAGCAGGAAACGCTGCGCACCCGCTACGCCGAGGTCAAGACCGCCGAATCGGAAGCCCGCCGCGCCTACCTGACCGCCCACAGCGCCGCCGGTGCCAGCGGCGAGGGACGCGCACTGGACGCCCTCAGCGAGGAGCTGGCGCACCGGCAGACCGCATTGGATGCCGCCGCCCGCCGCGCCGACACCGCCGAAAAGGCCGCCGAAAAGACCGGCAATCTACTGGCGGTGCTGCGCCGCAGCGGTTTTGCTGCCGGGCAGAAGCTGGCAGACCTGACCCCCGACACCCTGCCCGCCCTGACCGACTGGCTGACCGCACAGGAAAAGCCGCTGGAAGAAGCCTATTTTGCCGCCCGGCAGCACACCGCCGCCCTGCAGCGGCAGCAGACCGAGAAGCGCGCCGAGCTGGACGCCGTATCCGGCGGCAAGTGGGTGTACCCCCACGGCGACGCCGCCACCCGGGTGCGGGACGCCGTGAACGCCGAGCTGAAAAGCCGGGGCATGGAGCCGGACGCCCGCATCTTCTGCGAGCTGCTGAACGTGGAGGACGAGAGCTGGCAGGACTGCGTGGAAGCCTGTCTGGGCGACCGCCGGTTCGATATCCTTGTGCCGCCCGCCCACTACGCCGCCGCCAAAAGCGCCTTTGTGGCGCTGAAGGACAAAGTGGGTCCCATCAGCCTGCTGGACACCCCGGGTCTGCGCAAGGCCAACCGCCGCGCCGACACCGCCCCCGCCGACAGTCTGGCGGCACAGGTCACCAGCGAAAACCCGCTGGCCGCGCAGTACGCCGACACCATTCTGCGCCGCATCGTCTGCTGCGACACCCCCGACACGCTGGAAAACTATCCCGACAGCGCCACCCGCGACCTTTTGCGCCACCATCCCTTCCGGTTGGAGCGTCTGCGCACCCCGCAGCGCTATATCGGCTTGGAAGCCCGCCGCGCCCGCGCCGGGGCGCTGGCAGGGGAGATGAACGCCCTTGCGGAGGAGGTGCGCGCCGCCGCACAGGCAGAGCAGAACCTGAAAGCCGCCTACAGCCAGTACCAGACCCTTTTGCGCGGCACCACGCTGGAAGAGCTTGCCGCTTTGTGGGACGCCCGCGCCGCCCTGACCGCCGCCCGCGCGGCGGTGGAGGAGCAGGCCGCAAAGCTGGCCGAGTGCCGTGAGAACCCCCTGTTGCAGCAGCTGTACAAGGAGGAAGAGGTGCGCGAAGCCGCATGGGAAGCCGCCCGCACCGCCGTGGAACAGACCGGCGGCGACCTGCGCGTATGCGAAAAACAGATCGCTTCCTGTGAAGCGGAGCAGCAAAAGGCGGTGGACACCGCCGAAAAGAGCGCACAGGCCGCAGAGAGCTTTTTTGCCGCTCATCCGCTGGTGGAGCCGCTCTCCCGCAGCCGTCAGCAGGCGCTGACCGGGCCGGATAAGTCTCCCCGCGCCGCCGCGCAGGCCGCCGAAAAGGCACAGGCCAAGCTGGACGATGCCCTGACCGTCTACCTGAACAGCACCCTTGAACCGGCGCAGCGGGAATACAACCAGCGCTATGTCTGCGATTATCCCTTGGGGCTTGCCGGGCTGGAACAGTACCGCGCCCAGCACGAGAGCCTTGTGCGCATCGATTTGGAGCGCTACGCCGCCCGCCTGGAGCAGGCGCAGCGGGACTGCAAGGACCGCTTCCGCAAGGATATCCTGTTCCGCATGAAGGACGATATCTTCAACGCCCGGCGGCAGTTCCGGGAGCTGAACAAGGTCATGGAGCAGCTGACCTACGGCGAGGAAGTCTACCGCTTTGAACTGGAACCCAGCCGCGACCCGCAGCTGGCGGCGTTCTATCAGGTCATCGTGGATAAGGGCAACCAGCAGATGACCGAGGGCGACTCTCTGGACAACCTTGCCGCCACTGCCGACCCCGCCTACGAGCGTCAGGTGGACGAGCTGATGGAAAAGATCATGGCAGACGTAGACGAGAACACCCGCGCCCGGCAGGAGGGACGCACCGCTGCCGGTGCCACCCTTTCGGACTATGTGGACTACCGCACCTATCTGGACTACGATATCAAGGTGACCAATCAGGTCACCGGGCAGCAGGCGTATCTGTCCCGTGTCAGCCGCGATTCCTCCGGCGGCGAGAATCAGGCGCCCTTCTATGTGGCCATCTGCGCAAGCCTTTTGCAAATCTACCAGAAGAGCGAAAACAGCATCCGTCTGGTGCTGCTGGACGAGGCGTTCAGTAAAATGACCAGCGACCGCATCCGCCCCATGATGGAACTGTTCCGCCGCCTGCAATTGCAGGTGCTGCTCATCTCCACCGTGGAAAAGAGCACCGCCATCCAGCCCTACTGCGATATCACCTACTCCATCGTCCGCCACGGCGATGCCAACGCCATCGCGCCCTTTGTCCGCGTTGCAGCGGAATGAGGTGCATAGCAGAATAAACAAAAAAGAAGCACGCAGCCGCGTGCTTCTTTTTTGTTTTACGCCTTTCGGTAATGGAACGTCTTATCCTTTGTAAGGAACATCGCCACGGTCACCGCCAGCGCGGCAAGCTCGGCGGCGGTGACAGCCAGCCACACGCCGTCAATGCCCCACAGGGCGGGCAGCAGGAGCAGCGCGGCAAGCTGGAACAGCAGGGTGCGCAGAAAAGAGATGAGAGCACTCGTCACGCCGTCCCCCAGCGCGGTGAAGAAGGAGGACGCATACACGTTGAAGCCCATGATGAGAAAGCTCAGCGCATACAGCCGGAAGGCGCGGTTTGTCAGCGCCAGCAGCTGGGTATCGTAGCCCACAAAGATACGCGCCACAAAGGGGATAAGCACCATGGATACGGCGGTCATGCTCACAGCTACCACGGCGATAAGGCGCAGACTCTTTTGGTACAGGTTATGCACCTCGGCGTGGTTGCGGGCACCGTAATGGAAGCTGACGATGGGCGCGCTGCCCACGGCATAGCCCACGAACACCGCCACGAACAGGAAGGCCGCGTACATGATGACGCCGTAAGCCGCCACGCCGTTTTCGCCGGCAAGCCGCAGCAGCTGGAAGTTATACAGGATATTGACCAGCGACATGGAAAGGTTGGTCATCAGCTCAGAAGAACCGTTGATACAGGCATCCCACAGCACGCGGCCGTAAAACTGTGTTCTGCACAGGTGCAGGCGGCTGGTATTGCCGTGGTCGATAAAGTAGAACACCGGCAGCACGCCGCCCACCAATTGGCTGATGAGGGTGGCAACGGCAGCGCCCTCCACGCCCCAGTGCAGCATACCCACCATCACAACATCCAGCACCATGTTGGTGCAGCCTGCACCAACGGTGAACCAGAAGCCCAGAAGCGGCTTTTCGGCGGTGACGAAAAAGCTTTGGAACATATTCTGCAGCGCAAAGGGCGGCAGCGCCAGCATCAGGATGCGCCCGTAGCGCACGGCGTAGTCCAGCAGTTCTCCCTTTGCGCCCAGCAGCTCGGCGACCGGGCGCAGGAGCAGGATGCCCAGCACGGCCAGCACACTGACCGAGATGAGCGCTGCCAGCAGAAACATGGTAAAATAGCGGTCGGCTTTTTTGGGGTCGCCCTCGCCCAGCGTGATGCCAACGATGGCGCTGCCGCCGGTGCCCAGCATAAAGCCGACAGTGCCCAGCAGCTGCGGCAGCGGCATGATGAGGTTGACCGCCGCAAAGGCCGTCTTGCCCACAAAGTTGGAAACGCACAGGCCGTCCACGATGCCGTAGATGGAGGTGAACAGCATGGTGCCGATGCAGGGCAGCACGAACCGCAGCAGGCGGGAATAGGTAAAGTGGTCGGACAATTGGATGGCTTTCTTTGGCATAAAAATCCTTTCGGTTATTTATCGGGAAAAGCCTTAAAAGGTATACTCCACCAGCTGGCAGTTTTTGATGCCCGCAGCGGCGTATTCCTCGTTGGTCATATCGTAAAAATAGGAGTGCACCACCCGGGCAATGCCGTTGTGCGCTACCAGCAGATAGGTCTTGCCGGTGTCCGCCTTCAATTCGTCCAGCAGGTTGTAGATGCGCTGTGCCAGCTGCATCATGCTTTCGCCGCCCACATAGCGGTCGGCAAAGTGGGTCTTGGAGATGCGGAACTCCGCACCATCCCGGGGCGTGCCCTCGTATTTGCCAAAGCACTGCTCCCGCAGGCGGGGCTCGCAGCGGGCGGGCAGACCGGTGGCGGCGGCAATGGCTTTTGCGGTGTCGGCGGCGCGGGAGAGGGGAGAGTACAGAATTTCGTCAATGTGCAGGCCGCTGTCCCGGACAAGCTCGCCCAGCTGCCGTGCCTGCTGTTGCCCGCGGGCGGTCAGCGGACTGTCGGTCATGCCGCAGATCTTATTTTCTACGTTCCATACCGTCTCGCCGTGGCGGGTGAAATAGATATTGTGCATAAAATTACTCCTTACAGCTTGTGCAGGGTGCCGTCCGGCAGCAGACAGACGGTGTCCCCCTCGTCGATGCCAAGACATATCAGTTCCTTGTCCGGGTAGGGCAGGATGCGGGCAGCTCCGGCGGCATCGGTCAGGGTCACATCGCACAGCACCAGCTGCCCGGCGGGCAGCTCCTCGCAGCCGTACAGCTGCTCGTCAATGCGCAGCACGCGGTATTCCGGCATGGTACAGCCCCTCCTTTGTGTTTTTCCTTATTATATAGCACCCGGGGGCTTTGGTGCAAGGGGGAACGAACTCCCTCAGTCAAAACCTGACGGTTTTGCCAGCTCCCTCGGGGAGGGAGCCTCTGGCGCGCCCGGAAACTTTGTGCTTTAGCTGGAAACTTCACCGCTATGCCAAAGGCCCCATCTCAGAGGGGGCTGGCATCGCGCAGCGATGACTGGGGGAGTTTACTCCCGCTTGACAGCGGCGCGGAGAAATTGTTACAATACGATTATGACTGCAAACCACGCGGAGGGGTTCATGAATATTACGGAACTGCGGTATCTGGTAGCCATCATGAAATGGGGGTCGGTGTCGGCGGCGGCAAAGCAGCTGTACGCGGCGCAGCCCAATGTGAGCAAGGCGCTGAAAAATCTGGAAGAGGAATACGGGGTGCGCATTTTCGAGCGCTCCTCCACGGGCATGATCCCCACCGAGCAGGGCAAGCGGTTCATCGCGCAGGCGCAGCGGGTGCTGCAGCAGGTGGACGAGCTGAAGCAGGAGGCGCATCAGCAGCGCAGCTGCGCCGAGCTGCGGGTGGTGCTGACCCATGCCACCTACGCCTCCTACGCGGCGGTGGATTTTTTGCAGCAGGCAGCCCGCAGCGAGCAGCTGCGGGCACATATCCGGGAGAGCGGTGCCATTGAAGCTCTGGACTTTGTGCTGCGGCAGGGCTACCACATGGCGCTGCTGCGCTATGCCGCCGAGGACGAGGACTACTACCTGCGCTACTGTCAGCGCCACGGCCTGCGGCAGGAGCCTATCATGGAGTTTTCCTACCTGCTGCTCACCAGTCAGGACAGCCCGCTGGCACAGCGTCAGGTGCAGAACCTTGACGAACTGAACGATTACATCGAGGTGCTGCACGGCGACACCCATCTGCCCGGGGACGAGAGCACCGCTTCCCGCTGGGAAGTGAACCCCAACCGCCGCATCCATGTGTACGAGCGGTGCAGCCAGTTCTCCATTTTGCAGAACCTGCCCACGGCCTATATGTGGTCGTCTCCCATGCCGCAGCGCGCGCTGGAGCAGTACCATCTGGCGCTGCACAGCTGCCCGGCGCAAAAGCAGCAGATGCGGGACGTGCTGGTGTACCCGGAGCGGGAGCCCCTGCAGCCGGAGGAGCAGCTGTTTGTGCAGCTGCTGCACAAGCAGGCGGATGCCACCATCAAGGACAGCGGATGGAAGAAGATTTGAAATGCGCGCCGCGTGCGCTTTGCGCATATTTAGCGGAAGAATTATTTTAAATTTTGGGGTACAGAAACGCCTGCGGGCGTTTCTGTACCCCTTTTTCACGGGTGGGGTCGTAAAGGCAAACGGCAGCTGCCGCGCTTGTTTCCTGCGGAAACAGTCGCGCGGCGGGAGAACGTCCTCGCCCTCTCAGTCACCTTTGGTGACAGCTCTCCCAAAGGGAGAGCCCTTGGCATGGCGGTATAGTTTCCGGTTGAACTGCAAAGTGTGCGGTTTCGCCAGAGCCTCTCCCTTTGGGAGAGGTGGCACGGCGTAAGCCGTGACGGAGAGGGCGAGCCCGCTGCCGGGGGGTGCTTTTCGTCCCAAATTCCACGTTTTGGGGAGAAAATCGCAAACGATTAAGCAAAGTGCACAAAAAGGCGGCGCAAAGTTTGGCGGGGACGCTTTTGACCGTTCCTAGAAGAATGTTTTTGAGAAACAACAGAGCAAATTAAAACGAATTATCAATATAAAATGCAAGTTTAAATAAACAAACAAAATAAGCGGCCATATACTTTTTGATATGGGAACTATACCTAAAAAATATTAACACAATTATGAAAAAGGTGTTAACATGAAGCCAGAGATCGGTCATAGCCGCAGTATGGCATAAGCTGTCGGCGGCTGAAATTCAAAAGGAGGTTTCTGGTATGATTAGTTTCTTACTGTGTCTGGCGCTTCTGATCGTAGGCTACTTTGTCTATGGTAAGATCGTGGACAACACGTTCGGACCGGACGACCGCGAAACTCCTGCTGTGCGCATCAACGATGGCGTTGACTACGTTGTGATGCCCCAGTGGAAGCTGTTCCTCGTCCAGCTGCTGAACATTGCAGGTCTGGGCCCCATCTTTGGTGCACTGCAGGGTGCTCTGTGGGGTCCCGTGGTGTTCCTGTGGATCACCTTCGGCACCATCTTTGCCGGCGGCGTACATGACTACTTCTCCGGCATGATGAGCGAGCGCAACGACGGCGCTTCCATCGCTGAGGTCACCGGCCGCTATCTGGGCCCCGTGATGCAGAACATCATGCGTGTGTTCTCTGTGGTGCTGCTGATCATGGTCGGTACCGTGTTCGCAGTCGGCCCCGCAGGCCTGATCGTTACCCTGTGCAAGAACGGCGGTATGTCCGGCGTGCTGACCACCACCCTGTTCTGGCTGATCATCATTCTGGTGTACTACTTCATCGCAACCTTTATCTCCATTGATGCCATCATCGGTAAGATCTACCCTGTGTTCGGCATCTGCCTGATCATCATGGCTGTGGGCGTTATCTTCGGTATCTTTACCAACCCCGCCTACACCATCCCCGAGATCTGGGCAAACTTCAGCAATATGCACCCCTCCAACACTCCTATCTGGAGCTTCATGTTCATCACCGTTGCCTGTGGTGCTATCTCCGGTTTCCACTCCACCCAGTCGCCTTTGATGGCTCGCTGCATGAAGAGTGAGAAGCAGGGTCACTTCGTATTCTACGGTGCAATGGTCAGCGAGGGCATCATCGCTCTGATCTGGGCTGCTGCCGGCTGCGCACTGTACACCATTACCGACGGCAAGATGGTCGGTCTGGCCGAGGCTCTGGCTGCCGGTCAGTCTGCCGCTATCTACGACGTCTGCCTCAAGACCATGGGTAAGGTTGGCGTGGCACTGGCTATGATCGGTGTCGTTATCTGCCCCATCACCTCTGGTGATACCGCCTTCCGTTCCGCTCGTCTGACCTTGGCCGACTGGCTCAAGATCGATCAGGACAGCTACGCAAACCGCCTGAAGCTCTGCATCCCCGTGCTGGGCGTTGGTGCCTTCCTTGGCATCGGCAACGCACTGGGCTTCATCAACTACACTGTCATCTGGCGTTACTTCAGCTGGACCAACCAGACGCTGGCTATGATCGTCCTGTGGGCTGCTTCCATGTACCTGTTCAAGGAGAAGAAGAACTTCTGGATCACCGCCGTGCCTGCAACCTTCATGAGCGCTGTGTCCTGCACCTACTTCGTGCTGGCTCCCGAGTGCCTGGGCAAGATGATCAACACCTATGCGGACGGCAAGCTGGTGGCTTACAACACCGCCGTTGCTTACCCCATCGGCATCGTCTTTGCCATCGCAATGCTGGCTCTGTTCCTCCATGCTACCAAGAAGCACGCTGCTTCTAAGGCATAAGGAACTGACGGCTCCATATTTCCGTAAGTAACCTGCGCCCGCCGCTGCCTGACCGTACAGCGGCGGGCGCTGTTTTTTAAAAATCAAGGCTTGCAATTGCCCCTGCCCCGTGGGAAAATAGGGGCGTAGAATTTAAAGCAAAGAAGGGAACTACCCATGATTTTCAAACCCGCACAGCTGGGCATGGCAAAGCTTGACCCGCAGGAGCTGGAGGCAGACAAAAAAGCCTGCCGGAAGATCGGCCCCTGCGGTGTGGGCAAAAAGGCGCTGTACCTGAACAGCTTTTACATCGACCGCCGCTATTATCTGCCCTACGGCAGCATCACCCGGGTGTTCAAGCGGGTGGCTATGAGTTCCGGCGGCTTTTCCGGCAAGGGCGTGTTTGCCTCCATGGCGTATCTGGTGGTGGAGTACGATGGCGGCAAGCAGAAGCAGTGCAACTTCAAGGACGAGCGGGACGTGGATGCCCTGCTGGCAGTGCTTGCCAAGGAGCAGCCGCAGCTGCATCTGCTGAGCGCTGCCGGAGAGCAGGCGCTGGAGAAAAAGGCTGCCGAAAAGGCCGCCCGCAAGCTGCCGGAGCTTTCCGAGGACGCACAGCACAGCCTTACCGTGCTGCGCCGGGCAAAGGAGTATCTGGACGCAAAGCCGGAGCTTTCTGCGGAGCTGAGCGCTGCCCAGCGCCGCAAGCGTGCGCAGCTGCAAAGCAAACCGGTGTACCGCTATGTGGCGCTGGCCATCTTTGTGCTGGGTGTTGCGGCTGCGGTCTACGGTCTGTATTCCGTGTTCAGCCACACCGGCAGCTACGGTGTGTACTTTGCGCTGTTCGGCTTTGCCGCCATCTTCCTGTTTTCCAGCTACAATATGCTGCCCACCGCCCACAATAACAACAATGCCATCATGAAGCGTGCGGACAAGGCGGAAGCCGCCATGGCAGAGTATGTGAAGCACTACCCCCACGGGGCTTTCCCGGTGAAAAGCTGGTACGCCCACCCCATCGTGCTCAAGCGGATGATGGACGCTATCGAGGAAGGCAACGCCGTCACCGTGCCGGAAGCACTGGATGCGGTGAAGGCGCGCCTGAAGAGCCTGAACGCGGACGTGCAGGTGGAGCAGGAGGAATACGACGAGGTGGTGGTCATCAAGGCTATGTTCCTCAACCACGATTATCAGTAAAACCTTGTGATGACACAAAGCCGGACAGTCCGTAGACTGTCCGGCTTTGTGCTTTTTCACGGGAAACTTTTCCGTTATACCAAAAGGCGCCCCCTTGAGGGCCGACTTTCCCCGCGCCGGGGGAAGATGTCACCGCAGGTGACAAAAGGGGGAATCTGGCGCATTAGCGCCTGAGGGGGTTTAAATCAGCGTCTCCATCAGCAGCGGGTCGTGGGGATGGGCGTACTTCTGCTTGGCGATCTCAATAAAGGACTGCACCTCCAGCCGGGGCGCGTGGCGCATGGCGGCGATCTCCACCGTCACCGGGGGAAAATCCAGCAGCGGCACCTTGACGATGCCCGGGATCACCGCCGTGGACAGGCAGGGCACGATGGACATGGCAGTACCCATCTGGATCATGATCAGCGCGCCCTCAAAGCTGGGAGAGATCTTGCTGCAATCCACCCCCACCTGCGCCAGCTGCTCCAGCGAGGGTCCCTGACAGGCGGACAGAAAGTTGTCGAACGCGCCGGAGGACACCACGCTCTGCCCTTTCAGGTCTGCCAGATGCAGCGCCCGCCGGTCGGCAAGGGGAGAGTTGGGGTTCATCAGCACATGATACCCCAGCGAGAACAGGGGCGTAAAGGAGATATCCCGGTCGCGGGAGTGCTCGGTGGCGTAGAAAAAGCCGATGTCCAGCTGCCCGGAGCGCAGCTGTTCCAGCGGGCGGCGGTTGTCCTGCGGCACAACGTCCACGCAGGCGTTGGGGAACTGGTGCTGGAACTCGGCAAGAATGCTGGAAAAAGTGCCGTAGTCGAACAGCTGCCGCAGACCCACCGTCAGGCGGGAGCGGTCGGCATCCTGAATATCCTGCGCCTTCTTCAGCGCCTGCCTGCCAAAGCTGGTCATCTGCACCATGTCCAGATAAAAGGACTGCCCGGCGGCGGTCAGCTTGGTGCGGCGGGTGGTGCGCTCGAACAGGTGCAGCCCGGTCTCCTTTTCCAGCGCGTTGATCTGGTAGGTGATGGCGGGCTGGGTGGTGAACAGCCGCTCGGCGGCGGCGCTGAAATTTAGCTCCTCCGCTACGGCAATAAAGCACTCCAACTGGTAAATCGTCATAGAACGGCGCGCCTCCTTGGGTAAAAAAGATGGTCATCTTTATTATACAGGATTGCTGACAGGCCGTAAAGAGAAAGTGATTTATAAAGAGATTTGATAAATGAGGATGCAAATTTGTATTTCACACTGGAACGAAACTTTGCTATAATCGTATCAATGTTCAAAATGCACGAAGGAACAGGAAAAACGCAAAAAAGAAGAGAAAAGAAAAAGAAAGGCGAACCTTATGGCTAAGATCTCTCGTCGCAACTTTATGCGCGGTGCCGCTGTGGGCACCATGGGCGCAGCTGCTGCCGGTCTGCTGACCGCCTGCGGCAACTCCGCTTCCAGCACCACCAGTGCTCCCGCTTCCTCCGCAGCTTCCTCTGCTGCTTCCTCCGCTGTGACCAAGCCCTCCTCCCCGGTGGACGGCAAGTACGTCACCAAGGCTATGGGTCACGAAAGCTGGGTGCACGTAGCTACCACCTTTTTTGACGGCAAGATCACTGCCTGTGAGGTGCTGTCTCACGAGGAGACCATCGGCATCGGCAACTACGCCTGCTCCCGCATCCCTGCCGCTATCGTAGAGCACCAGAGCGTCAACGTGCCCAACCTGCGCGGCTCCTCCATCACCTCTATGGCTGTCAAGGCAGCTGTGAAGGAGGCCATCGAGCTGGCCGGCTATAACGTGGACGACTTCTCCAAGGAAGTCACCATTGCAGCTTCCAACGAGGTCATCGAGGAAGAAGCGGATGTCGTCATCATGGGTGCCGGCACCTCCGGCCTGACCTGCGCCTGCCGCCTGCTGGAGGCCGGCTACAGCGTCATTCTGGTGGAGAAGCGCGATATCCCCGGCGGCTCCATGTCCATGACCTACGGCGGCGTTGCCACCGCAGGCTCCAAGCTGCAGTACAACTACGATGTGGACGGCAGCTTCCGCAGCTCTGCCATGGGCACGCTGGAGGGCATGATGAACTTCTGGCAGACCATGGAGAAGTACCACCGCACCGAGTTCTTCAACGGTGAAATGCCCTACATGACCAAGCAGTACACTGTCGCCGGCGATCTGGTGGACTGGATGGCAGGCATCGGCATCGGCTTCAACACCATGGGCAACTACGAAAGCGCTACCCAGTACGGCGCTTCCACCCCGTATCTGGCACCCGGCTGCTACGAGGGCGGCGCAGGCTATGCCATGATGTTCATGGCACAGCGCGTGGAGAAGTACGAGAAGGGCAAGATCATCTACTCCACCAGCGTCACCGACCTGATCAAGGACGAGAGCGGCCGTGTTGTGGGCTTCCACGCCAAGGGCGAGAACGGCGCAAGCTACACCCTGCGCGGCAAGGCTGTCTGCCTTGCTTCCGGCGGCTTTGCCAAGAACCCCGAAATGCTGAAGAAGTACAGCCCCGACTACGCCGACTTCTTCTTCAACTGCGCTTCCAGCATGACCGGCGAGGGCATCCAGATGGGTATCGACGCCGGCGGCTATGTGGAGTGCGAAAACCGCGCTCTGCCCGCCTTCCTGTCCAGCTACAAGAGCAAGTTCGAGCTGGCCTTCATCCACCAGTCTGCCCCCGGCATCATGGTCAACATCAAGGGCGACAACATCGGCAACATCGTCTCCGATAACCACTACACCATGGCCAAGGCAAAGCTGAACAAGGACAACGGCGATACCTTCTACTATGTGTTCGACGAGTCCTCTGCCGTCAAGCTGCGCGACAGCGAGTCCTACGGCTTCAACGGCTACGTTGCTATGTTCGAGAAGGGCGAGGCTGTGCACTACGACAGCGTGGAGAAGGCTTCCGAGGAACTGAACCTGCCCAATCTGGCAGACGCCATCGAGGCAAACAACGCCGCCGCTCTGGCTGGCGAGCCCGATGAGTTCGGCCGCCGCAACTGCCCCTACATCGAGACCCGCGACGGTCTGTGGGCCATCCGCGTGGACCCCACCTTCTACCTGACCACCGCAGGTCTGGCCATCGACACCGATTGCCACGTCCTGACCGAGGACAAGAAGGCCATCCCCGGCCTGTACGCTGCCGGCGACGTCTGCGGCTCCATCGAGGAGAAGGACGCCAAGCAGTACGGCATGGGCTTCGACGCCGCTCTGACCTACGGCTACATCATGGGCGAGACCCTGAAAAAGGAGATCTGAGCTGCGCTCTGACCCCCTGACAAAAGCATAAACAAAGGGCTGCTGCACAAACCGTGCAGCAGCCCTTTTGCGTGCAGGAGCGAGAGTTTGCGCCCTGTTCAGAAACGACACAGTGTCGTGCAAAGTGCCCTTGACATCCCTGCCGAAACTGGGTATACTTGAAATGGAAAAGGTGCTGACTGCAATGGCCAGCTCCCAACCGGTTCAGTTAATCATAAGAATGACCGCCACGGTTTGGTAGACAGGGGCGGTCATTTCTTATTGTTGTGGATCTCCTGAAAGATCGCCCATGAGATCGTAAACGTGACCCCGACTGTCCCTCCGATCAGGATGAACAGTTGAAAGACGTTGTCCATCGTCATGCAGCATCCCCCCTTTCGCGTTTGCGTCCGGGGGAACAAAACAATAAGGTTTCACAGCCCCCGGAAGCTTGCCGGAGGAAGCTAGACCACCTTTATGCAATCAGCACCAGTTCACCGCCCTTGGGCGGTGTTTTTATTGTAGCATATTTTTGCAGGCAATACAATCAAGAGCTTCAGTTCAGTCCGCTGAAAACTACAAAAAGCTTGCCCGCAGCGCGACTGCTTCCGCAGGAAACAAGCGCTGCAAATGCAGTTTGCCTTTGTGACCCCTCCCGTGAAAAAAGGGATACCGGAGTGTCCGCAGACGCTCCGGTATCCCGAAATTAAAAATAATTCTTCCACTGAATATGCGCAAAGCACACGCGGCGCGCATTCCAAATCGTCCCCTTACGCCGCCGCGGGCTTGCGGAAGATGGCCATTGCACGCTTGTAGCAGCTGGCAAAATAGGCGATTTCCGCCAGCGCGGTCAGTATCCAGCTGCACGGATACAGCAGGTACAGCGCCGGGATGGTGTGGAAGTGGGCAAAGATGGTGTACACCCAGATCACCCGGAATACGCAGGAGCCCAGCACCACGATGACGGTGGGCACCACCGTCTTGCCCAGCCCGCGGGAGGCGGCGATGGTGCAGTCCATAAAGGCGGAGACGCAGTAGGCAAAGGCCATCACAGCCACCCGCTTCATGCCGGCATCAATAACGGCGGTTTCGGTAGTGAACAGCGCAAGGAAGGCCGGTCCGCAGAAGAACAGCGCCGCGCCCAGCACAAGCCCCACGCCGAAGGAGTAGCCCAGACTGATGAAGTAGCTCTTCTTCACCCGGTCAGGCCGTCCCGCGCCGTAGTTCTGGCTCATAAAGCTGGCGCAGGCCATGTAGAAGGCCGCCATGCAATCATAAATCAGGCCGTCTGCATTGGCGGCAGCACTGTTGCCCTTGACCATCAAAGAGTCAAAGGAGTTGACACCTGCCTGAATGAACAGGTTGGCAATGGCAAAAATAGCGTTCTGCAGCCCGGCGGGCACGCCCAGCGCAAGGATGCTCTTGGCCTGCACAGGGTCCAGCTGCAATTTGTGCGGGTCCAGCGCGTAGCAGTCCTGCACCCGGGTCAGCGCCCGCAGGATCAGAAACGCGGAAACGCACTGGCTGATGGCACTGGCCAGCGCCACGCCCACCACGCTCAGATCGCACACGATGACAAAGAACAGGTTCAGCAGAATGTTCAGCGCACCGGCAATGGACAGATACATCAGCGGCTTTTTGGTGTCGCCGATGGAGCTGAACACCGCGTTGCCGAAGTTGTACAGCGCCAGCGCCGGCATACCCAGAAAATACACCCGCAGATACAAGATCGCGCCGGGCAGCAGATCCTCCTTGGTGTTCAGCAGCCGCAGCATGGCGGGGGAACCCAGCAGACCGATGAGCAGCAACGCCACACCGGCAATGGCGCTGATGATGGCTGCCGAGTGGACGGTCTTTTCCACGTCCTTGGGGTGGCGCGCGCCGTAAAAACGCGCCACCAGCACGTTGATGCCGTTGCTCAGACCAATGAGAAAGCCGGTGAACAGGGTCACCAGCGTGCTGGTGGAGCCCACGGCGCCCAGCGCCGTGGACCCGGCAAAGCGCCCCACCACCGCCACGTCCGACATATTGAACAGCACCTGCAGCAGGTTGGAAAGCGCCAGCGGCAGACTGACCAGAAAGATCTGCTTGGCCAGAGGGCCTTCCGTCAGCGTATTCGTTTGAGAACTCATACTCTTTATTTCCTTTATCCTATACACTCCTAAACCGTGCCCACGCACACCGGGGCACAGCCTCTATTATAAGGCACTGCGCTGCTTTTGCAAGATGGATTCGATAAAATAAATAAAAAGGACTGCTGCACAAAACCTGTGCAGCAGTCCTTGGTGCGACCGGGAGGATTCGAACCTCTGGCCTTCCGGGTCGGAGCCGAACGCTCTATCCAGCTGAGCTACGATCGCAAATACTGTATCCCTTTGGTGGGTACAACACAGTATAACACATCAGAATGCAAAATGCAAACGAAAATCGTCAACCCTTCCGGTTTCGCAGCCAGATGCGGTGCAGGCCATCGGTGATCAGGGTCTCACGGTAGTGGATGGGGGTGCGGCAGGCCTCCCGGATGGAGCGGGGAAGGTCGCCGGTAGCGTAAAAGGCGGTCTGTGCGCCCAATTCGGCGCAGAAACGGTCGGCCAGACCGTCCAGCAGGCTGGCCGTGCCCAGCACAAAGCCGTTTTGTAAGCAGGCCGAGGTGCTTTTGCCCAGCACCGAGTCCGATGCGCGGGCTGCAGGGTCGATCTGGGGCAGCTGGGCAGTTTTTTGCACCAACGCATTCATGGAAAGCTGCGGCCCGGGCAGGATCACGCCGCCTACAAGCTCCTGCTTGGCGTTCACCGCCATCAGGGAGATGGCCGTGTCTGCCGAGATGACCACCAGCGGCCCGGGGCACTCTGCCAGCGCCGCCACCGCGCCGCACAGCAGCTCTGCGCCCAGCTGCGCGGGGTTGTCCAGCCGCAGCTTGATGCCGCTTTTCAGCCCCGGCCCCACGGTCAGGATGCGTACCTTGCACAAGAGCTGTAAAGCCGCCAGGACCCGCCCGCTGAGCATGGGCACCACGCTGCCCAGAATGCCGCCCTCGATCTGCGCCGGGGATGCCCCGTACAGCTGTAACAGATTCACCAGTCGGATGGCGTATTCCTCCACCGTGGCAGCGGGGTCGGAGTGCAGCCGCCCGCAGAAGATGAGGGTGTCTTGTTCGTAGCCGCCCACAGTGATGTGAGTGTTGCCGATATTGACGGTGAGGATCATGGGTCAGGGCTCCTTTCGCAGCGCTCTATAATGTATATAATATATAATAGCGCACCCGCCGCCGATACGCAAGGCTTTTGGTGGGGGGTGTGGAGAGGACGCCGCCGGAAAAACTCCCCCAGTCATCGCTGCGCGATGCCAGCCCCCTCAAGGATGGGGCCTTTGGCATGACGGTACAGTTTCCGGCTGAAGTACAAAGTTTGCGGATACGCCAGAGGCTCCCTCTCCGAGGGAGCTGGCAAAGCCGTAGGCTTTGACTGAGGGAGTTCAGACCCTCCGCAAAGAATTTGGAAAAAACTTGTCAAAAAGTGTTGACAACTGCCCCGGGGTGTGGTATTATACTTGAGCGCCAAGCGCTGAGACAAAAGAATGACTTCTGAAAGCTCAGCAGGAAGCCCTTGAAAAGAACCAATAGACGCTGAAAAGTTCCGGCTGATACCGAGAAACTTAAAGCGCTCCAAGTTCAGAAAAGTTCAAAAGCTTCTCAAAAAAGTGCTTGACAAAAAACCGCTTCTGTGGTAAAATAATCAAGTCGTCAGCCGCTAAGGCTGCGGCGCACAGGACCTTGAAAATTGAACAATATCGAAAGAACTTGTAACGGAACCTA
>ERZ810302.46-NODE-46-length-60021-cov-15.1066_pt1 | contig 60021 bp, 57 predicted proteins | sample MGYA00520484_ERZ810302 | MGnify/ENA primary metagenome ERZ810302 (study PRJEB31588, sample SAMN03401223) | human gut metagenome | study: EMG produced TPA metagenomics assembly of the PRJNA231909 data set (A prospective, longitudinal analysis of the... | reverse complement strand
AAATCCCGCTTGTGCTTGCGAAATATTCGTCATTTTCTTTGTTTTCAGATACACCCCAACAAGCAACACAAGGAGTCTGGTTGATCTATGAACGAACAAAAACGCAAGCGCGTGCTGCGCATCGGCTGTCTGGTCCTGGCAGGGGTGTTTGTACTCTCGCTGCTGGGCAGCATCCTTATGATGCTGCTGCTCTGACCGGGAGGAACGAACCATGAACCGTAAAATTTCTTTGGGTATGGCAGTCACCATCGTGATCCTTGCCATGACTGTGACCTTTTCCATCACGATGCTCATCGCCATGCGTCTGTTCGACAGCACGGTCAACAGCGTAAAAGAAAAGGAAAGTATGTACAACAAGATCGCTGAGGTGGACCGCTATGTCCGCAGCAACGATTACTACACCATCGACGAGACGATGCTGTACGACCGTCTGACCGCCGGTTATCTGCTGGGCACGGGCGACAAGTACGCCCGCTACTACACCGCCAACGCCTACACCGAGCTGATGAACATCCAGAGCGGCAAAATCCTGGGCATTGGCGTGGAGCTTGGCATCGACCAGACCGGCTACGCCAAGGTGACCCGCGTCTACGACGGCTCTCCCGCGCAGGAAGCAGGCATCGCCGTGGGTGACTACATCACCACCGTAGGCGATACCGATGTCAAGAGCCTGTCCAGTGCAGATGCCGTGTACAAAGCCCTGCAGGGCGAGGCCGGTACGACCGTTACTGTGACATGGCTGAACAGTGCTGCCGCCAGCAAAACGGCTGAGCTGACCCATTCCGGCTACACCAGCACCACCGTGGACTACCAGCTGCTGGACAATGTGGGCTACATCCGCATCCGTCAGTTTGATGGTACTACGCCCAGCGAGCTAGACTACGCCCTGCGCACCCTGACCGCAAACGGCGCAGCCAGTCTGGTATTCGACCTGCGGGATAACGGCGGCGGCATTCTGGAAGATGCAGTCAACTGCATCGACCTGATCGCCCCGGAGGGCACGGTGGCCTACGCCGAGGATAAAAACGGCAACCGCACCGTCATCGGCAGCAGCGATGCCGAAAGCTCCGTCAGCCTGCCCATGGTCTGCCTTGTAAACGGCAACACTGCCAGCGCAGCCGAGTTGTTCGCAGCCACCCTGCGCACCATGAACGGTGCCCGTCTGGTGGGCACCACCACCATGGGCAAAGGCACCATCCAGAGCAGCCCGCAGCGCCTGTCGGACGGCAGCGCCGTGGTCATCACAGTGGCAAAGCTGGTCTGCGGCGACGGCAGCTGCTTTGACGGCACCGGCCTGACCGTGGATGTGGAGCGCGCCCTGAGCGCAGAGGAAGCTACGAACTTCTACGACTACACGCCCCAGACCGACCCGCAGGTGCAGCGCGCTGTCAGCGCTGCCCAGCAGCTGAGCGGCACTACCACGCTGGCAGGCGCAAGCTCTGCCGCCGCAGCGGACAGTGCCGCAGCTTCTGCCGCAGCAGAGGATACCGCCCCTGCAGAGACTGCGGAAGGCGAGACTGCTGCGTCTGAGCCGGAAACGGCTGCAAGCGCAGCGGAGTGAGCCCGCAGATCTGAACCATAACACCAAAAAGGCTGCTGCGTTCTGCAACAGCCTTTTTCTGAGAAAGGAATTGACCCTATGCCGGAACTGACCGACCTTTCTGTGATCCGTGCCCTGTGCGAAAAATACGATTTTGCACTTTCCAAGGGCTTTGGGCAGAACTTTATCATCAACCCGGGCATCCCCACCAAGATCGTGGATGCCAGCGGGGTAGACAAGCGCTACGGTGTCATTGAGATCGGCCCCGGCATCGGTGTGCTGACCAAGGAGCTGGCTAAGCGTGCCGCCAAGGTAGTGTCCATCGAGGTGGACGAGCGTCTGCCGCCCCTGCTGGCCGAGACCATGGCCGGGGTGGACAATTTCAAACTGGTGCTGCAGGACGTGTTGAAGGTGGACCTGAAAGCCCTTATCGCCGAGGAGTTCCCGGGGATGCCGGTGGCGGTGTGCGCAAACCTGCCCTACTACATCACCAGCCCCATCGTGATGAAGCTGCTGGGCGACCGTCTGCCTATCGAGAGTCTGACCGTCATGGTGCAGAAGGAAGCCGCCGACCGTCTGGCCGCCGTGCCCGGCACCCGCGCTTCCAGCGCCATCAGCTGCGCAGTGAACTACTACGCCACCTCCAAGCTGATGTTCACCGCCGCACCGGGCAGCTTTTACCCCGCCCCCAAGGTGACCAGCGCTGTGGTGCGCATGGACATCCGTCCCACCCCCGCCGTGCAGGTGGAGGACGAGGCAGGCTACTTTGCGCTGGTGCGCGCCGCCTTTGGGCAGCGCCGCAAGACCGCTGCCAACGCCATTGCAGGCGGGCTGAACCTGCCCAAGGAGAAGGTCATTGCCGCCATCGAATCCGCAGGCTTTGATGCCCGCATCCGCCCGGAAGCCCTGACGCTGGAAGACTTTGCCAAGATCCAGCAGGCGCTGGGCTGAGCACTATATTATAGCTATAAGTCGGGAAAATCTACGATTTTCCCGACTTATTTTTTTAGACAGCAAAAAGGGTCGGAGGAACGCTTGCAAGCGGTCTTCCGACCCGAAATAAATTTAGCACTCGTCGTACTGCTTTTGCAGATACTGCAGGCACTGAACGGCGTTTTCCGGGGTGGTGTTCTCCAAGGTGGCGAACACATAGGGCTTTTGCTCCTTGGCGAACCGCAGAATGGTGCGGTAGTCGCCCATGCCGCCCTGTCCGGCACCGGTGGCAGCCAGTTGCCCGCCGGCATCCTGCCGCAAGAAGTCCTTGAAGTGGATCATGGCCACGTCCTTGCCCAGCAGCTCGATGGCTTCGGCAAACACTTCCTCTCGTTGGTCCACGTTTTCCATGTTCAAAAGATTCACCGGGTCGAGCAGGATCTGCAGATTGGGGCTGCCGATCTCGTCCAGCACGGTGCGGGCGCGGCGGGCGTCATACACGATGTGCTTGACCACCGGCTCAATGGCAATGGTCACGCCGTACTGCTCGGCGCAGCGCACCACCGGCTTGAAGTTCTTGATAAAAGCGGCAAGGGCGGCATCGCTGCGGCACTCCGGGCAGAACTTGTACTCTGCGTTGGGTGCACCGGTCTCGGTGCCCACCATGCCGCAGCCCAGCAGGCTGGCAAAGCGGATGTGGGCGTAGTACTTTTCCTGAATGGCGTGCAGGGCATCCGCATCCGGGTGCGCCAGATTCAGGTAGTTGCCCAGCACCGCAATGTCCAGCTCGTTTTTGGCAAACAGGCGGCGCAGATAAGCCGCGTAGCCGGGGGTGAGGGCAGAGGGGGTGTTGGGCACCTCCTTCAGGGACTTGCTCAGCGCCAGATGCACGCAGGAAAAGCCCTTCTGGTGCACCAGCGGCAGCACCTGCTCAATGGGCAGCTTTTCCGCGTCGTGCAGACGCAGACCGAATTGGATCATGCTTGGTTCCTCCTTTGGTATGGGGTTGTTTTTACCATTATACACCAAAAATGTCCGCGGGGGAACACCCCAAGCCCCTTTTAGCGCTGCTGCTCATCGTCCAGAGTAGTGACAGACAATGCGCACGATGCCAAAAGTGTGTTAAAAAGTGTGTTAAAGTAGAGAAAAGCCGCCTAGATTTCTACGAATCTAAGCGGCTTTTCTTGGAGCTGGTGACAGGAGTTGAACCTGCAACCCACTGATTACAAATCAGTTGCGCTGCCATTGCGCCACACCAGCAAAGGTTACCTAAATAGTATAACACAGGCACGGCCATTTGGCAAGGATTGTTTTTTGGCATGGGATAATAATGCCGGAAAACAGACAAAAATAATAGAAAACAATACACAAGTATAAAAATATGCTACAATTTTAAACAATTTTACATTGCAAATTTTTTGACGATGTGCTATGCTGAAATGTAGAGAAACGTCGCCGGAAAGGCGGCTGCAAACAAATTTGGAGGATTTGTATTATGGCTGACCGCATTGTTCTGAATACCATCTCCTACCACGGCCACGGTGCCATCGAGAACATCGTTCCCGAGCTGACCGCCCGTGGCTACAAGAAGGCTTTCGTCTGCTCCGACCCCGACCTGATCAAGTTTGGCGTTACCAAAAAGGTCACCGACCTGCTGGATGCTGCAAACTTTGCCTACGCTGTTTACAGCGAGATCAAGCCTAACCCCACCATCGCTAATGTGCAGGACGGCGTGGCTGCCTTCAAGGCTGCCGAGGCTGACTGCATCGTGACCATCGGCGGCGGCTCCTCCATGGATACCGCAAAGGCCATCGGCATCATCATCAATAACCCCGAGTTTGCGGACGTCCGCTCTTTGGAAGGTGTTGCTCCCACCAAGAAGCACGCAGTGTTCACCATTGCAGTGCCCACCACCGCCGGTACTGCTGCCGAGGTCACCATCAACTATGTCATCACCGATGTGGAGAAAAAGCGCAAGTTCGTCTGCGTGGACACCAACGATATCCCCGAGATCGCTGTGGTCGACCCCGACATGATGTCCTCCATGCCCAAGGGTCTGACTGCCGCCACCGGTATGGACGCGCTGACCCATGCCATTGAGGGCTACATCACCAAGGGTCACTGCGTCATCTCTGATATGTTCCATCTGGAAGCCATCAAGCTGATCAGCCAGAGCCTGCGCGGCGCTGTGCAGAACACCCCGGAGGGCCGCGAGGGCATGGCTCTGGGCCAGTACATTGCCGGTATGGGCTTCTCCAACGTGGGTCTGGGCATTGTGCACTCCATGGCACACGGCCTGTCCGCTCTGTATGACACTCCCCATGGCGTGGCCTGTGCGATCCTGCTGCCCGTTGGTCTGGAGTACAACAAGAGCGTTGCCGGCGAGCGTTACCGCGCTGTGGGCAAGGCTATGGGCGTTATGGGCATCGACGAGATGAACGATGTGGAGGCCGCTGATGCTACCATCGCCGCCGTCAAGCAGCTGAGCGCAGACGTGGGCATCCCCACAAATCTGCACGGCATCCTGAAGGAAGAGGATATCCAGTTCCTCGCCGAGTCCGCTTTTGCAGACGCCTGCCGTCCCGGCAACCCCCGCGACACCAGCGTGGAGGAGATCGTGGAGCTGTATAAGAGCCAGCTGTAAGCTGTAAAATAAGAACTCCGAGAGCCGCTGCACCGTGCTTGTGCAGCGGCTCTTTTTGGTGGGAAGGATGCGTTTGTAAAAGGAAATCCCGCGCCAATTGTAACATTTTTCCGCCGCCCCTTGTACAAATCGGCGCAAGCGAGTACAATCAGAGCATAAAATTTGAAGGCGAGGAAAGCGCGATGACACTGAATTTCTACACGCTGGGCGTGCTGTATCTGGTCTATTCCTTCCTTGGATGGGTAGGGGAGACCGTGGTGGCCACCTTCCGGGGCAAGCGGTTTGCAAACCGCGGTATGGCGGCGGGGCCGTTCTGTTTTGTCTACGGCACCACGGCCATCCTGATGGCAGTAGGCTTTGCAGATATGCGTACAAAGCCCGTGGCGCTGTTTGTGGCCTGTATGCTTACGGCTACAGTGGTGGAGTGGCTCACGGCAAAGCTTTTGGAGCGGCTGCACAACCGCAAATGGTGGGACTATTCTGATAAAAAGTTCAACCTGAACGGCTACGTCTGCCTGCAATACTCGGTGCTGTGGGGTGCGCTGGGCATGGTGACTGTGCTGTGGGGCAACGGGCTGCTGCTGCGGCTGTGTGCTCTTGTGCCGGACTGGCTGCTGCATCCGCTGGTATGGGTCGCGCTTGGCATTGCGGCGCTGGATCAGCTGGGCTCGGCGGTGCTGGTGGGACGGTATGCGGCGCAGCACCCGGTGCTGGAACAGCTGAACCAGAAGCTGGAAGAGCGCTCCGACACCCTGCGCCGCCGCATTGCCGTGTATGTGGAAAAGCGCATCCAGCGCGCCTACCCGGAAGCCGCCCGGCAGCAGCCCACGGCGGTGCAGAAGGGGAAAGCCGACTTCCTCAGCGCGGCAGACCTGCTGTGGCTGTTTGTCATCGGGGCGTTTCTGGGTGATATGGTGGAGACGGTGTTCTGCCGCCTGACCGCCGGGGTGTGGATGAGCCGTTCCAGTCTGGTGTGGGGGCCCTTCAGCGTGGTGTGGGGTCTGGCGCTGGCCATGGCTACCGTGCTGCTGCGGCAGAATCAGGAAAAAAGCGACCGCTATCTCTTCGCCTTCGGCACGGTGCTGGGCGGCGTGTACGAGTATGTGTGCAGCGCTGTCACCGAGCTGCTGTTCGGCACGGTGTTCTGGGATTACAGCAAGTTCAAATTCAATCTGGGCGGGCGCATCAACCTGCTGTACTGCTTTTTCTGGGGCATTGCGGCGGTGCTGTGGATGCGCTACGGCTACCCACTGGTGCTCAGGCTGATGAAAAAGGTGCGCAGCCATATCCGCCCGTGGATGACGGCGGTGCTGGCGGTGTTTATGGCGGTGAATATGCTCACCAGTGCGCTGGCACTGGCGCGGTACGATGCCCGCACCAGCGGCGAAGCGCCCAACGGGCAGCTGGAGGTATTTTTGGACGAGCATTTCGACAATGCCCGCATGGAGCGCATTTATCCCAACGCCAAAAAAGTGACCAAGGCAGAATAAATTCCATTTTCCCCTTGCGTTTTTGTCCCAAAGCAGGTATAATACCCTCTGGATAAAAGGGAGTAAGGGGCGTACCTTTGTAAAAAAGTGCGCTGTGCTGCAGCGACAGACCCGGCAGAGATGCCCGATGCAGTACCGATGCTTGAGACTTTTATCACATTTCCCCGTTCCGGGCAGGATGTGATAAAGGTCTTTTTTATTGCGCTTCTGCCGACACCATTCGAAAAAGGAGAGATTTTATGCTGATCCCTGTTCTGTTGTTTATCGTGGGTCTGCTGTGCCTGATCAAGGGCGGCGACTGGTTTGTGGACGGTGCCACCGGCATCGCCCGCCGCTTCCATGTGCCGGAGCTGCTCATCGGTGCTACGGTGGTGTCCATTGGTACCACCCTGCCGGAGGTCATGGTGTCCACCACCTCTGCCCTCACCGGTCACGGCGAGATCGCCTACGGCAACGCCATCGGCTCGGTCATCTGCAACTCTGCACTGATCGCCGCCATTACCATTGCGGTGCGCCCGGGCAAGGTTGACCCCAAAAGCCTGCGCACCCCGGTAGCCTTCTTCTTTGTGGCTGCCGCTTTCTATGCCGGTGTGGCTTACACCACCGGCTCCTTCACCCGCCCGGTGGGCCTGATCCTGCTGGCGATGTTCGTGGCTTACATCGTGTGCAACGTGCTGGCCATGAAGAACGCCCCCGCCCCGGAAGAGGAGGAGCAGGCAGAGGAAGGGTCTTTTGCCAAGGAGCTGGGTCTGCTTGCCATCGGTGCAGTGCTCATTGCTGTGGGCGCTGACCTGCTGGTGGACAACGGCACCCTCATCGCACAGGCACTGGGCGTGCCGGAGTCGGTCATTGCGCTGACCTTTGTGGCACTGGGCACCTCGCTGCCGGAGCTGGTCACCGCCATCACCTCGCTGGCCAAGGGCCACGGTGCGCTGTCGCTGGGCAACGTCATCGGTGCAAACGTGTTCAATCTGGTGCTGGTCAGCGGCGTGTCTGTCACGCTGGCGCCCTTCAGCATTCCGCAGAACTCCACCATCGCAGGCATGAACGCCTCTCTGGTGATGGATATCCCGGTGATGTTTGCCGTGATGCTGCTGCTCACCCTGCCCGCGCTGATCAAGGGCAAGCTGAGCCGCCCGCAGGGCATTGCACTGCTGTGCATCTATGCTGCTTTCTGCGCTGTGCAGTTCAGCATCTGATCCAAAGTTTTTATGATCAAAGAACCCCGGAGCGTCTGCGGACGCTCCGGGGTTCTTTTTTACAAAAATCATCCCCGGGCGTCCTGCCGGGTGGTGCTGAAATATTCCTTGGGGGTCATGCCGTACTCTTTTTTAAAGGCACGGAAAAAGTGGTTGTAGCCGCCAAAGCCGCTGGTCTTGTACACCTCGGTGATGGGCAGTCCCTGCTCGATGAGGGTGCAGCAGCGGTCCAACCGCGCCTTTACGATGTAGCGGTGCACCGTCTGCCCGGTCTGGCGTTTAAATTCCCGGGCAATATGTTCCCGGGAGACGAAGAACTCCTTCTCCAGCCGTTCCAGCGTCAGCTCCTCGGTAAGATGCGCCTGAATAAACAGGAACACCTCGTCCAGCATCAGGTGGTGGCGGCTGACCGATGCGGTGTGGAACTCCGCATGGATGCAGGCACGCAGTGCCAGCACCACGAACATCTGCAGAATACCGTGCTCGAACACCGCTGCGCCGAACTGGGTGCGCTCCTGCGGGAGCATCAGCAGCTTCCGGGCAAGGTTTTTCAGCAGCATATAGATCTGGCTGTCCGGGCGGACAGCCACCTGCCGGAAGGGGACGACGTTGAAGCTTTTTTCAAGGTCGGTGTCTGCATCCGAAAGCTGCGCCAGCGTCTGGGGGGACAGCTGTACCCGGATAAGCTCCAGCGGGCCGTAGGCACCGGCATATTCCAGCCTGCCGCCCTGACCGGGCTTGAAGATGATGAGGTTCTGCTGCTGGGCGGGCAGCACCACCTCACTGCACCGGAACACACCGCTGCCCCGCATGACCAGAAACAAATCATAATACGCGCCGGAATAAAACTCCCGGACGGCGCTCTGCTCAAAAAAATAACGCTTGACTGTATAGTTCACCAAAAAAACCTCCGTGAAACTGTCATGTGCAACAATTTGTTGTACACAACAGAAAAGTACAACTGTTATAATTGCATAATACATCAATTCGTGATAGTTTTCAATCATTTTTTGGATATGTATTGATGGAAATTTAACGTATAATGCAAAGTGTAGAAAAGAGACTTGTGCGAAAAGTCTCGTGGTTTCACTGTTTTTAAGGAGGATAAAACACAATGGACCAGAAAAAGACCGTCCGACCCTTCTCCATGAAGGACAAGATCGGCTATACACTGGGCGATCTGGGCTGCTGCTTTACTGAGCAGTACCGTGCCATGTATCTGTCGATCTTCTACACCCTGATCCTGCAGGTCAACCCCTTCCATGTGGGTATCCTGCTGCTGGTCACCAAGATCTGGGACGCCGTGAACGACCCCATCATCGGCGCGATCGTGGACTCCCGCAAGGCTACCAAGGGCGGCAAGTTCATCCCTTGGATCCGCGCCTTCTCCTTCCCCATGGCAGTGCTGTGCATACTGGGCTTTGTCAATGTGGGCAATATCAACTACGGCCTGCGTCTGGCCTATATGTTCGTCACCTACGTTCTGTACGAGGCACTGTACACCTGCGTCAACGTGCCCTTCGGTACCCTGTCCAGCGTGATGACCGATGATGTCAGCCAGCGCACCGCACTGTCCCGCTACCGCAGCCTTGGCGGCACCATCTTCATGACCGTCATGGTCATGATCGGCCCCCTGTTTCTGTATGTAGACAACAAGCCCGTGGCTGGCCGCTTCCTGATGCTGGCCTGCATCTGCGCTATGCTGGGTCTGCTGTGCCTGCAGATCACCTGCGTGTGGTGCAAGGAGCGCGTGGAAGTGCCCGAGCGTCCGCAGGGCGAAAAGCTGAACTACCTGCACGTGCTCAAGGAGATCTCTCACAATAAGGCTCTGCTGGGCGTTATGTTCTTCAGCCTGACCGGCATGATCGGTGCTTCCGTGGTCAACGGCCTGAACACCTACCTGTACAAGGACTTCTTCGGCAACGTTAAAATTCAGGCTGTCTCCGGTATGCTGAGCGTGCTGTACGCTGTGCTGTCCTTTGCCATCACCCAGCCTCTTGCCAACAAGTTCGGCAAGAAGGAGTGGTGCTGCATGGGCGCCGGCTTTGCCGCCATCGTGTTCGGCATCCTGTTCTTCTTCCCCGTCCATAACCCCGTGACCTTCATCGTCATCAACGGTATCTGCTATCTGGGCGCTTCCGGCATGCAGGTGCTGATCTGGGCCATGGTCAACGACGCCATCGACTACCACGAGCTGCAGACCGACGAGCGCAACGAGGGCATCGTCTACTCCACCTACTCCTTCTTCCGCAAGCTTGCAAGCGCCATTTCCGGCAGCCTGTCCAGCTTTGTGCTGGGTGCCATCGGCTACAACGTGACCGCAGGCGCTGTGCAGACCGCAGGCGTTGTAAACGCTATCTGGAAGAGCTACACCGGCGTCTACTTCCTGGGCTACGGCATTGCAGTTGCCATCCTGTTCTTCGTCTACCCCCTGACCAAGCAGAAGACTGCTGAGATGCTGACCGAGCTGAAGGCTCGCCGCGCCGCAAAGGAGAGCAAGTAAACCATGAAGATCTTACAGGTTCAGTTTAAAAACCGCAATGGTCACACCCTGCGCGGCATCGTGACCCTGCCCGACACCGAGGGCAAGGTACCCTTTGTGGTGCACCTGCACGGCTTTGCCGGCAGCTGCAGCGGCTACAAGTCCATGTACACCCACCTGTCCCGCGCTCTGGCAGCGCAGGGCATCGGCAGCGCCCGGTTCGATTTCTACGGCAACGGCGAGAGCGACGGCGAGTTCGAGGATATGAGCTTCGACGGCCTGCACACCGATGCACAGGATATCTTTGCATGGGCCGCTGAGCAGCCCTATGTGGACAGCGAAAAGCTGTTCCTCTCCGGCCAGAGCATGGGCGGCTACATTGCCGCTTCCTGCGCACCGGTCATCCAGCCCCACGGCCTGATCCTGCTGTGCCCGGGCGCCGGGATGTGGTTCGGCTGCGCACAGCGTGCCGACGGCGTTGTGCAGACCGGCAGGGACTACACCGACATGGAGGGTCTGTGCTACAAGATGGCCTTTAACTACGAGATGGCAAAGCACCCCGACCCCTTTACCGAGGCCAAGGGCTACAACGGCCCGGTGCTGCTGCTGCGCGCCGACGATGACCGTCTGGTGGACGAGGGCACCTGCAGCCGTTACGCACAGGTGTACACCGCACCCGAGGTGGACACCATTGCAGGCGGCGGTCACAACTTTGCCACGCTGGCAGCCCGTGCCGCCGTGGAGGAAAAGACCGCAGCATTCATCAAAGCAAATCTGTAAAGCAAAGCGTATCTGCAAGGAGGCTTTTGTATGGAAAACGTAATTCTGCAGCCCATCGAGGTGGGCGGACAGACCTTTAAAAACCGCATCATGTTCCCCCCGCTGACCACCGGCTACGAGAAAAACGGCATGATCAGCGAGCAGGACATGGGCTTCTACACCCGTCTGGCAAAGGGCGGCGTGGGCTACATCGTTATGGGCGATGTGGCACCCATCAACAGCTTTTCTCCCACCCCCAAGCTGTTTGACGACAGCCAGATCCCTGCCTTCAAGGCACTGGCCGACAGCGTCCACGCCTACGGCACTAAGCTGGGCGTCCAGCTCTTCCACCCGGAGTACGATGTGGACGCCATCAACAGCCTGTTCATGCAGAAGAAGTTTGACGAGATGCGTCAGCGCCTGCATCACGACATGATGTTCTTTACCGATGAGGTCAGCGAGGAGATGCTGATGGCCATCATCGATAAGATGTGCGCCTGCGCAGTGCGTGCCCAGAAGGCCGGTGTGGACGTCATCCAGATCCACGGCGACCGCCTGAACGGCTGCCTGTGCTCCACCCGCATGAACCACCGCACCGATAAGTTCGGCGGCAGTCTGGAGAACCGCGTCCGCTTTGCCCGGATGCTGACCCGCGCCATCCGCAAGGCTGTGCCGGATATGGTCATCGACTACAAGCTGTCCATCGTCACCCCGCAGCGCGGCAAGGGCGGCATTGACGAAGCCGACGCCGTGCAGTTTGCCCAGTGGCTGGTGGAGGACGGCGTGGATATGTTCCACGTTGCACAGGCCAACCACACCGGCAACATGGCCGACACTATCCCTCCCATGGGCGTGCAGCCCTACGGCTTCTTCGTCAAGATCGCCGGGGACATCAAAAAGGCCGTCAATGTGCCGGTCAGCGCCGTGGGTCGTATCGTGGACGCCGACATGGCTGCGCGTGTCATCGAGAGCGGTATGGCTGACATGGTTGCCGTGGGCCGTCCGCTGCTGGCAGACCCCGACTGGGGCACCAAGATCGCTGCCGGGAAGGCCTGCGATATCCGCCGCTGCATCAGCTGCAACAAGGGCTGCACCGATGCCATCCAGAACCGTCAGTTCCTCTCCTGCGTGCTGAACGCGGAGAACGGCTACGAGAACACCCGCAGCATCCAGCCCGCAGCGCAGAAAAAGAAGATCGCCGTCCTTGGCGGCGGCCCTGCCGGTCTGGAAGCCGCCCGTGTGGCAGCGCTGCGCGGCCATGACGTGACCCTGTTTGAAAAGACCACCACTCTGGGCGGCCAGCTGAACATTGCCTGCGTGCCTCCCCGCAAGGAGGAGATGCGCCGTGCCGCACAGGACCTGATCCACGCGGTCTGCAACGCCGGTGTGCACCTGTGCATGGGTCAGACCCGCACCGCAGAGCAGCTGAAGGATGCCGGTTTCGAGGCCGTCATTAACGCTGTGGGCGCACACAGCGCCGCACCCCGCATCCCCGGCATTGACAGCGTGAACGTGGCCGACGCCTGGAAGGTGCTGGCGGGTGAGCAGCAGGTGTACGGCACGGTGGCTGTCATCGGCGGCGGCATGGTGGGCTGCGAGACCGCAGAGTATCTGGCTGCCCGCGGCTGCAAGGTGTCCGTTATTGAGATGATGGACAAGATCGCCGCAGGCGAGAGCGTCACCATTCTGCCCACCCTGCTGGAAAACTACAAGACCTACGGCGTGGAGCAGTACCCCAGCCACAAGGTCAAGGAGTTCCGCATGGACGCCGTTGTCTGCGAGAACAAGGACGGCGCAGAGGTGACCATCCCCTGCGATTACATCGTGCTGGCTATGGGCGCACGCTCCAACGAATTTGACGCTGCTGCGCTGGAAGCTGCCGGTATCCCGGTGTATTCCATCGGCGATGCCGCCGGCAAGGCTGCGGATATCTCCAACGCCATCCGCACCGGTTACGATACCGCTTGCCAGCTGTAAAACAAAAAATCGTTCTATTTGTGGGTCAGAAACATCTGTGGGTGTTTCTGACCCACTTTTTTCACCCTCTCAGGCAAAGCCTTGACGGCGATGACTGAAAGGGTCATGACGCAATGCCTTTTGCAATATTTTCCCCCGATTAAGCCCGGATATAGAAATCCAATGGTAGTTGTGGTAAAATAAGGCATCCGGGAGCGCCGGGCGCTCCGCTGCAACATGAAAAATGGAGGTTTTCTATGAAAAAGACCTATCGCTCGCTCTTTTGCCTGCTTGCAGTGCTGCTGCTCAGCGTCAGCGTGCTGCCCTCTGCTTCGGCGCTGTTTTCCAAAAAGCTTTACTATTATGGCACGGTAGAGGGCGTCAGCCGCACCGTGGAGGGCAAGGTGGAGTCCATTCTGGTGACTGCGGAAGAGCAGGAGACCTACCAGATGATCGTCACCGACAGCACCGTTTGGCAGGATCATGACGAAAAGACCACCTCTGACCCCGCCACCCTTGCGGTAGGCGAGCAGATCTGCGTGGTGCACGACCCGGCTGTGATGATGTCGCTGCCGCCGCAGTCGGTGGCGTATACCGTCATCCGCAACTTCCCCGCAGGCACGGATCTGGAACAGGAAGCCCGCGATGCCGCCTGCCCGGTGAAGAAGTTCTTTGCCGACACCCGCAAGGCCATTTCGGACTGGTTCTACCAGACCATGCCCATCTGAGCGTAACGTTCCTTCTATAACGCAAAAAATCTGCTGCCCCGCACCGGATGCCAGAGCGTCCGGGCAAAGGGGCAGCAGATTTTTTTATGCAAGGTTATGCGGCGTTTTGCGGCAAAAACGCTGTGTACCGCTATTTATTTTCGGGGGGGGGTAACGCGGAAGCGCTTCACCACCTGTTCCAGTGCGCTGATATCCACAGGCTTGGACAGATGCTCGTCCATGCCGGCTTCCTTGCTCTTTTGCATATCCTCAAGGAAGGCGTTTGCCGTCATGGCAAGGATGGGAATGGTTCTACCCAGCGGGTTTTCACCGCTGCGGATGCGGCGGGTGGCTTCCAGACCATCCATCACCGGCATCTGGATATCCATCAGGATCATGTCATAATCGCCGGGCTTGACGCTGGCAAAGGCATCCACGATCTCCTGACCGTTGGGGCAGATGGTGCAGCTTGCGCCTTTTGTTTCCAGCAGCATCTGCAAGATCTCGGCGTTGATGGCGTTATCCTCGGCGCAGAGGAACTTCATGCCGGACAGGGGAGAGGTGGTCTCTTCTACCTCCGGGAGCGCCTGCGCCTTTTGCACCGTGTCCGCTTCGGTATCAATGGGGAATTCCAGCACTACCTCAAAGCGGGTGCCCTTGCCGGTGGCACTCTCTACGCTGATGGAGCCGCCCATCAGGTCTATGACGCTTTTGGTGATCGCCATACCCAGACCCGTGCCCTGCACCTTGTTGATGCCGGAGCGCTCCTCCCGGGTAAAGGGGTCGAAAAGGGTCTTTTGGTAGTCCGCGCTCATGCCGATGCCGTCATCCTGCACCACAAAGCGGTACCGGGCGTAATGCTCGTTCCGGGGCAGCTCTTCCACCTCGAACCGGATATGCCCGCCGGTGGGCGTATACTTGACTGCGTTGGAGAGGATGTTCATCAGTACCTGATTTAGACGGTTGGGGTCGGCCAGCACGTTTTCGTGCTGCAGATTGGTGCTTACCGTAAAGGTCTGACTGCGCTGACCTGCCTGCTGCCGGATGATGCTGTCCAGCTGACTGATCTGCTGGGGCAGGTTCATCTTTTCCACATTCAGGGGGGTCTTGCCGCTCTCGATGCGGCTCATATCCAGAATATTGTTGATGATGCCCAGCAGCAGCTGACCGGAGGTTTCCAGCTTGCCCAGATGCTCGGCAAGCTTTTCCGGCTCGTGCAGCTCGGTTTTCATCAGGGTGGTAATGCCGATAATGGCGTTCATGGGGGTGCGGATATCGTGGCTCATGTTGGAGAGGAAGTCCGTCTTGGCTTTGCTGGCACGCTCGGCGGACTGTAACGCCTCTGCGGCAGCATCCTGCGCCCGCCGCATCTCGTCGTTGGCCTGCGTCAGCTGGATGTTATACTGCTCCAGACGGAGGTTCGTCTCTTTTTCGGCCCGCAGCTCCCGCTGCTGCTTTTCCCGCAAAAGGAACCAGCCAGCAATGACTGCCATGATCGAAAACACCATTGCAAAGCCTACAATAACGGCCATGACGATATTGACCAGCTTCTGCGTATTCACGGCCACATATTCTGCCGGAACAAGGAACGCCAGCGTCCACTGGGCGTTTTCCATCTGCTTCAGGGCGTAGTAATACTCAGTCCCGTCCAGCACGGCGTTGGAATAACAGGAGCCTGTGCGGGCAAGCCGCTCCTTTGCTGCTGCAAAGGAAGAACCGTGCAGATAGGACATCTGGGAGAGCACGGTGTATACGTTATGCCCCTTCAGCAGCTCGGTATCATTGGCGTTGAACAGCTTGAAGCCGTTGTTGTCCAGCACATAGACGCTGTTGTTATTTTCGTAGGCGTCGCAGCGGAAATTATCGTTCAGCTGGGTCATACTCTGGGCGATGCCAAAGTAGCGCAGGGTGATCTCTTTCTCTCCGCTTTGCAGTGTGATGGGGGTGGGGAGCTGTTTCAGGAACACCATCCGGGAGTCGTCCACGGTCAGCGAATTGGAAACATAGCTGACCCGCTGCGGCGCGTTTTCCAGATAGTTCATTTCCCGCAGCAGACCCGTGTGGCCATACTCGGTATAATAACGCCCGGCAGCATCCACGGCGATCAGTTCAATCTGTTTTTCATGGTAATTGGAAAGCTCCGACAGCTTTTTCAGATAACGGTAGAGATCGGTATCAGTCTCCAGCGGAGTATAGTACAAATAATTGCATTGTACATTCACCTCGTCCCAGTGGTTGTCGATCACATCCTCCAGACTGTGGAACATCTGGTGGGTGACCTCTTCCATCTGGCTCAGCCGCTCGTGGTAGACAAGGTTTTGGATGTAGGTCTGGCTCATGACAAAAAGGGTCAGGATCAACACGATGATGACAAAGCCGGTGCCCCAAAGCAGCTTTTGGTATTTTTTCTTGTTCACATCCAGTATCTCCTGTCTGTTCTGTTTAATTCCATGCGGTGTCTGCCCGGCTGATGGTGGTGTATGCGCCAAAGAAGGCTTTTGCGGCATCCATGCCCACCACGCCGCTGTCTGTCACCGTTGCTTCGGCAGCCAGCTGATCGCTCACACCGCAGATAGCAACCTGATAGGTCTTGCCCGCCTCCGGCTGCACCGGGCTTACCAGCACATAGGGGTAGCCCTTGCCGTTGCCGTAGGCATCGTAACCAGAAGCCAGCAGGTCGTTGATCTGCTGCCCGGTCAGGGTGACGGTCTGGATAGTGCGGTTCCAGCCGGTGGGCAGGATGGCCGAAAGGTCATAATCCGTAATGCCCTTGGCGTACAGCTTGGCGGCTACGCCGTGGTGGTTCTGCTCGGTGGGGTTGCCGGGGATCCATGTGCTCAGCGAGACCAGCGCAAGGTCGCTGCCGGTGGCCTGTGCAAAGCAGCGGCCTACCAGCATGGCGCAGTCCTGCTGCGAAAGCTCCTCCGTAACGGTAGTGATGACATCCGGGGTGTTGTTCACCACACTGTCCTGATCCTCGTCCAGCTGACGGATCACATCCTCCATAGTAGCATTGCCCTTGATGAAGTCCAGCATTTTAAGGCCGGTGGTCACGATGGTGTTTTCCCAGCCGGAATAGATAAAGGGCGCGGTATTGCCTGCGTTCAGGGCATCGGCAACATCGGCGTAGTAGGTGCCGTCTGCCTTTGCACCCTTGAAGGGCAGCAGGCTGCTTTTCAGCGCCGTTGCGGGCTGCAGAGCGCTGGTGCCTGCAACGGTGGAAAGCACACGCATCACCTTGAGCGCATCTTCCAGCTTTTGGGGGTTCTGTTTCAGCTTTTTATTCAGACCGTAGAAACGGTTCACATTCAGCACAAAAACGTTCTGGGTGCCGTCCTCGGAAAGAAACGGCATCAGCCCAAATTTATCGGCGTTGCCGTCTGCCTCCACAATGCCGTTGGTGTTTCCGATCAAAAACAGGGTGTTCCCCTCGGCCATCCTCTGCCGGGTCACGTTGTCGTCAAGAGCATCGCCGGAGTCGTTCAGCATCCCGATATCCTTCCACTTTTTGACATACGCCATTGCCTGCATCATGCCGGGGGTGTTGCTGACATTTGCCTTGCCGGAAAGATAATCCTTCTGCCACAGTCTGCCATCCAGCGTGCCGAGGAAATCGGCATCTGCAATGTTGCACAGATACTGGAAACCGTAGCCCGGATACTGGATCTGTGACAGGCAGAGATCGACCCCGGCTTCCTTGGCTTTTGCAGCCAGCACTTCCAGCTCAGCGAAAGAATTGGGCAGCTCCCAGCCGTGTTCCCGCAGCAAGGTCTTGTTGTAGGTGATGCCGTAGCAGTTGTAGGTCGAGGGCAGCAGGTAGATGGCACCGTTGTCGAACACGTCCTGCAGACGGGACTCCACATAGTTATCCGTAAAATCGTAGCCGGAAAGGTCCAGCAGTTTGTCGGAGACCAGATCAATCTGGGGATCGTAGTAGGTCAAGGTGCAGACGTCCGGCAGGTCGCCTGCCGCAAACATATTCTCCAAACAGGTGGTGGTGTTATCGCCGCTGTAGGGCACGACCTCGATGTTCACTTCCGGGTAAACGCTGTGTACCTGCTCAATAAAGGCTTCTATCTCCTTATAAGGTGCCATAAAGGTGATGGCTTCGTGCGCATCGTCTTTTTTATCTGTTTCGGTCTTGCCGCCGCCGCAGGCGGTCAGCGCTGCCGTGGCGGCAGCAATACTGCAAGCCTGCAAAAACGAGCGGCGGGAGATTTTCTTCATCATACAATAATACCTTCCTCACAGTTTGGCTATTCTTACACACCCCACAGGAACTCCCACGCTCGCGGCCTGTCCGCACTGGGCATACGCCGATTTTCCCATAAAATGACATTCTTATTGTATCATTGCAACAAAAGCGTTTCAAGCTGTTTTTAAAGGTTTTTGCATGGAAAAAGGCGAAAAACCGCGTGCTTTGCAGGTGCTTTCCGTCCGGCGGAGTTCTGAACCGCAGCAGCCGGAAATAGACTGAGATGACGCACAAAACGACTATGCAGACCGAAAAGAGGGTGCTTATGGAAAACACGGCTTTTATTCTGTACGAAAAATTCTGCTCCGACAGCGGGGAACAGCGCAGGGAACAGTTTAAAAAGGCGTTTGAGCGCTATCTCACGGATGCACTGCAAAACGATACGCCCATACCCTTGCAGGACGGAGCATAGAAGGGAGGGCGATTAAGATGCTGTGCAGGGATACCTGTGCCGGAAACAAAGGGCGCAGACCATGAAAGCGGCAATTTACTGCCGCCTGAGCAAGGAGGATGAAGGGAAAAACGGTGAATCGGAGAGCATCCAGAACCAAAAGTCCATGCTGACCGCGTATGCCGCAGAAAAGGGCTTTGAAGTTTACCAGATCTATTCGGACGAGGATTATTCCGGCATCGACCGGGAGCGCCCGGCATTCAATGCCATGATCCAAGCTGCCAGCGAACATAAGTTTGATGTGGTGCTGGCAAAGACGCAGTCCCGCTTTACCCGTGATATGGAGCTGGTGGAAAAATATCTGCACGGAAAGTTCATCGAATGGGGCATCCGGTTTATTGCCGTGGTGGACCATGTGGATACCGGCGAGGCGGCAAACAAAAAATCCCGCCAGATCAATGGGCTGATCAACGAGTGGTATCTGGAGGACCTGTCCAACAATGTCCGCGCCGTGCTGGACCACAAACGCAGAGAGGGGCTGTTCATCGGCTCCTTTGCACTGTATGGGTATTGCAAAGCCCCGGACGCCAAGGGAAAGCTTGTCATCGACCCGGAAGCGGCTGAGGTGGTAAGGCGCATTTTTGCATTGGCGCTTAGCGGGATGGGTGCGCATAAGATCGCGCAGATCCTGAACAATGAAGGCATTCCCAGCCCGACAGCATACAAACAGCTGCACGGTGCGCAGTACCACGCTGCCATGAAAAAAACGGATTATTCGCTGTGGGGCAGCCCGACTGTTTATCAGATGCTCCATAATCAGACGTACATCGGAGATCTGGTGCAGGGGCGGCACAAAAAGGTGGGCTATAAATCCAAAAAGACGGTCTGGCTGCCAAAGTCCCAGTGGATCGTTGTAGAAAATACCCACGAGCCTATCATAGACCGTGACACCTTTGAAACGGTACAGCGGATGCTGGCAGCGCGCACCCGGAGCGGCGTGCAGGGGACGATCCATCCGCTTGCCAAAAAGGTGGTTTGCGGCTGCTGCGGCAGCTATATGGAGCAGACTGCCCATCAGCCAAGAGCGGATGGCGTTCAAAGACGCTATGTCCGCTGCCGGATGCACCAGCGTGCGCCGGAACGGTGCAGCAATAAGACCTGCACTGACCTGAACGCATTGGAAAACACCGTGCGGGAGCGTATCCGAGAATACGCAGAGGTCTATGTTGACCCGGAAAAGGTGGAGCTGCCCCGGCAGGATGACCCGGTGCGGCAGCGGGCGCAGGCAAAGCGCAGCGAGCTGAAACGGCTGCAATGCGAAGCAGACCGGCGGCGCAGGGCTTTGCAGCAGCTGTATCTGGATAAGGTATCCGGGTTGATCGATGCCGCGCAGTTTTCAGAGATGAACCGGGCGTTTGGGGAGGAAATAAAAAGTGCGGAAAACCGTATCCGTGGCTTGGAAGCAGAACTGGAACAGCAGCCGGAGGAAACGGACGCCGCTCCGGCGCAAAGGCAGCGTGTGCGGGAACTGGCACAGGTTTCCCATCTGACCCGGGAGCTTGCGGTGCTTTTGGTGCGGCGGGTTATTGTCGGCACAAAAGACCCGCTGACCGGGCAGCAGGAGATCACGATCGAATGGGCGTTCTAAGCCGGAAAACACCCTGTCTGCCCGTTGGGGTATTTTCGTCCGCCCATGTGGGGTAGACCTCACTGGAAGCAACGTTAGCGATATAATCCCGGAAGGACACCGTCACGTTGCGGGCGGCAGCTGCCGGCTTGCCCAGATGCACCGTGATATTTTTGGGGATGACGACCTGATCCAGCACCCGGGGCGTGCAGTGCTGCACCGGCTGCGGTCCGCTGCCGCCGCTGCCCGCAAACAAAGCGTGCGGCGGGATGATGATGGGCGCGTTCGGGATGTCCCGGTCTTCCTCGGTGACGGGCAGCATCTGGGGCTGCGCCAGCGTTACCTGCCCGGCAAAGATCTGGATGCCCTCAATGCGCACGGTGCGGTAGCCGGGCTTTGCGGCGGTCAGGCTGACGATGGCATAGGGGCGGGTGGTGTTGTCCTCGTCCAGCGAGAGGGCGCAGGCGGGGGCTTCAACGGGAATATCGGCGGCGCTGCCGGTGGCATCAGTGATGCAGTGCAGGGTGAAGCCGTCCCCCTGCACCGCAACGGTCACCCCCTCCACGGGGGCAGACTGGCGTGCCGCAAAGGTCTGGATGCGGAGAGTTCCGGTGTTTTTCATGGAGATACGCTCCTTTGCTGGTAAAAGTATGTTTCTGCCCCAGCGTATTCCGTCCGGTGCCCGGACGTGCATGGCAATGTCCGCGGCAAACAAAAAAAGCCGCCCGAAGGCGGCAGGGGAGAATCGCTTATTTGGCGCTGTCCTTGGCAAGGGCGGCGTCAATGTTTTTTTGCAGGGCGGCAAGGTTTTCTTCCTTGTCAATGCCGCCCAGCAGGGGCTGACCCACAACGTTGCCGTCCCGGTCAAAAACGTAGGTGGTGGGGAAGGCCATGATGTTCAGCGCAAACTTGCCAGCCTCGCTGCCGGAAGCAAAGTAGATGTTGCGGTAACTTGCGCCCTTTGCTGCCAGCAGCTTTTTGGCAGCTTCGATGCCCTGCTGGCTGCCATCCAGCGTCTCGGTGTTGATGCCGACCACCTCGCCGCCCTGTGCCTTGACCTTTTCATTCAGGGCGTTCAGGTCGTCCAGCTCCTCTACGCAGGGCTTGCAGCCGTTGAACCAGAAGTTCACCACTGTAAAGGCGTTGCCCGCAAACAGGCTGTTGTCCACCGGGTTGCCCTCTAAATCGCTGCCCTCAAACTGGGGGAAAGCAGTGCCCTGTGCGGCAGCGCCGGAAGCAGCCGCGTCCGCAGGGGCAAGAGCAGCAATTTGTTCCTCGATGGCACGGATCTTTTCCGCATCGGCGGTCAGGGTCTTGTACTCCTCGTCCGAGAACTGATCCTTTGCCTTTTCTACGGCATTGCGCAGAAAATCGCCGTAGTTCGTGCTGAGGGTGGTCTCGGTCACGTTTTTGTCCATGGAAGTGAACACCTTCTCCCACAGGGCATCGTTTGCGGAAAGGATCTCGTTTTCCTCCGCCAGCAGCTGCTCCTCGGTCTTGCTTTCCGCTGCCGCAGAGGAAGCGGAAGAAGAGGATGCCGAAGATGCAGAGGATGCGCCCTGCCCGCAGGCGGCAAGGCTGAAAGCCAGCACAAGGCTGAGCGAAAGTGCGGTTACACGGTTAAGCTTCATGGTTTTACTCCTTTGTTGCTTCAGTGTTTGATTGGTCTCCCAACCCGAACTTGTACTGGATGGCGTCCGTAGGGCAGGCTTTCATGCACATCCCGCAGCGGATACATTCGGCGTGGTTGGGGGTCTTGGTAATGTCTACGTCCATCTTGCAGGCCCTTGCACAGGCACCGCAGGAGACGCATTTGTGGGTGTCTACGCGCATCTGGAACAGCGAGACCTTGTTCAGCAGCGCATAGAAAGCGCCAAGCGGGCACAGCCACTTGCAGAAGGGGCGGTAGAACACCACGCTGCCCACAATGACTGCCAGCAGAATGCAGGCTTTCCATGTGAACAGTTTGCCCAGCGAGGCGCGTATGCCCGCATTGGTCAGGGAGAGGGGAATGGCACCTTCCAGCACGCCCTGCGGGCAGAGGTATTTGCAGAAGAACGGGTCGCCCATGCCCAGCTCGTTGACCGCCAGCAATGGCAGCAGCACCACCATGACCAGCAGCACCGCATACTTTAAATAGCGCAGCGGCTTTAGCTTTTTGGTGGAGAACTTAGGGGAGGGTATCTTGTGCAAAAGTTCCTGAAACCAGCCGAACGGGCAGAGGAAGCCGCAGATGAACCGCCCCAGCAGTACCCCGAAAAGGATGAGGATGCCGGTGATGTAGTAGGAAAAGCGGAATTTGGAGGAACCCACCACCGCTTGGAACGCCCCCACCGGGCAGGCACCGGCAGCGCCCGGGCAGGAATAGCAGTTCAGTCCCGGCACGCAGACGTATTTTCCGTTGCCCTGATACAGCGTCCCTTTGGCAAAGTTGGGCAGGTGGATGTTGGTCAAAAGGGTTGCCCCGGCCTGTATAAAGCCCCGGAACCGGGCGAGGGGATTTAGTTTTTTCTTATCCAATGCCCACACACTCCATACACAGCCGGATGGCTTTTGAAAATACGGTATCTGCCTCGCCCCGCCATACACCGAAGAGCAGCATCAGCACCCCGGCGGCAAGCAAAAGCAGCTGCGCCTGTTTTTTTGTCATGAACATCATAGCCTCCTGTTGTTTGATGGCACCAGTATACACTATCCGGGATAAAATTTCTGCTAAGAAAATCTTAACACGAATCTTAACATCGTCTGCTATAATCTGTTATAATGAAAAAAACGCAATAATACGGGAAGGGTGGAAAACAAAATGCGCCTTTTGGTGGTAGAGGACGAGCACTCCCTGCGGGAGGACATTGCCCGGAAGCTGCGGCTGTCCGGGTACGAGGTGGACGCCTGTGCAGACGGCGAAGCCGCACTGGAAGCGCTGGCGGCAGAGCGGTACGACCTTGTACTGCTGGACCTCAACCTGCCCAAGGTGGACGGGATGCAGGTGCTGCGCAGCTTACGGCAGCACGACCTTGAGACCTGTGTGCTGATCTTATCGGCGCGCAGTGAAATTTCAGATAAGGTGGAGGGACTGGATGCCGGGGCAAACGATTATCTTTCCAAGCCCTTCCACCTTGCAGAATTGGAAGCCCGGGTGCGCAGCCTGACCCGGCGCAAGTTCATCCAGCAGGACGTCTGCCTGTGCTGCGGGCGGCTCAGCTTCAACACCCGCAGCCGCGTTGCCACGGTGGACGGCCAGACTCTTGCGCTGACGCGGAAGGAGAGCGGCGTACTGGAATATCTGCTGCTGCATCAGGGACGCCCGGTCAGTCAGGAAGAGCTCATCGAGCACGTCTGGGACGGCAGCGTGGACAGCTTTAGCAACTCCATCCGGGTACATATCTCTGCCCTGCGCAAAAAGCTGCGGGCGGCGCTGGGCTACGACCCCATCCGCAACCGCATCGGGGAAGGCTACGAGATCGGAGGAGAGGTACAATGAAACGGTTATCTCTGCAATGGCGCATCACCCTGCTGACGGCGCTGCTCATCGCCTGCGCCTGCGTATGTATGAACCTGCTTTTATACCGTACCGGTGCCACCGGCATGGATGCCCTCAACGGCTTTATGATGCAGTATCAGCCCGGCAGCGCGGATTCCTTGACCATCGAGATCCCGCAGGAGGAAATGTCCAGCCTGCTGGCGCATTTTTCACAGGAAGTCTACGATGCAAAGGTGGTTTTTGGCCGCAAGGGCTGGTGCATCACCGCCGTGGTCACCATCCTCAGCGCAGCCATCGCTTATTTTGTCAGCGGCAGAGCGCTGAAGCCTTTGCAGCAGCTTGCGCAGCAGGCGCAGCGGGTCGATCAGGACAGCATTGCCACCGCCCGGTTGGACGAGGATACCGTGCGGGAATTCAGGCAGTTGAGCCGGTCGGTAAACCGGATGCTGGATGGGCTGGCGCAGTCCTTTGAGTTGCAGCGGCAGTTCGCGGGCAACGCAGCCCACGAGCTGCGCACCCCGCTGGCTATTTTGCAGACGAAGCTGGAACTGTTTGCGGAAGAGCACCCAGCCATGGATGCCGAGACTGCCGGGCTGGTCAGCTCTCTGCGGGAGCAGCTGGACCGTCTGACTGCCCTTGTGCGCACTTTGCTGGAAATGAGCAATCTGCAATCGGTCTCCCGCACCGACCACATTGCCCTTGCGCCGCTGGTGGAGGAGATATTGACCGACCTGACCCCCCTCGCCCAGAAAAACAACATCTCCTTGCAGCAGGACTGTGAGGAGCTTGGCATGGTGGGCAGCGATGCACTGATCTACCGGCTGGTGTTCAATCTGGTGGAAAACGGCATCAAGTATAACCGCCCCGGCGGCGCGGTGCACGTCACCCTGCGGCAGGAAAAGCAAGCCGCTGTGCTGCGCGTTGCAGATACCGGCCCGGGCATCCCTGCGGACTGCCGGGAGAGCATCTTCCAGCCCTTTTTCCGGGTGGATAAGTCCCGCAGCCGGGAAATGGGCGGCGTGGGGCTTGGGCTTGCCCTTGTGCGGGAGATCGCCGTGCTGCACGGCGGCAGCGTGACCGTGGAGAGCAGCAACGAGAACGGCACTACCTTTGCCGTCGCCCTGCCGCTGGCACAGCCCTGCTGAAACCGGGCGGACTGGGGCTTTATTTTTGGCACACAGGGGAGTATACTGGAAACAGCAGGCCCCGGAAAATAAGAAGGACAAAGGAGATACTGAAAATGCAGGCAACCATTCACAACGAATTCCTGACCCTGACCGTGGACACCCACGGTGCAGAGGCCGTCAGCCTGAAGAACGCCGCAGGCGAAGAGATGCTCTGGCAGGCCGACCCCGCCATCTGGAAGCGCCACGCACCCATCCTGTTCCCGTGGACGGGCAAGCTGGTGGACGGCACCTTTGCAGCCAAGGGCAAAACATGGAAGGGCGGCCAGCACGGCTTTGCCCGGGATCTGGAGCATACCCTGCTGCGGGCAGAAGGGGACACCATCCAGCTGGAGCTGCGGGCAGACGATGCTATCAAGGCAGAGCGCTTCCCCTATGACTTTGTGCTCACCAGCACCTTCCGTCTGGAGGGCAAGACTGTGCACCACACTTTGCAGGTAACGAACCCCGGCACGGAGGAGCTGCGCTTCGGCATCGGCTTCCACCCGGCGTTCAATGTGCCGTTCGATGAAAAGCACACCACCACCGACTACGAGTTCCGCTTTGACCGGCCGGAAAGCCCGGTCATCCTCGATGCCCGCCCCAACGGCCTGCTGAGCGGCAAGAGTTATTACCAGTGGAAGAACCAGCAGGCCATCCCGCTGACCGACGACCTGTTTGCCGACGACAGCTTCTGCATGGCGGGCCTGCGCACTGGCACCATCGGCATCTGCGAAAAGGACACCGGCCGCAATATCACCTGCAAGGTGGAGGGCTACCCCTATTCGCTCATCTGGTCGGCTCCTGCAAAGCCGGTGCGCTTTGTGTGCATTGAACCGTGGCACAGCCTGCCCGCAGCCGTTACCGACCCGCAGGACTGGGAGCAGCGCGCCGCAGCCGCCTGCCTTGCCCCCGGCGAAAGCTGGCAGACTACCCTTAGCACCACCTTTGACCGGTAAGAAAAAAGCACGCAGAAACGAAACGGCGTGCTCTTGACAGAAACCTCAAAAGCGGGTATACTGTAAATAGAAAAGGCACTGCGACAAGCGGTCAGCCCTTTTGATGAGAATCCTTAAAGACTAAGAACCGTCACCGGCCGGGGTGGCGGTTCTCGCTTTTTACCTTGATGGTAAATACCAATCCGAAGATATGGAACGTCAAAGTAATTGGCATAAGCTTCACCTCCTTTCGGAAGTGGGGCCGAACCGCCTGCCGTTATGTGCAGTGCCTTGCTGCTAGAGCAGCAACTCTATAATAGCATATAATTCGACAAATGACAAGTAAAACCCCCGGAGCGTTTTTTGCTCCGGGGGTTTTGTATCGGGTCAGAAAGGCAAATGCTTAGTAAGCAACGCCCCAGTAGACCATGGCCTTGGCGGGCTTACCGCAGCAGGGGCACACATCGCTGAGCTGCTCCTGCTCAAAGGGCATACAACGGCTGGAAAGTCCGGCCTCTTCCTTCATCTTCATCTCGCAGGCCAGATCGCCGCACCACATGGTCTTGATGTAGCCGGTGTTGGCCTTGGCCAGCTCCTTCACCTCGTCCATGGTGGTGGCAGCCCAGGTACGCTTTTCGCGGTTTTCCAGCGCACGCTGGTACAGATCCTTGCGCAGAGCCTCCAGCTGGGCGGGGATGGCGGTCTCCAGCTCGTCCAAGCTTACAAAGACCTTCTCGCGGGTGTCGCGGCGCACCAGAACGCACTGGTTCTTTTCCAGATCCTTGGGGCCGATTTCCAGACGCAGGGGCACACCCTTCATCTCCCACTGGGCAAACTTCCAGCCGGGGGCGTTGTCGCTGTCGTCCAGCTTCACGCGGGCGTACTTGCCGATCTTCTCGGCCAGCTCAGCAGCCTTCTCGGAGACGCCGGGCTTGTGGGCGGCAATGGGCACCACTACCACCTGAATGGGGGCAATGGCCGGGGGCAGGATCAGGCCGTCGTCGTCACCGTGGGTCATGATGATAGCACCCACCAGACGGGTGGAAACGCCCCAGCTGGTCTGGAACGGATGATGCAGCTGGTTGTCGCGGCCGGTAAAGGTGACATCGTAAGCCTTGCTGAACTTGTCGCCAAAGTAGTGGCTGGTGCCGCTCTGCAGCGCCTTGCCGTCCTTCATCATGGCTTCGATGGTGTAGGTGGCCTCGGCACCGGCAAACTTTTCCTTGTCGGTCTTGCGGCCCTTCACCACGGGGATTGCCAGATCCTGCTCGCAGGTGTCTGCATAGCAGTTCAGCTGCTGCTGGGTCTCAGCCTCGGCCTCGGCAGCGGTCTCGTGGATGGTGTGACCCTCCTGCCACCAGAACTCGCGGCTGCGCAGGAAGGGACGGGTGGTCTTTTCCCAGCGCACTACGCTGCACCACTGGTTGTACTTCATGGGAAGCTCACGGTAGCTGTGCAGCACGCGGGACCAGTGGTCGCAGAACATGGTCTCGCTGGTGGGACGCACCGCCAGACGCTCCTCCAGCTTGTCGGAGCCGCCCATCGTGACCCACGCCACCTCCGGCGCGAAGCCATTGACAAGCTCGCCTTCCTTCTGCAGAAGGCTCTCCGGGATCAGCACCGGCATAGCCACATTCTCATGGCCGGTAGCCTTGAACCGGGCATCCAAATCCTTCTGGATCAGCTCCCAGATGGCCTGACCATAGGGGCGCAGGATGATAAAGCCCTTCACACTGGAATACTCCACCAGCTCTGCCTTCACGCAGATGTCGGTGTACCACTGTGCAAAGTTTTCTTCCTGACTGGTGATCGCCTGCACGAGCTTCTTGTTGTCTTTTGCCATTTTGTTTTATCCTCCCAAGGCCGTGCGCCAAACGCTGTGCGTTCCGCACGAACCATAATAAAGCCCCGCCTGCCTGCACGGCCGTGTGCCGCACTGCAAAGGCGGGGCTTTTGCCTAAAAGAATCAGTTCTGCGCGTGGCTGTCCACAAAGTTTACCACATCGCCTACGGTGCGCAGGGACTCGATAGCGTCGTCCGGCACCTCAATGCCAAACTCGTCCTCCAGCGTCATCACCATGTCCACGATATCCAGACTGTCAGCCTCGAAATCGCTCATGATATCACTTTCCAGCGTGATCTTTGCCGGGTCAACGTCCAGCTGCTCAGCCAGCAATGCACGGATTTTCTCAAAAGTATCCATTCCTGTGGTCTCCTTTTTGCAGTTGTATTGCATACGCGTACAGCCCGCCGTGCCCCGGAAAAACCTCCGGTATCCGGCACGGCCTTGCCTGCTGTACAAAGCGCTCTCTTTTTTTATATCCCATGCAGTGCGTATTGTCAAGCCCTGTTTTGCAGCAACTGAAGAAAATTGTCTGAAAGCTGCTTTTTCCCTTGACATCTCGTGCCGGTTTTTTTATCATTATAAAGTAATGAGTTTATAGGGACTGACCGGTCTCTTTTATAAGGAGCGATAAGCATGAAGCTTTCATTCACCAAAATGCAGGGCTGCGCCAACGATTATATCTATCTGGACTGCCGCACCTCCGGCGTGCCGGAGGATATCGCAGCGCTTTCACAGCGGCTGTCCCGGCGGCACTTTTCCATCGGCGCGGACGGAATCATCTGCATCTGCGCACCGGTCACAGCCGGGGCAGACGCCATGATGCGCATCTTCAATGCGGACGGCAGCGAGGGCAAGATGTGCGGCAACGGCATCCGCTGCGTGGCCGAGTGGCTGTATACCCACGGCATTGCAAAGCCGAAGCTTGCCATCGACACCCTCAGCGGCTTAAAGACCGTTGCACGCATGGGCGAGGGGCTGTGGCAGGTAGAGATGGGCACCTACACCGCCATGGCAGCGGCGCTGCCCGCCGTGAACATGGGCGAAGGGCCGCTGGTAGACCTACCCCTGCAGGTGGAAGAGAACCTGTGGCGGGTGACCTGCATCAGCGTGGGCAATCCCCATTGTGTGACCATTGTGCCGGATGTGGACAGCCTGAAGCTGGAGCAGATCGGCCCGGGCTTTGAGCACCACGAAAACTTCCCGGAGCGCATCAACACCGAGTTTGTGCAGGTGGTGGACGCCACCCACCTGAAAATGCGTGTGTGGGAGCGCGGCAGCGGCGAGACATGGGCCTGCGGTACCGGCACCTGTGCCACTGTGGCAGCCCTGACCGAGCTGGGCATCTGCCCCGCCGGGGAGGATGTCCATGTGCAACTGCGCGGCGGCGAGCTGACCATCCGGGTGCTGCCCGGCAAACAGCTGCTGATGACCGGCGCTGCCGAGACCGTGTGCGAGGGCACGACCGAAGTGTAAATAAGAACCCTCTCAGTCGCCTGACGGCGACAGCTCCCCCGAAGGGCGAGCTTTTCTGCATCAAGAGGAAAAGTTTCCCTTCAAAATGAAAAGCTCCCCCCTCGGGGGAGCTGGCATCGAGCGGATGCGAGATGACTGAGGGGGTTCCACAATATAGAAGCGAGGGAAAGTATCATGAAGATGAACAAGCATTACAATGAGCTGAAGGCCAGCTACCTGTTCGTGGACATTGCCCACAAGGTGGCTGCGTATCAGGAAGCACACCCGGAAAAGGAGATCATCCGTCTGGGCATCGGCGATGTGACCCAGCCGCTGGCGAAGTGCGTGGTGCAGGCTATGCGCGACGCCGCCGAGGAGATGGGCACCAAGGAGGGCTTCCACGGCTACGGCCCGGAGCAGGGCTATCCCTTCCTCAAGCAGGCTATTCAGGGCTACTACGCCAGCCGCGGCACTCAGCTTGCAGAGGACGAGATCTTTATCTCGGACGGCGCAAAGAGCGACCTTGCAAACCTGCTGGGTCTGTTCGATGTGGACAACACCGTGCTGGTACCGGACCCCGTGTATCCCACCTATGTGGACGATAACGTTACCGATGGCCGCAAGATCATTTACAGCCGCACCGGGCAGGAAAATGGCTTCCTCGGGATGCCGGACGAGAGCGTGAAGGCAGATATCATCTATATCTGCAGCCCCAACAACCCCACCGGCGCTGCCTACACCCGCGCACAGCTGAAGGCATGGGTGGATTACGCCCGCAAGAATGATGCCATCATCCTGTACGATGCCGCTTACGAGTGCTTTATCTCGGACGGCGAGCTTGCCCGCAGCATCTTTGAGATCGAGGGTGCACGCGAGTGTGCTGTGGAGATCTGCTCTTTCTCCAAAATCGCCGGCTTTACCGGCACCCGCTGCGGCTACACCGTCGTGCCCAAGGAGCTGGAGCGCGAGGGCATGAGCATCAACAAGCTGTGGCTGCGCCGCCAGACCACCAAGTTCAACGGCGTGCCCTATGTGGTGCAGCGCGCCGCTGCCGCCGTGTTCACCGAGAGCGGCATGGCTGAGATCCAGTCCAATCTGGATTACTACCGCCGCAACGCAAAGGTGATCGCCGATGCACTGGACGAGTGCGGCGTGTGGTACTGCGGCGGCAAGAACAGCCCCTACATCTGGCTGCGCTGCCCCGGCAACATGAAGAGCTGGGAGTTCTTCGACTGGCTGCTGGAAAACTGCGGTGTGGTGGGCACCCCCGGTGTGGGCTTTGGCGAGTGCGGCGAGGGCTACTTCCGCCTGACCGCCTTCGGCGATGCGGAAAAGACCAAGCTTGCCGCCGAGCGCATCAAGACCGCTATTAAAGCACTGTAAAACCTATAAAAATAGCACCCGCTGTCCGTTTTGGGCGGCGGGTGTTTTTTTGTGCACCCTCTTGACAAGTCTGTATCTTCTGTATATACTGTACATATACAGATAAAACACAAGCGTCAAAGGAGCAGCCGATGGAACTGTTTATCAATAACAAAAGCGGCGCGCCCATCTATGACCAGATCTACAACCAGATCAAGCAGCAGATCATCAGCGGGGCTTTGCAGCCGGACGAGGCCATGCCCTCCATCCGGGGGCTGGCACGGGATCTGCGCATCAGCGTCATTACCACCAAGCGCGCCTACGATGAACTGGAAAAAGAGGGCTTTCTTTACGCAGTACCGGCAAAGGGCTTTTTTGTAGCTCCTAAAAACACCGAGCTGCTGCGGGAAGAAAACCTGAAAAAAATTGAAGAACATCTTACCGAGGCCGTCCGCCTGTCCGCATCCTGCGGGCTGAGCAGGGAAGAGCTGCGGGAGATGCTGGAACTGCTGTGGGAGGGCTGAACATGAACGCACTGGAACTGCAGGGACTTACAAAACACTATAAGGACTTTACCCTTGGGCCGCTGGATCTGACCCTGCCCGGTGGCACCATCTGTGGCCTGATCGGCGAAAACGGGGCGGGCAAAAGCACCACCATCCGGCTGATCTTGGACATGGTGCAGCGGGACGGCGGCACCGTGACCATTCTTGGCAGGGACAGCCGCACCGCTTCCGTCCGCACCAAAGAGGAGATCGGCGTGGTGCTGGGCAGCGAGGGCATCCCCCTGTGCCTGAACGCGGTGCAGGCGGGCAAGGTGATGGCGGGCATCTACCACAACTGGGACGCTGACGCCTATGCGGAGCTGTGCCAAAAGTTCGGTCTGCCGGACAAGAAGCAGTACAAGGACTACTCCACCGGCATGAAGATGAAGCTGTGCATCGCCGTGGCACTGGCGCACCACCCGAAGCTGCTGCTGTTGGACGAAGCCACCAACGGGCTGGACCCGGTGGTGCGGGACGAGGTGACCGACCTGCTGCTAAACTTTGCCCGGGACGAAAACCACTCCATCCTCATCTCCTCCCACATCGTCAGCGACTTGGAAAAGCTGTGCGACACCATCGCCTTCCTGCACAAGGGCAGGCTGCTGCTCTGTGAAGAAAAGGACGCCCTGCGGGAGGAATATGCCCTGTGGCACGGCACGGCGGCACAGCTGGCGGCACTGGATGCACAGGTGTACGGCAAGCGGGTCACCCCCTACGGGGTCGAAGCGCTTGTGCGCCGGGACGCAATGCCCGCCGGAGCAGAGCTTGCCCCGGTAAGCATTGAGGAATTGTTTGTACTGATGGTGAAAGGGGAGAACGTGCAATGAAAGGTCTGTTATTGAAGGATGCCTATCAGATGTGGAGCTACACCAGATGGATCATTCTGGCGTCGGTAGCCATGATATTGATGGGAACGTTTTTCATGAAGGAAGGGTCTAATTTCTTTATGCTGTACGGCGGGCTTTTGCTGGGGCTGTCGCCAATGTCCTTACTGGCTTACGACCAGAGCAGCCGGTTCAGCATTTGCAGTGCCGCCCTGCCGGTGACAAAAGAGCAGCTGGTGGGCGGCAAATACCTCATTGGTCTGTGCGGTATGGCGCTGGCGGAGCTGCTGAGTATGGCGGCGCTGGCAGCAGCACAGCTGCTCTGGGGTACAGTGACGGTGAAGCTCACCGTGGCGACTCTGCTTCAGGTGGCGATGCTGACCCTGCTGGGCAACATTATCCTGCTGCCGTTGACCTACCGCTTTGGCTACGAGAAGGCAAAATATGTGTATTATCTTTGCATTGGTATGCTGGGAGCCTTGATGGGCATTACGGTGTCCTCCGGTGGGATTCTGCTGAACAGCATCCTACCCGCCCATAGCTCTGCGCTGGTGGGAGTGGTCGTGCTGGCAGCGGTGCTGGCGCTGTATGCCCTCTCGTGGCGGTTGTCCGTTGCATGGTACGGAAAGGCGGAGCAGTAAAATGAAGAAAAGTCAGGTCGCGGGCATCCTGTTCGGCGTTGCCATGGGCGTTTTGTTCAGTGTGTCGATGGGGACAGTGGGTTTTGCGCTGGGCGCCGGTTTTGTCGGTCTGGGCATGGTGATGTTTGAAGGGCTGGATGACCCGCAGGATAAAAAATAAGGTGTAAAAATGCGCCGCCCCTGCCGGAAAAGCTTCTCCGGTAAGGGCGGCGCTGTATTTATTTCTCGGGATTTTCGGCGTTTTTCTGCGCGGCTTCCAGCTCGTCCACCCGCTTTTGCAGGGCGGTGATCTTATCGTCCATTTTCAAAAATGTCCAGACCAGAACAGCCAGCACCAGCGCGGGAGGAACAACCATCCACAGGGACTGCTGGCACCAGAGCAGCAGCGAATAGCCGCCAAACACAGTAAAGAGAAACACGGCAAACAGGCTTGCAGCCAGTACAGCAAAAAATCCCATACAGAAAGTCTCCTTTCGCTTATTCTTCCGTTTCTTCCTCGTCCGGGTCCAGCTCAATGCTGAACACGGCTTTTTTCAGCTTGCCGCAGCCCTGCGCCTTCAGACCGGATTTATACGGCTCCCCGGCCAGATACAGGGCAAAACGTCCTTCGCACAGCATTCCGGCAATGCTGGTGCCGGCAGTGCCTACGGTGGTGTCGGCGGCTTCATCGGTGGGCTTGGTGGGAATCAGCTCTGCCAGACTTACCTCAAACAACTCGCTGCCGTCCAAGTCGGTCTCCAGCGTGATGTGATTGTCGTGCCGCTGGAACAGTGCCTTGTCGGAGGTCTGGGGTGTGACGGTACTCACAGTGACCACCGCCTTGTCCCCATCGATGCGGGTGCGCCCGGCAGGCAGGGTGGTGATATCCCGCGCCATGATGTACTCGATGACAGTGTCCAGATTGTCGCTTACGCCCAGATAATTGGGCAGGTTGTTCAGGGTATCGTAGATCATGGAAAAAGTCCTCCATCTGTATCGTTTTGGTTACTTGTATGGTATCACAGGTCGGGGGCAGATGCAATATCTGTGGGGGAGAGTATAAATCGATATTGCTCGAATCTCCCCTTGCATCCCTTTTGCATAGCAGATAAAACAGAAACTCCAGTACCCGGTTCGGATATTGGAGTTCTTGGTGGGCGCGGGTGGATTGCGCGAGCCGCGCTGCTAAAAACAGCCCACTTGGCTGTTTTTGCGCTGTCTTCTGCGACAGCGCCGCAGCTGTTCGAATCCGCCCGCTCTATGAGTCTGGCCTTGTTACAAAACAAAAACCTCAGCGTACTTGTATACGCTGAGGTTTTTTGGTGGAGCGAAGCAACCTAAATCCGAACCATTGCCCTCTGGGGCATCTTTGGCGGCGATTTCATCGAAAGTGATGGTTTTTGTGCCGTCTTTGTAGTTGAATGTAATCAAAACTTTTTCATCATAGAGATAAACCACGTTCACGAACGTGTTGATAAGCGTCTCCCTGTGGCTTTTCATGTTTGGGTCGAGCTTGCGGAACCGGGTCAGCCAGAAACGAACCTGATTTTCGCTTAACCGTGGCCGAGCGATTTTTTCTTCGGCAATCCGAACTTCAAGCTCTTTCTGCTGGGCTTCCAGCTTTTCCAAACGCGATTTAGTGGAGTTGGTCAGCACACCCGCCTGGATAGCGTTCAGCATATTCTCAATGCCGTTCTCCACCTCGCGCATCTGCTTTTCCAGCAAAGGAAGCGTGGTGTTTTCCTGATCCTGCAACTCCATGACTTCTGCAACGATGGCATCAATCACGGCATCGTCCTGAATCAGCTTCATGGTTTCAGCTATGACCAAATCTTCCAGCCACTCTTTACGGACGGTCTTTTTCTTGCAGGTCTTGAAGCGCTTCGCGGTGGCGCACTTATAATAATGATGAACGACCTTGTTTCTGCCCGTGCCGCACTCGCCGAACATCATCGCGCCGCACATTCCACAGAACAGCTTGGTCGTCAGCAAATAATCGTCCTCCGCTTTGTGCCGAGCCGGAGCGCGGCGGTTCTTGGCAATTTTGTCCTGCACACTGTCGAACAGTTCTTTCTCAATGATAACCGGGATGCTGTCTGGCATCACAATGTCCTTAAAACGGTTCTCTCCGATATAGCGGCGATTCGTCAACAAAGTTTGAATACTGTTATAGGTGAACTTCTGGTTACGGTTGGTGGTCACGCCACTGTCGTTCAGCCAGTTCATCAGTTCTTTCATAGTTGCGCCATCGTTGTACCGCTGGAAGGCTTCTACCACAAAGGGAGCTTTCAGCGGGTCGACTTGAAAGAACTTCTCCTCATCCACCTTAAAACCAATGGGAATCGTGCCGCCGTTGTACTTCCCCTTCAGAACATTCTCGGTCATGCCGCGCACAACTTTTTCAGAAAGTTCTGTCGAGTAGTATTCAGCCATGCCGGTGAGCATACTCTTGACCATGATACCCGCAGGGCTGTCAGAGATAGGCTCCGTGGCCGATACCAGCTTGACATGATTTCGTTCCAACTGATACTCATAGTGCGCTGAATCATAGCGGTTTCGGGCAAAACGGTCCAGTTTCCAGACCAGCACAATGTCAAACAACCGTTTCTCGCTGTCCTTGATCATCTGCTGAAACTCCGGGCGATTGTCCGTCTTTGCGGAGAATGCACGATCAATGTAGTGCTTAATGACCGTGATGCCGTTCTTTTCGGCATAGGCTGTACATTCCCGAATCTGTCCTTCAATGGATTCCTCATGCTGGTTATCGCTGGAATAGCGGGCGTAAATCACGGCGGTCATGGCAGGCACCTCCCATTTAGATATTGTTGAGCAACAGATACTAAGCAGCAATTGTTTCGTATAATTTATACCATGAATTTTACGTATTTTCAAGTACTTTGAAAAATTCTCATGAAGTATATCGCTTTAAAATTTATAAAAGGGAAACACTTGTAATATTGTGTTGTATCTTATAAAATAGAGGTATCAACAGTTTGCTCTAAGATAGCAAAGGCAGGTGCATCGTTATGACTCCGGAAGCAAGAGCGCGGGAACAGATCGATAACAGATTGCGGCAAAGTGGCTGGATAATTCAGGATCTGAAACAACTAAATCTGACGGTTGCTTCCGGTGTTGCAGTGCGCGAGTTCCCTACCAATACCGGTCCGGTGGATTATGCACTTTTCATTGAGGGAGTGCCAGTTGGTGTTGTAGAGGCAAAGAAAGACGAAGAAGGTCAGGCGCTGACAGATGTGGAAACGCAGTCCAGCCGCTATGCAAATAGCCAGTTCAAATGGGTAAAGCGGGAGTACAAGGTTCGGTTCGCCTACGAAGCCACTGGCGAATTGGTGCGTTTTACCGATTACGCAGATCTTAAATACCGTTCGCGCGAGGTATTCTCGTTCCACCGCCCGGAGACGTTGAAATGCTGGCTTGCTGAACCGGACACTGTGCGCAACAATCTGAAGCGTATCCCGCAGCTGGATGAATCGGGCTTCCGAAAATGTCAAATCAGTGCAATTCATGGTCTGGACACTTCGTTTTCAGAAAATCGGCCGCGCGCTCTTGTGCAGATGGCAACCGGCGCAGGCAAGACCTTTACAGCCATTACTGCCGCCTATCGGCTGTTGAAATACGGCAGAATGAATCGCATCCTTTTTCTGGTAGATACCCGCAGCCTTGGTGAACAGGCCGAGCGCGAGTTCATGGCCTACAAGCCCAATGACGATCCTCGCAGCTTTTCGGAATTGTATGGTGTACGCCGGTTAAAAAATTCTTATATTTCCGGGGATGTACAGGTCTGCATCAGTACGATCCAGCGGATGTATTCCATCCTAAAAGGGGAAGAACTGGACGAACAGGCAGAAGAGATTCCTTTTGCGGAATATGTCACCGCCGAAAGCAAAGCACCAAAAGAGGTCGTCTACAATGCCAAAATTCCGCCGGAGTTCTTTGACTGTATCATTGTAGATGAGTGCCATCGTTCTATTTACAATGTATGGAGTCAAGTGCTTTCCTATTTTGATGCGTTTATCATCGGCCTGACCGCTACGCCGGATAAGCGAACCATCGGCTACTTCAATGAAAATTTTGTCAGCGAATATACGCGAGAGCAGGCCGTTCTGGACGGCGTTAACGTTGGAGAGGACATTTATCTGATTGAAACCGATGTGACGAAAAATGGTGCAACCATCCTGAAGCAGTTGATCGAGCGGCGTAACCGCCTGACGCGCGCAAAACGCTGGGAGCAGATGGACGAGGATGTGTTCTACACACAGTCCAAGTTGGATAAGGATGTCGTAAATCCAAGCCAGATCCGTGCTGTGATCCGCACCTTCAAAGAAGCACTCCATACCACATTGTTCCCCTACCGGAAAGAAGTCCCCAAAACGCTGATTTTTGCCAAGACGGACAGCCATGCAGACGATCTTGTGCAGATCGTCCGGGAAGAATTCGGCGAAGGAAACGATTTTTGCAGAAAGATCACTTATAGTGCGCAGAATCCGGAAGCCGTTCTCAGCTCATTCAGAAATGACTATAACCCGCGTATAGCCGTTACTGTGGATATGATCGCGACCGGTACGGATGTAAAGCCCATCGAGTGCCTGCTCTTCATGCGGGATGTGCGCAGCAGCAATTACTTCGAGCAGATGAAAGGCCGCGGCACCCGCACACTGAGCAAGGATGATTTACAAAAGGTAACACCTTCTGCTACGGAAAACAAAGATCATTTTGTGATCGTGGATGCAGTGGGTGTAACCAAATCCAAAAAGACCGAGACCCGCACGCTGGAACGCAAGCCAGCTGTTTCCATGAAGGAACTGATGATGAACATTGCACTCGGTGCACGAGATGAGGACACTTTGACTTCTCTTGCAAACCGTGTGATTCGTCTCAGCCGCAGGATGGAACGCAGCGAACACAAGCAGTTCAAAGAAACCGTAGGGCAGACCGCAGAGCAGGTTGCGGAGAATCTGCTGAATGCCTTTGATGAGGATATCATTCAGGCCAAAGCGCAAACAGAAAGCGGCGTGCTTACGCCCGCACCGGAACAGCTTGCACAGGCTCAGAAAGAACTCATCAAACAGGCCGTTGCGCCTTTCCAGAAGCCGGAAGTGCGCGATTTTATTGAAAATGTCCGCCGCAGCCATGACCAGATCATCGACAGCGTTAATCTGGACAAAGTACTCTTTGCTGGTTATGATACCAATCAGGAGGAAACGGCAGACCGGGTAATTTCTACATTCAAGGATTTCATCGAGGAAAATAAAGATGAGATCATTGCCCTGCGCATCATCTACAATGAAACGTATAAAAAACGTCCGATGGTACTGAAAAAGCTGACGGAACTGTATCAAAAACTCAAGGCAAAAGGCATCACGGTCGAGCGTCTGTGGGATTGTTATGCCATCAAGCAGCCTGACAAGGTAAAGAAAGGCACACTTGTCCAGCTGACCGACCTGATTTCTATTATCCGTTTTCAGATGGGCTATACGGATACCATTTCGCCTTTTGCCGACCGGGTAAACTATAACTTCAAACAGTGGACTTTCCGCCGCAACACCGGTGCGGTTCACTTTACCGCTGAGCAGATGGAATGGCTGCGGCTGATCAAGGAGCATATCATCACATCGCTGAGCATTCTGCCGGAGGACTTGGAGTATACGCCGTTTGACAGCAAAGGCGGCTTGGGTGGGTTCTATCGGGTGTTCGGGGAAAAGTATCAGGAGATTTTGGACGAAATGAATGAGAAATTGGTAGCGTAAGGAGAACTATATGAACCCATTTGAATTATTTAGCTTCGCAAAATTGTTTTCAACTGTGATGAATGGGCAAATGTCTGTATCCTCAGCAGAAATGGAAGCTGCTTGTAAATTACTTAAGGAAATGGCAGACAACAATCAGTGCATGACATCTGAACAAAAAGAAGCCTACAAACTCATGGTGGATTGCGCTAAGGAAGCATCGAAAGGAAAACAGTAAACGTGCAATATACAGAATATGAACTGGGTGAATTATTGCCATTTGAGCAACCAACAGCATATATTGTAAAGTCTACCGACTATTGCGATGCCTATGCCACGCCGGTTTTAACCGCAGGAAAGTCTTTCATTTTGGGAAAAACAAATGAAACCGATGGTATTTTTGACCAGTTACCAGTCATCATTTTTGATGACTTTACAACTGCAACTCAATTTGTAAATTTCAGATTCAAAGTAAAATCTTCAGCAATGAAGATTTTGCATATTAACACCGATTTAGTCATTCCAAAGTATATCTTTTATCGCCTACAAATCATCCAGTTCGACCACAGCACACATAAGAGGTATTGGATTCAATCTTACTCAAAAATTAAAGTGTTAATTCCCCCATTGGACGAACAATTCCGCATTGTTGCCCGCATTGAAGAACTTTTCTCGGAGCTTGACAAGGCTGTTGATACGCTCAAAACCACAAAAGAGCAGTTAGAGGTGTATCGACAGGCAATATTGCAACAAGCTTTTATAGGAAATTCAAACTATCACAAGCGAAAATCGAGCATTCCAAAAGCAGAATTTAAACCGGTTGATGCAAAAGAACTTGTACAACTAGCAAGTCTTCCGCAAGAATGGAAATATGTCTATCTTTCCGACTTGGGAAATTTAAGCCGCGGAAAATCTAGCCATCGTCCTCGAAATGACCCAAAGCTTTTTGAGAATGGTGTATACCCATTTTTTCAGACAGGAGATGTAAAAGGCGCTCAAAAAGATTTATATAATTGTGAGAAAAAGTATAATGATGTTGGCTTGGCTCAAAGCAAGCTTTGGCCTGCGGGAACACTTTGCATCACAATTGCAGCAAATATTGCGGAAACATGTTTTTTAGGTGTAGATGGTTGTTTTCCGGATAGTATTGTTGGTTTTATTCCAAACGATAATTTAGTCTTAAAAGAGTATATTCGATTTTTTATTGAAGCGTCTAAGTTGAAGTTATGGGCATACGCACCAGCAACTGCTCAAAAAAACATCAATCTGTCGACACTTGAGAATTTGATAGTACCATATTGTGGTATCGAAGAGCAGCAATATATTGTGCAGAAAATAGAGGAAATCGATTCAGTTTGTAATAAACTCGAACAAACTATTGATATTGCTCTTGCACAGGCGGATGCAATGCGGCAGAGTATTTTGAAACAGTCGTTTGAGGAAAAAATATAAAGGAGGATAATTTAATGGATACGAAAAATAAAAAGCCTGTGGTCTTTGTTATAACACCGTTCACTGAGGAGCATTTGGAACTTTATAATACACTTAAGAATGAATTCAAAGGTCTGTATGAGTTTGTAAACGCCGGTGATACAGGAAACGTTCAAAATATTCTAAAAGATATTATTCAGCCTATTTATGATGCAGATATCATTCTCGCAGATTTAACTGGGCTGAATTCTAATGTCATGTATGAACTAGGTATTGCACACACCATGAATAAAAAGACTATCATGATAACTCAAGATGACCTTGATGGTCTTCCGTTTGATTTGAAACAGTATAGAACGCAACATTATACAACTTATTTTACAGGCTTTTATTCCCTGCGCTCCTTTTTGACATCTAGTTTTGAAAGCGCTGTAATGAATACAGCTGTTTTCAGCAATCCTGTCCAAGATTTTTTGTCAACCAATAAAGTCGACGAAAATGCAAATAAAATAACTGATTCTGAGGAAGAAAATGAAGATAATGGCTTTATTGATTATCTTGCAGATTTATATCAGTCAAGTGAGTTTCTTACCAAAGAAATTCAAGATCTCACCTCTGATATGAATGCGATGTCTGACGGCGTAAGAGACTGTACTCAAAAAATGCAAATGCAGAAAAATGCAGTTCTTGTAAAGACTGAAGTACAGAAAGCTGCAAATTACATCAATGATTTTAGCAAAAAACTAAAGAATCATAACCAAAACATTCGTTCGGGATGGAAGAATATTGAAACCAATGCAATAGGATTGCTGGAAAACAAATATTCAACAACTGAAACCAACAAATCCGAATTGATTGTTTTTTTGAAGCAACTTTTTAGCATGAAGGATAATATTACTCAAAGTCAAGATGGGTTGACGTCGTTGAAGTCATCTTTGAACCATGCCATTGGGCTTCAGAAAACACTAAATCGTGCAATTAAATCGGCACGTCCCACTTTTGATGAATATATTAAAATTGCGGATGAAATGAAAGAATCTATTGATAAGATTATTGGAAAAAGTAAATTTGCAGTCGGTGATATTGATTTTAGCCAAGAAGCCGTAACGGAGTCTAGTGATGAGTGAACAATCTTCTAATATCGTCTCCAAAGTCTGGGGACTTTGCAATCCGCTGCGAGATGATGGTGTATCCTATGGTGATTATCTCGAGCAGCTTACCTACCTGATTTTCCTGAAAATGTCCGATGAATACTCCCGCCCGCCGTATAAGCGAGAAACCGGCATCCCTAAAGGTTACACTTGGTCGGATATGAACACGCTTAAGGGCGCAGAGCTGGAAAATCAGTACCGCGCTATACTGGAGCGGCTGGGCGATGAGGGCGGCATTTTAGGGCAGATCTTCAAAGGGGCCGTCAACAAAATCAGCAATGTTTCCATCCTGTACCGCGTGGTGCAGATGATCGACAAGGAAAACTGGGTGTCCATGTCCTCCGATGTGAAGGGCGAGATCTACGAAGGGTTGCTGCAAAAGAACGCCGAGGACGTAAAAAGTGGTGCAGGGCAGTATTTTACACCCCGCCCGCTCATCAAAGCAATGGTGGCTTGTCTGCGCCCGGAACCGAAAAAGACCATTGCTGACCCCTGCTGTGGAAGCGGCGGCTTTTTCCTTGCTGCACAGGCGTTCTTGGCTGACCCAAAGAACTATGCACTCGACCGCACAGAGAAAGAATTCCTGAAAAATGAAACGTTCTATGGAACTGAACTTGTGGTTGCTACCTTCAAACTCTGCCTGATGAATCTGTATCTGCACAATATCGGTGACCTGTACGGCAAAGTCCCCGTCATGCGTGGGGATGCGCTGCTGTCTGACCCGGGTTATCGTGTAGACTATGTATTGACGAACCCGCCGTTCGGTAAAAAATCCTCCATCACCTTCACCAATGAAGAAGAGGAGCAGGAAGAAGAGGATCTGGTCTACAACCGGCAGGATTTCTGGACGACCAGCTCGAATAAACAGCTCAACTTTATCCAGCATATCAATACGATTCTGAAGCCGACCGGAAAGGCGGCCGTTGTTGTACCGGATAACGTTCTATTCGAGGGTGGTGCAGGCGAGATCATCCGTAAAAAGCTATTGGACACCACGGATCTGCACACCATTCTCCGCCTGCCAACTGGCATTTTTTACAAGCCGGGTGTAAAGGCAAATGTGATTTTCTTCGATAAGCGTCTCGCCAGCCCAGAGCGTCAGACAAAGGAAGTCTGGATCTACGATTTTCGCACAAATGTTCACTTTACGCTTCGTCAGCATCCCATGACGGACGCTGACTTGCAGGATTTCATTCAATGCTATCATCCGGAAAACCGCCACGAACGCACAGAAACATGGTCACAGGAAAATCCAGAAGGCCGCTGGCGCAGATTCACGGTAGATGAAATTCTGGAACGTGATAAAACCAGTCTGGATATTTTCTGGCTGAAGGACAAATCACTTGCTGATTTAGATAATCTCCCTGCGCCGGACGAACTTGCCGCAGATATTATTGAAAATTTGCAGAGCGCTCTGGAAAGTTTTCAGGAATTGATGGGGCAACTGAAAAAGAACGATTGAACAGGATGTGAGCATAATCGAAAATTCTAAAGTGAAACCGAAAAAGACTGCGGAAGAACTTGTTCAGATGCTCCATGATGAAAAAGGTATCCAATTTCATCTCATTTCAGAAGAACAGGCCGTAGAATGTTTTTCACAGAGAAACAATTATCTGCGCACAGCATCTTATCAAAAAAAGTTGTTGACAAGTTGAATTAGTTCACATATAATATCATTGCTATTAAAAAGAGTAATCTTTTGTGCGAGTGCCGTCACTGACGTCGCTCGCATTTTCTTTTGTTTAAGACGCTGTGTGGAGTTCCGATACCGCCCTGCAACACACCCGATCTATTTTGCCGCCGATTCACCCGACAAAATCCATCGCTGCGCTGCATGGGCGGTATTTTTCTTTTTCACAAATAAAATCTTATGTGGTTGTTTAATTCTCCGAAATTTGTTTTCGTTGTTGACTGTACAACCTCAAAGTGTTATTCTTGCGCTTGAAAGAAGCAGGACGTAGTGTCCGCACTGCGCCCGGCTTTCTTCATACCGCACCTTGATTCCTTCATAAGCCGTCTGAACGTGATAAGCAGCTTGAAGAAAATATCCTCAAAGAGGGCAAGCTGCTCTCTCCTTTGATCGTGTGGAACAACACACTTGTTGACGGACACAATCGTTATGCAATCCTCCAAAAGCACCCAGAGATTTATTTCTCCACCATGCCGCTCCCATTTGAAAGCAGAGAAGAAGTCCTCGCTTGGATCTGCAAGAATCAGCTGGGGCGGCGCAATTTAACCCCGGAGCAGAAGTACTACCTGATGGGCAAACAGTATGAAGCCGAAAAAGCCGCGCACGGCGGTGATCGCAAGAGCAGCGATGCAAAATCAAGTTCGCTAAAAGCGAACTTGATCGACAACAGCAAAACCTGCGACCGAATCGCAGAAGAAAACGGAGTGAGCAAGGACACCGTCATCCGCGCCTCGAAGTATATGAAAGGCGTGGAGATCGCAGAAGAACTGATGCCGGGGCTAAAGCAGAGCATCCTGTCCGGACAGACGAAAGTGTCCAAAGCGGATATGCACCGCCTTGCCAAGGCTGCCTACTATGACCGCGCACAGACCTTGCAGGATATTCTGCACCCGGAGCTGAAGGTGGAACCGACGCCTGACGTTGACGGTGTGATCCGCGTTCCGGGCAAAGCGCCTGTCATGCCATTCCGAAAGTTTGAATCGGTTTACGACAGCGATGCTTACCCGGAGGATGTACGGTACGAGTATGTGGCGTTGGAAGAACTCACTACTCGTTTCCGTATTTCATTCAACTACCAGTTGGAGCAGATGCCCGATAATGCACAGCGTGATGTGATTCTGGAGATCATTCACAAGCATAAGGACTATCTTACTTCTCTGGAAGCCGCACTCGCAGATGTTAAAGACCAGACAGCATAACAACAGGCACATGGTATGCTGTTCACAGATGTCCAAAGGAGCGTGCGTTTGAACAAAAAGAAAAAGTCCACAAACACTTCCCCTTATCCCGATGAAGTCATTGACCGTCTGGCACGGGCATTCTACCCAGCTATCCTTGCCTGCTGGAACAGCGAGGAAGGCCAGCGGGAGTTTGCTGCATGGCAGGCGGAGCAGGCTCATCATACTACCAGCAAAGAGAAACAGAGCGTTCCCGACGGGGAACGCCCTGTTGTACATATCGCTATCGTATGTGGATTTTGGCAAGGTGCGTCCTATTCGGGGGTGCACCCTGTTTTTGTTTTGCTCTTGATTACAGTTCCGCGCCGTTCGTCTCAATGACCCGCTTATACCAGTAAAAGCTATCTTTACGCTCGCGGCTCAGGTCGCCGGTGCCATCATCGAACTTGTTGACGTAGATGAAACCGTAACGCTTTGCCATCTCGCCGGTGGAGGCGGAGACCAGATCAATGCAGCCCCACGGGGTATAGCCCATCAGATCCACGCCGTCCTTGACCGCCTCAGCCATCTGCTCGATGTGCCGGCGCAGATAGTCAATGCGATAGCTGTCGTGGATCTTGCCGTCCTCGCTCTTCACATCGTAAGCACCCAGACCGTTCTCCACCACCATCATAGGCAGGTGGTAACGGTCGTAGATTTCGTTGAGGGTGTAGCGCAGACCAATGGGGTCAATCTGCCAGCCCCAGTCGGAAGCCTTCAGGTAGGGGTTCTTCTTTCCGGCAACGATGTTGCCGCCCACATCCTCGGTATCCTTATGGGTGGTGATGCAGTTGGACATATAATAGCTGAAGGTGTAGAAATCCACCGTGCCTTCTTTCAGGATGTCAGCGTCCTCGGGCTGCTGCAGGATGGTGATACCGTTCTCGGCGAACCAGCGCTTCATATAGCTGGGATACTCGCCGCGCACCTGCACATCGGAGCAGAACCAGTTGGTAATCTGCATCTTCTGCTGGTTGGCGATCACGTCGGCAGGGTCACAGGTCAGCGGATAACTGGTGATGAAGCAGATCATGTTGCCCATCTTGAACTGGGGATAGTTGTCGTGGGCGTACTTGACCGCCTTGGCGCTGGCCACGAACTGGTGATGAAGTGCCTGAAAACGCTCCTGCTTGTTGTCGGGCACATCGGCGGTGGAGCCTTCAAAGCCTTTGATCGTGCCGGTCTCGAGGATCGCGCCCATGGGCATGGTGCCGCAGTTAATCTCGTTGAAGGTCAGCCAGTACTTTACCTTGTCCTTGTAGCGCTCAAAGATTGCCTTGCAGTAGTTCATGTAGAACTCAATCAGTTCCCGGGAAGCCCAGCCGTTGTACTTTTCCACCAGAGCATAGGGCAGTTCGTAATGGCTGATGGTGACCAGCGGCTCGATGCCGTGCTTCTTGCAGCAGTCGAACACGCGGTCGTAGAACTCCAGACCATTCTCATTGGGTTCCGTTTCCCAGCCGTTGGGGAAGATGCGGGTCCAGTTGATGGAGGTGCGGAAGGTCTTGAAGCCCATCTCAGCAAAGAGGGCGATATCCTCTTCGTAGTGATGATAGAAATCAATGGCCTCGTGGCTGGGGTACAGACGGTCGGGGCGGATGCCGGTGGTCACCCATTTCGGGCTGGTGTGGGAACCGTTGGTACACATATCCGGCACGCTGGGGCCTTTGCCGTCCACATCCCATGCACCCTCGAACTGATTGGCAGCGCAGGCACCGCCCCACAGAAAATCATCACGGAAAACGCTCATTTTATTCTCCCTTATAATTCAGCGGCAGAGATTCCCAACGCCTTTTGAAGGTGAATGCTGCATCCTTGGGCTGACGCTGGCGCGTAAAGATGCCCTTCTTGTTTCCGTTGACGCGCATAACACCCTCGGAAGTCTGGAAGTCTGCAAAGTTCCAGACCAGCTCGCCCTGCACAAAATCGTAGCTGTCAAACACGCTGAAATTCATTGCCAGATACTCATTCTGGTATTCCTGACTCCACATGATAGCGGGCAGCTTGTGCTCAGTGGCAAGGGTGTCCGTGCCGAATTCGGTAAAGACGAATGGAACGTTCAGCTTTTTTGCCGCCCACTTGTCCATTTCAGCACGGAACTTGACCTCCGCTTCCTCCATCTCTGCGCCGCCGCTGATGTACCAGCCATAATACCGGTTCAGACAGATGAAATCACACAGCTGATAACAGCGACACTTGTCAGGCGCACTGTTCTTCTCGAACGCACCGGTCAGCGGACGGTTCTGCGGGTCCAGTGTACGGGCGGCCTCAAAGACTTTCGTGAAGTAATCCTTTGCATACTCGCTGGTGGTTTCCGGCTCATTGAACAGGCTCCACGCAAAAACGCTGGGGTGGTTCTTGTCGCGCGCCATCATTTCTTTTACCTGCTGAATGTGATTTTTCAGCAGCTCCGGAACGGTTGGGGTCTCAAAGAAATAGGTGTACTGTCCAGTGCCTGCCGCCGCAAAGTTATGGGTCGAACGCATCATGCCGACAGCGGGGACTTCATCAATAATAAGGAAGCCCTCTTCATCTGCCATCTGATACCATTCTTCTGCATAAGGGTAGTGGCTGGTACGGAAACAGTTGGCATCCGTCCATTTCATACACTCAAAATCCCGCTTTGCGACGGCCCAGTTGAAGCCACGCCCCAGAATATCAAAGTCCTCGTGCTTGCCAAAGCCTTTCAGATAGACAGACTTTCCGTTGATGAGTATCTTTGTTCCTCGAATCTCCACTGTGCGGATGCCGATGCGTTCCCGGTACTCGTCCACAGGCAAGCCGTCCTTTTTCAGTACGATGACGATGGTGTAAAGATAGGCGTTCCGCACCTGCCAGAGATGTGCGTTCTGCACGCAGAGAGCACCTTCCGCACCGTTTGCTTCTGCCACCAGCTTGTTTTCCGCATCCAGCAGCTGTACTGAAATCTCTCCTGCACCTTCACAGAAAACCTTGTAATCCACCTGTGCATCCGTACCATCCAGCGTATAGCTTACCTCATAGTCCTGAATGCTTTCTGCCGGGAGCATGACCAAATACACACTGCGCTGGATGCCGGAGTAGTTAAAGAAGTCGAAATAAGGCTTAACGATTTTTCTGCCGCTGGAGAGGACATTGTGTGTTCCGCAAGGCAAAGTGCTCTCGTTCAGATCGTTGTTCACCCAGATACAGACCCGGTTCACCGCACCACAGCGGACAATGTCCGTGACGTCGGCAACAACGGGGAGGAAGCCGCCCTCATGCCGGGCAACCTCAATACCGTTGCAGAACACAATTGCACGGTGGGTAATGCTTCCAAAACGAAGCTGCACCTTGCTCTGTGCAGTTTCGGGCACAAAAAAATCCTTCTGATACCAGAAATCGCCGCAGTAATCCCGCTCCGATCCAGTGGTGAAGAAATCGGAAAAGCTGGCAGGCACCGGCATGGAAATGGGGGACGGCAGACCGTCCTTCCAGTTTTCAGAAAGGCCGCAGGACTTTGGGTCAAACTGGAACTGCCACATCCCGTCCAGCGACAGAGCCATGCGGTAACGGTTTGTAATGGGGTAAAGGACTGAGTTTTTCATAATATAACGATGCTCCCGTTTTTTGATTGTATCTATGGTCTGTTTACCAAAAATGCTCCGCAGCTGTTCATCCTTCAAGAAAAACATCTGCGAAGCACTACTCTGTTTACGTATTACTTGCTTTCTTTTTCCGGTACATTGTCCATTTCGTCTTTGTAGCCAAAGAGCCAAACCAGCGCAAATACCAGAACACAAACAACCGCAATCGCAACAATTGCCCAGGGACCGTAAACCGCCCAGATAGCGGGAAGGGTCAACAGATTGACACTCATCTGCACATTACGGGTGACATTGAAAGCACCGCAAATTGCACCGCCGACAGCATTTGCGATACAAACCATAATCAATGGTTTCTTATACTTGAGCAGAATACCGTAGATTGCAGGCTCAGTAACACCACCGATCAAAGCCGTAATGGAAGCGGGACCTGCAACCTGCTTGACATTCTTTTTCTTACTTTTCAGGAACACTGCCAAAGTAGCGATTGCAATACTGAAGTTGCAGCTAACGGTCAGCGGCAGCAGGTAATCATAGCCCAATATGCCAAGGTTTGCAAAACCGATGCTCATAATTGCCCAGTGGATACCGAACAAAATCATAACAGGCCACAGGCCAGCCATCAGGGCACCACCCAGCGGCGGGCACAGACGGAGCAGAGACTGGATAGCAACCGAAATTCCGTTTGCTGCCGCAGTAGTGATAGGCCCGATCACGATGAAGGTCAGCGGAACGAGGATGAGCAGATCCAGAACCGGCAGGAAAATATTCCGCACGATCTGAGGAATGACGCGGTTTATCAGCTTTTCAAACTTAGCCTGTACGAAACACACAACAATAATCGGCAGAACGGAGCTTGTATAGCTGACCATCTTGACCGGGATGCCTAAAAACTCCACGGGAATGGGGTCGGTTGCACTGAACAGCGCAGTAATGTTCGGATAGACCAGTGCAGCTGCAATTGCCATCGAGATAAAAGGCTTAGCGCCAAACTTGTTGCCTGCACAATATGCCAAGAAGATCGGCAGGAAGTAGAACACGCCGTCACCAGCAGCGTTCAGGATCGTATAAGTAGTCGTGGATTTATCCAGCAATCCCAGCGTGACGAAAAGAACCAAAAAGCCTTTCAACAGACCGGCACCAGTAAAGGCGCCCAGAAACGGAGTGAAAATGCTGGAAACGATATCGATCAAAGTAGCAACCATGCTCTCTTTTTTTTCGGGCGTATCAGACTCTGTTTCCTGCACAGATGCCTGCTCGCTGCTGGCAGCTTTGATTTTGGTACCTGCCAAGATCGCATCGTATACATCTGTCACATCCGTACCGATAACGACCTGATACTGACCACCTGCCTGCATCACTTGAATAACACCTGGAGTCGAGTTCAGCTTCTCAGTATTTGCCTTGCTTTCATCCTTCAGCTTGAAACGCAGGCGAGTCATGCAGTGTGCCAGCGAGATGACATTTTCTTCACCGCCAACCAGCTCAACAACTGTTTTGGCAAGTGCGTTGTAATCTTTTGCCATTTTTTCCTCCTATTGCTTTACCGTATAGACGATTCCAGCTCGTGCAGGGCCCGTGCGCAACTGGTTTTTCCGAAAAAGAGGATATCATTTTTCAGAAAAAAGTGATAGAATAAAATTGCGCAATATAGAATTGGTTGTTTTGATTTTATAGAACAAAACAACTTGAATTAGGAGAAAATAAAGAAATGACTTTAATTGAGTGCTGTAAACTCATACAGGATATCACGCGCATTTCAATCACTATTCTGGAGTCGCCCACAGAACGTGCCGAGTTCTGTTCACGGTATCAGTTTCATCCTATACAGGAATATCTGCTCCCTCATAACATTGAGCTTCTTTTAGAAGGTCTATCTTCCAGCGAAATCATAAGTGTAACAGATCTATTTCATCTCAAGCTTTTGTTTTTCCGAGTAGGCTCTATTCCGGTGGTCATTGGGCCATTCTGTACGGAGTTCTTCTCTCTGAATGACTGCGAAAGTCTGCTTCAGCAGCTAAACTTAAAAATTTTTTCTCCCAGTGATCTTCTGGCACACCGCGGACAACTTCCGGTCAGCTCAGAATCCCATCAACGGCATATTATACATTGCTTATTTCATAGCATGGAAATACCTGCGCCTGAGGAGATTCGCGAGATCAATTATAACGAAAAAAATATCAATACCACTTTCCACGATGTCGAGTCGAACATTTCTTATGCAGAACTTGTAGAACAACGCTATGCACTGGAAGCTTCCCTGATGAAGGCAACTGAACAGGGCGATGTGGTTAAAGCGTTAGAAAGCTGGGTCAAACTTCATAACTCTGTAAAATTTTTAAATCACCTGCGTTTAGGGCAGACTCTGGAGGCAGCCCGAATTTCCGCGGCTGTTACCCGTACAGTTATTCGTATTGGGGCAATGCATGCCGGAATTCCGCCTGTTGTCAATGACCATATTTCTGCTGTCAGCTCCACTATCATCAGAAACGCCCATAGCATCGATGAAATCAACCAGGAGCATGAACGGCTGATTCGCGAATACTGTCAGACCATCCGGCGCAAAAAGACCACCGGCTACAGTAGCCTGACGATCAGTGCACTGTATTATCTGGAGCACTCCTATGCACAGGCAGTCACCGTGCAAAACATGGCAAATGAGCTGGAGGTTTCCCCGAACTACTTGATCGCACAATTCAAAAAGGAAGTTGGTATCACGCCGCTCGCTTATCTGAATCGCATTAGAATGCAGCACGCTGCACACAGTTTGGCGCATAGCAGAGCACCAATACACGAAATTGCAGAATCCGTTGGCATCATGGATGCTAACTATTTTGTCAAACGCTTTAAAGCAGAATTTCAGGATACTCCGAGCCAATACCGTGCTAAATATTATCAATAACTCCGTTGTGTTTTTCTCCGTTTGAGCAGCAAGAAAAGTGGGCAGGCGCGCAGCACAGAAAATGTATAAAGATCACCCGCAACTGTTGTCGAGTTGCACTGAATGTTCTATCCGCACATAAAAACAGTTTCCATCTGTAATTTTGTCGTACAGATGGGAACTGTTTTTTTAGGGAATCTTTATAGCGTGGTCAATCTTCTAATCCATGGCTCCCAGCCACATTCTTCAAATATTCCTTCGTGTCACCGTTCAGAATCAAATCCGCATAGCCCAACGGATCGTTGTAGATGAGGTAGTCCAGTTCTGACCTCTGCGCCACGGTCACGTCCAATTCATCCTCGACCCCGGTGCAGTCGATGGAAATTTTTCTTCCATCCCGGAGCAGCAGCTCCACGCAGCCGGTGTCCATATTAAACTTGCAGGCTCTTTCATCGTACTTCATAATCATACCCTCCAAATCTTGTTATTGGCTTACGGTCTACGACAAGGCATCGGAGGTTTGCGCCGTCCACGGGAGCCTTCATTGTTGTACCCGAAGAAAACGAAAAATCCGAACCCTTCTCCAATCGGAAACAGGTTCGGATTTTTCTTGTTTGGTGGGCGCGGGTGGATTGCGCGAGCCGCGCATCTAAAAAAGCCCCGCAGGGGCTTTTTTACCCGCCGGACTGTTCGGCGGGTCGATGCTGTTCGAATCCACCCGCTCTATGAGTCTGGCCTTGTTACAAAACAAAAACCTCAGCGTATTTGCATACGTTGAGGTTTTTTGGTGGAGCGAAGCAACCCAAATCCGAACCATTGCCCTCTGGGGCATCTTTGGCGGCGATTTCATCGAAAGTGATGGTTTTTGTGCCGTCTTTGTAGTTGAATGTGATCAAAACTTTTTCATCATAGAGATAAACGGCGTTCACGAATGTATTGATGAGCGTTTCACGGTGGCTTTTCACATTCGGGTCGAGTTTGCGGAACCGGATCAGCCAGAACCGAACCTGATTTTCACTCAACCGAGGGCGAGCGATTTTTTCTTCGGCGATCCGAACCTCAAGTTCTTTCTGCTGGGCTTCCAGCTTTTCCAAACGCGATTTGGTGGAGTTGGTCAGCACACCTGCTTGAATGGCGTTCAGCATGTTTTCAATGCCGTTCTCTACCTCGCGCATCTGCTTTTCCAGCAAAGGGAGAGTGGTGTTTTCCTGATCCTGCAACTCCATCACTTCCGCAACGATGGCATCAATCACGGCATCGTCCTGAATCAGCTTCATGGTTTCAGCTATGACCAAATCTTCCAGCCACTCTTTACGGACGGTCTTTTTCTTGCAGGTCTTGAAACGCTTCGCGGTGGCGCACTTATAATAATGATGAACGACCTTGTTTCTACCCGTACCGCACTCGCCGAACATCATCGCGCCGCACATTCCGCAGAACAGCTTGGTGGTGAGCAAGTAATCGTCCTCGGCCTTGTGACGGGCAGGAGCGCGGCTGTTCTTTTTGATTTTCAGCTGCACTTCCTCAAACAAGTCCTTGTCCACGATGGCCGGGATGCTGTCGGGCATCACAATGTCCTTGAAGTGGTTTTCACCGATGTACCGTTTGTTCGTCAGCAGCGTCTGAACACTGTTGTAGGTAAACTTCTGATTACGGTTGGTGGTCACGCCACTGTCGTTCAGCCAGTTCATCAGTTCTTTCATAGTTGCGCCATCGTTGTACCGCTGGAAGGCTTCTACCACAAAGGGAGCTTTCAGCGGGTCGACTTGAAAGAACTTCTCCTCGTCCACCTTAAAACCAATGGGAATCGTGCCGCCGTTGTACTTTCCCTTCAGAACATTCTCGGTCATGCCGCGCACAACTTTTTCAGAAAGTTCTGCCGAGTAGTATTCAGCCATGCCGGTGAGCATGCTCTTGACCATGATACCTGCAGGGCTGTCAGAGATAGGCTCCGTGGCAGATACCAGCTTGACATGATTCCTCTCTAACTGGTACTCATAATGTGCAGAATCGTAACGGTTCCGGGCAAAGCGGTCAAGTTTCCAGACCAGCACAATGTCAAACAATCGCTTCTCGCTGTCCTTGATCATCTGCTGGAAATCCGGGCGGTTGTCGGTTTTTGCGGAAAGGGCGCGGTCAATGTAGTGTTTGACCACGGTGATGCCGTTCTTTTCGTCATAAGCCGTACATTCACGAATCTGGCTTTCGATGGATTCTTCGCGCTGATTATCACTGGAATAGCGGGCGTAAATCACGGCGGTCATGCAAACACCCCTTTCACTTCATTCTCCGTAGGCGGCGCACAAGGTCGGATGCGCTGTACAGCACACGAGCCACCGACACGGCATCCTCGCCCACAATGTAGAACACCGAGTAGTTGTCCACCAGCATCTGCCGCAGCCCTTGGGTGCGCTCCGGCTCGCTTTCCACCAGCGCACAGCGTTCCGGCAGGACGTTCAGCGACTGGATGGCTTCAGCAATGCGGTTATACTGCCCCATGGCCGTATCAGGCTCCAACAGACGGTCGGCAATGTAGCTGTAAATCTGTTCCATATCGCTGAGGGCTGCATGGGAAATTTTTACGTCATACTGCTTCATCTGTGCTGTTCCCTGAACTGTGCGAATGCGCTTGCAGCATCTACGGTATCACCGTTCTGAATCTCCTTAATGCCTACCTGCAAGGCTGCATGAAGCTGATCATCGGTCATGGTGTCAGCGTTCAGTGCCACAGGAGCCTTCGGCAGGGACAGAGAGAAGGGAATGCCGCCAGTCAGGGTGATCTGGCGCAGGTACATATCAATGGCTGTTGCCATCGGGATGCCGAGCTGCTTCAGCACGTCTTCGGCTTGCTGCTTGACAGTAGGGTTGACACGAAGATTGAGCGTCATTGTTTTTTCCATGGTTATCACCTCGGATTTATTGTAACGTATTTTGCGTTGCAAATCAATAACTCCCAAACTTATAATTAAATTTCTCCATATTGCACAACATAACTTCAGGTTCTCCGACTTCTAAAATTTTGCTTCATACCAATACCAATGTGCTGCAATTCGTTCAGTATATTGTGTATTATCACCTTCTGATTCTGCCCACGACCATCCATTTCCACTTTTTACAAACTCAACCGGAACATCTTGAAAGCCATGTGGTTCATCATCTTCAGAATAGTAAAAGCCCTTATATGTAGTACTCGGAATGAGCCCGAAAGAGCCTGTACAAAATTCCACCATATCATCTGCGTAATAATATACTTTCCATCCATTCCACTCTAGCGGTCCCATTGGATGTTCTTCTATCACTTTCCGCGCATAGTTTGTCAGCTCATCCTGATTTCGCAGTACATAAGACTGGATGGATTTTTTGCTAAATGGCCGAACAATCAACGCCGTAGCTACAGCAATACACCCTAGTGCGGTCAAAAGTCCAATGCAAATTCTTTTCATGTTTTTCTCTAGTCAACTGAAAACATATCACGCTGTAAGAACTATGATATCGCAGACTTTACTTTAGCGTGTGTACAATATGCAGTGCCATATCTGCATTTTCTTTGTCTACAAATATCTCTGTGATATACTTTGGTTTTATACCTAGAGTTCCAATTCTTGCCTGATCGAACGTATTACGCCGATTGACATCTTTAGTTTTGCAATAGAACTTGATTCCCGCAGCCGCCAACGCATCCGTGATGCGACTGCCTTGGTAGGGATCAGAAACGGTTGCGACTTGCGATTTGAAAAACTGCTCTAGCATAAAAGGATCTCCTATATACACTCTAAAAGAAATCTCTTGCGTTTCTTACTGGAATAACGAAATTTAAGCCCAATTTATTTCGTTTGTCTACAAAATTTTTCAAAATCGTATAGCTGCACATAAATTCATGGAAAATTTGTTGCATAATCACAGTTTTGTTTATCTGCATCGCTATTGAGGACGAATACGGCAATACTCCAACGCAGCGGGCGGAACTGGACTGGCTGCTCTACAACAAGCCCTTGGAGTATGCTCAGCTTGTGCTGGGTGGTGAGATTGAGCATTATCTCTCACTCAGCTGTGACCATGGCAGATTTAGAGGATTGACCTTTAATTAGAATATACAGATAAAACCGACAGCCATCTACTTGCGACTTGCAAATAGATGGCTGTCTATTATTAACTACGCATTTTAACAATGATTTTTCTTTTCAACAAGCATTCCGATAATAAACGAAAGTAGGAAAACGAGTAGCCAAATCAAAACTCCGTAGTGTGCCTTGAGCTGCCATATTTTTCCTATATACATATCCGGCGTGATTTTTGTGGCGTTTATTTTGATAATAAAATCGCCCAACACTTGTCCGATCAAAATTCCTGTCCAGTTTCCAGCTGTTGTGATAAGAGCTGCTCTATACATTTCCAGAAAACAGAAAGTAACAGATGCAACCCATAAACACAAATAATAATGGGCTGCTGTCCATTCAAACAAGTAGACTTCATGAAACACTGTTTGAGAAAGAAGATAGCACACCACATATGCTAAAAATACGATCAGCAAAAATCCGAGACAAGTTTTCTTTTTTGATGCTGTGTTCTTCATACGGCTTTTGAATCCTATTCCAATGTGTACCGACATCTTTGCGTTTCATTATAAAACAGCTTGTCTGCTTACTTCGATACTATTTCGACAGTTGGCATCTTGCCTTCCAATCCGAGTTCGTCATCTTCTGCAACTCTATAACTGGTAACATTTATTGAATACATATAATCTGAAATATTTGGATTTTCTTCATCGTCTGGAAGTTCAACTTCAAAAGTCTCAAACTCAAACACATAAGCTGTTCCTTCAATAAGTTCACCAGTTAAGTCTTTCTGGAAATGAAGCAAAAATGGTCTGTCCTGAAAGAAGTGAACAACCGCAACCGTTTTTCCCGGCAGTGCATAGTAATCGGGCAAGATCTGCTCAACAGTGGCCGTAAAAGAACCCGAAAACCGTGCAAAATGTTTTTCATTTCCGGTTGCTTGCTCTTCTCCGTCATGATACCCGGCCTCGTAGCCAGCGGTATAGCCTTCTTCGTATTCTGCATTGTGCTCATCTGAACTTTGAGCATTATTTCCACAGCCAATCAATGTAAATACCAGCGCAAGGCAAAGAACTATTATAGCCTTCTTTTTCATACGGTTTCCTCCTTCCATGTTTTTCTTCACATTTATCGGACTTTTCCACAGTTTTTGCAAAAACGTTCAGAAGAAGCATTTAATGTTCCGCAGTCCGGGCAATACCATCTTCCGTCTGGCATCGGTTCAACAGGCGAGGGCGTTTGGTGTGCTTTTGCTGGAGTTTGAACGGGTGATGCAGTAAACAGCGGCGCAATATTCACATCTCTACGGCCAACACCAGCGAGACTTCTAAAATCCCACGATTTTACTTCTTGTGCCAATGTTCGTTTAGGCTCAATGTATTGACCACACCGTTGGCAATATCGAACACCCAGCTTGTTTTCATAACCACAATTTTTGCAAGTCATTTTACATACAATCCTTTAATATTCAAAACGCCAAAATCATTCAGTCAAACCAAAAAGTGAACCATACAAATGCAGCAGTTGCACATATCATCAGAACCAGTAGTATCGTACTTGCAAGTTTTTTCTCAATGGAAACTTTCTGATTTTCGCACAAGACAATTTGCTGAAGATTGTGAAATTCGGCTTCGCTGACATTTCCATTTAACGCTTTCCATGTATTGCGGCGTTCTGTAACCAGCAAGAAATCAGACAGCATTTCCATAAAAATGACAGCGAAAAATGCCAAAGAAAGAAACACATACTGCTCCATTGGCTTGCCGTCAAAGTATCTCGGAGTGCTGCCGGTTTCAAGGACTGTACCGCAATGACATAAAGTACGGTACTTTGTTCACAGTTGTTCTCCTTAATCTGCTGGCACCTATACACCGTTATTCCCATCATGTCTAAAAGCGAATTGATTTTGCAATTTCCAATGCCTGGCTTTCCGACACAGAACTTGCTTCAAGTTCAATTGCAACAAAGCATTCTTTCTCGTTATCATAAGCGAGAACGCCTAAATTGTTTACTGGTTCTGAATTTGCACCATCTTGAAAAATTACCGTTGTAAGTGCAGTCGTTCCGCGTTCCGTGGTTTGTATCACATCGTATTTATTATCCGTGTCAAACCTGTAAACCGATCCTAGCCGAAGTGCAGAGTAAACAATCTGCACGGAATCTCTATCACCTTCATATGGTTCATAGGTACTGTATCCAACCGCGCCAACCAACACATGATTTTTGTCATAAATATCATATACTGGATAAGACGGATTCAGGCTTGCAAGAGCAAGTGGTTTATTTTCAGCACGTTGCGTTTGTTCTCTCTTTTGAATTTTCCACCCTTGCGGAAGTTCGATTGAAATAACACTGCTCGCTTGTCCTAATTCTTCAGTTTGAAATTCAATTTGCCGATTTGGTTTCTCCTTGTTTTCAGCTTGTTCTCCTAAAATATCTGATGCGATTTGTCCATATTCTTTATCAGTAGTGATGGATTCCAGATACTGATAAAGCGTATTTCTTTCTTCATCCGATCCTCTATAGGGAAGCTCTGTTTTTATGCCGGATAAAACAAGCTGCTGAAAGTCTTTATCATTCATCAGTTTGTCATATTTCAACACATACAGTGTGTCTTGAGGGAATTTGATAAGACGATTTGTCAACACCGAAAAGCAATCTTCTGTATACCCACCATCCGATTCTTTAAGCTTTTGCAGTACTTGGCTTGTGCTGGCATTTTCAAGATTAGATAAAAAATCCTGCTCGCTTGTCACCGATGTCGATATAGGAGAGTTCATAGAAGTTGAAGAGGATACTTTTGTTGAGCAAGCTGACAATCCTATGATTGTCGCAACCGAAATTGCAATGAAGCTCCTTTTCATATAGAACATACACCTCCCGTTTGTTTCCATCAGAAGCTTTTACTTAGACAACGCAGCAACCAACACATTTGTTGCAGGATTTTCCAAATTTGTTTACTTAAACAAAAATCCATCCTCACATTTGTGCTCATCTACAAATATCTAGGCATTTTGCCGTTAATAAATACTTTCTGCAACCTTCATCAACTCATCCAATGAACCATCGCCCATAATTGTGCAGGAAACACCAGCATCCTCCTAAACCAAAATATAACAGGTGACCTGCCCCGGAATCTCACTTGTTCCAAGTGTTGCTTCCTTATCTCCAATCTTTACAGTTGTATAAACGGTATGTTCATTATCGAATGTTTCAATCTGTCCGTATGCGGTTATAATTGAACAATCCACAAAATAGATTTCTCCGGCAGCATTAACATACGCATGAGAGAATGTTTCCTTTTTATCATAGCCTTGCGTATAGTCACGCCAAAATCCGACTTGTACATAATGTTCACTATACGCATCGGGAAGCTGCTCTAATGGTTCTCCCTCAACTTTATAAGTGACTTGCATCTCAATTGGTAAGAACTTCTGAATCATCGTATAGACTGTCTTGCGGAAGTCTGCGCTTACTGCAAGCGCACCGAGAGTTAAAATTATCAGCGTCAGGGCCGCAACAAGCACTCGCTTCAGCACCGGGCGGCGTTTATGCAATGCCGCTTTCAGGCGAGCATCCCATCGGGAAGTGTCCGGGTAGCATTCCTTAAGCTGTGCCGGAGTTGGCAGCTCGTCCAGTTCTTTCTGTGCATCTGTACGGAGCGCCATCATCAAAGCTGCATCAAAAGAGACCTCCGTCCGCTCACTCATGGCTGTCCAGCTCCTTCCACAATAGTTTTCTTCCACGGAAAAGCCGCATCCGAACCACTTCGTCCGTCAGACCAAGCGATTCGGCAATCTCCCGGTTGGTATAGCCCATTGCCAAAAGGCGAAGAGGATCACGGTACATCGGTTTCATCTGTCCGATCAGTTCTGTCAGATGTTGGATGTTATCGGTGCTGACTGCTGCATCATCTGGCACTGGGGCATCATCTGGTGCGTCCGGGATTTCTTCCAGCGGTTCTTCCCGCTGCTTGCGAAGCATATCGTATGCACGGCTTCTACTACAACTAACGAGATAAGCAGCGAGTTCGTGACAGTTTTCTCGATGAATTTTAGAAAAATTTTTGGCAACGTACAAAAACACCTCTTGCAGTACATCTTCTGCCAGATACGAATCGCCCATAATTTTGTAAGCGGTATGGTAGACCAGCCGTTTGTAGGTATTATATACATCTATAAACTGTTCTTCGCTGCTCCGGTCATCCAGAACTGCCAGATACATTGCCAGCATTTTCGCTCACATCCCTCTTATCGGGAGGAATTATGTCAATTTGACACAATTCCTCTCTGCCCATTCAGATAAACCACCACGGCAGTTCCAGCCACAGGTTATCCATGGCCTGTTCCTCGGTCTTTTTGGCACGGCCTTTCGTCAGGTGAAAGTATATCGCCGTACCGATCAAAGGATGTTCCTCGCCATCGGTGAAGCCATAGCGGTACAGCAGGTAAGTCTGCTCCCGTTGGGTCAGCCGTTTCAGGCCATCGTACAGTTCCCGGCGCGATTCTTGCTCTTCCATAATACTCTGCGGCTGCATGGCGTAGGGGTCGGCTATGGCTTCGATACGCCGCAGCTGCTCTTCTCCCGGCAGAACCTCATCCAGCGAAACGCGCTGGTAGCAGATACCGTCCTTGTCCTCCGTCACCATCCGCTGTTCAAAAGCGGTAAAGGCATCCCGTACCATGTCCATCATGGCGTTGCGGATGGCAGGAGCCGCGTAGGTCAGGAACTTCATGCCGCGCGCTGCATCGAACTTTGGCACGGCCTTCCACAAGCCCATGTTCCCTGCCTGTTTCAAATCGTCCGTGTCAAGGTTCAGGCCGGACTGTGCCAGATTCATACTGCGGAAAAGGTCATTTGCCACCTTGCCGATAAAGGACTTGTTGTTTTCAATCAGGCTGTCCAGTGCGGCGGCATCGCCTTTCTGCGCCAGCGCACAAAGCCGTTCATTCGTCTGCTTCATGGGCGTTTTCCTGCTCTGCGGCAGACTGCAAGATTCCCAGCAGACCGTTCCGCAGCTGTTCCAGTGCTTCCGGCGTGGCTCCTTCCATGCCCGAAACACTGTCCAACATTGCATCTGTCAACTGCTCTGCCGTAATCGTTGGGTGCTGCACATCCTGCCCTTTGGTCAATTCGGTGAACATTTTCTCTGCCACTTTCTTGCTCATGGCTTCCTGCTCGGCGTAATGGCTCCCGATCCCCTTTTTGATTTCCTTGACCGCCGCCATGAAGTACATCTCGATATCATCAAGATCACCTTGGTATACTGGCTTTCTCCGAAGGCTGATGTCCTTTGCGGCTTTGGCTGCTTCCGGGGTCTTGACCTTTGTGCGCAGCAGGGTGCTCAATGTCGTGAGCATGGCATTCTGTGCTGCGATACCAGACGCAAAAGTATCATCAAAATACTGCGCTATGCGGTAAGTAAGCTCTGCGAAGCGGGCATTTTCCAGCAGCAGATTGACCACCTCTGTATTGACACGCCCTGTGTAGAGGTTCTTTGCAGCTTCTACGGACAAGCCCAGTTCGGCAATGTCGTAATTTTTGCGGTCGGGGATGTTGGTTTCTCCCAGCAGGAAATCCGTGGACACGTTAAACAGCCTTGCGATTTTCAGCACCTGCTCATGGGTCAGCGTCCCTTTTGCGCCGCTGATAAAGCGGCTGATGGTGCTTTTGGAGCAGCCGATCTCCTTGGCAAGCTCCGGTTGGCTGATGTTGTGCTCTTTCATCAAGTCCGCAAGACGGATGTTGGATGGTGCGGGCAGATATTCCTGTGCCATGTGGTCGGCCCTCCTTTTTGATCTTTTTCCTCATTATAATACGCTCTGCCGTTTTGTTCAATATACGGTTACCTCTCCGCCCTTGCTGTTGCAGTCCTGCAACCAGTGAGGGCATTTTTCTTTTTCCGTTGCAGTTCTGCCGCTTTTGCGCCTTTCCTGCAAAATTTTCCGTATATTCAGGCACAAGGCAAAAAACACCAGAGTTCCCACTTTGGGGTCTCTGGTGCAACGCATAACACCGCCCTGCCCGGTGGCCGCAGGGTGCGGGGTTTTGTAGGCATCGAGCCGCTTGTCCACC
>ERZ810302.42-NODE-42-length-64298-cov-20.1305_pt1 | contig 64298 bp, 57 predicted proteins | sample MGYA00520484_ERZ810302 | MGnify/ENA primary metagenome ERZ810302 (study PRJEB31588, sample SAMN03401223) | human gut metagenome | study: EMG produced TPA metagenomics assembly of the PRJNA231909 data set (A prospective, longitudinal analysis of the... | reverse complement strand
GGGTGGGTGGAGTCCAGAGGTAGGGAGGGGGGAGTCGGAACACCCCTCCCTGCCTCTGGCCCAGCGGAGCGTTCCAGCCCGCTGCTGGCAAGCAGTAACTTCCCCCGCGCAGCGCCGCACTCTCACCCGTTTTTCAGCTGCTCTGCGTGCAGTTTTCCGTGCTCTACATAGTGCGCGGCGTTGTGCAGGTTGGCTTCGATCTGTGCCGCGCTCACCTGCTTGATGACCCGGGCGGGCACGCCCACCGCCACCGAATTGTCCGGGATGACCATGCCCTCCGGCACAAGCGCCCCTGCCCCGATGATGCAGTTTTTGCCCACCACGCAGTGGTTCAGCAATGTGGCGTGCATCCCGATCAGACTGCCATCCCCTACGGTGCAGCCGTGCACCAGTGCGCAGTGCCCTACCGTGACGTTTTCGCCAAGGGTCACGCAGCCGCCAATGTCGCAGTGCAGCACCGCGTTGTCCTGCACGTTGCTGTTTTTGCCGATGGTCAGCGTGCCGTCATCGCCGCGCAGCACCGCGCCGTACCAGACGGTGGAGCCGGGCTTTAAAACCACATCCCCCTGCACGGTGGCGCTGGGAGCTACAAAAGCTGCGCCTTCATCCCGGGGCTTTTTTCCACAAAAAGATAAGAACATTGTTAAAAACCACCTTTCACCCTTTTTCTTTTGGCTGGTTTATGGTATTCTTTATAAAGACGGGTCTCGCCGTTTCTATTCTATCGCAAGGCGGGAAATGAGTGCAAGAGTAAAATAGCATATTTGCGATAGCAAGCTGACGCTTTATCATCAAGGGAGAAGTTCATGGATCTTCAAAAAAGCTGCCGCCGGTTGGCGGCATGGGTGCTCACGCTGGCACTGGCGGCGGCGCTGGCTTTGCCGGGCGGGGCGGTATACGCAATGCCCATCCAGACCGCCAATGCACAGGAAAGTGTTTACCTGATCAACGCCGTCACCGGCGAGGTGCTGCTGGACCAGAACTCCGGGCAGCAGCGCTGCGTGGCAAGCCTGACCAAGATGATGACCGCCCTGCTGCTGCTGGAAAGCGGCAAGAACCTTGACGAGACCATCACCGTGCCCGCCGACCTGACGGAGGAGTTCCAAAAGATCCGCAGTCAGAACGGCAGCACCATTCTGCTGGCGGCGGGCGAACAGCTGCGCCGCATCGACCTGCTGTATGCGCTGCTGGTGTGCAGCGCCAACGATGCCGCCAGCGTCATCGCGTGGGACGTGGCGGGCAGCATCCCAGCCTTTGTGCAGCAGATGAACGCCCGGGCGGCGCAGCTTGGATGCACCAGCACCCGGTTCTCCTGCCCGCACGGCTTGTACGACGATGGAAATGTTTCCACCGCACAGGATATGGGAAAGATCGCGATAGCCTGTGCCCAGTACGAGATATACCGGCAGATCGCCGATACCCTGCAATACGAGATCCCAGCAACGAATCTGCACGCGGCGCGCAGTATCCGCTCCACCAACAAGATGCTGGACCCGGAAAACAGCTGCTACCGTGCCTACATTCACGGCATGAAAACCGGGTTTACCACAAAAGCGGGGCGCTGCTATGTGACCGCCGCCCAGCAGGGGGATACCATTTACGGGCTGGTCATTCTGGGCTCGGACCGGAAAAACATCTACGCCGAAGCTGCGGCCATTCTGGACTGGGCCTTTGCGGGCTGTCCGCAGCAGCAGGCTGCTGCCTGAAAAAAGCTGGTTTTCTTTTACCGGCATCTGTGATATGCTTTATCGCTGAAGAAGTTGATTATAGGGGGTACGCTCATGCTTTACAACACGTTCGGCCGCCGGTTGGCGGCGCTGGTGCTCACATTGGCAGTGGCTCTTTCGGCAGCGCTGCCGGGGTTTGCGGCATACCCCATGCCCGTCCAGACCGCTACCGAGACCGAGTCGGTGTATCTGTTCAACGCGGACACCGGCAAGACCATCCTGAGTCAGAACGCCGACCAGCAGAAATATGTGGCAAGCCTGACCAAACTGATGACCGCCCTTCTGCTGGTGGAAAGCGGCAAGGATCTGAACGGTGAAGTGACCGTGCCCACCGACCTGACGCAGGAGTTCAAGGATATCCAGAACGCCAACGGCACCACCATAGGGCTGCGCATCGGCGAGACCGTGCGCCGCATCGACCTGCTGAACGCCATGCTCATCGTCAGCGCCAACGACGCCGCCAGCGTTATTGCGTGGGACGTGGGTGGCAGCGTGGTGGGCTTTGTGCAGCAGATGAACGCCAAGGCGGCGGAGCTGGGCTGCACCGGCACGAACTTTACCTGTGCCCACGGCCTGTTTGACTACGGCAACGTGTCCACCGCGCAGGATCTGGCAAAGATCGCCGCCGCCTGCGCGGAGAACCAGACCTTTGCACAGGTGGCGGGCACTGCCAGCTATGTGATGCCTGCCACCAATCTGCGCAAGGCGGAGTATACCATCAGCAGCTCCAACAGCCTGATGAACAGCGAAAGCTCAAACTACCGGGAGTATGTCCAGTGGGTCAAGGGCGGCTTTACCACGCTGGCGGGCCGCTGCATCGTGGCCTTTGCCCAGCAGGACGGCCACAACTACGGGCTGGTGATCCTTGGCTGCGACACGCTGGATCACCTGTTTACCGCGTGTGACGACCTTTTTGACTGGGCCTTTGCCAGCTTTGCCGACCGTCCGCTGGTGGATACCCAGACCGTGCTGACCACCGTAGACCTGAACAAGTGCCGCACCGAGCCGTCTGTGGAGCTGTACGCCGCCGCGCCGGTCAGCGGCTACGGCCACAGCGATGATAAGGTAAGCTATTCCTTCGACCTGCCCGAGAGTGTCTCTGCCACCGTCAAGGAAGGTCAGAAGCTGGGCACCGCTACCGTCTATCTGGACGGCTACGAGGTGGGACAGGTAGACCTTGTGACCCACCGGGAGTATGTGTCGGATTTCCGCACCGATATCAAAGCCACCCTGCTGCTGCTCTGCGCCCTGATTTTGATCCTGTGCGCACTGGGCTTTGCCACCCTGCGCTGCGGCGGCGGGCTGACCCTCAACCAGCGCCGCCGTCAGATGAAACGGAGAAGATAAGGAAGAGTAAAGCGCCTGTCCGGCTTCGCCGGACAGGCGCTTTTATCCTTTATACTGCTCCGTAGATGCCGTGCACCGACACTTCCCCGGTGAAAACGTGCTGTTCCCCGGCATCGGTGCGCACCACTAAACGCCCCTCGGCGTCCACATCCACGGCTTCGCCTGCGCCCTGACTGCCGTCCGGCAGGTCAAAGGTGACCCGGCGGCCCAGATTGATGCAGGCGGCTTTGTATTCCTCCCGGAAGGGCGCAAAGCCGTCCCGGGCAAAGGTGTACAGATTGCGGTCAAAGCCGAAATCTGTCAGCCCCTCGGCCAGCCATGCGGGGTCGGTGGCAAGATCCACCGCAGCGCCCTGCAGTGCCAGCGAGGTGCCGTGGGGCAGGTCGGCGGCGTCAAAATAGCTCTGCGGCTGGGCAAGGTTGATGCCGATGCCGCACAAAATGCCGCGCCCCTGCTGCTGGTAGCCGTAGCTCACGCTCTCGCACAGGATGCCCACGATCTTTTTTCCGTTCAGCAAAAGGTCGTTGGGCCACTTGATCTGGCAGTCTACGCCGTAGCGCAGCTGCAGCTGGCGGCGCACCGCAAGGCTTGCCAGCAGCGGCAGGGTGGCAGGCTGTGCCAGCGGCTCCTTGATGGCCACCGTGTAGTACAGCGCCTTGCCCTCGGCGTTTACCCAGCTGCGGCCAAGCCGCCCGCGCCCGGCGGTCTGGTTTTCGGTATACACCGCCGCCACCGGGCCGAACTCCTCAAAATGTTCCTTTACATAGGCGTTGGTGCTGCCGCATTCCGGCAGATAGCGCACCTCGTTGATGCTCATTGCTTGGGTACCTCTTTGTGCTCATAGGCGGTCACTGCGCCGTTTTCCAGCGTCAGCAGACCGTAGGTGTCCGGGCCGGTGTAGCAGCGCCCGCAGGAGCCGGGATTGAACAAAAACACCTTGCCCCGCTGCTCCGCGTGGGGAATATGGGAGTGACCGAACAGCGCCACCTCTGCCCCGCGGGCGGCGGCAGCGTCTGCCAGTGTATCCAGATCGTATTTTACACCGTACATATGGCCATGTGTATAGAAAACCACCGTCTGATCGAAGCCTGCCAAGCCGTCCAGCGGCTCCAGTGCACCAAAATCGCAGTTGCCGGCCACGGAATACACCCGCAGATGCGGGAAAAAGGCCAGCGCCTGTTCCAGATCCCGCAGGCCGTCCCCCAAAAAGATTACGGCGTCCACGTTGTTCTGCTCTTTGTTCAAAATGCGCTTAATGGCGTCACGCGCGCCGTGGCTGTCGCTCAGGACCAGTAGTTTTGTCACGGAAAAATATCCTCCTATACACTCATTCGGCAGTCTGCTGCAACAGCAGCAGCTGCTTGTACACTTCGCTCTTGGAATAGGCCGTGCCCTGCGCAGCAGCCTTGGCGGCGGCAGAAGCGCTGAAGCCCTCAATGGTCAGCGCAAAAGCGCGCTGTGCCGCCTGTTCCAGGGTCAGCTCCTCTTCCTCGGCGGCACCGGCGGGCGCACCTGCCATCACCAGCACATACTCGCCCCGGGGCTCGGCGGCGCGGTAGTGCTCCACGGCTTCGCCCAAGGTGGTTTTCCAGATCTCCTCGTGGAGCTTGGTCAGCTCCCGGCACAGGGTGATGCTGCGCTCTGCGCCAAAGGCGGCGGTCAGATCGTCCAGCGTGGTGCGCAGCTTGTGGGGCGCTTCGTAAAAGATGACCGTGCGCTTTTCCTGCAAAAGCTCGGCCAGACGCTCCTTTTTCTGCTTGCGGTTCACCGGCAGAAAGCCCTCGAACACCCAGCGGGAGGTGTCCTGCCCGGAGACCGCCAGCGCGGTAACGCAGGCGGAAGCTGCCGGAATGGGTACCACCTTGATGCCCCGCGCCAGCGCGTCCCGCACGATGACCTCGCCCGGGTCAGACACGCAGGGCATTCCGGCGTCACTGCACAAGGCGCAGCTCTCCCCTGCCTCGATGCGCTGCAAAATGGCTTCGCCCTTCTGCAAGGCGTGCTCGTAGTAGCTGACCATGGGCTTTTTCAGCCCCAGATAATTCAGCAGCTTCATGGTCACGCGGGTGTCCTCGGCGGCAATAAAGTCGGCCGCGCCAAAGGTGGCAGCCACCCGGGGCGGCATATCCTCCAGATTGCCGATGGGGGTCGCCACGATGTAGAGAGTTCCTGCCATAATTACCTCCTGAATTTATCGTCCGTACAGCGCCGCACCGGCGCGGATGAGCACGTCCGGCTCCACCCGCAGGCCGGTTTTACGGTTCTTCTGGGCTTCCACAAGGAACAGCCACGGGGCATTTTCCGGGGCGTTCTTCACAAAGGCCAGCCGCTTGGGTTCCAGCCGGTGGGCGCGCAGCACGGCAAGCACCTCGGCCAGCCGCTCGGGGCGGTGGCACAGCGCCAGCCGCCCGCCGTCCTTCAACAGCCGGAAGCCGCAGGCACAGACATCCTCTAACGCGCAGGTGTTTTCGTGCCGGGCAAGGGCGTGGGCGGCGTTTTTACTCTGCGGCCCCTCGGTAAAATAAGGGGGATTGCACGCGCACACGTCAAATTGCCCCTCGTCCTGCCGCCATGTGCGCAGGTCGGCACAGGCGGGGGTGATGTGGGTGAGCTGCTGCTCTTCCACGGCTGCCGCCAGCAGGGCGCTGCCCTCGGGCTGCAATTCCAGCGCGGTGCAGGGGCCGCGGTGCCCCCGGTCGTGCCATTCCAGCGCCACGATGCCGCAGCCGGAGCACAGGTCTGCGGCTTTCTGGCTGCGCTTCGGCTCACAGAAGCGTGCCAGCAGCAGCGCATCCGAGCCGAACCGGTGCTCCGGGGTGCAGTAGACCATAGTTCTATTATACAAAACTTCCGTAGAATGTTCCATAGACAGTGTGCCGTTTCCCTTCCAAAAAATGCAGGGTATTTTCCTGCGGAATTTGTGCATGAAACAAAAAGCGGGGCGGCTGCGCAGCATTTTGTGCAGTGCCTCTTTTGCGGTGGACGATTGGAAAATATTTTTGATTTCGCGGGAAGGAGCGATTTTACTTTATGATACCACAAAAAAGGACTGCTGCACAGATGTGCAGCAGTCCTTTTTGATGCGTTTTCAGCAAAAACTACTGATTATTCAGCAGCGATTGCACCAGTGGGGCAAGCACCCTCGCAAGCACCGCAATCGATGCAGGAATCAGCGTTCACAACTGCAGCGCCGTTCTCGATGGTGATAGCGCCAACCGGGCAAGCGCCCTCGCAAGCGCCGCAACCAACACATGCGTCAGAAACCTTGTGTGCCATAATAAACTCTCCTTTTTTATCCCGTGCCGATGTAATTATGAAGAAACGTACCTTGGCACGGCCACGCACGCCCCCCGGAATTTGTATCCTTGTCTGCATTCTAACAAAGCAGGCCGGAAAAGGCAAGACTAACCGTGTTGCCACAACCACAAAATAAAATATTTTGTGGGGTTGCACAAAAGCACGGCCTAACTTATAGCCAAAATTGCCGGAGATTTTTAGCGAAAATCACGAAGCCTAGTTAGTTTTATAATACTAACCGCCCGGATGCTTATTCCTTTTCGCTTGCGCGGCGGCGGGGGCAGGCGGGGCGCTTTTCGTCGTCGGAGCTTGCCACCACCGGGGCGGGGTTGCGCACGCCGGAGTAATCATCGTCCGGGTCGGGACGGCGGGGCGGGCGCTTGCCGCCGCTCACATACTCGCACACGCCCACCTTGTAGTACCGGGGGGCAAGGCTCTCGGTGCCGCAGCGCACCCGCAGGTAGCCGGACACCGGGTTCACCTCCAGCACGGTGCCCAGACCGTCCGGGGTGCGCACCGTGCTGCCCACCATGGGCATGATGCTGTTCAGGTACTCGTAGGCGCTCTCCTCGTAGGCAAGGCAGCACATCAGGCGGCCGCAGGCACCGCTGATCTTGGTGGGGTTCAGCGAAAGGCCCTGTTCCTTTGCCATCTTGATGGAAACGGGCTGGAAATCCTTCAAAAAGCGGCTGCAGCAGAAAGGCTGGCCGCAGATGCCCAGACCGCCGATCATCTTGCTCTCGTCGCGCACGCCGATCTGGCGCAGCTCGATGCGGGTGTGGAAGATGCCTGCCAGATCCTTGACCAGCTCCCGGAAGTCCACCCGTCCGTCGGCGGTGAAGTAGAACATGATCTTGGAGCGGTCCAGCGTGTACTCGGCCTCCACCAGCTTCATCTCCAGCCCGTGGCGGACGATGCACTCCTGACAGGTGTGGAAGGCGCGTTTTTCGTCCTCGCGGTTCTGGCGCATCCGGCGGATATCCACGCTGTCGGCCATGCGGGTGATGGGCTTCAGCGCCTTGGGCACGGCTGCATCCGCCAGCTCCCGCACGCCCTGCACCACCTCGCCGCACTCCACGCCGCGGGCAGTTTCCACAATAACGTATTCCCCGGTGTGGATAGCAGCATCGCCGGGATCAAAATAATAGCTTTTGCCGTTTTCCTTAAAACGGACCGAAATGACTTTTTTCATAGTGTTCCTCGTTTTTGTATCGGATAAGCCCCTTGCAGGGGGGCAGCTTTTTCAATCTGCTGTTAGTATACCATAATCAAAAGCACATTTCTATGCAAAAAGAAAAGTCTTTGCGCCCCACGGCGGGACGATTGGAAATGCCCTCCGCGTTGCTCTGGGCATATTCAGCGGAAAGAATATTTTAAATTTCGCGTTTGTCGCGCTCTGCGGAGCGCTCCAAACGCATTTTCACGGGAGGGGTCGTAACGGAAAACGGCATTTGCAGCGCCGCTTTCTGCGAAAGCGCGGCGCTGCGGTTAGCATCCTCGCCCTCTCAGTCACCTACGGTGACAGCTCTCCCAAAGGGAGAGCCCTTGGCAGTCCCCGCAAACTTCATCTTTTTGCCAAGGCCTCTCCCTTTGGGAGAGGTGGCACGGCGTAAGCCGTGACGGAGAGGGCGAGGACGCTTGCGGGGTACATCCCCTAAAATTTTCCCTCCCCTGCAATGATACACCCCGCTCAACCGTATGCAGTACGGGAAAGGTGTCGGAATTCTGTCCGGCGGCAGAAGGGAGGAAAGCAGACAGAATGCCGGTTTTGGGGCGGCAAAGTTGTGCGTTTTGCAGATTTTGACAGAACTTTCGCAAAAGATTCGCCGCCCCGCTATTGAAAGCATACGCCTTGCGTGTATAATAGGAATGTTAGGAACCCATTGCCCCATAAAGAGGGAGGAACTGTTGCGCCGGGCGGTGCGGCAGAGAAACGGTAGGATAAGATGGAAAAATTCAGTGTCAAAAAACCATTTACGGTGCTGGTTGCAGTCATCATGGTGCTGATGCTCGGCTTTGTGTCGATCACCAAGATGAAGACCAACCTGCTGCCGGATGTCAGCACACCGTACCTGATGGTGGTCACCGTGTATCCCGGCGCCAGCCCGGAGCGTGTGGAGACCGAGGTCTCGGACGTGCTGCAAAATGCGCTTACGGTGCCCGGTGTTTCAAAGATCACCGCCACCTCGGCCGAAAACTACAGCCTGCTGCTGATGCAGTTCGTGGATGACACGGACATGAACAGCGCACTGGTGCAGGTGTCCAACAAACTGGATCAGGCCAAAAGCGACCTGCCGGAGACCGCACTGACTCCTTCTATCGTGCAGTACAGCATGAACATGAACGCCTTTATGACCGTGGCTGTCAGCCGCGAGGGCAGTTCGGTGTACGACCTTTCTGATTTTATCAAGAACACCATGACCCCCTACGTCCAGCGCAAGGGCGGTGTGTCCAGCGTGTCCGCCAGCGGCCTTGTGGAGCAGCTGGTGCAGGTGCAGCTGAATCAGGAAAAAGTGGATGCCATCAACGAAAAGCTGATGGAGCTCATCGACAGCCAGCTGGAAGCGGCGCACGCCCAGCTGGAGGATGCCGAGGCCAAGATCAAGGCCGGCCGCGCAGAATACGATAAACAGTTCAAAAACTTCGGCAATACCGTGTCCAACACGGTCATGGGCACCCTGAGCTCTGATGTTGGCAGCGCCGTAGAGGTAGTGCGCAAACAGGCCGAAGCGCTGCTGCAAAGCGTCAACAACCTGATCGCCGTGGTCAAGGAGCCCGAGGTGCAGCAGGCACTCATCGAAGTGCAGGCCGGCTTGCAGCGCGTTCTGGATAAGTTCAACAGCACCGGTATGCGGGATATCGATTCTCTGATCGAGATCGTGTCCGAGCTGCGCGATATCACCGATAAGCTTTCCTCTGCTTTGCAGACCCTGCAGAACCGCATCAACACCGAGACCGGCGCACAGGGTGAGGGCGCCGAGGATCTGGTAGACGAGCTGCAATTGCAGGACAGCCTGAATGTCATCTATAAGACGCTGGAGGACACCATCAAGGCCATGGACAACGTGCCCGGCATGATGACCGAGTTCTCCAACGCACTGGGCAGCTTTACCCAGCAGCAGCTGGCTGCCTATATGCAGTTTACCGAAGCCCGCGAGCAGCTGAACGAGTACGAAAAGCAGCTCAACGAGGCCAAGACCCAGTACGAGGCCGCCAAGGAAAAGGCGCTTGCCAGCGCCGATGTGACCAAGCAGCTGGATATCAAGACCCTTGCCACCCTCATCTATGCCCAGAACTTCTCCATGCCCGCCGGTTACGTCAAGGACGAAAGCGGCGAGTCGTGGCTGCTGAAGGTGGGCGAGGAATACGACAGCGTGGAGGATATCCGCGGCGCACTGCTGCTCCATGTGGAGGGCTACGGCGATGTGCGCCTTTCCGACGTGGCAGACGTGGAGATCATCGACAACGCCGCCGACAGCTATACCCGCCTGAACGGCGAACAGGCTTCGGTGCTGAAAATTTACAAGGACGACAGTTCCAGCGCAGGTGACGTATCCGCCAACTGTCTGGACGCTTTCAAGGAGCTGGAAGCCCAGTACGATGGTCTGCACGTTGTAGTGCTGTCCAATCAGGGCAACTACATCAGCATCCTGATCAAGAGCATCCTCACCAGTATGCTGGTGGGTGCCGCACTGGCCATCATCGTGCTGGCCATCTTCCTGAAGGACGTCAAGCCTACGCTGGTGGTCGGCGTCAGTATCCCCCTGTCGGTGCTGTGCGCCGTGGTGCTGATGTACTTCACCGGGCTTGACCTGAACGTTATGACGCTGGCCGGTCTTTCGCTGGGCATTGGTATGCTGGTGGATAACTCGGTGGTCGTCATCGAGAATATCTATCGTCTGCGCGGCCGCGGCGTGCCCGCCGCCCGCGCTGCGGTGCAGGGTGCGCGTCAGGTGGGTATGTCGGTCGTGGCGTCTACCCTTACCTCGGTGTGCGTGTTCCTGCCGGCGGTGTTCTCTGCCAGCCTCATCCGCAGCCTGATGGGCCCCATGTCCCTGTGCATCGGCTACTGCCTGATGGCTTCCCTCATCGTGGCACTGACCGTGGTGCCCGCCGCTTCGGCTACCGTGCTGAAGAACGCCCAGCCCAAAAAGCTGGCATGGTTCGATAAAATTCAGGACGCCTACGGCCGCAGTCTGGAAAAGGCGCTGAAAAACCGCTTTATACCGCTGGCAGCCGCTGTGCTGCTGCTGGTGTTCTGCTGCTGGCGGGTGGTCTCCATGGGCATCGTGCTGCTGCCCACCAGCACCAGTAACGAGGCCATGATCACCCTTTCCACTACCGACACCCTCTCGCAGGACGAGTCCTATGATGTAGCCGGTAAGGTGGTGCAGGCTGTGATGGCCGTGGACGGCGTGGAGGAGGTAGGCATTACCCCCGACAACACCGTGGCGGGCATGGATGTTTCCAACCTCGGCCTGCCCTCTGCCATCACCGACCTGCTGAACGCCGCCAACGGTTACGGCAAGTATAAGATCAACGTCAAGCTCAACGAGGATCTCTCCTCTTCCAAGATCGACGCCGCCTGCAAAGCCATGGAGGAAGCCGTGGCAGGGGTGGCGGACTGCACCGCCACCGTCAAGCAGTACGGCATGACGGATGACCTGACCAGCCAGCTGTCCACCGGTCTGACCATCAAGATCTACGGCACCGATGCCGAGACCCTGACTGCCCTGTCCGAGAAGGTCATTGATATCGTGAACAACACCGATGGCTTCCAGAATGCCACCAACGGTCTGGGTGCGGGCGATTCCACCATCATCCTGCAGGTGGACCGCGACAAGGTGCGTGCCTACGGTCTGACCGTTGCACAGGTGTACCAGCAGATCGCGGCAAAGCTGACCACCACCACCACGGCACAGACCCCTGTTACCGTGGACGGCACCACCATGGACGTGCAGATCAGCAACAATCTGGACCCGCTGACCAAGGAAAACATGATGGATATGACCTTTGAGACCACCGTCATGTCCGCAGACGGCACCACCGCCACCGGTACCTGCACACTGGCAGATATCGCCAGCTGGACCACCGGCAACGCGCCGGACTCCATCACCAGCGAGAACCAGAACCAGTACGTTACCGTCACCGCCGAGACTGCCCCGGGCTACAACACCACGGTGCAGGCGCGTGCTGTGAAAAAGGCGCTGGATGCCTTTGCCCTCACCGATGAGATGCCGGAGGGCTGCTCCTTCTCCATGGGCGGCGAGAGCGACAGCGTCAACTATATGACTGACGAGATGATCCAGTGGATGGCACTGGCTCTGCCCTTTGTGTACCTTGTCATGGTGGCACAGTTCCAGAGCCTGCTGTCCCCCTTCATCGTGCTGTTCACCGTGCCGCTGGCCTTTACCGGCGGTCTGCTGGGCTTGCTACTCACCGGCCAGCAGCTGACCATGATCTCCATGATGGGCTTCATCGTGCTGATGGGTACGGTCGTCAACAACGGCATCGTGTTCGTGGACTACGCCAACCAGCTGCGCATGGGCGGCATGGAGCGCCGCGCCGCGCTGGTGGCTACCGGCAAGACCCGTATGCGCCCCATCCTGATGACCACCCTGACCACTGTGCTGGCGATGCTGCAAATGGTGTTCAGCAACGATATGGCAAGCCAGCTGATGAGCGGCATGGCCATCGTCATCATCTGCGGCCTGAGCTACGCCACCCTGATGACCCTGTATATCGTGCCTATCCTGTACGATATCCTGTTCAAGAAGCCGCCGCTCAACGTGGACATCGGCAGCGACGAGGACTTGGACGACATCCCGGACGATGCCGCCGAGTTCATTGCCGCCCAGTCCTCTGCGGCACAGCCCCAGCCGGAAGCATAAGGCGTACAAGCCCGTGTAACCAAAGCGCCCCGCATTTCCATCGGAAGTGCGGGGCGCTTTTTGGCTGTCTGCCCGCAGACGGGACGATTTGGATTTTAGCGGGCTCGCCCTCTCCGTCTTTGCTTCGCAAATCCACCTCTCCCAAAGGGAGAGGCCTTGGCAAAGAGATGAAGTTTGTGTGGACTGCCAAGGACTCCCACTTTGGGGGAGCTGGCATCGAGCAAAGCGAGATGACTGAGAGGGCGAGGATGCTGCCCTTATACAACAATTTTTTTCTCCGCAAACGCGCCGCCAGCCGCCCCATTGTGGGCACTTTCGATGATTCTAACAAAAAATCGCCGTAAAAATTGGATGGTAATTCTAAAATGAATCCAACACAAAACTGTAAAACTGTGATATAATCATAAATACAGACAAAATGCAAAAGGGGGCAGTCTGCCCCCTTTTGCATTTCCGAAAAAAGCTTTAGGAGGCGAGGCCCAATGGCACAGATCCGTTCCAAGCCCTTCGGTGTGACCAAAGAGGGCGCTAATGTTACCGAGTACATCCTCTCGAACCCCGGCGGTATGTCCGTCAGTGTGCTGGATTACGGCTGCGTGATCAAAAATATCATCGTCCCGGCCAAAAACGGCCCGGTGGATGTGGTGCTGGGTCACGACACCATGGCAGATTACGAAAACGACTTCACCTCGTCCGGCAGCACCTGCTGCGGTGCTTTTGTGGGACGCTACGCCAACCGCATCGAAAACGCCGTCTTTACGCTGGGCGGCAAGACCTACCAGCTGGAAAAAAACTGTGGCGAGCACCATCTGCACGGCTGTTTTTCCCGGAAAATCTATGAGGTGAAGTACTTCGGCGACACCCTGCTGATGGAGGCTGTAAGCCCCGACGGCGAGGACGGTTTTCCCGGTACCCTGAAGATCGCGGTGCGCTATACCCTCACCGACGACAACACCTTCCGCATGGACTACCGTGTGTCCTCGGACGCCGACACCCTTGTAAACCTGACCAACCACAGCTACTTCAATCTGGACGGCGGCGGCGATGTGCTGAACCAGAAGCTGCGCATCTACGCTTCCCGCTATCTGGAAGGCAACAATACCACCTGCCCTACCGGCAATATCCTGCCCGTGGCGAACACCCCCATGGACTTTACCGCCGGCAAGCTTATCGGCAAGGAGATCGACACCGGCTTCTCCCAGACCACCATGGTGGGCGGCGGCTACGACCACTGCTATGTCATCGACCGCGCACGCGGCTCCAGCCAGAGCATCTGCGCATGGGCTACCAGCGATAAGACCGGCATCAGCATGAAGCTGTACACCACCCAGCCGGGCATCCAGCTGTATACCGGCAACTTTTTGCAGGACTGCCCCGCCCCGGGCAAGGGCGGCGAGCCCCTGCGCAAGTACGGCGGCTTTGCCTTGGAGACCCAGCACTATCCGTGCAGCCCCTCTCACCCGGAGTTCCCCTCCACAGTGCTGCGCGCAGGCAAGGTGTTCCGCGCCACCACTACCCTGCGGTTCTTCACCGGCAAGCAGTGCGGAAAACTTTAAAGAAAGATATATCACGCAAAAAACGTCTGCTCCGGCAGACGTTTTTTGCGTAAATGGTGTTGCTTATAGCGGGCTCGCCCTCTCCGTCACGGCATACGCCGTGCCACACTCCCCCTTTTGTCGCTGCGCGACATCTTCCCCCGGCGCGGGGGAAGTCGTCCTCTGGGATGGGGCCTTTGGCAAAACCGCAAAGCTTTCCGCACTGCCAAAGGCTCCCTCCCCGAGGGAGCTGGCAAAGCCGTCAGGCTTTGACTGAGGGAGTTTCCCTCTCCATTTCTATGTTTTGCACAAACAGCGCATTCTATCCATGTGAATAATGCGAAAAATCTCTGTCAATCAAATGTGTACTGTACGAATATGCAACAAAAATATATCTGAATAAAGAAAGCGCCCCTTGCAGTCGGCGGCAAAAAGCGGTATGCTTTAAGCAGACCGGGCAGCGCCCGGCGCAAAGAGAAAAAGCAAGAAATACTATGTGAGAGAGGTACTCGGCTATGGCAATTTTGGTTTCCGGCGGTGCCGGCTACATCGGCAGCCACACCTGCATCGAACTGTTGAACGCTGGCTACGATATCGTAGTGGCAGATAACTATTATAACGCTTCTCCCGTGGTTCTGGATCGGGTCAAGCAGATCACCGGCAAGGACTTCCGCTTCTACAATGCAGATATGACCCGCCATGAGGATGTGGAGAAGATCTTCTCCGAGTGCCCGGACATCACCGCCGTCATCCAGTTTGCAGCCTACAAGGCTGTGGGCGAGAGCGTGTCCAAGCCCATCGAGTACTACTATAATAACCTCAACTGCACGCTGGTCATTCTGGACGTGATGCGCCATCATGACTGCCACAACTTCGTGTTCAGCTCCTCCGCTACCGTCTACGGCGACCCCGCCAGTGTGCCCATCACCGAGGACTTCCCTGTGGGCGCTACCACCAACCCCTATGGCACCACCAAGGCTTTCACCGAGCGCATTCTGCAGGACGTCTGCAAGGCGGACCCCAGCCTGAATGTGGCGCTGCTGCGCTACTTCAACCCCATCGGTGCCCACAAGAGCGGCCTGATCGGCGAGGATCCCAACGGCATCCCCAACAATCTGATGCCCTACATTGCCAAGGTGGCTGTGGGCAAGCTGGAAAAGGTACACGTCTTTGGCAACGACTACCCTACCCCGGACGGCACCGGTGTGCGTGACTACATCCACGTTGTGGATCTGGCCCGGGGCCATGTGTGCGCCATCCGCAAGCTGGAAACCGGCTGCGGTCTCTTCATCTGCAATCTGGGCACCGGCAAGGGCTACAGCGTGCTGGATGTCATCCACGCCTTCTCCAAAGCCTGCGGCAAGGAGATCCCCTACGTCATCGATCCCCGCCGCCCCGGCGATATCGCCGAGTGCTACGCCGACCCCACCAAGGCTAAGAACGAGCTGGGCTGGGTGGCTGAGTACGGCATCGAGGAGATGTGCGCCGACAGCTGGAACTGGCAGAAGAACAACCCCGATGGCTACCATACCGTGAAGTAACAATGATTTGAACCGGAGCACCGCATATTCTCGCCTGAGAGGATGCGGTGCTTTTTTGTTACCATTTAACTTTAGCGGGCTCGCCCTCTCAGGCGCTTACGCGCCAGCTCCCCCAAAGTGGGAGCCCTTGGCAGTCCACGCAAAGTTTATCTCTTTGCCAAGGCCTCTCCCTTTGGGAGAGGTGGATTTGCGAAGCAAAGACGGAGAGGGCGAGGATGCTGCCCGCCGAGCAACTCCCCCATATTTTCTATTGACATCCGCTGTCAGTTAGCCTATACTACATTTGTTAACACAGACTAACATACAGGAACAGTACATATAAAAGAAGGCAACGGATATGACGTTAAAAGAGTTACAGATCGGCAAAAGCGCCATAGTAGATGCTGTGGGCGGTGCGGGCGCACTGCGGCAGCATTTTCTGGATATGGGTCTGATCCCCGGGGCAGAGGTCACGCTGGTAAAGCTGGCACCCATGGGCGACCCCATGGAGCTGCGCATCCACGGCTATGAGCTGACCCTGCGTCTGGACGACGCGGCACAGATCACCGTGACCCCCACCGAAAAGACCCCGGCGGTGCACGCCCCGGTGGCGGAAAAGATGGTGGAGCACCCGGGTCTTGGCGAGGGCGGCAAGTACCACACCAAGGAGGGGGAGCATCCCCTGCCGGAGGATAAGACCCTGACCTTTGCGCTGGCGGGCAACCAGAACTGCGGCAAGACCACCCTGTTCAACCAGCTTACCGGCTCCAACCAGCACGTCGGCAACTTTCCGGGCGTGACGGTGGACCGCAAGAGCGGTGCCATCAAGGGGCACCCGGAGACCGAAGTCACCGACCTGCCGGGCATCTACTCCATGTCTCCTTATTCCAGCGAGGAGATCGTCACCCGGCAGTTCATCATCGGCGAAAAGCCAACCGGCATCATCAATATCGTGGACGCCACCAACATCGAGCGCAACCTTTACCTGACTATGCAGCTGATGGAGCTGGACATCCCCATGGTGCTGGCGCTGAACATGATGGACGAAATGCGCGGCAACGGCGGCACGGTGCGCATCAACAAGATGGAAGCCATGCTGGGCATCCCGGTCATCCCCATCTCCGCCGCCAAGAACGAGGGCGTGGACGAGCTGGTAGACCACGCCGTCCATGTGGCAAAGTATCAGGAGCGCCCCGGGCGGATGGATTTTTGCAGCGAGGACGACCACGGCGGCGCGGTGCACCGATGCATCCACGGCATCCAGCACCTCATCGAGGATCACGCCAAGGCGGCGGGCATCCCGGTGCGGTTTGCCGCCACCAAGCTGGTGGAGGGCGACCCCCGCATTGAGGAAGCCCTGAAGCTGGACCAAAACGAAAAAGAAATGATCGAGCATATCATCGTGCAGATGGAGCAGGAGCGCGGGCTGGACCGCGCCGCCGCCATTGCGGATATGCGCTTCTCCTTCATTCAGGAGCTGGTGGCGCAGACGGTGGTCAAGCCCCACGAGAGCAAGGAGCAGCTGCGCTCCAACCGCATCGATAAGTTCCTCACCGGCAAGTACACCGCCATCCCGGCATTTATCGCCATCATGGGTCTGGTGTTCTTCCTTACCTTCAACGTCATCGGCCTGTTCTTCCAGAACCTCATGGAAATGGGCATCGACGCCCTGACCGGCGTTGTGGACACCGCCCTGACCAGCTGGAATGTCAACGCGGCGGTGCACTCGCTGGTCATCGACGGCATCTTTACCGGCGTGGGCAGCGTGCTGAGCTTTCTGCCCATCATCGTGGTGCTGTTCTTCTTCCTCTCCATGCTGGAGGATACCGGCTACATGGCGCGTGTCGCCTTTGTGATGGATAAGCTGCTGCGCCGCATCGGCCTTTCCGGCCGCAGCATCGTGCCCATGCTTATCGGCTTTGGCTGCACCGTGCCCGGCGTGATGGCAAGCCGCACCCTGCCCTCGGAGCGCGACCGCAAAATGACCATCCTGCTCACCCCGTTCATGAGCTGCTCCGCAAAGCTGCCTATTTACAGCCTGTTTGCGGCGGCGTTCTTCCCCAAGTACGCGGGGCTTGTGATGGTGCTGCTGTACTTCACCGGCATTCTGGTGGGCGTGCTGGCGGCGCTGCTGCTCAAGAGCACCGTGTTCAAGGGCGAAGCCGTGCCCTTTGTCATGGAGCTGCCCAACTACCGCCTGCCCGGCCTGAAAAACGTAGCGCAGCTGCTGTGGGAAAAGGCGCGGGACTTCTTGCAGAAGGCCTTTACGGTCATCTTTGCCGCCACCATCGTCATCTGGTTCTTGCAGAACTTTGATTTGCAGCTGCGGCTGACCGCCGACCCGCAGGCCAGCATTCTGGCACGCATCGCGGGCGATATTGCCCCGCTGTTCGCCCCGCTGGGCTTTGCGGACTGGCGTATCTCCACCGCCCTCATCACCGGCTTTATGGCCAAGGAGAGTGTGGTATCCTCGCTGCTCATCCTCTTCGGCTCTACCGCAGCCCTAACCGCAGCCCTTACCCCGGCGCAGGCCGCACCCCTGCTGGTGTTCTGCCTGCTGTACACCCCCTGCATCGCGGCGGTGGCGTCGGTCAAGCGGGAGCTTGGCGGCAAGTGGGCCACCATCATGGTGGTCAACCAGTGCGCCGTGGCATGGCTGTGCGCCCTGCTGGTGCGTCTGGTCGCCGTGGCGGTGTTCTGAGAAAAATGATTTGAATGCGCTCTGCGTTCGCTTTGCGCATCATCAGCGGAAAGAATATTTTTAATTTTGGGTTTCAGGAAAGTCTGCGGAACTTGTCGGGGCAAAGCCCCTCCATCTGCTAACGCAGACCGCTCCGCCGCTTGAAAGCCCCACTGGGGCTTTCATTGCTGCGCAAACGCGGACTTTCCTGAAACCCTTTTTTACGGAAAAAACTCCCCCAGTCAAAGCCTAACGGCTTTGACAGCCCCCTCTGGGATGGGGCCTCTGGCGCGCCCAAAAACTTTGTACTTTAGCTGCAAACTTTGCCGCCATGCCAAAGGCTCCCTCCTTGAGGGAGCTGGCGCGGCGTAAGCCGCGACTGAGGGAGTTCCCCCTTGACATCTCCCTTCATCTGTACTATAATACTTCAAAAATGAACTGTCTATATAAGAACAAAAGGAGCGCCGCATGAACCCTACCATAGAGATCAGCTTCAAGACTGCGCAGGCCTACAACGCCATGTGCAAGCCGCTGTGTCAGGAACTCAAGCTGCCCCAGACCGCCTTTGATATCCTGATGTTTTTAGCCAACAACCCGGACTGTACCACCGCCCGGGATATCGTGGAGATCCGCAAGATCAAGGCGAACCTTGTGTCGGTGAACGTGGACCGCTTGGTGCAGGAGGGGTATCTGGAGCGCCGCGCCGTGGCGGGCGACCGCCGCAAGACCCAGCTGCTGTGCACCGAAAAGGCGCAGCCGGTCATCGCGCGGGGGCGCGAGGTGCAGGAGCGCTTTTTTGCCCGCCTGCTGGACAACACGGACGCTCCCACCCGGGAAGCGTTTTTCCGCACGATGGAGGTCATCGGGAAAAATCTGGACGAGATCTTAAAGGAGAATGGATAAAATGCACTTGCTGTTTACGGTGCTTGTCACCTTTTTTGCCGGCATGGGTGCCGGCCTTGGCACCGGCTTTGCCGGTATGAGCGCGGCGGCGGTCATCAGCCCCATGCTCATCACCTTTCTGCACATGGACCCCTACATGGCGGTGGGCATTGCCCTTTCCTCGGATGTGCTGGCCAGCGCGGTGTCTGCCTATACCTACCATAAAAACAAGAATCTGGACATCAAAAACGGCCTGATCATGATGGCCAGCGTGCTTACCTTTACGGTGGTGGGCAGCTGGGTGGCCAGCAAGGTGCCCTCCGCCACCATGGGCGGCTTCTCGGTGTTCATGACCTTTTTGCTGGGCATCAAGTTCATTCTGCGCCCGGTGATGACCACCAAGGAAGCCATGCAGGGGGTCAGCGCAAAAAAGCGTGCGGTGCAGTCGGTGGTGTGCGGCGTGCTTATTGGCTTCATCTGCGGCTTTATCGGCGCGGGCGGCGGCATGATGATGCTGCTCATCCTCACCAGCGTGCTGGGGTACGAGCTGAAAACTGCCGTGGGCACCAGCGTGTTCATCATGACCTTTACCGCCCTGACCGGTGCGGTCTCCCACTTTATGATCGGCGGCACGCCCGATTGGCTGGTATGGGTGCTGTGCGTGGTGTTCACCCTGCTGTGGGCGCGCATTGCCGCCGTGTTTGCCAACAAGGCAACCCCCAAGACCCTGAACCGCGCCACCGGCGTCGTGCTGGTGGTGTTGGGCGTGGTCATTATGGGCTTCAATCTTTTGACCTGAAAAACGATTTAAATGCGCTCCGCGCTGCTCTGCGCATCAATAGAGGAAAAACAATTTTAAATTTGAGAACCGGGAAAATCTGCGGATTTTCCCGGTTCATTTTTCACAGAAGGGAATGCAGTTCTCCTTTACGGCCTTTCCCGTGAAAATGCAATGCCGGGCGATCCGCAGACCGCCCGGCATTGCTCTATTAAAAATAATAATTCCGCTGTGTGTGCGCAGAGCGAAGCGGAGCGCATTCCAAACCGTCAGCGCTTACTTGCTCTCTACCTTTTCCTCGATGGTGGAGTGGTCGATGACCCAATCGGCAGCCTTGCGGATGCCCTCGTTGCGGCGCAGGGCGGCGATATCGGTGCCAGCCTTGATCTCTTCCACCGTCTTTTTGGTCTTTTCAGCGCGCTCAGCCAGCTGCTTGTCGATCTCCTCATCGGTGGGCAGCAGGTTCTCCTGCTGTGCGATCTGCAGCAGTGCCATGCGGGCGCGGGTGTTCTTTTCTGCGGCGGCACGCACCTTGGCAGTAAAGCTCTCGCGGGTCTCATGGATCTGGCTCAGGTAGGTGGTCAGGCTCATGCGCTGCATCTGCAGCTGCTGCTGGATGACCTGCATCTGCTGCTGGTAGGCGTTTTCCACCAGAATGCTGGGGATCTCGCCCTCTGCGGCATCCGCCAGCTGACCAAGGATCATGTCCTTGGCGTGGTTCAGCGCACCGCCGTGGCGGCCGTCAAACAACTGCTGCTTCACAAAGGCGCGGTACTCCTCCATGGTCTCCTTGCCCATCTTCTTGGCAAAGTCGCTGTTCAGGGCAGGCAGCTGACGCACGCACACGTCATGCAGCTTGATCTTGAACACGACAGGCTTGCCCGCCAGCTCCTTGTTGGGGTAGTTTTTGGGGAAGGTGACGTTGATCTCGAACTCGTCCCCTGCCTTGTGGCCCAGAATGCCGTCCTCGAAACCGGGGATCATGCGGCCGCTGCCCAGCTGCACCGACTGGTCCTTTGCCGTGCCGCCCTTAAAGGCCACACCGTCCAGAAGACCCTCAAAGTCCATGTGCACCACGTTGCCCTTCACAGCGGGACCCTTGTGGGGCACCAGCTCTGCGGCGTAATTGCGGCGGCGCTCCAGCACCGTGTCGATCTCCTTGTCGGTCACCTCCGGGGTGACGCACTGGGAGGTAAAGCCGGTGGTCTTGGTCAGCTTCAGCTCGGGCTGCAGCGCCACGGTGGCGGTAGCCACAAAGCCCTCGTCCTTCTTCACGCTTACCAGATCGTAGCTGGGGTCATCTACCGGCGCAAAGCCGTGTTCCTTTAAAGCAGCCTCGTACAAAGCAGGCACATCCTGATCCATCAGGTCGTTGATGGCATCGTACCAGAAGGTGTGCTCGCCGCGGTCAGCTTCGATCTGTGCGCGGTCGGCCTCGCCCTTCTGGAAGCCCTTGATGGTATAAGTGGCGCGGGTGCGCTCATAGACCGCATTGGAGGCGGTCTCCAGTTCCTCAGCCGTAGCGCTGAAGGTCATTTTGCAGACACTCTTTTCAGGAGTTTCCACGCTTACCAGTTTCATAGGATCTACCCTCCGTGTTGTTCCCTTGGCAGCGGGGCGGCGCTGCCAAGGCAGCAGCCGGAACGCCATTTTGGGGACATTTTCAAACATTAATAAAGTTATTATAGCACAAGTGCAGCAAAAGCGGTATAATAAACTTGATAAAAATGTGCCGTTTTGGCAATTTTAGTCCATTTGAGCAGGAAAAAAGCGCGTTTTGCGGCAGCAGCTGCCGCGCAAAAGTGGGAAAACCCTCAGGAAAGGAAGGCTGTCCCCTATGCGATTATTTGATGTTCTGGGCCCGGTGATGATCGGGCCTTCCTCCAGCCACACCGCCGGTGCGGCAAAGATCGGCTATACCGCACAAAAGCTTCTGGGCGAGGTTCCGGCGCGGGCAGACATTGGCCTGTACGGCAGCTTTGCCACCACCGGCAAGGGCCACGGCACCGACCGCGCACTGGTGGCGGGGCTGCTGGGTCTGCGCCCGGACGACCCCCGCCTGCCGGACAGCTTTGCGCTGGCCGCACAGCGGGGGATGCAGTTCAGCATCCACCCGGTAGAGCTGCGCTCTGCCCACCCCAACACCGCCGTGCTCACCCTGACCAGCCGCACCGGGCGGCAGCTTTCGCTCAAGGCGGCATCGGTGGGCGGTGGACGCATCCGCGTCACGGAAATTGACGGCGTCCCGGCGGATTTCGGCGGGGACAGCAACACCCTCATCATCCACAACGAGGACACCCCCGGCTGCATTGCCGAGGTGACCATGGCGCTGGCACTGCGGCGCATCAATATTGCGTCCATGCAGGTGTTCCGCGCCGCTGCGGGCGGCTATGCGGTGATGGTGCTGGAGTGCGACTCCCACATCCCCCACGCGCTGGAGCGGCAGCTGGCGGTGATGCCGGGTCTGCTGAAGGTGACCTGCCTGAACGTGGACGAGCCGGAAGAAACGGAGGAATGAGCCATGGCATTTTTGTCCTGTGAAGAGATGCTGGCTGCCGCCCGCAGCCAGAAAATTTCGCTGGCAGAAGCGGTGCTGCGCAGCGATTTGGAGGAGAGCCGCCTGACCGAGGCGCACAGCCGCGCCGCCATGCGGCACCTGTGGCAGGTGATGCAGGCCACCAGTCAGGAATACGACCCCGCGCAGCGCAGCCGCAGCGGCCTTTCCGGCGGCGATGCCGCCAAGGTGGAGCAGGCGTGGCAGCAGGGACGCCTGCTGGGCGATGATTATCTGGCCGCAGTAACCGCGGAAGCCCTGAAGACCGCCGAGTGCAACGCCTGCATGAAGCGCATCGTGGCCGCGCCCACGGCGGGCAGCTGCGGGGTGCTGCCTGCGGTGCTGCTGCCGCTGGCGCGCGCCGGGCAGGCAGACGAGGACGCCGTCTGCGATGCACTATATGTAGCGGCAGGCTTCGGACAGGTCATCGCCGCCCGCGCCACGCTGGCGGGCGCAGAGGGCGGCTGTCAGGCTGAGGTAGGCGCCGCCAGCGCCATGGCCGCTGCCGCCCTGTGTAACCTGAAGGGCGGCACCCCGGAGCAGTGCGCCGCTGCCGCCGCCATGGCACTGGGCAACCTGCTGGGTCTGGTCTGCGACCCGGTGGCCGGTCTGGTGGAAGTGCCCTGCATCAAGCGCAACGTGGTGGGTGCGGTGAACGCAGTCTCCTGCGCCAACATGGCACTGGCCGGGGTGGACTACGCCATCCCCTGCGACGAGGTCATCGATGCCATGGGCCGCGTGGGCAGCCTGCTTTCCCCCGACCTGCGCGAGACTGGTCAGGGCGGTCTTGCCGCTACTCCCACCGGCGTAAAGATCGCCCGTCAGCTGGCGCAGGAGGACTGAGCGCTGCACAACTCTCCCCCGCCCGGCGGCGCGAAAACCGGCTGAAACACCGCTTTTCGCGCCGAAGCGGCAGAAGGTTTGCAGAAAAAATCGCAGAAAAATCAAAGAAAAGACGTTCTTTTTCGGAAAATATAAAAATATTTTAAAAAAGCTGTTGACAAACCCCGCCCTTCGTGATAAAATACATCATGTTCCGAACGGAACGTATGCGTTGGTAGCTCAGCTGGATAGAGTGACTGACTACGAATCAGTAGGCCGGGGGTTCGAGTCCCTTCCATCGCACCAGAAAATGCCGTGAAATCGAAAGATTTCATGGCTTTTTTGTTTTGTAAGCCATGGTTGCACGGTTTCTGCACGGTTTTTGCACGGTCAGTGTTTTCCATGTCCGATGATGTAGGGCGCTGTATTGCTTTGCAATCAGTGCCCTTTTTTGCATCAGGTGAGCAGTGCTAAGCGGAGCTTTGCCTTCATTTCCGGGTCGGCTTCCTTGAGCAATTCCAAGAGAGCCGTCATGGAGATGGTGGGTTCGCCTGCGGCGGGTACAGCCTGCGGGCTGGGGGTGTTGGGTTTGGCATAGAAGCCGCTTTCAAACTTCTTGCCCAGCTCCACACGGGAGGACTGCTGGATATGGGCGTAGGTGTTCACCAGCATATCCGCACTGGCGTGTCCCGTAGTCCCCTGCACCGCCTTGATGTCGCCGCCGGAGATCATCAACTGGTAGGTGGCACTGGAGTGACGCAGACCGTGAAAGACGATGCGGGGGAACTCCGGGTGTGCGTCCTGCCATTTCAGGAACTTTTTGCGGATGAGCACCGGCTCCACCGCCAGACCGTTGGGCAGCCGTAGCAGCATCCCGCTGTTGCGGTATCGCTCCGGGTCGAGGGCTTCTTCCCGTTTCAAGCGTTCCAGCCACTGCTTCAGTTCCTCCCGCAGGGCGGCAGTCATGAAGATGGTGCGGCAGGAAGCTTCGGTCTTGGTGTCTTTCAGGATGAGGGAAGTCTTGCTGCCCTCCAGCTTGTCCGGGAAGATGCGGAGGATGCAGCCCTTGTCCACCTGTGCCAGCGTGTCCTTCTGCACTCGCTGCATGGAACGGTTGACGGTGAAGGTGCCCATGCCGTTGGCGGCATCAAAGTCGATGTCCTCCGGGGTCAGACCTGCCACCTCCCCTTCCCGCAGCGCACCCACCAGCGTCAGGTGCACCGCCAGATGGAGGATGGGGTCCTCCATGCTGTCCAGCGCTGCCCGCATCTCGTCCACCTCCCAGATGCTGCGCTCTTGGGTGGTCTTTTTGGGTGCTTCCACCGGGACGGGGCTTTTGATGAGGATGCCCCATTCCACCGCCAGCAGAAAGGAATTGTGCAGCAGTTGGTGGACCTCATGAAGGGTGGTGCCGGAGAGGGTGCGTTTCTGCTGCTTGGGCGAGAGGTCTCGCCGCTTGCCGCCCACATACTGACCGCAGGGGGTCTTGCTCAGGGTGTCGTACAGGGCTTCGATGTGGTAGGGACGCAGCTTCTGCATCTGCATCTCCCCGATATAGGGGATGATGAGGTTCTGGATGAGGGCCAGATTGGACTGATAGGTCTTGGGTGCCCACTTGTGCTTGCTGCACTGCTTGGGCAGCCAGTCCATCAGGAACTCTGCCACCGTCACGGTGGACGGGATCAGGAAATTGCCGGTCGCCAGTTCATGCTCGATTTGCTTCTGGCGTTTCACCGCCTCCTCTTTTGTGGGAAAGCTCTCCCATTTGTCGCAGCTCTTGCCGTGCTCATCCTGATAGGTGTAGCGGACGCTGTAAGAGCTGCCGCGTTTCGTGATATATGCCATAGATTTGCCTCCTTATCAAGCTGCCCGGTGAAGCCACATATCGAAGCTGTCTTTCGGGATGCGGATGCTTCCGCCTGCCCGCAGGACACGGAACTCGGTGGTGCTGTTGCACAGGTTGTAGGCGGCACGCTGGCTGATAGCCAGCATCTGTGCGACCTCCTTCACCGTGTACACCAGCTTTGTGGTCTCAGGGCTGTTGGTCGGAGACTTGACGGCATTGGTTCGAGTGACCACCTCCATTGTAGCCGGATCAGAGCCCGACTGCAAGAACTTTTTCGTATAATCAGAAGATTTCACATTCTCGTACATTTCATTACACATAGGCATTGCTCCTTACTTATCATGGCGCATCGCAGGCTCCTGCGTGCTGCGGTTCTCATAAAATCGAATGACCTCCGGCGGGATGCTGTCCAGCGTTTTCAGGGCGGCCTCATAGTCCTGCCGCAGCTTGGCATCCTCCAGACGCTTCAAGACGCTCCCTTCCGTCGCTTTGTCCAGCGAGGCAGAGAGCGTCTTGTTCTTCTCTTTCAGCTTTTCGTTTTCGGCTGCGGTCTTGGTGAAGGCGACATTGTACTTCCGCAACTGGTCCTTCATCCGTGCCACATTGGGGATATAGCTGTCCAGCACCTTGCTGATCTCCGCCGCTCGGCTCTTGCCGTTGAAGGGATTGATATCCACCAGCAGGGCATCCAACTGCTCCTTCTGCTTGGTCAACTGGGTCATCTCCTTGAAGATGCGGGGCGGGATGTGCTCCCGCCCGGTCTGGCTGGCGCTTTCGCCCCGTTCCAGCTCCGGGTACTGCTTGACCATGTGCTGCCAGAACTCGTCCTGCCACCTCACAAGATTCTTGCGGTTGCCAATAATCTCTTTCGCGCTCAGCCGTCCGTCAGAAGTCAGGGGCACAAAGCAGAGGTGCAGGTGGGGCGTTTTCTCGTCCATGTGGATGACGGCAGAGAGAAAGGTATCCGGGCACTGCCTGCCCTCCAAAAATTTCAGGGCGTACACAAAGTACGCCCTGATCTCCCGGTTGGTCTTATCCTTGAAAAACTCCGGGCTGGCGGTGACAAGAGCCTCTACCACCCGCACGCTGTCCTTGCGGACACGGCAGTGGGCGGCGGCTATCATGCGGTCGGCTTCTTCCCGGTACCTGCCCTGCGGCTGCACCAGATGGAGGTTGTAGCGGCTCCGGCTTACATCAATATCCGGGTTGCTGGCGTACTGCTCCTTGGTGCGCTCATTGTGGGCTTCGATGGGGCTGATGGCAGGCCCCTTGTACTTTTTGAACCTTAAAATGCCGTATTGGGCTTTCATAGATCACGCTCCTTCTTGGGGTGTACAAAAAATCTGTACGGACTTCAAATAACCTGTACGGTCTGTACGGCGTACAGAAATCCAAAATACAAACGATAACACGTTTTAATTTGCTTCAATTCGCCGTACAGGTGCGTACAAGTACAGACCGTACAGGTTGTACAAACTTCTTCCGTGAAAAAATGCACTTTTTACGGGCAGGGGTGGACAAGCGGCTCGATGCCCACGAATCCCCGCACCCTGCGGCCACCATGAATAAAGAAGTTTGATTTGTTTCGCAAGCAACAAGATTGTGTTGACTTTGAACTCCTTGAGTGATATAATGTAACCAAGATAAAAAACACTATGTGGGGGTTCGGAAATGAGTGATAGAAATACATTGTGGGAAACAATACTAAAGGGCAAGGGGGATAGAACATACAGAAAGTATGGCGAAGATACAGGTGTCAGTTATTCTAACATTCAAAGACTGGTTCACAAACAGTACATACCGACACCTGAAACGATTTATAAATTATCCATTGGAGACAAAGGGCAAAAGGATGAACGCCAAAGAAATAAATTATATCGAGAAATGATGCTTGCTGCGGGATATAGAGATCCTAAGGAACTCGAAGAAGATGAGGAAACGAAACGTAGAGACTTCTTTAATAAGCTGGAGCTTTTAGTACTTGGAGGACTGATACGAAAAGACATTCGCTTTAGAAAACAAACTATAGACAAGCAGTACCGCTTTTTTGCTCCACAGATGTCAGTTGTATTAGAGGAATCGAGTATTCAGGAATGGACTTTTAAGTTTATAGAACATGGACCAGAACCGGTGATTCGAGATGGTAGTATTTATATAAAAATTACTCCAATGCGCTATGCAAGACAATGCTTGGCAGAGGCGGTCTTAATTCCATTAAAAGATAATAGAAAGGTTACACTTGTGACGGACTCTGTTGATTACTATGCGGAGATGATAAAATTCAAAAATGAAATTTCATTTGCAGGAGACCTTTCGGTAATGCTTGTTGACCTAAGGGCGATGAGTATTAAGCAAGAAGAATATATTGCGCATGAAAATAGAAATACAAATGAGATTTTTCTGTGTAAAACCGAGTCATGTGGTGAATAAAGGAGAAATTGATATGCAAAAACTGGTTGTTGATGCACCAGATAAATTGGAAAAAGGCGAAAGCTTTGGTCCAGGTGGTGTGCGTATAAATGGGAAAATGAAAATTCAATACAAGAATCCGGAGACATTAGAGAATTACCTGAAAAGAGAAAACAAAACACAGTATACAAGAAATATAAACGCTGTATGCGGCAACGAAAAAGTAGACAACCGAATTACAAAAATAGCAAAAGTCTTTGCTCGAGAGCTTATATATGAAGGATGGAGAAGACATGGAAATGAAATGGTTGATTTTCTATGGAATGGAATAGACAAAATTTTCCGAATGAAGGATACTGAAAGTTCGATAAAAGCAGTCCAGATTATGGAGCAAAATAAAGCCAGAGTTCAGTATCCATATAATACTGTGCTTTTTCAGCAGAGACAGCAAAATGACTCTACTAGAGATAGCAGCGTCTGTTAAGTATACTTGGGCGGCGGCAGGGCGATGGCATTGGCGGGCGGCTTATCTGGGTCAAGCCCGAAGTCGTGTATCAGCTTCTCGGCGGCTTGCCGTGGGTTCAGGTCGAACAGCTTGGCGGTGAGGTCGATGGCATCTCCATTGGCTCCACAGCCAAAGCAATAATAATAGGTGTCGTTCAGCTTCATGCTGGGGTCGCTGTCGGAATGGAACGGACAGCACACCATGCCATGGCGGTCGGGCTCCATGCCGTACATTTCTCCCACCTGCCGAACGGTGATGGCGGACTTGATCTTTTGATATAAACTCAAAATTTCTCCTTTGGTCAAAGGCTCTGGCACGGATCAATTTGATCCCTGCCACGTTCAAAGCCGGTCTCCCTTGCTGCCTCCCGACAGGAAATCTTTTTGGACTCTGTGTCGGCCCCATGCAGGGCGCTCGCTCCCCCGATGGGAGGTCTTGGCGGTCTGGGCAGTTCGGACGGTCATTCTGTTCTCAAGGTCCTGTTATGAAAGATATTTCAGAGGGCTTTCGCGGGAAGCCCTTAATATGTTCGCTGCTGGGGAGTTAATATGTTTTCTTTCTGTCTATAGGATAGCACCGCAATGGCCGCTGTGCCGTATATCCATAATGTCGGAAAACAGGTGTAGAAACTGCAAAATTCCACGTTTATGGACAGGAACCGCCGGAAGTGGTATACTGTGCAAAAAACATCGGAGGTGCGACCATGAATATCAAGCTGACACTGGGAGAACGGCTCAAAGACCTGCGTGTGGAGCGGAATCTGAAGCTGGAAACGCTGGCAGAGCAGACGGGTCTGTCCAAATCGGCACTGTCGAAATATGAGAGCGACGATGTGACCGACCTCAGCATTTATGCGGTGACAACGCTGGCTGAGTTCTATGGCGTGACCACGGACTACCTGCTGGGGGTGACGGAAAACAAAAAACGCCCAGATGCAGTCCTTTCGGACTTGCATCTGAGCGATGGCGCAGTGGACGTATTAAGGAATGGAAAATTCAATCATCGGCTGCTGTGTGAGCTGATCGTGCATGAGAATTTTCAGAGGTTCATGACCGATCTGGAGATCTATGTGGACGGATATGTCAGCGCAAACATTCAAAACCGCAATGCTGGTCTGGAAGCGACCCGGCAAATGCTGAAAAAGAAGTATGCAGCAGATGAAAATGATCTATACATGAGCACCTTGAAGCTGGGGCAGATCGATGAAGATGAGTACTTTGGTCGGGTCTTGTATGACGAGTTGGTGGCTATCCTGAAGAACATCAAGACGGAACACCGCAAGGACAAGACCACTTCGGATGGTGCAATGGTCGATAACTTGATGAAGGAACTGGAGGATGCACAGAAACTTGAAGGGTCTGCGGATGAAAAGAAGATTCGAACAGCATTGAAGGCGATCGGCATCAACTACGATAAGCTGACAGAAGATGAAAGAAAGCTGATAAAGAAGATCCTTTATAAAACGGCATTGCTGAAACCGGGGACACTTGCAGGCAACCGGGGCAAGCACAGACGCTGATCATTTGCCCTGCGCCTTATAGGGGAAACGCTGCTGCGGCAGGACGGGAGAACGTACACCATTGGTTCCTCTGCAAGCCTGCGCTGGGTGGGCAAAGACCGTCAACTGCCACGCCCATCCGCGCATCCTTCTGCCGCAGAACAGGTGCTTGCCGGAGCCTCTCGCAGCCCCTTTTCCGCATCAGCCGGAACCAAGGTGTAACACACTAGACTTTGCAAGCAAAGTCGTGTGCCAACGAGCGTTCCGCCGCTCTTTGGATTCTTCCCGGCAGGGCACTGGAAAATGGGGTGCCCTGCGCAGAACGGGGTGTATTTGTTACCTCACACGAAAAACGGCTCGCAGGTTTTACTTGACAATTCGCAAAATAAGGGCTATCATAACAATAAGACGAATATAATGTTTATAACGATATGCTCAATTTGAGGGGGAGGTATTTCATGGCGATCAATGATAGTGCTGTCGTCCCGCTTTACCAGCAGGTAAAGGATGACATTCGTGCCGCGATCGAGAGCGGCAAGTACAAAACCAACGAAAAGATCCCTCCGGAGCCGGAACTGAGCGCGGAGTATTCGGTCAGCCGCATCACGGTGCGCCGTGCCGTGGAAGAACTGTGCGCCGAAGGGTATCTGGTCAAAATGCAGGGGCGGGGCACCTTTGTCAGTAAGCCCCGCATCCATCGCAAGTTTACCAGCGGCAGAGGTGCTGCCAGCTTTACGGAGATCTGCAAAGAAAACGGCATGGTGCCGGGTGCCCGGCTGCTGAACCGTCAGATCGTGCCGGTGCGTAAGGATGAGGAAGCCTTCTTCCATGTAGGCCCGGAAGCCTTGCTCATCTATATCCAGCGTCTGCGCACCGCCGATGGTCAGCCGGTTTTTCTGGAGAACCTGTTCCTGCCCTACGAGCCTTATAAGAGCCTGATGAGCGAGAATCTCAATGATGTTTCCATGTTTGACACCATTGAGCGCATCTCCGGGCTGCGCCCTGCAACGACCTCCTGCCAGCGTATCGAGGCGGTACGGGCTTCGGCAGAACAGGCACAGCTGCTCAACCTTTCGCTGGGCGAGCCGCTGCTGTATCTGAACGCCTACTTCCATGACCAATATGACCACCCGCTGTGCATCGGGCGGCAGTATTACATTGGAAGCCGGTATATGTTTGAGTTTTGAGGGCAGCATTCTGTCCCCCCAAGAGCGTCTTTTCCACCCGGAAAAGACGCTCTTTTTGTCGTTCCAAGGAGAATTGTTGGTGAAACTGCTAAAATATAGGGGAGATGCTTTGTGCACTTTACCAAAGTAAAGATTTTTTTAGAAAAACCTCTTGACGTCTGTGCAAAATGTGGTACTATGTACATGACGATTATGACGTCTATAACGAATAGGATGATACAGACGCCGAAGAGATGAAGGAAACACAGGAAAGGTCGTGGATGCGTATGAACCGAATCATTCTTGCTTCGCACGGAGGGCTGTCTGCCGGAATGAAGGACACCGTGCAGATGATCCTTGGTGAGTTGCCGAACCTTTATGCCCTTGCCACCCTGCGGGATGAGACCGAGCCTATCACGGTGGCGGCACGCCGGTTGCTGGATGGTTTTGCAGCAGAGGATGCTGTGTACATCGTGACCGATGTGATGGGCGGCAGCGTGAACAACGAGATGCTGACTCTGCTGCCGGAGTATCCGGCGGTGCACCTGATCTGCGGCATGAACGCTTCTCTGGTGCTGACCCTTGCTTCCAACGACGAAGCCCTGACACAGGACGAACTGGCCGAGTGCATTGCAGATGCCAAGGCGCAGATCATTGATTGCAACCTGCTGCTGAAAAACGCAGCCCAAGATGAGGAGGATGACCTATGATCAAATTAGTACGTCTGGACTACCGCCTGCTGCACGGTCAGGTGGTATTCTCGTGGACCGGTCATGTGGGCGCACAGCGCATCATCGTGGTGGACGATGACGCCGCCAACGACGAGATGAAAAAGTCCGCCCTGCTGCTGAGCAAGCCTGCCGGTGTCCGGGTGAACATCTTTACGGTGGACAAAGCCATCGCCAAGATGCCCAAGGTGGAGCAGCTGGACGAGAAGATCATGATGATCTTCGGCAACACCGCTGCGCTGCTCAAGTTCTGCCAGGCATACCCCAAGATCAAAGAGATCAACTACGGTGCTGTGGCCAACAAGACCGGCTCCAAGGCCTTCGACCAGTCGGTATTCCTGACCCCGGAGGAGCAGGCAGACACCCAGAAGCTGCTGGATATGGGCATTAAGATCTACAGCCAGCAGACCCCCACCTTTAAGGTAGTACCCATCGATCACATCTGATCGTAAGGAGATAAGAAGGAGGATTTGACCCATGTTTGTTACCGCATTGCTTCTGGGTCTGGTTGGCGTGTTCTGTATTCTGGACTCGCGCATTCTGGGCCGCATGAACTTCGAGCGTCCGCTCATCACCTGCACCATCGTCGGTGCGCTGCTGGGTGATCTGCAGACCGGCCTGACCCTTGGCGCATCCATCGAGCTGATGAGCCTTGGCATCGTGAACATCGGCGCAGCCGCACCCCCGGACATGAACATGGCTGCCATCATCTGCGCAGCTTTTGCCATCCTGACCGATGCTTCTGCCGAGACTGCACTGGCGCTGGCCATCCCCATCGCTGTTCTGGGCCAGATGCTGGGCGTGCTGATGCGCACCATCCTGTCCAACTTGACCCATGTTGCCGACCACGCCATTGCAGAAGGCAAGTTCCGCAAGGCATGGAGTATGCACATCGTCTGGGGCACAGTGCTGTACAGCCTGATGTACTTCATCCCCATTTTCCTGTCCGTCTACTTCGGCACAGATCTGGTGCAGAAGATCGTGGCTTTCATCCCCGCATGGCTGACCGATGGCCTGAACCTCGGCAGTAAGTTCCTTACCGCTTACGGTATTGCCCTGCTGCTGTCCACCATGCTCAACCGCGACCTGACCGTCTACTTCCTGCTGGGCTTCTTCTTTGTGGGCTATCTGGGTCTGGATGTTACCGCTGTGGCAATCTTCGCCGCAATTCTGGCTGTGATCCTGACCGGTCTGAAGTATGGCAAGGGCGCACCCGCCGCAGCCGCTGCCGGTGCAGCTGCTGCCAACCCGGATTACGACCCGCTGGAAGATGACGACGATCTTTGATAGGAGGAAGCTGAAATGAGCAACGCAACCAAGACTGCAAAGCGCAGCGACTTCAAGAAATACTTCCAGTTTATGTGGCGTTCCCTGAACATTCAGGCCTCCTGGAACTACGAACGTCAGATGAACATGGGCTTTTTGTACGGCATCGCTCCCACGCTGGACGAGCTGTACCCCAACGAGAACGACCCCGAGCAGCTGGCGCACAAAAAGGAAGCCTACGAGCGTGAGATGGCGTTCTACAACTGCACCCCCCAGACCAGTGCCTTTACGCTGGGTCTGGCTGCTTCCATGGAGGAGCAGTACGCCGCCGACCGTGAGAACTTCAACCCGGAGACCATCAACGCCGTCAAGACCTCGCTGATGGGCCCCCTGTCCGGCGTGGGCGACTCCTTCTTCCAGGGCACTGTCCGCCTGATCGCTTTTGGTCTGGGCATCTCTCTGGCACAGCAGGGCAGCGTTCTGGGCCCCATTCTGGCTATGATCATCTCCATCGTCCCCTCTGTGCTGGTCACATGGTTTGCCGGTAAGCTGGGCTACACCATGGGCAGCAAGTACCTGACCAAGCTCAACGGCGGCATGATGGACAAGCTGATGTACGTCTGCGGCATCGTGGGTCTGATGGTCATTGGTGCCATGGTGGCAAGCATGGTGGGTTTGACTACCCCCATTACCTTCGCAAGCACCGGTCTGGTGCTGCAGGATGTGCTGAACAGCATTCTGCCGAACCTTCTGAACCTTGGCATCGTGATGCTGATGTACACCCTGATCCGCAAAAAGGTCAAGACCGGCTGGCTGCTGGGCATCTGCATCGTGGGCGGTGTTGCCATCAACGCCCTTGGTCTGTTGGTGTAACCGGGTTTCCGGCTTACATAGATATCCGTACGCCTGTAATTTGTGATTCATCAGAACAAAAAGAAAAATAATTTGGAGGATTGCATTATGTATAACATTGATCTGGCAAACGTCAAGTCCATCGTGGCAGACATCGTGGCAAAGCACAACGTGGAGAACGTGGCCTTTGTTGGCTGCGGCGCTTCCAAGGCAGAGCTGTACCCCGCAAAGTACTTCCTGGCAAACTGCAGCAAGAAGCTGCGTGTGGCACACTACACCGCCAACGAGTTCAACTACGATACCCCCGATTGGCTGGGCGACACCACTGTGGTCATCACCGCTTCTCTGGGCGGCAGCACTCCTGAGACCGTCAAGGCCAACAGCGTGGCAAAGGCTGCCGGTGCAACCGTTGTCAGCGTTACCCACGCTGCCGGTTCTGCCCTGACCAAGGAAGCTGACTACACCATCGTTCACGGCTTTGAGGCAAACTACGCTGCCAAGCTGGAGAAGATGGGCTACGTTCTGGCACTGGCTGTGGAGATCCTGCAGCAGGTGGAAGGCTTCGACAAGTACGACAAGATGATCGAGGGCCTGACCAACGTGTTCGAGGCTGCCGAGAACGCTGCCAACTCTGCCCGCAAGTCTGCCAAGGAGTTCGCTGAGAAGTACAAGGACGCTCCCGTCGTCTACGTCATGTCCAGCGGCGCTTCCATGGAGGTCGCTTACTCCACCTCCATCTGCCTGATGATGGAGATGCAGTGGGTCAACTCCGGCTCCTTCCACAGCGGCGAGTTCTTCCACGGCCCCTTCGAGATCGTGGACAAGGACGTGCCCTTCATCCTGCTGATGAACGACGGCAAGACCCGTCCCGTGGATGCCCGCGCACTGACCTTCCTGCACCGCTTCGATGCTCTGACCACTGTTGTGGATGCAAAGGATTACGGTCTGGGCAATGCTGTGGACAGCAGCGTCATCACCTACTTCAACCCGATGATGCACACCGCCGTGTTCCGCGTCTATGCTGAGGAGCTGTCCTACGTCCGTCAGCATCCGCTGACCCTGCGCCGCTATATGTGGAAGCTGGAGTACTAAGCGATCGACTGGGATCAATAGACCCATGCTTGGGGGAGGGGCTTGCCCCTCCCCTTTTTTGATGAAGAGGGAAATGAAGAATGATTGAAGCAGTGATTTTTGATATGGATGGGGTGCTGGCAGATACGGAATATTACTACGAGAACCGCCGTAAAAACTTTCTGCTGGAAAACGGTATCCCCATTCCGGAGGGCAACTTCATCGGCTCTAACGAAAAAGCCATCTGGGAAGCCATTGTCCCCAACGACCCTGTGCGCCGTCAGGAGATGCTGATGGCTTACCGGGAGTACCGCAAGGCTCGCCCCACCCCCTACGGAAAGCTTACCGACCCGCAGGCAGAGCCGCTGATGAATGCGCTGCGCAGCCGTGGGCTGAAGGTGGCAGTGGCGTCCTCCAGCGCAGCGCCGGATATCATGAAGATGCTCACGGAGGGCGGTCTGAAAGCAATGGTGGATTTTGCTTTCAGCGGCGAGGACTGTGCCGCCCATAAGCCTGCGCCGGACATCTATCTCAAGGCACTGAACGCACTGGGATTGACGGCAGACAAGGCCATTGCGGTGGAGGATTCTCCCACAGGCATTGCCTCCGCAAAGGCGGCAGGCCTGAAGGTATTGGCACTGAAGCCCCGCCACGGCGAGCCGCTGGACCAGTCCGCCGCAGATTGCATCATCACCCAGCTGATGGATGTAAAGGAGCATCTGGACTGAGATGGAAGCGATCAAGAACGGTCTGCGCAAAAACCTGACCCCAGCACAGCTGTGGAGCGGCGCACGCTTTTTTCTGCTGCTGAATCTGGGACTTATCATCTATGCAGTAGCACTGAACTTTTACTGTGCGCCCAACCACTTTGTATTTGGCGGCACCACCGGTCTTTCCATCGTTCTGGCCACCTGCTTTCCGGCTCTGAGCGTCAGCACCTTTATGTGGATCACCAATGCGGTGCTGGATGTGCTGGGCTGCGTCTTTCTGGGCATAAAGACCATGGGTTGGACACTGTACTCCTCCTTCATGCTCAGCTTTTATTCCAGTATGTGCGAAAAGATGTTTCCCATGTCGCAGCCTTTGACGGATGATACGCTGCTGGAGCTGTGCTTTGCGGTAGCGCTGCCGGCCATTGCCAGCGGCATCGTATTCAACATCGGGGCATCCACCGGCGGCACCGAGATCGTGGCGATGATCCTGCACAAGTACATCAAGGTGGAGATCGGCAGGGCTCTGCTGCTCAGCGATATCGGCACAGTGCTGTTTGCGGCTTACCTCTACGGCCCGCAGACCGGGATGTACTGCGTGCTGGGGCTCATCGGGCGCAGCACCATCGTGGACACCGCCATCGAGAGCCTGAATCTCCGCAAGGTGTGTACGGTCATCACCTCAAGGCCGGAGCCCATCCGGCGTTTCGTTACGGAAACACTGGGGCGCACAGCCACCCAGCAGGACGCCACCGGCGTGTATACCGGCGAGCCCCGCACCATGATCATGGTGGCGCTGACCCGGCGGCAGGCAGGGCTGCTGCGGGATTTCCTGCGCCGGGAGGACCCGGCGGCCTTTCTGACCATCGTCAACTCCAGCGAGATCATTGGCAAGGGATTCCAGTCCATCTGAAAACGCAGAATGCCCGCCCACTGTGGCTTTTTCACAGCTGGGCGGGCATTCATTATATATGGTAAATGGTTATTTACGCTGACTTCTTGAATTTGCGCTGAAAACGCGCAATCGCGCGAACAAAGCGCGAATAAATCCGGCTGACCGCGAATAAACCGCGAACAAAGATTGCACGGGCGTGCATTCTTCATGCGTGGGAAGGTGCGACGTGAAAGTTGAAACTTGTAAAAATAAACTGTAATACGATTAAATTTCGGAAAAGTGGGATCGCACGCTGGAATACACGCGTGCAATGTTGCCTGAATAAAAGTCAGCGATAAAAATGCGCGCCGCGCGATTAGCATTTTTGCCGCGCGTTTTCTAAGGCTCAATCTTCCAGCCTGCCGTGGTCGCAGCCGAGAGAAAGATAACACTCCATCTCCCCTTTCAGCACCATCTGTGCATACTCCAAGGGCTTATTGTAGAGCAGCCAATCCAGTTCTGCCCGCTGTGCCGGGGTGTTGCCGTACTCGTCCTCCACAGCGATGCAGTCAATGGCAAGAGTGATGCCATCTGCGAACCGGGCTTCCACCCGGTTGGTGTCCATGCTATAGCGGCAGGAAAGCAATTTTGTCATAATAGTATCCTCCAAGACTTGATTTTTGGTGTGCGGTCGCTCGAACCAATGCCGTCAAGTCGTTGTCGGATGAAGTGGTTTTTAGTTTGTCTGGGAGTAAGTGCACGGTTTCTGCACGGTTTTTGCACGGTTTCAAAACGTGCAAAGGGTGCAAATCGTTGCAAAATCGGACAAAGGGTGCAGAAACTCCAAGCTCAAAACTTGCGATACATCGCAAAGAAATAACGATAAAACGTAACTTCCAAAAATTGAGGGAATCGCCCGGCGTGCGCTACGAATCAGTAGGCCGGGGGTTCGAGTCCCTTCCATCGCACCAAGAAAAACCAGAACACATTGGCTTAACAGTGATAAGGAACTAATTTACTCATCAACTGTTAGCTGACGGTTTCCGGGGTGCATACGGACAAATCCCGTCTGATTTCTAACAGGAAGTCAGACGGGATTTTCGCTTTATATTACGAATTATGGAGGACATACCATGAAGACCTTAATATCTTGTGCCTACAATATGGATAACTGCTGTGTAGAACTGAAATTCGCCGATGGCAGCATGATTGCGATTGATACCATTGCAGTGGAGAACGAGGTTGCCGACAATATATATCAACGGTCAGAGCTTGACTATCTGATTTACAATGACCCGATTGGATATGCAGACCTTATCTTGAACGGCGATCCCGAAACCTATTTGAAAACTGTAACAGAATACAAGCCTTTGGATAGCTGACAACATGCTGCCCGCAGGAGAAAATCCTGCGGGCGTTTTTCTGTTTATATTATTTTCCACCGTTGGATCCCAGTTTTGGAAAGAAAATGACTATCTTAAAGCCCTTTCCCCACTGGGAAGTAGCTTCCAGACGAAGGTTTAGATCGTCAGCCATCTTCTTAACCAGGTAAAGCCCTATACCAGTAGCTTTCTTTCGGCTGTCAGTAGAATCCCCGGTAAAGCCCTTTTGAAAAATATACGGCAGATCATATTTTTTTACACCAATGCCGTTATCCTCAACAGAAAGGACATCTGCGGTCTCCGAATGTATCATGGAAATCGTTAGCATGGGACTATCACTGCTATATTTTATGGAATTGCTCACGATTTGTCCCAACATAAACTGAAGCCCTCTACGGTCTGTATAAACTGTTTCAGATTGCAGTTTGTTGAGAATTACAAACTGCTTTTCTTCCAGAAGTGGGGCATAGTCCTCCAGAACTTCCCCCAAGCAGTCATTCAAATTGACATCTTCAAACCGATAATCCTTTGTACTGCTCTTTAACCGGGCATAGTAAAGCATCTGCGTGACATTCTCCTGAAGTTGACTACGGACATAATCCAACTTAGTTTGCAGGGAAGGCGATATTTCGTCGATTCGGTTATCCAAAAGCATGGTCAGCAACGACAGGGGCGTTTTCGCTTCATGTGCCCAGCCTTCCACATATTCTTCATAGTCCCGTAGGGCATCTGCCATACTGCTGCTCTCATTTTTGTGTTCCTGTAAAACTGAGGCCAGAAGCCGGATAGATTCTCCTTCTTCCAGGCTGACGACACTGAGCAGCCTTTCCTCGTTGCAGATGGTAGGATCACTGAGGAAATCCCGGAACAGCTCCCGGCGGGTGGTCTCCCGCTTGTTTAGTACAAACAGGATCGCTGAAAACAGAAGGATGCTTGTCAGAACCACTAACTCAATCAAGGTCTGAAATGCCTGAATGTCAGAAATCCAAAGAATGATAAAACAAAAGCAATCCACACCCAGCAGCAACAGCAGCCAAGGGTAGTACCGTTCTATTATGCGCCAAAACTGCTTCATGGAGATACCTCCGCTTCCAAACGATAGCCCATCCCACGAACCGCAACGATTCGGTGGATAATCGGCCTTTTTATATCTCAATATTCCTTCACAAAGCTCAATATTTCCCATATTTACGAACTTTTCCGTCACATAACCCCATGCATCTACATATACTGCCATGACAAATTGGTGCGGAATTGGTGCGGAGTGTGGGAATCAACATTCGGGAAGCGGGTTCATCACGACAGATTATTCGTTAAAAATGAAAGCTGTAAGGAGATTAACGCTGTGAACCATTTACTGTCCTGTGAATTCAATATCGACACCGCTTGTGTCGAGTTAAAATATGCCGATGGCAGCATGATTTCCATTGATACCATCGCCGTAGAGAATGAAGTGGCCGACAATATGTATGAACGCTCTGAGCTGGACTGGCTGATTTATAATGCTCCGGCTGAGTATGCAGATTTGGTGCTGAACGGCGATCCCGTGAAGTATCTGAAAACCGTGACTGTATACAAGCCATTTGAAAATTAACAGATGAAACAAGGCGGGTAAGCACACAAAAATGCTTACCCGTCATTTTTATTGTCTCTGTACAAGATAATTACAGGTTTTTATTTGCTGTTTACACAGAAACAATATCAGCTCTTCTCATCATTCATATCCATTGTACTGTATTTCTTCTCTTGACACGAGAAGAGGCCACCTTTAGGTGACCTCTTCCGAGAGCCCTTTTAGAAGGAAAACACTTCTGCGGCTTCTGTTTAAAAAAGTTTTTTCTGAATGGCCTCGGTAATAGTCTGCTCCTCCAGACTCCTGCGGGTCAGAAGTCCAGAAATCCAGCATACCCCCATTACTAAAACAACTGCCAGGACAATGCTGCCCACTGGCAGACAGAAGGGAAGTTGGAATGCTCGTCGGATAGCATAGTATTCCAGGGCCAACACGCCCATTCCAAAAGGTAAACTCCAGCACAGCGCTTTGATTCCGTAGAAAAGACTTTCCAGCCAAATCATCTTACGGAAATCCACGGGTGTGATTCCTACGCTGCGGAGAATTCCATATTCCCGAGCACGCAGTTCCATTCCCGTAGAGAGGCTATTGTGAATATTGGCCATACATACCAGACATAGCAGCAGAACAAACCCGGTACATAAGATTTGTAGAAGCATTCCAAACCGCTGAAGGCCACCCATGGCAAGGGAATTGTAGTTTGCACTGATCACCCCTTGGGGCAGGCCATAGCTGTTGTTTAGGGACCATTCCTCCAATCCGCTGGTTAGGGCGGAAATACTTTCAGGGTGAATGTACTGCACCTGCCAGTAGTATGCACCGCTTCTGCCCAGGTCTGCCTGCCGATTCAGGAATGCTTGGAATACACTGCGACTGGTCACCAACTGTAAAGTAAGGCTTTCCACGGTGTTGGAGGTGACCGTGTTTCCGGAATAAGGGAAATCCTCCGCCAGTGCTGCTACGTGCCAAGTGTCTGCAAACCCGTTCTCTTGTGCAAACTCCATAGAAAATCCAGGTTGTAGATTCAGAGCATTTTTCAGCTGAGTGTAGCTGCCTGCATTATACAGATAGGTGCTGGTGATCATAACACAATCCAGATAATCCGAATTCAAGGAAACTTCCTTGCCTGCCCAGTCGGAAAACTCCTGGTCATCCATGACCAGCAAGGTGGGATAGACGGTGACATTTTGGCCGTCCTCAGAAGTATAATCCTGTTCATCTAAGAGACCGCTCTGGTTTTGAAACCATTTTATTGCGTCTTGGCTCATATCCGCCCAATTCAAAGTGAAGCTGCCCATCTCTCCAGCCTGCAAACCTCCGACCAACCGTACTTCCCCTGTTCCAGCCAGAGCTTTCAGATCATCCGTATAGGTAGCGGTATCCAAGGAAGGATCGTTGAAGGTGATGGTCGCCGTTGCTAAGGGACTGTCTGTCCCGTAACGCACTCCCATGGCACGGTCCACATAATAAGAAAGTCCGGTACCAGCCAGCAGCATAATTACGCTGAGCGCCAGGGAAAATACAATTGCTCGATACCGTCCCCGGTTTCGCTTACAATTTTTGAGGGCCAAAATTCCAGGAAAGCCGAAAATCTTTCCAGTCAGTTTTCCTGTTTTTACATCATTGGAATGAAATTGAACCTGACCTTCTCCTTGGATGGCATCCATGGGCGTGATCCTGCTGGCTTTCAAGGCCGGTTGCAGTGCACTGAATGCCAGAGTCAAGGCTGCCAGCAGGGCTGCAGCGGCCAGGGGAAGAGGCCGTACCGAAAGATAAAGAGGCTGAGAAAATTGAAACAGTTCCTGTACCTGACTATTCAGAAAAACCAGTGTAATCGCCATTCCTCCACAGCCTGCAATCAGGCCCAAAGGGATGCCAATCAATCCCAGAATAAAGGCTTCATACAAGACGGACTGCCGCTTCTGCGCCCGGGTAGCCCCCACACTGGCCAACATTCCCAGCATTTGTGTGCGCTCCGTCATACTGATGGCAAAGGCGTTTCGAGCCAGAGACACAGCACCCACCAGAATAATGAGAAGTGTTACCGCCATCAAACCGTAAAAGGCAGGCAATAGAAGGCTGCCCGGATAATCTATGCCATAATAAAGCAAGAGCTGCCGGTTTAGATCGATGGTCCCCACGCCTCCAGCATCGACAGGCAAGTCTGCCTGCCATTTCTGGATACTTTCCAGCAGGTCATACAGTTCTCGCCCCAGCGAACTGACAGTATAATAAGCGCACCACAATCCATCCGGGGGGATCTGATCCTCCAGAACTGTAAAACATGGTTCCCAGGCGAACACATTTTGATCATCAAAACCGCCTGGGTCCACAATAGCTGTAATCGTGAACTGTTTTTCCCCCACAGAACGGAGCATATAGCTGTCCGATAATCCCATGATTCCCGGGCCGCTGGTTTGCCGATAGATCATTTCCCCTGCGGAATCCACCCCTTGTGGGGTCCATACTCGTAACAAATCCAAAGAGACTTGGTCTCCAATCTTCCAACCGGTCTTTTTGGCGAGAGTTTGAGAAATGGCCAGTTCGTTCTCTGTGGAAGGAAGATTTCCTTCCAGACACTCTACCCTCAAAAGCTGGTAGAATGACTGGTTTACTCCATAGAGAGCGGCCCCCCACCTATTGCTGTCGTCCAGGGGAGACACTCCCCAACTGGCTGCCAGGCCCAGTTGGTCAATCCTGTCATCCTGGGACAGATTTTCTACCACCTGTTCTCCAGTCTCAAAGGCTCTGCCATGCCAGGTGCCGTTGTCCTGTGCTGCCTGCCGGTACAGAAGATTCAAAAAGGAATCAGCCCCCGCAAAAACTGCCGTGAGCATGGTCACCGATAAAACCACACCCACCAGAGTCACAAGAGTACGACGGGGATTAGCCCGCATCTGAGCGAGAGTCAAAGTGTGCACAATATTTTTCATGGCCGCACCGCCTCGTCCTGAGCAATATGCCCATCCTCCACAGTAATGAGTCGGTCTGCCTGACAGGCAATCCGTTCATCGTGGGTAATGACCAATAATGTCTGACCTTTTTTCTCATGAAAATAACGCAGCAAAGCCATCACTTCAGCACTGTTTTTGCTGTCCAGGTTGCCGGTAGGCTCATCTGCCAACAGAAGGGCAGGGCTGGTAATCAGGGCCCGGCCAATGCTGACCCTCTGCTGCTGACCGCCGGAAAGCTGATGGGGCAGATGGTTCATCCGATCCTGGATGCCCAGAATTTGGGCCAGCTGTTCCAACTGGTTTTTGTTGACATTGCGTCCATCCAACAGCAAAGGTAAGGTCAGGTTTTCCCGTACATTGAGCACAGGAAGTAGATTGTAAAACTGATACACCAGACCTATCTGGCGCCGTCGAAAAATGGCCAGTGCGTTCTCGTCCAATTTGTAAAGATCGGTGCCCTGTAACCATACATGTCCGGCTGTGGGCTTGTCCACCCCTCCAAGCAGGTGCATGAGGGTGCTTTTTCCACTGCCAGACGGGCCCATAATGGCGACAAACTCCCCTTTTTCTACGGAGAATGACACATCATCCAGTGCCTTTACTTGGGCAGGACCTTCCCCATAATAACGGCTAAGGTGTTCCACACGCAGTAATTCCATATTTCCCTCCTGGTATCAAGACTGGGCAACGCCTTTGTTGCCCCCACATCTTGAGTATACTGGCTGTTTCTTTCCTCTTGATGACTGTCTGGGTGACAGTTTTGTCACAAACTACCGGGATGTATGGGCAATTTGAGGATAAAACGAGCACCAGGGCCTGGGGTCTGATTTTCTGCCACCACACTGCCGCCTTGAGCTCGAACTAATTCTGCCGCCAAAGCCAAGCCGATACCAGCGCTGCCCGGAGCGGCATTACTGCCACGATAAAATCTCCGAAACAAATAGGGCATATCCAATTCCGGGATACCGGGGCCATTATCTTCCACTGTGATCCAAAGATTTAGTACATCCTTGCTCACGGAAATTTTTACCAAGCCTCCTTCCGGGGAATGCTCAGAAGCGTTTTTCACCAGGTTGGTTACAGCCTCTGCGGTCCATTTTTCATCCCCTTCCCACAGGAGGTCTTGAGGGCACTCCACTTTTAAAGTCTGGCCACGCAGTTCCAGGGCCACCCTTACCGGAGCAGTAGCTCTATCCAGCAAAGATGGCAGTGAAACGGTTTTTCGTTCCAGTTCCAGGCACCCGGCATCCAACCGGGACAAGGTCAAAAGTCTCTCCAGTAACCATTGCATTCGTTCCAGCTGTGCAGTAAGCTGCCCGGTAAATTCCTGGCGCTTTTCCAGCGGTAGGTCTGATCGTGCCAGCAAGTCCGCCATAACCAGCATTCCGGTAAGAGGGGTGCGCAGTTGATGGGAAATATTGCCCAGAAGCTGCTGCAAAAATTCCTTGTCATGAGCCAGCTGGGCACTTTGCTGACGCAGGGTAACGGTAATCTTGTGCAGATCGTTCTTCAGAAGGCTCAGTTCTCCTTCCCGATTGTCACGAATATCCAGAAGTTCCCCGCCTGCATATACCGAAGCCAGGTATTCTCCTAATTCCTGTAGCTTTTTATACCGGCTCCATGTTGTGCTCATCCAGAGCAGTGTGGTGAGAAGAACGGACCCGCTCCCTGTCAGTGCTGCCCAGGGGCCACCCAAAAAGCCACAGAGCAGCCCTGAAACCAAAGTCAGAGCCATGCTGAGGGCGATAGGCAGATATAATTCCTTATTTCTTGTCATGGCCATCTACCTCCAGCCGATAGCCCATTCCACGCACAGTGGAAATGAGAGGGTGTCCTGGCATTTCCAGCTTGTCACGCAGTCGCTTGATATACACAGACAAGGTGTTGTCATTGACAAAATTTCCTGCCACATCCCAGATTCCTTCCAACAGTTGCCCCCGGGTGAGAGTCTGTCCAGGATGAGACAGAAAAGTAAGCAGTAATCGGTATTCCAGAGCGGTAAGCAAGATGGGAGTTCCGTTACGGGTCACTTGGCCTTTCTGTGTATCTACCGCCAGTTCCCCCAACCGAACCAACTGCTCCCGCTCTCCGGCCGCTCTGCGTAGTACGGCCCGGATGCGGCTGGCCACTTCCCGCAACCGAAAGGGTTTAACGATATAATCGTCAGCCCCCATATCCAGGCCCAGTACTACGCTTCCCTCATCCCCTCTTGCAGTGGCAAAAATCACCGGAATATTCCTGCTTTTAGCAGCAGCACACAGATCGTAGCCGCTACCATCAGGCAAACCGACATCCACCAATAGCAGCTGGTATTCTCCAGTCTCTAAGGCGTTTCTCCCTTGCGCCAGAGTGCCCTTGCAAGTGACACTCCACCCCTCCTGTTCCAGAGAATACGCCAGCCCGGCTGCAATAGTGGAGTCATCTTCAATCAACAATATCCGAACCATTGGGATGATTTCCTCACTTCAAATGTTTAATGTGCCATATTATTTTATCACGGAATAGTACTCTGTGCGTGACTGATCTGTCATCTGATATGTAATCTTCCTGGTAAATACATTGTTTCTGACAACTTTGTCACCTTCCAAGTCATCGAATAGAAAGAAATGCCTCCTATCTTATATGTCAAGAGAGTTTAGGAGGCTGGCCATGAAAGAGTTCAAACATCTTCCCGGTCTGGATTTGATTCGGGTATTCGGAATCTTGGTGGTAGTATTCTATCATTATCAGGTAGAAACCGCTGTTCGGGGACTATGTCCAGCAGATTTTCTTCCCGCTATGGAGCCGCTGGTCCAAGTGGCGGTATACACCATGACTCTCCTTTCTGGATCTTGCTTGTGCTGGCAGGAAAAAAGCCGCAGCTGGTCCATGAAGCGCTATCTTTGGGGACGTTTTCTGGCCATTTACCCTCTTTTCTGGCTTTGCTTTTTTCCCATTTTTATTTACAGCGATATTATATGTGGCAACAATGAAGGCGTAGCTCCGTGGAAACTGCTTCTCTCTATAGTGGGAGTGGATGGATATTTTCAGTCTTTCACGCCTACGTTTTACAAAATTGGAGAGTGGTATTTGGGTTGTATTCTGTTCCTTTACGCTGTTTTTCCTGTACTTTGGCGCATGATTCGACGCCGGGGAGTTGTTTTCGCCGCCGTAGGAGCTCTCTTTGCCTGGTTGGCTTGTTGTTTTGTGGAAAATCCGGGGCAGCTTTATCCCACATTGATTGGCCAGCTGCCGTTGTTTTTCATGGGGAGCTTTTTGGGCGGGTGTCTCCCATCCCTTTGGATTCCAGGAATTTTAGCAGGAATGACCACTTTGGTACTGTATGGCCTTGGGTGTCCTGAATATTGGATTGTAACCGCAGCTAGTGTTGGAGTGTTTGTAATGGCGTTTTATTTAGGGCAGTTACTCCTGTTTTGTGGTCCGTTTCTTCAAAAGGCTTTGCATTGGTTATCCCGTCGCTGTTTTGGAGTCTTCCTTGTACATCACTTGGCTATTACCTTGGTGATAGTCCCCGTTCTTGTCAACCACCGTGTAACGCCTCTCTACTGGGTTAGCGGGCTGTTACTTTTAACAGTAGGCAGCTTCGTGATTTCCTTTTTGTTGGATGGATTAAACAGAAGCATCATAAAGTTCCTCGCCGAAAGCGTTGTCACATAATTTACGCATAAATCTTTGTGCCAATGTGACTTTCCGGTGTCATGAATAATATAAAATTCCGCAGAATTCATCCTTATACCGGGGTGAAATCTGCGGGATTTTTCGTGTTTTCTGAAGTCGTAAAATATACAATACGGGGAAGGTTTGTATATACACCAAAAAACAAAAACAAGGTATCAAAAGTGTCCCCATTGGTTCCGGTTTCCGGTGCGGCAAGAAGTATCCTGATTAGTCCTTTTCCCCCTTGGATTTCTCACGGCTCTTGTAGACATTATACTGGTTCTTGCACCGTGGGCTGCAAAATGCAGCATTAGAGCGGTTTCCTAAAAACACCTTATGGCAATGCTTGCACAGACGCAGGGGCTGTTCATCATCCACCAGCATGAAGCTAAACATCATCTGGATACCCAGCAGCAGGGAGTGAAAATCCCAGTAGATGGTGGGCTTATCCAGCAGCTCGATGTGGTAGCTGGGGGCGATTCCGCCAAATGCAGCCATAGCCTTGCGGTGCAGCCCCCGTTCGTCCTCGCCCATGAAATCATAGTCATTGTAGTAGAAAAAGGCGGTGGTCAGCGTAAAGGCCCAGTCCTTAAACTGTTGAGCAACCCAGTTGTAGGGTTCCGCATATTCCCGCTGGAAGCTCATGTTCTTCGCCATCGGCTCGTCCATGAAGGTCATGGTCAGGGCAATCATGGTCCGGTCGCCGGACACATTCCATGTGGATTCAATGCCCTTCTTCACCACATCCAGCTGGTCGAAGGGGTAAAAGAGGGACAGATATTGGTCTGTCGCCATGGATTCTTCCTTGATGAAATGGTTTTTCGGCAGGTACACCGCCTCGTAGTCCATAAAAGTCGGTGTGGTAGGCAGAGCGGTCATCAGCCCCAGCAGGCCGTACCGGGTGACAAACTCCATCACCGCCTTTTCCACTTCTGCCTCTGGCTTACGCCCCATCAGCAGCATCCCCACATTCAGTGCATCCAACACAATGTTCGGGACCTCTTTCAGCGGATTGTAGACATCCGGCTTTGCGTTTTTGCCGGGGGTGATGTACCGCTTGCCATCTTCCGCTGTTTTCAGCTCATAATGATCGTAGCGCACCCAATGAGAACGGGATTGTTCAAATAGATTCTTCATTATGCGTGCCCTTTCTGTTTCATCGCCCCTGCCATCAGGGGCGTTTTTTCTTTTTTCTACGCTTGGTCTTGTTCTCCCGCCGAATCACGGCGTCCTTGCCCTGTTTCTTTGCGATTTTCGAGTATTCCTCCAGAAACCGACGCTCCCGCAAGGTCAGGCCATTTTCCGGCTTGCTGCACAAATGGTCATACATCTGGCGCTGCAATTTTTTACGGATGGTTTTCCTCAGCTTGCGGATATTGCGGTCAGACTGCCCACGAATGGCAGCAAGCTGGGTGGTGCTGTACAGCCGCAAAGAGAGAAAATACAGAACTTCCTTATGTTCCTCACTCAGTTCCTCCACCATGCGGGATATAAAGGTGTCAGCGGTCAGGTTGTGCATCTCATAGGGGCAGTCAAACAGGATGTCCAGAAAGTTTCCGGCCATCAGCTGCCGGTATGCGGGATTGTTCATCCAGTGGGGAATGAGTTTCGGTTCAGGCACCGCCTGATATTCCAGCGGCACATCCCCACGGAGGTTTTCATGGTCCCGTTCCCGGCGCTCCCGGTTCCGGTCCAGCTTGTTCCATTCCTCCACCACGGCCTGGAAATCCTTCTCCGTGCGGGCCGCTTCCTCCAGCCGCCGCACAGCTTCCGCCCGAATCTCCCGTTTCAGCCGCTTATCGCTGACCGGGGCGGCTTCTTCTTCCTCGTTTTCCAGCTCCGCTTCATAGTCGATGGGATGCTCGTCCTGCTCCAGCTCATTTTCCAGCTCAGCCAGACGTTCTTCCGCAAGCGCCTGTTCCAGCGTTTCCTCCGCCCCAGCGCCTGTCCCATCGTCCCATTCGGTGAAGCCATCTTCGGTATCCAGAAGCTCATCAGCTGTGAGATACGCCATGACTCCACCCCCTTCAAAAATTTTTTATGATTTTTCAAAAAATGGTTCCGTTTTACACCCGGGATTTCTCCTATTAGTGAAAGGATAATCTGAAAGCAGATTACTTTTTTCGGAACTACGCCAATATTATACAACAGCTGCGCCGGAAGCGCAAGAAAGAGAGGTTCTATGAAAAAAACGGCATCCAATCATTTTTCAGCGGGGAGGGAGCGAAAATGACGCTGTTTGAGCTGGTGAAGCAAACGATTCAAGTGCGGGATGCAGCGGAACATTACGGCTTGCAGGTCAATCACAGTGGGATGTGCCGCTGTCCATTCCACGAGGACCGGCATCCCAGCATGAAGCTGAACGAGAGGTACTTTTACTGCTTCGGCTGTGGGGCCACCGGCGATGTGATCGACCTTGTGGCAAGGCTATTTGACTTGAGCAGCTTCGAGGCGGCACAAAAACTGGCCCAGAACTTCGAGATTGACCCGGATAAGCCTCCGGCGGCCATCGCTCTGCCCAAGCCGAAACGCCCCCTGCTGACGGCATACCGGCAGGAGGAAATGCGCTGCCTTCGAGTGCTGTGCGATTATCTGCATCTTTTAGAACGCTGGAAGGTACAGTATGCGCCCAAGGTGCCGGAAGATGCTTTGGATGACCGGTTTGTGGAAGCCTGCCAGATGCTGGACTATGTGGAGTATCTGGCGGATTTGCTCATTGCCGCCGAACTGGAACAACGGATAAGAATCGTAGAAATGTTGAACAAAGAGGAACTGATTGCCAGCTTGGAGGAGCGGCTGGAACGACAAAAGAAGGAGGAAACGCCCTATGAAGAAAAACAATCCGCCTGACGGAGTGCCCGTCTGGTTTGATGGAAAAAACATCAACGAAGCCCTGTTTTGTGATGAGTTCTTGCAGACGCACAAGATTCTCTTCACAAACGGGGCTTTTTTCACGCCCGAAGGCCGTGTGACCGATGAGCTGCCCCTGCGGGGAGAGATTTTTGAGGAGCTGAAATGCTGTGCGGTCAGCAATATCCCCCGCAAAATCAGCAACATTGTGGAGCTGATGAAGCTGGCGGCGCTGGTGGAGGATTTTCCACCGAAGGCGGACCGGATTCACCTCTCCAACGGGACGCTTTTTCTGGACGGAAAATTTGTGGAGGGAAAATCTGAAATCGTCCGCAACCGGTTCCCCGTGGCCTACAACCCCAACGCCCCGAAACCCGTCCTCTGGCTGCAATTTCTGGACGGCCTGCTCTATCCGGAGGACATCCCCACCTTGCAGGAATACATCGGCTACTGCCTGATCCCCAGCAACAAGGGTCAGCGGATGATGGTCATCAAAGGCAACGGCGGTGAAGGCAAGAGTCAGATCGGCGCTGTGCTGGGAACTTTGTTCGGCTCCAACATGAAGGATGGCAGCATCGGGAAAATATCCGAGAACCGATTTGCCCGTGCCGACCTGGAGCATATCCTTCTGTGTGTGGATGACGATATGCGGATGGAAGCCCTGCGCCAGACCAACTATGTAAAATCCATCGTCACCGCCCAGGGCAAGATGGATTTGGAGCGCAAGGGCAAGCAGAGCTATCAGGGATGGATGTGCGCCCGGCTGCTGGCCTTCTCTAACGGCGATTTGCAGGCACTGTTTGACAGGAGCGACGGGTTCTACCGCCGCCAGCTGGTGCTGACCACAAAAGATAAGCCTGCTGGCCGTGTGGATGATCCCGACCTGGCCGAGAAAATGAAGGCCGAGGTGGAGGGCATCCTGCTGTGGGCCTGTGAGGGCTTGCAGAGGCTGGCTGCCAACAACTTCAAGTTTACCGAGAGCCAGCGTACCAAAGACAACCGGGAAGCTGTCAAACGGGACAATAATAATATTTTTGATTTTCTGGAATCCGAGGGATATATTCGGCTGAAAGCAGACAGCACCATCAGTTCTAAAGAACTGTATGAGATTTACCAGATGTGGTGCGAAGAAAACAATCTGACGGCGCTGAAGCGGCGCAGCTTTAGTGATGCTGTGATCGCCAATCAGGGCAAGTACAATCTGGAATACTGCAACAGGATCACCAACATCGCCGGGCGGCGGGTGTGGGGATTTTTCGGAATTGAAGCGATTGCCAGACCTTATATAAACGGATTTTCCAATGTTTCGGAAGATACGTACGTACCGAGGCAGAACGAGTAACTCGGTGCTTTTGTACGTATGTACACAGCATTTCACCCAAAACCGTCTCTATAGGGGACTCTCGTATCGCACCCCCAACGGCAGACAAAGCACGCCTTTGTTTGCTGCCGGATGGCTGGTGTTTGGCAGAACATCGGCTGTCCGGGCTGAACAATAGGAAACGATGCAGATGGTTTCCGGGCAGTTCAGCAGCGGTCATCGCAATGACCGCAATCCCCCCTCGGGAGAGCCCACGGCACTTTGCAGCCCTTCGGGCTGAAAGTGTCATAGTGGGTTATTACACTTTCGCAAAAGTGCATCTCCACAGCCCCAGCCCCCGTAAATCAACGCAGAAAGGAGCTTGACCTATGGCAAGAAATGATGGAATTGATCGCACCGTAGCCCGCAATCAGGATGTTGAAACTGCCGATGACTTGGCAAAGGTGCAGGAACACAACGAACGTGAAAAAGACAGCTACAGCAATGAGGACATCGAACCGGAGCGCAGTTCCCTGAACGTCCACTTCAAGGCTCCTACCGCCGGATATGCAGAAATGTTTGAACAGATGGAACAGGACAAGGTGATCTCCACCAGAGGTCTCAAAGCCGATGCCGTGAAATATGGCGAGCTGGTATTCGATGTGAACTCCGCTTACTTCTACAACCACGGCGGCTATGAATTTGCCAAGCAGTTCTATGCCGATGCCTATAAAGCCGCCGTGGAGATTGTGGGCGGCGAGCAGTATATCCTGTCTGCCGTCATGCACGCCGACGAGCGCAATCGGGCAATGTCCGAAGCTCTGGGCGAGGATGTGTACCACTACCACCTCCATGTGGTCTATATCCCGGTGGTGAAAAAACAGATTCTCTGGTCGAAGCGTTGCAAGGACGAAGCCCTCCGTGGGACAGTTAAAGAAACGATTATGCAGGTCAGCCGAAGTAAAAAATGGACTTCTCAGATTGCGTTGGACGAAGCCGGGAATCCGCTGCTGACCTCCAAAGGAAAGAAAGTCCTTCGTCCATCTTACAGCATTTTGCAGGATAATTTCTGGGAGGCTATGCGCTCTGCCGGTTATACCGATGTGGAGCGTGGAGAGCGTGGCAGCACCGAGGAACATCTGACCGTGACCCAGTTCAAGGTGGCGCAGGAAACTCAGCGTTTGGAGGCTGTGACCGCACAGGTGGCACAATCGGAACAGACATTGGCAACCACTACCGCTGCCGCAGAAAAGAAAGAGAAAGAGCTAAAATCACTCCAAAAGCAGACAAAGGAAGTTCAGCGGCTCAACCTGACAGTGCAGGACATTGAGGACATGGGCAAGGTCAACAAATTCACCGGCAATGTCACCCTGACACCCAAAGAATGCGATTTACTCAAAGGCTATGCGGAGAACAGCTTTCTTTACCGGGCGGAAAATGTCAAGCTGAAAGACCAGTTGGAAACCGCAAAGCGGAGTGCTTCTAAATGGAAAAAGAAATATGATGACTTGTTTGCAGAAGTCAAGTCTTATCTGGATGCTATCAAGCTCGCACCTGAAAGGGTACGGGCTTTTCTTAACGCCGTTTTGACCAGAACCAAAGAAACAATCGAACACAAACAGCCTGTTCGCCGCCGTGGACAGGATATGGAACTTTAACAGGAGGATGACGATGATAAATTTTGTAACAAAACTGAATAACATGATGCTGGATGGTATGCCGTATCTGGAAATGATGGAAGCCTGTTCCGGGATTGATTTGGAATCCTGCTTCGACCCTATCTTCGAGCCGCCCATTGATTTTGTGGAAGAATGCCGGAAACGTCAGGAAGCGGCGCAGTCGCCATATCATTGTACCGTGGAACGCAGGATTGGAAATACGTGGTACACCATCGAAACTGTATGTGACGGAAATGAGCCGCTTACCGACAAGGTAAAACGGCTCATTTTTGCAGATAAGGGGGTGGCTTGTTAATGACACCGACACAAAATTATGATATTATATCACCATGCACACCGATTCTGTCAGCTGACCCAAACGCAAAGGAGGACGTTATGGATCAGCAGAAAATTACCATCATCTATTGCCGCTTATCCGTGGAGGATATTAAGGAAAATTCCAAGGGCGGCAAGGCTGATGAATCAAATTCAATACAGAATCAGAGAGAGTTTTTAACCAGATACGCAAAAGAACATGGGTACACCAACCTGAAAATTCTGGTGGATGACGGCTATACCGGGACGAACTTCAATCGTCCCGGCGTACAGGAGGGCTTCGAACTTGTAAAGCAGGGACTTGTCGGCTGCTGGCTGGTCAAAGACCTGAGCCGCTTCGGGCGTGATTACCTGACTGTCGGACAGTACACAGACATTATCTTCCCCAGCTATGATGTGCGATTTATCGCCGTCAATGACGGGGTGGACAGTGAACGGGGCGACAGCGAGGGTATGGCTGCAATCCGAAATCTGTTCAATGAATGGTATCCCCGTGATACCAGCAAGAAAGTCCGTGTCAGTCTCCACCAAAGAGGAACCAGCGGCAAGCACATGGGCAAGCCACCCTACGGCTACCGTTGTGACCCGGCGGATAAGGATCATTGGATTTTGGACGAAGATGCGGCTCCAATCGTCAAATATATCTTTGACCTGACCGTTTCGGGAAAAGGGCCGGATGCCATAGCCAGAATTTTGGAAGATCAAAAAGTCCTGACGACCAAAGCCCTGTATGCTCAGCGCAAAGGAAAACCGATGCCGGAGAGACCGTATCATTGGGCTGGACAATCCGTTGCAGGTATTCTGGAACGGATGGAGTACACAGGCTGTACCTGCAACTTCAAGACCTATTCCAAATCCTACAAGCTGAAACAGCGGATTCCCAATTCCCCGGAGGATATGTTCATCCTGCCGGATACGCAGGATGCCATCGTATCACAGGCACAGTGGGACAGGGTGCAGGAGCTTCGCAAAAACAAACGCCGCCCCGCAAAAGCGGAACGGCAGGGCTTCTTCTCCGTGCTTCTGTTCTGCCCTGACTGCGGAAACAAGCTGCACTTTGCCACCTGCAAGAGCTTTGAGGGCAAGCAAGACCATTATGTTTGTTCCAGCTACAAAAGCGGTCGGGGAATATGCAGCGCACACTATATCCGTGAGGATGTGCTTCGTGAGATGGTTCTGGAACGAATCCGGGCTGTCAACGAGTATATCCGAAATGATGTGGAGGGCTTTCAGGAGGAATGGCTGCATTGCCGCCGTGCCGATCAGGAGCAGAGTATCCGAGATGATAAAAAGCGGGTGGAACAGGCAAAGAAACGCCTTGCCGACTTGGACATCATCATTTCCCGGCTCTATGAGGATTTCGTTCTCGGAAATCTCAATCAGGAGCGGTACAGGAAAATGTCCGCTGACTATGAAGCGGAGCAGGAACGGTTAAAGCTCGAAATTGAAGTGACCGAAGAATGGGTGGAACAGCAGAATGAAATGAATGATGGTCTGGATGCCTTTATTGCCCTGACGAAAAAATACGTGGATGTGACCGAACTGACACCAACGATTGTGAATGAATATATCAAGAAAATCGAGGTGTTTGCTCCGGACAAGTCCAGCGGCAAGCGGCGGCAGAAAATCAAGATTTACTTCAACTTCGTTGATGAGGTTGACATTCCTGTTTTCAGCGAACCCAGTATTGCAGAATCAACCTACGGACGCAGAAAAACGGCGTGACCTTTCGGTCACACCGTCTTCTGGCCCTGTTCGTAGCCAAATAGTTACTTGTCACTATTAAGCCTTGGTGTTCTGGTTTTTCTTTTTGTCTGCACGATGGAAGGGCTCGAACAGGGCGGCGGCGCACAGCGCCGCAAGCAAAGCCACGGTGCGGCTTTGCTTAGCCCGCGGGTCCCAACGGCTAGGAATGTCTAACGTGGAAGCTGTGAATCGAAAGATTTCACGGCTTTTTTGTTTTGTGAGCCATGAGTGCACGGCTTCTGCATGGTCTGAATGCTTGCAAGTGGATTTTGCATTGTGCTATAATTTTTCTGCTAAAATCTATCGCGCAGGCAGCATCTGCCGATCGTATAGGGAGGTCTGTTTTATGAATACCACATTGCGGCGGGACGCCGATGCAATTGTCCGTTCCAGCATTCAGGCGGTGCTTCCAGACGAAGCTGTGCGCCGTGCGCTGGAAGCCTTTCAGCCAAAGGGCGGCAGAGTGCTGCTGGTGGCGGCGGGCAAAGCGGCATGGCAGATGGCGCACGCTGCCGTGCAGGCACTGGGGCGCGTGGACGGCGGCGTGGTGGTGACAAAATACGGCCATGTGAAGGGCGGGATCCCCGGTGTGGATTGCTGCGAGGCTGGGCATCCGGTGCCGGATGCCAACAGCTTTGCGGCCACCGAAAAAGCTTTAGCGCTGGTACGGGGGCTGACCGCAAAGGACACGGTGCTGTTCCTGCTTTCCGGCGGCGGCAGCGCCCTGTTTGAAAAACCTCTCGTCTCCGGCGCAGAGCTGCAGGACATCACAAATCAGCTGCTTGCCTGCGGAGCCGACATTGTAGAGATGAACACCATCCGCAAACGGCTGTCCGCAGTCAAGGGCGGGCGGTTCGCGCAGCACTGCGCTCCCGCAAGGGTGTTCAGTATCGTGCTCAGCGATATTCTGGGCGACCCGCTGGATATGATCGCCAGCGGCCCGGCAGCGCCGGACTCCTCCACCTGCGCACAGGCGCTTGCCATTGCGGAAAAATATCGGCTGAACCTGTCTAAGCAGGCAAGGACGCTGCTGGCGCAGGAAACGCCGAAAGCCCTTGACAACGTGACCACCCGGATCACCGGCAGTGTGCGGGAACTGTGTACTGCCGCCGCCGATGCCTGCCGGAAGCTGGGGTATGAGCCGGTCGTCCTTACCGACCGGCTCTGCTGCGAAGCCCGGGAGGCGGGCAGCTTTCTTGGCTCCATTGTCCGCACCCATGCGGGACAGGGCAAAAGGCTGGCTTTTATCGCAGGCGGGGAAACGGTGGTGCACCTGACCGGCAAAGGGCTGGGCGGGCGAAATCAGGAGCTTGCGCTTGCCGCTGCCCCTGCCCTTGCGGGGCTGGAACACTGCTGTGTGTTCTCGGTGGGCAGTGACGGCACCGACGGCCCTACCGATGCCGCAGGCGGCTATGTGGACGGCGACACCGCCGCCGCACTGGCTGCAGCGGGCTGGAATGTTTTTGACGCTTTGCAAAACAACGATGCCTACCACGCCTTGCAGGCAGTGGAAGGGCTGATCCTCACAGGGGCCACCGGCACCAATGTCAACGATGTTGCCGTGGCACTGGTCTGACGCAGAAAAAGCCGCTCCGGGCACACCCGGAGCGGCTTTTTTAAGGAGGTAACGAGGTAAATGAATAAGGATCTCCCAACGCTTATCCCGGGGTGCAGGCCCCGGACAGGCGCTCAGGCAAAGAAGGAAATAACAAGTGCTACCAGGAAGCCCACGCCGCCGACCAGCGTTTCCATGATGGTCCAGGTCTTGAGGGTGGTCTTTTCGTCCATGCCCACAAGGCTCTTCACCAGCCAGAAGCCGGAGTCGTTGAAGTGGGAGCAGACGGTGGAGCCGCCTGCAATGGCAGCGGTGACACAGGCGAGGTACAGCGGGCTCAGCGCGCTGAGGCCGGGCATGGCGGAGATGATGCCGGCTGCCATGGTCATAGCCACGGTAGCGGAACCCACCGAGATACGCACCAGAGCAGCCACGATGAAGGCCACCAGCACCAGCGGCAGGCTGGCGTTTGCCACGGCGTTGCCGATGACATCGCCCAGACCGGAGTTCTGCAGCATATAGCGCAGCACGCCGCCGCAGGCAGTGACCAGCAGGATCATGCCGGTGGGCTCCAGAGACTTGGTCATGATCTTTTCCAGCTGGGCGTTAGTGTAGCCGTGGCGGGTGCCCAGCAGGTACATAGCAGCGATGGTAGCCAGCAGCAGAGCCATGAAGGGCTCGCCGAGGAAGGCCAGAACGGGCTGGATGCCTGCCAGTGCGGGCACCACCTTTGCCACAGAGTTTGCGATGATGAGCAGCAGGGGGATCATGATGATGCCCACGATGGTGCCAAACTTGGGCAGCTTGCTCTCGTCAATGTCTGCCTGCTGTGCAATGTGCTCGGGGACTTCGACCATGTACTTTTTGCCGCAGATGCTGCCCCAGATGGGACCGGCGGCGATCATGGCAAAGATGCCGCAGAAGATGCCGATGAGGATGACCCAGCCAAGGTCAACGCCCAGCATGGTAGCCACCAGCACGGGGCCCGGCGTGGGCGGGATGAAGGCGTGGCCGACAGCCAGACCGGCCAGCAGGGGGATGACGTAGTACAGCACGGAGCGCTTGGTGCGCTTTGCCAGAGAGAAGGCCAGCGGGATGAGGATGATCAGACCGGCATCAAAGAACACCGGCATGGCCACCACCAGACCCGTGATGCCCAGTGCCCACGCGGCCTTTTCGTCACCGAACTTCCGCACCATGGTCACAGCCAGCGTCTGTGCGCCGCCGGATTCTTCCAGAATGGCACCGAACATGGAGCCCAGACCCACCAGAAGGGCGATGCCCTTCAAGGTGTTGCCGATGCCCTCGTTCACCGAGCCGATGATGTCGGACAGGGGCATACCGGCCATCAGGCCGATGCCCACCGCACCGATCAGGATGGAGATCATGGCGTGTACCTTGAACTTGATAATGAGAACGAGCAATAGGATCAGACCAGCCACGGCAGCAAAAACCAGCCGTGCCGCATCGGGCGTTGCAACTGCTGTCATAGAAAATTCCTCCGTTTCATGATTTTTTGGTTGCACTTATCCAGGCCGTCCGGCAAAACCCGCCAGGCGGTTTACTGCTTGTTGTTTACGAGGGGCGTTTTACTCCATGTATGCGCCCTTCATGGGGCTGACGGCGTGCTGAGAGTAGAGCTTCAGCAGACCCTTGGTGTACTTGGGAGCCTTGGGCTTCCAGTTGGCGCGGCGCTCGGCAAGGATGGCGTCCATCTCTTCGGGGGTCTTGGGCTCGCCCTTCACACCCACGATGGCCAGCTTGCGGTTGTGTACGTCGATCTGGATCAGGTCGTCGGGCTCCACCAGTGCGATGGGGCCGCCCACCGCAGCTTCCGGGCTGACATGGCCGATGACCGGGCCGCGGCTTGCGCCGGAGAAGCGGCCGTCGGTGATGAGGGCCACGCTGGAAGCCAGCTTCGGGTCGGCGCAGATGGCTTCGCCGGTGTAGAACATCTCGGGCATACCGCTGCCGCGCGGGCCCTCGTAGCGGATAAAGATGGCGTCACCGGGCTTCACTTCGCCGTGCAGCACAGCGGAGATGCACTCCTCCTCGCTATCGTAGGGCTTGGCGCGCAGGGTGGCTTCAAACATATTCTTGGGGCAGGCGGTGTGCTTGATGACGCAGCCTTCCGGGGCAAGGTTGCCCTTCAGGATGGCGATGCTGCCGTCGGTGCCCTTGGCGTTATCAAAGCTGTGGATGATGTCCTCGCGGCTGACCGGGCGGGCAAAACCGGCGGTCTTTTCTGCCAGAATGGCGTCGCAGTGCTGGTAGAAGCCGTTCTTCTTCAGCTCTTCCAGATTCTCGCCCAGCGTCTTGCCGGTGACGGTCATCACGTCCAGATGCAGCATGGACTTGATCTCCTCCATCACCCGGGGCACGCCGCCTGCGTAGTAGAAGTACTGTGCGGGCCAGTCGCCGGAGGGACGGATGTTCAGCAGGTAGTGGGCTCCCCGGTGCATCCGGTCAAAGGTGTCGGCGTCGATCTCAATGCCGAACTCGTGGGCGATGGCGGGCAGGTGCATGGTGGCGTTGGTGGAGCCGGAAATGGCGGCGTGCACCATGATGGCGTTCTCAAAGCTCTTCTTGGTCACGATGTCCTTGGCGGTGATGCCCTTCTTGACCAGCTCCATCAGCTGCTTGCCGGCATCGTAGGCCGCCTGCTTCAGCTCCGGGGCGGTGGCGGGCATCAGGGCGGTGCCCGGCAGCATCAAGCCCAGTGCTTCGGCCATGATCTGCATGGTGGAGGCGGTGCCCATAAAGGAGCAGGCACCGCAGCTGGGGCAGGCGTTGTGCTTGTAGTAGTCCAGCTGGCTGTTGGGGATGACGCCGGTCTTTTCCCATGCGTCAAACTTGCCGATCTGCTCCAGCGTCAGCAGCTCGTTGATGGCGCAGGCGGGGTCGTTGACCACATACTCCTTGGGCAGGGTGTGGGCTTCCATGACGCCGCCGGTGACCACGATGGCGCTCATGTCCTTCAAACGACCGATGCTCATCAGCATGGCGGGCACAGACTTGTCGCAGCTGGCGATGAACACACCGCCGTCATAGACGCTGGCGTTTGCCTGTGCTTCCACCAGATTCACGATGGCGTCACGATGGGGCAGAGAGTAGTTGATGCCGTCATGACCCTGTGCGATGCCGTCGCACATATCGGTGGCAAAGTAGCGGGCCGCCTTGCCGCCGTTGTCGTTGACCGCCTGCACGGCTTCCTTGACGAACTGATCCAGATGGGCGCTGCCGGGGTGGCTGTCGCCGAAGGTGCTTTCCACCATGATCTGGGGCTTGGAAAGATCCTCGACCTTCCAGCCCATACCCATTTTCAGCGGGTCATTTTCGGGTGCTAATGTGCGGACTTCCTGTGAGCGCAACTCCATATTCATTACCTCCAAATACTGCTTGCTTTCGTCCTTTTTTCTGCGGGATCTTTTGTGATTTTATTGTAAAACCGCAGACGTCTTTTTGCAAGTTGTCACGGGTATGTCCTACTATTTGTGCAAAAACTCTGGGATACATCATGCACACTGCCCAAATCCGGGCGAATTTTGCCCAAAATCAGCCGTCAAAGCGGCTTTTGAGAAAAAAGGCGGAAAAAAGTCGTCTGATGACTTTGAAAAAAGAGGGCGCAGCACATAGTCAGTGCCCTCGCCCTTTAAAAAACTCCCCCAGTCTCGCATTCGCTCGACAGCCCCCTCGGAGATGGGGCCTTTGGCATAATGGCAAAGTTTCAGGTTCAAGCACAAAGTTTGCGGGCGCGCCAGAGGCTCCCTCCCCGAGGGAGCTGTCAAAGCCGTCAGGCTTTGACTGAGGGAGTTTGTCTTTAAATCCCACCCGTGAAAATGCAATGCCGGAGCGTCCGCAGACGCTCCGGCATTACTCCATTAAAAAATATTTTTCTTTTCAATTGATATACGCCGCCATGCCGATGGTGCCATCATCCGGGTCCTCGCCATCGTAGACCTTTTTGATGTAGCTGCGGTTGAAGTTCAGGTGCATCACCATGGCAGCTTTTGCGCCGATGGGGTCGTGGTTGGCAATGGCTTCGGTGATCATGCGGTGGGTCATGATGGTCTCATCGATCAGCTTTTTGTGGGTGACGTTCACGAACATCATCACCGCCGTGTCGATGACCGGGATCAGCTGCCCCACCACCAGATTCTTGCTGCTCTCGGCGATGCAGGTGTGAAAGGCGATGTCGTCCTCGATGTAGCGGTCGCCCTCGTGGATCTTGGCTTCTACCCGCTCGCAGAGCCGCCGCAGCCGCTCGATGTCCTCCGGGGTGGCGTTCTGCGCCGCCATCTCCGCAATGCCCGGCTCCAGCAGCAGACGGACGTTCACCAGATCAAAGGCCAGCGCATTCTTGTCCTGCACGCTGCGCAGGTTCAGCGGGTCGGAAAGCCCCTTCACCGTGGTCACCACATAGGTGCCGGAGCCTTGCCGCACCTCCACGATGCCCTTGCTGGACAGCAGCTTCACCGCTTCGCGGATGGTGCTGCGTCCTACCCGGAACTTTTCGCCCAGCGCAAACTCGTTGGGCAGCTTTGCGCCCGGCTCCAGCGCTTCGTCCAGAATATAATGGTAGATCTGATCCTCCACCTGCTCGGCCAGCAGCTTGTTTTTCAGGTGTGAAAATTCGCTCATAGCAGTACCCCTTTGCGCCTGCGGCTTTTTTCTGAAGTATACGGTGCGGCGCGCGTTTTGTCAACAAACGGCGCACACACAAATCATGTCTGGTCTGGCTCGCCGTTTTCCAGCTTGCCCAGATACCGCCACAGGGTGGTGCGGCTGATGCCCAGCTGCCGGGCGGCGGCGGCGCGGTTGCCGCCGTGGGCGGCTACCGTCTGCTGCACCACCTCGCCGATGATGCTTTCCAGCGTGCGGGAGGTGTCGGTGCTGATCACCGCCGCCGGGTGCGCCGCCGGGGCGCTGCGCAGGCTGCGCTCCTTGGAGAGCAGGTCTGCCACACTGCTGCTGCGGATGTAGGGGCCGTTCGTCAGGGTGGCAAGGGAGCGCAGAAGGTTTTTGAACTGGGTGTAGTTGTTCGGCCACGGGTACTGCCGCAGCATCTCGATGGCGCGGGGCTCAAAACCGGAGATCTGCTTGCCCAGCTCCAGATTCAGGCTGTTCAGGTACAAACTGGAAAGGGACGGGATCTCGTCCGACCGGCTGCGCAGCGGGGGCAGTTCCAGCGTCAGTGCGCCCAACCGCTCGATAAAGCGGCGGGTGACCGGCGAGACCGGTTCCTCCGGCCGCACCGAGCGGGAGAACAGCAGCCGCACCCGGCGGGCAAGGCCGGTCTCCTCGATGGCAGCCAGCAGCTCGGTGCTCCACTGCTCCGGGATGGCTTCAAAGTTCTGGAAGTAGACCGTGTTGCCGTTGGCGTTCAGGGGCGAGTTATAGTGGTTGAGCAGAAAATCCCATGATTTATCGTTCATCAAAGCGCAGTTTGCCACCACGAGGGGACGGTTCACCAGTGCGCTGTGCAGGTAGAGGTAGCGGGCGATCTGCTCTTTGCCGGTGCCCGGCTCGCCGCAGATGAACAGGGGCTGACGCACGGCGGCAAGAGCGTTGATCTCGGCATCCTGCGTGCCCATGGCACCGCTCAGGCTGTAAAAGCTGTTGGAGAAAAGATACTCGCACTCGCCTTGGTTCAGCGACCGCAGCCCCGGGCGGCTGGAATGCAGCGGGATGCGGGAGGGCACGCAGTAGAACAGGTACCGCTGCACGTTGTTCATCAGCAGCACCTGTGCTGTGATGCTGTACAGCTGGCTGCGCTCGGTGTAATAGAACTTTAAGCTGCCCGTGGCGGGGATCTCCCGCAGATGGGTCTGCAAACAGCGGTGCAGCTCCGGGGAGATGTCCTTCATATTATTATAGAACAGGCTGCCGTCCGGCTCCATCACCACGACCCTGCCGCCCTGCTCCTGCGTGATGCTGCGCAAAAACAGGTTCTCCTGCCGCAGCTGGCCGAACCATGTGCTGATGTTCACCGCCTGATCGATGGCGCTGTGCAGGCTCTCGATGCCGGAGGTGATCAGGAAGGCGTCAAAGCCCATCTCCCGGGCAATGGTGTGGGTGACCATATCACAGACCACCATCCGGTAGCCGCCCTGCTTGAGCCGCTCCAAGGTGTGGCGCACCTCCTCGGCGCTGCGGACAGTGAGGATGTCCAGATCAAAGTTCAGCAGGCTGCAAAGGGTGTGGGCGGGCTCGGTGATGCTGGGAAAGCCCACGATGGCGTACAGACTGGTGTAGTTTTCCGCCAGCTTCATGGTGCGCAGCACATCGTACACCGAAATATGGATATCCACCACCGGCAGATCGGTCACCTGCCGGATCAGGGTGGCGGTGCCGCCGCGGGAGATAATGCAGTCGTAGCTGTTGGGCGTCATGCTCTGCACGATGGCCTGTCCCTCTTCCAGATCGCCGGTGTACACCTCCAGCTCAACGTTGGGGTAGGCCTGCGCCGCCTGCTCCATGGCGGTGCGCATTCCGTCGTAGGGGGCAATGCCCAGAATGCGGGTGTGAGTTTCGACCATAAAACGTCCCTCCATGTTTCTCTTTGAAACTATTATACTCGGTGTAGTTCAAAAAGAAAACAGAAAGTGGTTTCAAAATGGAACGTTTTTGCACTTGAAACGAAAAGAAAATTGAAAATGTGCTAAAATGAAACGCTTTTGCCCCTTGCGCGGGGTGCAATCCCCTGCCGGATACGGCATAATGAAAGCACAAAAACAAGTGAGGGGGCACGAACGAATGCTTCGCCTGCTGATGATTGCAGATGATTTTACGGGTGCGCTGGATACCGGCGTACAGCTTGCGGCACACGGCATCCCCACGCAGGTCGTGGTGGGGCAGGCAGACCTTTCCGCGTGCAGCAGCACCGTGCTGGTGGTGGATACCGAGACGCGGCATCTGCCCGCCGCAAAGGCTGCCAAGGCTGTTGAAGAGCTGACCCGCAGCGCGGTGGAAAACGGCGTGGGCTGCATCTATAAAAAGACGGATTCTGCCCTGCGCGGCAACATCGGCGCAGAGCTTGCCGCCCTGCTCAAGGCAAGCGGCGCACGCAATTTACCCTTTCTGCCGGCCTTCCCGCAGATCGGACGCACCACCGAAAAGGGCGTCCACTACATCAAAGGCGTGCCGGTGAACGAAAGCCCCTTCGGCATCGACCCCTTCGAGCCGGTGCGCTGCGCCGAGGTGACAAAGCTGATCCATTTGCAGACCGATGTCCCCGCACAGAGCCTGCAGCCCGGCGAGACGGCAGCGGACAAGACCGGCATTCTGGTGTATGACGCCGCCACCGCCGCAGACCTTGAAGCCGCCGGACAGCAGCTGTTCCAGAATGGAACACCCCCGGTGCTGGCAGGCTGCGCAGGCTTTGCCGCCTTTCTGCCGGAGCTGCTGGGGCTTTCGGACGGCAGCGTAGTGGAAGTTCCGCAGCTGGACCCCCGGCTGCTGGTGCTCTGCGGCAGCGTGAACCCCATCACCCTGCGGCAGATGGACACCGCCGAAAAGGCAGGCTTTACCCGCCTGCGGCTGACCCCCCGGCAGAAGCTGGAGCCCGGTTACTGGGCAAGCGCCGACGGCAAGGCTGCACTGGCAGAAATCGAACAGATGCTGGCAGCAAACCCCCACTGCATCATCGAGACCAACGATGCCGGGGGCAACCAGCTCACCGCCGACTACGCCGCCGCCCGCGGCATCGACTTGGACGGTATGCGGGTGGGCATTTCCGGCAGCGTCGGGCAGATGTTCGGGGCGCTGTTCGGCAGCGAGCATCTGGGTACGCTGCTGCTCACCGGCGGCGACACCCTGCTGCAATGCATGAACAGCGTGGGCGCACGGGAGCTGGAGCCGGTATGCGAGCTGGAAAGCGGCATCGTGCTGGCGCGGTTCACCTATCAGGGACGCACCCGCTACGTGATCACCAAGTCCGGCGGCTTTGGGCAGGAGGATCTGCTGGTGGAGCTGGCAGACCGCATTGCAAAGCATTGAGAATGGAAGCAGACAGCCCTTTGCGGCTGGAACAGAAGATAAATGTAACAGAAGGAGAACGACCATGACCTATGCAAAACTGCCCGGCCTGACCTGGGACGGCACCGTGTACGAGAACGAGGAGATGGGCACGCTGGAGGCCCTGCTGCCCACCGGCGGCTGGCCCACCGCCCACGCACCTGCCATGGTGGAGCTGCCCAACGGTGACCTGCTCTGCTGCTGGTTCGCCGGTACTTATGAGGGCAGCGCAGATGTGCACATCATCTGCTCGGTGCTGCCGCATGACGGCACCAAGTGGCTGGAGCCGGTGGATATCTCCGGCGACCCCACCCGCAGCGAGCAGAACCCCTCGCTGTTCTACGGCCCGGACAACGCCGTGTGGGCGATGTACACCGCCCAGCTGGACCGCGTAGAGGGCAAGGACAATATGCAGTTCACCGCCGTGGTGCGCTGCCAGAAGAGCACCGACGGCGGCAGAACATGGGGCGACTACACCACCGTGTTCCCGGAGGAGGGCACCTTCTGCCGCCAGCCCATTCAGGTGCTGTCCAACGGCCGCTGGATCTTTGCCAACTGGCTGTGCACCGACTCTGCCGAGGGTCTGTCCGGCGACCCCACCGCCTTCCGCATCTCGGACGACGAGGGTAAAACTTGGCGCATGGTCATGATGCCCGGCAGCAACGGCCACGTCCACGCCAATGTCATTGAGCTGGAGCCGGGGCATCTGGTGGCGTTCATGCGCAACCGCGAAGCCTACCGCATCCACCGCAGCGAGTCCTTTGACTGGGGCGAGACTTGGACGGTGCCCGCACCCACCCCGCTGCCCAACAACAACTCCAGCATCAGCGCGGTCAAGCTGCAGAGCGGCCGCATCGCCATTGCCTACAACCCCACCTGCACCCCCAACCCCGTGCCCGGCAAGGCTGCATGGCCCGGCCTGCGCTGCCCGGTAGCGGTGGCGCTCTCGGAGGACGGCGGCCTGACCTTCCCCATCATCCGCTGGATGGAGCGCGGCGAGGGCTACATGGGCGATGAGAACAAGACCAACAACAAGCAGTACGAGTATCCCTACCTGATGCAGGGAAGGGACGGCATGTTGCATCTGGCCTACGCTGCCCGCACCCGGCAGGGCATCAAGTACGTCCGTTTCTCGGAGCAGGACGTGCTGGGCGCAAAGCGGGAGACCGTGGGTCTGTATAACCCCACCGCAGCCCAGAGCCGCTGAAAAAGCTTTTCGGAATTTTCATCCTTTATTTATAGAGCAAAGCATCATTCAGGAGACTAACTATTAAAAGTCAAGCCCCAAAATGAAAAAATCCGCCAACCGACCG